>ERZ791785.84-NODE-84-length-108764-cov-6.792630_pt1 | contig 108764 bp, 96 predicted proteins | sample MGYA00509947_ERZ791785 | MGnify/ENA primary metagenome ERZ791785 (study PRJEB30046, sample SAMN00791982) | human gut metagenome | study: EMG produced TPA metagenomics assembly of the A metagenome-wide association study of gut microbiota in type 2... | reverse complement strand
TACCCTATAGAGTAGACCTTTTTATTAGCTGTCTACTCTATAGGGTACATTTTATGGACTATAGCCCTTTTAGTATTCATTTAAAATTTCATTGAATCTATAATATCATCTATTTTTTCAGATGCTTTATTTATCGCTTCTTGTTTTTCTTCTTCTGTAAATCCAGTATCATCAACTAATAATTCTTCAAACTTTTTAATTCCCATAAATTTAATTATATCTTCTACATAGTTAAGACCTTTATTAAGAATTGGTCTTAACATCCAAGGTACATTTCCACCTGAAGATTGAATATATACCATTGTTCTTGGTTTATCATTTAAAAGTGGTTCTATTTTCTTACCTTCAAATTTTATCGTCTTTTGATCTTGCATTATACAATCTATATATTCTTTAAGGGGTGCTGGAAATGATAAACTCCACATAGGTGCTGCAATTACATAAACATTTGCACTTATAAATTGGTCGCATAACGCTCTTATTCTTTGCACTTCTTTTTGATCTTTATCATTTAATTTCTTAGCATCATCTTCATTTACTATACAATTTCTCTTTTCAAAGTATTGATACTCAAGTCTAGGTATATGTTCTTTATATAAGTCTATTTCTTCTACTTGAAAATCTTTATTTTTTTGTAAGAATTTATTTATAAATTTTCTAGCTACTGTTTTACTTGCAGATAAATCTTCAGGCTTAGAGTTTACACTTATATATAATAACTTTTTCATAATAGTACCTTCCTTCATATATTATATCTATTGATATAGTTTTTCTGTAAGATACTTTTTTATTCGTTATAAATAAAAAAGACTATGAAATTCATAGTCTTTTAACTGGCGGAGAAGGAGGGATTCGAACCCTCGCACCAGTATAACCCAGCCTAAACCCTTAGCAGGGGTTCCTCTTTAGCCACTTGAGTACTTCTCCTTATTTAATTTACAATTTAATTATACAATCTAATCACAATATAGTCAATAGTTTATATAATTTTTTTAAAATTTTACTACACTTATAAAGTTCTAGATAAAACATCTGACCATATTAAAAATATTGATCCTACTAATGATGATTGTTAACTTCTTATGGTCACTTCCTTCTATAGATAATGTTATTAAAAATCTTTTTAAAATATAATATATAAAATGCATCAAAAAACCATGAAGTATATTAATATTTTACCTTCATGGCATAAATTTTTTACATATGTTTTTTAGCTTCTATTAACATTTCATTAGCTTTTTGTAAGTACTCAATAGCTTTTTCAATATTATTTGCCGTTTCATCTTTTCCCATATTTCTAGCTTTATCTACCCATTCTCTAAATCCTTCTTCATGCGATTCATTATGATTTACCCAATGAACTAGAAGAATTTTTAAAGTTTTCTCATCTTTACTTTCTATAGAATCACCATGAGAATGATTACTTTCATGGAAATGATCACTATTATGATCATGTCCATGATGATATCTTACCCTTTTTTTCCCAAATATCATTTATTTATCCCCCATTATTTATACTCTATTTATTTTATATTAAATTCATTTTTTATTAGTTTTATTGAATCCTTAATAAGTAATGCTAGTGGTTTATTCTCAAGTCCTACTAACTCTATATTTTCTGGCATAATTGGTAAAAGTATTTTTAAAGCCTCAGATTCAACGACAGCTTCACTAACTTTACTTGTTACTTCTCCCATCATCGAATTTGGCATAGTTATGGAAACTGGTGCCACGATTATATTCGCTTTCTTCACTGATGTTATAATAGCATTCTCTCCTGTTGCACCTTTATTTGCATGTGCTTTCATCATAGCACTAGTTGCAATAGAGTTTGTTCCAAGTGCATATATATCTATATATGTAGGTAGTTCTTCTCTAAGATTTGATACTATCTGAGCGCCTATTCCTCCACCCATACCATCTATAACTGCTATTACCATATATTTATCCCCTATTATTTTCTTTTATTATTATCTTATGATCCATTAGCCTTATTTCTTTTATTTCTCCATCCACTATTTTTTGTTCTCCTAATAAATCTGTTAGATATACCTTTCCTTCAAATGGATCTACACTAACAACATTATCCATTATCCTCTCCATTCCATCTTCCTTTAAAATATAAGCTGCAGATTCACACATATTTTTTCCCCCTTAAATTATACTAAAATTCGCTTCGCTTGAGCGACGTGTCGACGAAACAATTCATTTCACCAACGATATATCCTCGCTCTCACTTTGAGCAACGTGTTGGCGAATCATTTCGGATACATCCGTCGCTCAAAAACATATTTTTTCACTCCTCTAAAACCATTTACACCTCTTTGATGCATAAAAAGTTATAGTAAGCAAAAAAGGTTTCTTCAGGTATTTCCATACACTAAAGAAACCTTCATGATTTCGTTTTTTATTATTCATTTATACCTTGAGTATAGCACCCTATTTTATAAAAAGTCAATCAAATTTAACCATATATAATTCAACCGTATTTTTAAAATTTACTCTCCTAGTATTGCTTTAACTGTTGGAAATTGTTCTATGTTTGTATGTGGTAAAAAACATGCTGATATAAATTCATCCATATATGTAGGGTATACACTTAATTCTACATAAGTAATTTCATTACCTATATCCTGAAGTTTTTGTTTTGCATCTTTACTTATTAATGCAAGATAAGAACCTACTAATGAACTATTACCTATATATACAAACTTTTCTCTTTCTATATCTGGAAGTAAACCTATTAATATTGAGTTTTCTATATTTAAGTTATTTCCTATTCCACCAGCTATATATACTTTGTCTATTACGCTAAAATCCATACCTAAACTTTCTATTAAAACTGAAGCCCCTGAGTATATAGCTCCTTTAGCTTTTATAAAATTATCTATATCAACTTCATTTACAGTTATATCCTGTTCTAAGTTATATTCTTCTTTAAATGCTAATACATATTCTCCCATTTCATACTCATTAAATCTTATCCTTCTATTGTCTATATCTCTATGTATTTTTCCTCTTCTATCTATTATTCCCGTAAGTATCATTTGACATATTAAATCTATTATACCTGAGCCACATATTCCTATTGGATCAGCATCACCTATCGTTGTAAGAGTTGGATTCAAAGTTTTTTCATCTATTTTTACCTTTTCTATAGCTCCATTGGAAGCCCTCATTCCACAACTTATTCCTCCACCTTCAAATGCAGGACCCGCAGAACAAGCACAACTCATCATATAGTCTTTATTTCCAAATACTATTTCTCCATTAGTACCTAAATCAATAAATAACACATTTTCTTCGCTAGACCAAATACCAGAAGATAATACACCAGCTGTAATATCTCCTCCTACGTAACTTGCTACAGAAGGTGATAAAAATACATGTGCACTGTCATTAATATTTAATCTTACATCTTTTCCTATTAATTTAGGAGATTTTAAAAATGGTGGTATGAATGGTTCTTGTCTTAAGAAATCTGCGTATACACCTAAAAATAAACTACTCATAGTAGTGTTACCTGCTACTACAAGGCTAACCACATTATCTTTATCTATATTATGTTTAGTATATATAGAATTTAATAATGGATTTATAGTATCTTCTACTATAGCTTCATTTAATTCTTTTAATCCATTTTTCTTTGTTGAGTATACAATTCTATGTATAACATCTGCCCCATATTTTATCTGTGCATTTCCAGATGAAGCTTTATCTAAAATTTCTTTTGTATATAAATCAACTAAACATACAACTACAGATGTTGTTCCTATATCTATAGCAACTCCATAAAGTTTATTCTCTGTGTTTCCTGATTCTATATTAAGTATAGTTATTTTATTTTTCTTTTTAATGTAGGTTATAGTTACTTTAAAATTATCTTTTCTTATAACTGTTGGTACTTTTCTTAATAAATCTATAGTAAAGTCTATTTCATTATATCCCAAACTGTTTCTTATATGTCTTTCTATTCTATCAATATCACTTATATTATCATCTAGTGTTGGTTCATCTAACTCTATGTAAGTTTTTTCAATATTAGTCTCAAATTTAAAATTATTTTCTTTAATTATTTTTTTTGCTCTATCAAAAACTTCCTTATCTTTTCTATTATCACTACCTTCTATTTTCATTCCATACATAGATGATGATAGTTTTGAAGGTACTTCTATATCAATATCTTCTATTACTTTTGTATTGCATGCTAATATATATCCTTGATTCCATTCTTCATCTTTTATATGATGAGTTTTCTCTGTATCAACTTTACCTTTAATTAGCCTTACCTTGCACTTACCGCAAGATACATTTCCATTACAAGGCGCATCTATAAATATATCTGCATTCCTTGCAACATCTAGTAATTTATCCCCTTTATTACAATAAATCTCTTTATTATGTGATGTAAAAGTCACTTTCACCATATCTAAATCCCCCAATATGCTTTTCTAATATAATTTTAGCATATGTTATATCACAGGTATCAAGAAAGAGCATAAAAGGCTTGTGTGCACTCAACCCTTTCATACTCTTATTTAAAATTAGTCTATACTAGCTTCGTAACTATCTGAATTTAATAAGTTTTCTAACTCATCTTCATCAGCTACCCTAACTTTTACTATCCATGCATCATATGGATCTTCATTTATATATTCTGGTTCATCATCTAATCTTTCATTTATTTCAATAACTTCTCCAGATAAAGGAGCTATTAAGTCTGATGCTACTTTTGAAGATTCAACTACTCCATACTCTTCACCTTGATTTAATTCATCTCCAACTTCTGGCATTTCAACAAATAATACTTCTCCTAATTGATTTTGAGCATAAGCTGTTATTCCTATGTAGGCAAATTCTCCATCAATTTTAACCCATTCATGTTTGTCAGTATATTTTAAGTTTGGTATAACTTTCATAGTAATCCTCCTAGTATACTAAATTACATTACACATTCCATTGATAATGCTGGGTGGCCTTTTTCTTCTAGGAATGCTAATACTCCTTCTGAATCACTAGCTATAGTTTCATCACATATCATATCTGTGAAGTTTTCTATACCAGTCATTTCTTTAACTGTAGCATTTAATTTATCAGCTACATAGTCTTTTAATTCTTTTGGCATCCAAACTATTCTTTCTGGTCCACCTTCTGCATAAGCAAACTTTTTAGAAGATATGAAATGTCTTCCGTGCCCCATGAATCCTGGAGTTTGAACCCCTCCACCTGTCATAGAAGCAAGTTCACCAAATGTCATACCAACAGGAGTTATTTGAGAGAATTCTCTATTTACTATAATAAATCCGTTAGCTTCAGGCATTATACCACAAATACATTCAAAGCATCCACAAGAAGTCATTGGATCCTCAAGTATAGAGTATAATGTAACATTTTCAACAGCCCCCTGAGATATTTTAGATACTGTATCATTAACTGCTTTCCATTTTCCTAATCTATCATCTAGACATTGTCCTTTAACTATAGGTTGGCAAGGTCCAGTTGGATCTAATTCTTTAGTAGCCTTAGCATCTAACCAACTAACTGCGCCACAAAGTCCAAGTCTTTCAGGAGTAACAACACAAACATGTGCTGGTGCGAAAGATTGGCAAAGGTTACAAGAATAAAATTCTTCAACGCTTTCATCTACTAATGAAGCTAATCTTTCATCTCTAGCATCATATCTAGTTATAGCTTGAGGTTTTAATTCAGAAACTTTTTGAGCATCTGTTACTATTGTTATTTCGCACTTATCAACAACAGACTCAAATTCATCTCTCATTTTAGCATATAAAACTTCTCCTATATGTTCTAATCTAAATCCTTTTTCATAAGCATCTTTAGATATTCTTATCCAAGACATATCTCTTTGACCAACATGCATTACACCTTCTATATAGTTTAAAAAATAATGTAATCTTCTTTCAAGAACTGGTTCAAAGTCATCTTGCATTGATTTACCAGCTATGTTAACTATAATAGCAAGTGGTAGTCTTACTACTCCATTTGTTTCTACTTCATCTATATTAGGACCTATTACTGATATTTTATGGTCTTCAACTTCACTTAATTCTCTCTTTATAACAAGTTCCCAAGCTTCAGTTTTATTTCCACCAAATTCAGCAAACATGTCGTTCTTTCTAATTCTTTCACCTTCAAATGCAGCTGCAAATGATACAGGTATTGGTATATCTGTTATTTTTATTTTTATTCCTCTAGCTTCTAATGAAGTGGCTACAAACTTATCATAATCCTTTTGAGTTAATAATTTCATTGGTACTTCTGAAACTGTTTGATCAGTTATAACTGGGAATCCTAAAGCTATAGCTCCAGCTCCAGCAGATACAACTAATTCACTTAGTGGTCCAAATGCATTTACAAATGCTGGAACCCTCTTAGCAGTATATTCTAATAATCCTGGTAAATCTCCTGGAGTTAAATTTCCAAATATTAATGCTGCTCTTACTGCAACAGATACAACATGTATAACAGATGTTACATCATAACCTAAAGGTATAACCCTTAGTTCTAGCCCCATTTTTACTCCAGCCTCTATAGCTTGATCTATTACTTTACCAACTAAGAAAGTAAGTAAACCTTTAGATTGGTAATCTTTTATTATTTTAGCTGTAGTTTCAGAATCTAGACATTCTCCAAGAATAACTGCAACCCCTGGTATATCTCCTGTAACTAGTGGAACACCAAGTGATCTTATTATAGGATCAGTTATATGACCTGCACACGGCTCACTGTATGGAGCATCACTAGTTGCATATTTTATAGCTTCTATAACTTCAGCCGCAAGCGCTGTAGCTAAACCTGAATTTAAGGCATGTTCTAATAAATGAGTTTTATTTATTAAGCTTTCTACTATTTCAAGAGCACCTTCTAAGTCTCCTAAACAGTTCATTTTTTTTCCTGTAGCTGCATATATGCAAGGTAATGAGTATGCAGTATCAGGGAATGCTACTTTATGATCTCTTCCATTTGATTCTATGGCTTGATTTAATAATCCCCTTGCAGCTTCTAAAGCTTGCTCTGATCCCGTAAAAATTATATTATATAAGTTCACTCTATATTTCCCCCTTTTTAGACTTCTTCAATTATATTTTTGTATCTTATACGTTAAATGCAAATGAACCTTCATTTAAATCTAAGAATGAGTCTGCATATAGAGACGCTCCTCTTATTATGTCACAAGATTTTACTGTTCTCATTAATTGTTCATCACAAGGATTTGCTATAGCTGAACTAAATCCATTTGCCATAGCCATTGCTAAAAATGCACTATCAAGTATTGGTCTTACATGTTTTGGGCATCCATTAGATACATTAGATAGCCCTCCTGTAGTTAATAATCCCATTTCAGTCATCATTCTTATAGCTTCTAAAACTTCTACTTGCTTATCCTGCATTCCTTTTATAACTAAGCATAATGGATCAAATAGCATATCTTCAGGTTCTAATCCCGCCATTAGACCCCTCTCTAACATTTCTTGGCAGTAAGCCATACGCTCATCATTATCTTTTGGTATACCTTCTTTAGCACATAAAGCTATAACCTTAGCTTCATATTCTCCTGCTAAATCTATTAAATCTAATCTTGAACCTGCATCAGCTGAGTTTATTATTGGTTTTGCATGAGTTCTATTATATACTTTAAGTCCTGCTTCTATAGCTTTTCTATTTGCAGTATCTAAAGCTAAAGGAACATTATTAAACTCTTTTTGTAGTAATTGAACTCCCCAAGTCATTAACTCTTCTCCATCTCTTTCGGCAGGACCTATGTTAAAATCTATATAGTGTGCGCCAGCTTCTAATTGCTCCTTAGCTCTTTTTAGTATTGGTTCAGGATTTCTCTCAGCTAAAGCTTTTCTTATTATTGGTGATATACAGTGTATTCTTTCACCTATTATCATAAACTTTTCCATTTGATTTATCCCCCCTATAAATTACTTATTATATTTTGTAACAGTAGTTAAATAATATTTAGTTACAATTTGAATTTATATACTATGCATTTGCTACAGCTTCATCTTGCTTAGCTTTATACTCTTTTAAGAACTTCGGTATTTCCATAGATTCTTCTGTTCCTATTATTACATTCCATCCAGGTAAATTATCCTCTATATCTCCTTTTAATACAGCAGCTTTTCCTGGTATTATTAAATCTCTATTCTTAGTCATATCTTCTATTTTACTTTCTTTTATAAATTTAGCTATGCTACTTCCACTAAATTTACCTGCTGACCAAGCAGTTAATACAGAATATCCTCCTGCATCTGGTATTGCTAAATATACTGGAACTTTAGATCTTTCTATATCTCCAGATACTATGAAGTATGTTAATGCAAAGTCAACAGTAACCATTACTGGTGAATTTTCATCTGCATTATTCATTGAATATACTTTTGGTTCTACTCTCATTGGTCTTTGTGGGTCAGTATATATATTTTGTCTTAATGCGAATAATGGTAATGCTTTTGAGTAATCTATGTCATCTATTACTATTATAGATCCATATTTTATTGTAAACATTGATGATAGGGCCACTTCCATTTGTGGGTCATTATTTGATAGTTTATTTGCAAATACTATTGATGGGTATCCAAATGTTCTGTCTTGTTCTTTTAAAGCTATTCTTCTAACTTGAACAGCATTTGTAAATGTATCTTTTATATTTTCTCCAGTTACATCTAATATTAACTCTCTATATCCTAATCCTTGAATTGCTTCTATTGTAGCATATAACTCTTCTAAGTTAGCAGCCTTTACACCTAAAGCTAATTTAAGGTCTTTTACTAATTCAACCATTCCCTTGTAGTTTTCTTTATTAGCTCCATAAACTACTGGTTTTTTATCTTTTAATATTTCTATAGCTTCTTTAGATATATCTACGTCTTCACATACTATTATGTGAGTTACATCTAATCCACTTTCATTAACTCTATTTACTAAGTTTAAGAATCCTTCTTTATTATCACGGTATTCTAAAACTATCATTTCAGCTTTCATTTCTTCGCCTATTCTTATATAGTTAACAGCTTTTATGTTAGCTATTTTAAAATCTATTTGTTCATTAGTCATAGAATCATCAAATGCTACTGCATATCTATTTCTATTTACTAATGTTTTTTCGTGTCTAAATAATACTGTTTCAGCACCTAATTCATATTCAGAAGTTCCGCTTCCTACTTTTAAAGCTCTCATTAAAGGAGCTGTTGCTTCTGATAATTTTGCTATTGCATCATCAGACATATGTGGACACTTACTTACTTCTACCGCTCCTGAAGCAACTTTCATAGAGAAAGCCATACAAGTTGGAAATCCACAGTCCTTACAGTTTTTCTTTGGTGTTAATTTAAATATATCTAAAGCTTTTAATGCCATTATTTTTCCCCCTAACCTTACAATTTAATCAAGATAATGCACTAACTAATTCTTTTATAGTTTCTACTGATTTTGGATGACGAAGTATAACTGCATTTGCTCCACCAACTAAAGCACTTGTTGCAGTAGACACTTCCATATTTATACCTCTTTGTTCTGCCGGACCCCATTGTGGTTCGTCTTCAATACTTGCTATAGATTCTTTAACATGCCAAGTTTCAAATGAAACCGGACTTACTATAGGCATTTGTAATGTTTTATCATTTTGACCAAATGCAGCAAGTCTAATTCTATCCATAGTAGATGCAACATACTCATATCCATAGCCAACAGCAGAGCATCCAATTTGCATAACTATATTCTCAGGTTTAACACCTAATTGAGTTAATAATACGTTTAATTGTTTAGCTAGGTTTATATCAACAGAAGATTCAGCTACTACTTTGTGACTATATGCCATAGTAGTTGCAGCTCCAACTGCCTTATAGTTATCTTCTGTAGCCGCTAAAAATAAACAGTTATTTCCATCAACAGCTTGAGATACTTTTTCAAATACCTTAGCATCTTTTTCATGATTTCCACACCCTGCTATAACAACAGGTAGGCTAACTGATTCAACTACATTTTTAGCAACTTCAGCACATTCTTCTGGACTTCTATCAAGTCCATTTGGATCAGAACTTTCAAGCTTTAAACATATAAAGTCTGCTTTTAAATTTTCCTCTATGTATTTAGCCCATTTTACTGGACAATCACAAACATCTTTATACATTTCTTTAAATTCATTAGTCCATCCCTCTGGATAAACGTCTAACATTTCTACTCCTACTTTTTGAGTATTTCCAGTATTTCCATCAAAGCTATAAAATGGTAAAGTACTTTCTCCACCTATTTTTATCGCTTTTTCCCCTTTCCCTATTTCTACTTCTGATATCTTTCCAGAATATTTTTGAACAGACATCTTAAATGCCATAGTTTTTTCCCCCTTAAGCCTAATTTAACTCTAATTTAGCCATTATATCATTTATAGCTATCTTAGCCTTTGAATCCTCAGGTAAGTTAACTAATGGTATTCCTGAAGAATCATACTCATATATCATTTCATCCATAGGTACTACACCTATAAGATTTAAATTATGTTTATCTATTTCTTCTTTTATTCCCTCATTTAATTCTCCATTTGGAGCTTTATTTACAATTAAGTATATATCTCCTACACTTAAATTTAATTCTCTTGCTAAATCTCTAATTCTAGCAACAGCCTGAACACTCCTTCTTGAGCAATCACTAACTAATAAAAGTTTATCTATATGTTTAGTTGTTTTTCTACTTAAATGCTCCATTCCAGCTTCATTATCTATAACTAAATACTCATAAGCATCTGATAGTTTATCAGTTTGCTCTCTTAATATTCCATTTACGTAACAGTAACAACCTTCCCCCTCAGATCGTCCCATTACTATTAGATCATATCCGTCACCTTCTGCTAAACAAGTATTTAATCTATATTGTAAGTATTGAGCTTTAGTCATACCACCTGGAAAAGCATTCCCTTGTTTTTCTCTTTGGTTAACTTCTTCTCTGATTGAACCTATAGTAGTTTCAACTTCTATACCTAATACTTCATTTATATTAGCATTTGCATCTGCATCAACAACTAGTACTGGCCCTTTGTTATTAGTTGTTAAGTTATTAACTAAAAGCCCTGTAAGACTAGTCTTTCCAGTTCCACCTTTACCTGCTACTGCTATATTATATCCCATATTAAGATTTCCCCCTTTTTATTTGTCAAAACAGAGCTTTTAATTTACTCTGTTTTGTATTAAGCCTTTGCCTTAGTTAATTTTGGAGCTGCATGAACACATTCACCATGAACATCATGAAGAGCTTCCATTAGACCTTCTGATAATGTTGGATGTGCATGTATAACATCTCCTACTTGCTCTACAGTTAACCCCAAATGTACTGCAAGTGATAATTCTGTTAATAAATCTGTTGCATGAGGACCTACTACTGATGCCCCTACTATTTTATCTTCACTATCTGCAAGAACTTTTATAAATCCTTGTGTATGACCTATAGCTTGAGCTTTACCTAATCCTCTAAATTCAAACTGACCTACATTATACTCAACCCCTTCAGCATCTAACTGCTTTTGAGTTTTTCCAACAGCAGCAACTTCCGGTTCAGTATATACACATCTTGGAACTGATGTATAATCTACTGTTTTAGATTTACCAAAAGCATTTTCTACAGCAATTATTCCTTCTTTAGATGCAACGTGTGCAAGCATTGGAGTGTTTATTAAATCTCCTATTGCGTATATACCTTCTACACTTGTTTCAAGATTTTCATTAACCACTATTTTACCTCTGTTTAACTCTATTCCTAATTCTTCAATTCCAGAGTTTTCAATATTAGGTCTTCTACCTATTGCAACTAATACATATTGAGTATTTACTTTTTTTCCATCTGATAAAGTTGACACTACTTCGTCCCCCACTACTTCGCAAGAATCAACTCCACTATTTAGTAATACTTTAATTTTATCCTTTTTAAATTGTCTCTGCAACTGTTTTACAACATCTTTATCTTCAAATGGCAATAGTTGTTCACCTCTTTGAACTATAGTAACTTCAGTTCCTAGAGCACTAAAGAACTGACCTATTTCACATCCTATTACCCCTCCACCTATTATTAACATAGACTCAGGTAATTCAGAAAGCCCTAGCACTTCATCACTAGTAATTATACGCTTTTTATCATATGGAAACATTGGCGGTACTATTGGAACCGATCCATTAGCTAATATTATTTTATCAGCTTTTATAATTTCTATTGTTCCATCTTCTTTAGTAACTTCTATTGTATTCTTATCTATAAGCTTACCAAATCCATTTACTAAATTTATTCCTCTTTTATCAAATAAAAATTCTATTCCACTTATTAATTGATCTACTATCTTATCTTTTCTAGACATTACAGCACTAAAATCTGCATTAACTTTTCCATCTATATTTATTCCAAAGTTTTTTGCCTCTTTTATATTCATTAACATTGAAGAAGATGCAAGTAACGCTTTAGTCGGTATACAACCTACATTTAAGCAAGTACCTCCTACTTTCTTTTTCTCTATAACCGTTACATCTCCTCCAAGCATAGCTGCTTTTATTGCTGCAACGTATCCTCCTGGACCTCCACCAATTACTGCTATTTTCATATCCATCCCCCCATATCACAATTAATTTTAGAATTCTTTATTTTTTATAATCCAGCTTCATCTAATATAGCTGGAACATTTTCTTCTGCTCCGATTGCCATTATATGAACACCGTCACATAAATCTTCTTCTTTTAATTGTCTTATGAATTCTCCTGCCATCTTTATACCTTCTGATACCCAGTTTTCTTTTCCTGCAGCTCTTAATCTTTCTATTTGTTCATCTGGAACAAATATACCAGGAACATTGGCAGTCATGAACTTAGCCATTCCAGGAGATTTTAAAGGTACTATCCCAGCTAATACCTTACAGTCCATATGCTTAGTTAATTTTCTAAATTCTCTCATATGCTCTATATCATATACAGCTTGAGTTTGGAAAAACTTAGCCCCTGCATTTATTTTCTTTTGCATCTTCATTAATTGTATTTCTATTGGAGCATACTCTGGAGTAACTGAAGCTCCTAAATAAAATTCTGGAGAACCTTTTAGTTCATTTCCAACTAAGTCTTTTCCTCCCATTAATGTTTCAGCTGTTTGAAGTATACCTATACAATCTAAATCAAATACACCCTTAGCTTGTGGATGATCTCCAACTACTGTATGATCACCAGTTAAAGCTAACATATTTTTTATTCCAAATACACCAGCAGATAGCATTTCTCCTTGTATAGCTATTCTATTTCTATCTCTACCAGTCATTTGTAATACTGGCTCTAATCCAACATCCTTTAATAATTTACATGTAGCAAGTGAAGTGGTTCTCATAACTGCAGATTGAAAATCCGTAACATTAGCTGCATGCACTCTTCCCACTAGTGGTTTAGCACATTCGATCAAATGTGAAAGGTCTGTTCCCTTTGGAGGTGCCATCTCAGTTGTAACTGCAAACTTTCCACTTTCTAATGTTTCTCTTAATAAGCTCATTAAAAATATCCTCCTTTTTAACCTTTTAGAAATTCTTATGCTTTAGCAGTAGTTTTTTGATTTTGTTTTTCTTTTAAATTTAGACTTCTTGGATTATTTTGTTTAGAATAATCCTTCATCGGTCTTATTTCTAAGAGATTATCTAATTGATCTATATCTTTTAATCGTTCATATATCTTTACCCAAGCACAATCATTATCTTGACTTACTTCACATTTGCCATTTTTAGCTCCACCACATGCACCGTTTATTAATCCTTTAGCACACATAGTTACAGGACATATTCCACCAGTCCATCCAAGTTCACAATCTCCACAAGCCTTACATGCTTCTTCAAATTCTCCAATTCTCTTTGTTTCCCCTATAAACATAGTATTGTTTGCTGGATAAACAGGTATATTCTTAAGGTTTTTAACTATAGTTTGTGTTCCATCTCCACAAGCTAAAGATAAAACTGCATCTGCATCTGCTAATTCAGATTTTAATTCCTTTAAATCTTTCTTAGATTTTAATAAATTACATGCTGGGTCTAATATACGGTATCCTAAAACAGTTTTTCCTTCTATTTCTAAAGCTTCTTTCATTTTAAGGACTTCTTCTTCTCCACCACTTTTACAAATCGCAGCACATTGATTACATCCAATCAAAACTACTTTCTCTGCATTTTTTAAAAATCCTAAGATTTCATTTATAGGCTTATTTTCAGAAATTATCATCTCTATTCCCCCTAAAACTTACAATCTATTATTTATTGTTTTGATTCTTACAAGCCTTAACTACATGCTTAGCAAGTATAGATGTTGTAACAGAACCTACCCCTGCTGGAACTGGAGTTATCATAGATACTTTATCTTGTACAGATGCTGTATCAACATCTCCGCATAAATTTCCATTTTCATCAACATTTATACCTACATCGATTACGACTGCCCCTTCTTTTACGAAGTTTTCTTTTATCATTTTAGCTCTACCAACAGCAGCTACTAATATATCAGCTTGTGAAGTTACTTTTTCTAAATTTTTAGTTCTAGAGTGGCATATAGTAACAGTTGCATTTTCGTTTAATAAAAGCATTGATGCAGGTTTACCAACTACCATACTTCTTCCAAGTACCGCTACGTTAGCACCATTTAATTCAACATCATAATGTTTTAATATTTCTACAACTGCAGTTGGGGTACATGGTGGGAATCCTGATTTGTCACCTTCCATTATTTTTGCAGAGTTTATTGGGCTAAAGCAATCTACGTCTTTTTCTGGAGATATAACGTATTTTATTGCTTCTTCATTTAATTGGTTAGGAAGTGGTCTAAGACATAATATACCATGAACATCTTTATTTTCATTTAAACTTCTTAAAGTTTTTTCATAATCTTCTTGTGTTATATCTTCTGCTAATTCTACAACTTCAGTTTCTATACCTATAGTTTGACATCTTTTTAATGCTCCTCTTTCATAAGCTAAATCGTCTCCTCTAGCTCCTACTCTAACTATAGCTAACTTAGGATTTATACCCTCTTTAACTAATTCATCAACTTCTTTTATTAAATTCTCACTTATTTGATCAGCTACTGGCTTTCCTTTTATTATTTGACCTTTAGTTGCAGTTACTTCCATTTTAAAAACGCCCCCTTAAATTTTAATTTATATAATATACAAGTATAGCTTGTATTAATTTTCTACTTTAAAATAATTATTTTCCTAGAGCTTTTTCTACTTTAGCATAAACTTCATCACATATTTTTACGCCTTCTTCTACTAAATGGTTTACTTCATTTCTTACTTTTTCAACATACTCCATATCTTTTATAGAGTTTATATTTATTACTACATTTAGCTGACCACTAAGTATTGCAGATCTTAAACATTGAATTCCAACACCTACATCACTTATAGCAAGCCTTGAACCTTTATCAACTAAATCCTCATGTAATTTTATAGCATCGAAACACATTCTTACTATGTTTATTGGAGCTTCACAAGCTACCTTTAATGCATTTTCCATAGTTTCTTCTTTTATTTTCTTTTCTTCCTCCGTTGAAGTCGGAAGTCCATAAGCTTTTGAAAGAGGCAAGAAATTGTTTGCATCTTCATCAATCATACTCAATAATTTCTCTTCTATTTCTCCTGCTTTTACTAATATTTCTTTTACGCTATCTTCATACTCTGCATATTTTTTCTTTCCTATAGTTAAGTTGCAAACCATACTGCCTAAAGCCATTCCTATAGCACCAACTAAAGCTGCTGCTCCACCTCCACCAGGTACAGCTGACTTTGAAGCTAATAGATTTACAAATTCAACACAAGTTTTTTCAGATATCTTCATGATTTCCCCCTTAAATCTTTTAAAGATACTAAATTACTATGTAGTGGAGTGCAAAATTTTTACACTCCACATTATTATTTATTAGAATAATCCAGATATTATTCCATTTTCATCAACATCTATTCTTTCAGCTGCTGGAACTTTTGGAAGTCCTGGCATTTTCATTATTGCACCAGTTAAAGCAACTATAAATCCAGCACCTGCTGATACTGTTAATTGTCTAACTGTTATTCTAAATCCTGTTGGTCTACCTAATTTAGTTTGATCGTCAGTTAAAGAATATTGAGTTTTAGCCATACATATTGGCATATGTGAGAACCCTAACTTTTCTAATCTTTCTAATTCTTTTCTAGCTTGTGGAGTAAAGTCTACACCATCAGCTCCATATATCTTAGTAGCTATAGCATTTATCTTGTCTTCTATACTTAAATCATCTTCATAGCAGAACTCAAATTCATTTGGTTCACTAGTTAATCTTATAACTTCTTTAGCTAGTTCAATTCCACCTTCTCCACCTTTTGCCCATACTTGAGATAAGGCAACATTAACACCTAGTTCTTTACATCTTTCTTTTACTAAGTTAACTTCTGCTTCTGTATCAGTTGGGAATTCATTTATAGCAACTACTGCTGGTAACTTAAATACTTGAGTTATATTTTCAACATGCTTTAATAAATTTGGAAGACCAGCTTCTAAAGCTTCTAAGTTTTCATTGTTTAACTCATCTTTTGGTACTCCACCATTGTATTTTAACGCTCTTACTGTAGCAACTATTATAACTGCATCAGGCTTTAAATCAGCCATTCTACATTTTATATCTAGGAATTTTTCAGCACCTAAATCAGCACCAAATCCACCTTCAGTTACTACATAATCAGCAAAGTGCATAGCCATTCTTGTAGCTATAACAGAGTTACATCCATGAGCTATATTTGCAAATGGTCCACCATGAACAAATGCAGGTGTTCCTTCTAATGTTTGAACTAAATTTGGCTTTAATGCATCTTTTAATAATGCAGCCATAGCTCCATTAGCTTTTAATTGCTCTGCAGTTACAGGGTCACCTTGGAAATTGTATCCTACTATTATTCTTCCTAATCTAGCTTTTAAATCAACTATATCACTTGCTAAACAGAAAGCAGCCATTACTTCTGAAGCAACTGTTATATCGAATCCATCTTCTCTAGCTACACCATCTGCTCTTGATCCCAAACCATCAACAACATTTCTTAGTTGTCTATCGTTCATATCAACACATCTTCTCCAAGTTATACTTCTAGAGTCTATTCCTAATTCATTTCCTTGATGAATATGGTTATCTAGCATAGCAGCTAATAAGTTATTTGCAGCACCTATAGCATGAAAATCTCCTGTGAAATGTAAATTTATATCTTCCATTGGAACAACTTGTGCATATCCTCCACCTGCTGCTCCACCTTTAATACCAAATACAGGTCCTAACGAAGGTTCTCTTAATGCAACTAATACATTTTCACCTAATTTAGCTAATCCATCTGCAACTCCTATAGTAGTAGTAGTTTTTCCTTCTCCTGCTGGAGTTGGGTTTATAGCTGTAGTTAATATTAACTTTGACTTTTTACCGCCATTGCCTCTCTTTAATAAATTGTAGTCTACTTTAGCTTTATACTTACCGTATAATTCTATATCATCTTCTCCTAGACCTAACTTTTTAGCTATCTCTCTTATATCTTGTGGTTTAACTTCTTGAGCTATTTCAATATCTGATTTGAATCCCATAATTAGTATCCTCCCCTATAATTTAAATATTTAATTTCGCTATGTATAAATTATTTATCTTTAGTAAATAATCTATATAATAATGACCATTTTTTAGCATTTTAATTACAGGACACACTTAATCCCATCAACTTATTTTTTATTGCTTCAATTTGTTCTCTAGTTTCTTGGCTAGTGTCATATGGAGATTTATTACTTCTATCCGAATTTATGACATCTTGATTGTAGTATATAAAGCCTAAAGCTTCTCCATCCTCTATATTAGACATTATAAATTCTTCATCTTCTTTATTTCTAATTTTGTTGCCTACAACAAATACTTGTTTAATACCTATATCTTTACCTAAAGATTTAACTTTTCTATAAGTTTGTAGACTTCTTTCACCTGGTTCAACTACCACTATAAAAGCATCTACACCTTGTGCAGTTCCTCTACCTAAGTGTTCAATTCCTGCTTCCATATCCATTACTACTACATCTTTATTTTGTAATATTAGATGCGAGCAAAGTCTTTTTAATAATACATGTTCTGGACAAACACATCCTGAACCACCAAAATCTACAGTACCTAAAGTAAGTAATCTAACACCATTGTATTCTTTACAATAATTTTCAGGTATATCATCAACCTTAGGATTTAATTTAAACATTTTGTTAAAAGTTCCTGTTTCTGCAGCAGTTCTTTCTGAAATTAATTTTCTCATTTCTGATATTGGAACAATAGAATCATATACTTCTTTTGGAAATCCTAATGCTAAACCTAGATTAGCATCAGGATCTGCATCAACAGCAACTACTCTGTATCCATCATCTGCAAACATTCTAGACAACATAGAAGAAAAAGTTGTCTTTCCTACTCCACCTTTACCTGTTATCGCTATTTTCATATTATACCACCTTTTGTAATAGATGAACCATATAATGATATGTATGTTCATCTAAATTATTTATCCTTTTATACGTTTATCTATAAACATTAATAAATACTGTGTTCAAAAAAGTTTTATTTTCATATTATTAAGCTTCTACTTCGACTACTTGCTTCATTTTTTCTTCAACTAATTTTTCAAAGTGAACACGTTTCTTTTCTATGTCAGATATTATTATTTGTGCTAATTCTTCTGGATTTTCATTAACTGTAAATTTAGCTCCTACTATATCTTGTAATTCATCACATAATATTTCTACTGCTCTTGATGAACCTTTTACTGGTGGCATTATTCCTAAGTATGTGTCTATACCTGAAGCTACAACATAAGTACCTATAGCAACTGCTTTTTCAGACATCCACTCTGGTGCCACACCAACTACTGGAAGATCACATATATCCATATCTAAAGTTTTAGCAGTTTCGCTTACTATCTCTAATATACGGCTACAATCAACACAAGAACCTAGGTGTAAAACTGGCGGTATATCAACAAGTTCACAAACTGTTGCTAATCCTTTACCTGCTAGCTTTCTAGCCTCTTTAGTCATTAAACCAAATTTAGCTGCAGCTGATGCTCCACATCCAGTAGTAACAACAAGTATGTCATTTTTAATTAATTCTTTCATTATTGTTATATGCGCTTTATTAGAAACCCCTTTAGCATTATTACATCCAACTACACCTACAGCTCCTCTTAATACTCCAGATTTTAAACAATCTGCTAATGGTTTTAGAGTACCTGTTGGGTCTATTTGTGAATTTACAACTCTATCTAGTTGCCCAAGTATTGCATCTAGACTATATCCTACTGTTGCGCTTGATTTTAATTCTGGTATAAGTATTTTTGATTTGTCTCTATTTTTAAAGTTTAATATTGCTTCTCTGACTATTTGTTTTGCATCTTCATATGCAGTTTCTTCTGAGAATTCCATATATGTTGACTCGGCTATTTTAGCCTTTGGAGATGTTGTTATGAATTTTGTGTGATAGCATTTTGCAACCTTTGCTAATGCTGGGAATATACATTGAACGTCAACTATCATTGCTTCCACTGCACCTGTAACTATTGCAAGTTCTTGTTGGTGGAAGTCTCCTGCAGTTTTTACACCATGTCTCATTGTAACTTCATTACCTGTACAGCACATTCCTGCTAAGTTTATTCCATCTGCTCCAACTTCTTTAGCTAATTCAACTAATTCTGGATCTTCAGACGCTAAAACTATCATTTCAGATAATGAAGGCTCATGTCCATGTAATATTATATTTACTTTATTCTTTTCTAAAACTCCTAAGTTTGCTTCCGTTTCTCTCACTGTTGGAGTTCCAAATAATATATCACTAAATCTAGTTCCTATCATAGATCCAGCCCATCCATCTGCTAGAGATGTTCTAAGTGACATATGTATTAAACTATCTATGTCTGCTGTACATCCTATATGAGTTGAGTGCATTATGGTAGCAACTTCTCTATCTATCGCTCTTGGTTCTATTCCAAGTTCTTTCCATACTTTTTGTCTTTTTACTGGAGCATTCTTTAAAAATCTTGCTACTCCGTAAGGTTTACCAAATTCCATTAATGCAACATCTGCAACTTCGTGAGCTATATCATATATATCTCTACCCTCTGTTTCTACATCCCACTCTTTTGCTAATGTTATTAGTTTTGATTCATCTTTTATTGTATAGTTTCCATTTCTACTTGCTAAGGCCATTGTATGAGCTATATCTCTTGCGTGGTCAGAGTGAGCTGCAGTACCACCTGCAACCATCCTTGCAAAGTTTCTTCCTACTATAACATGTTCATCGGCACCACATAGACCTCTTGGTGTTTTAGGTGTTATTCTACAAGGCCCCATTCCACATATTCTACAGCAATTCCCCTGAAGACCAAAACCACATTGAGCCTTAAAATTTTGCTTTCGGTCATACATTGTTTCTACGCCGTCTCTTTCAGCCTTATCTAATAATACTTTACTATTTAAATCAATAGTCATCATTTTTTTATCCATATGCCTATATCCCCCTCTATCTCGATTTATAAATCCTAGGATGAATAAAAGATATGTCAATTAAAAATTAATGCTCTGTATTACCTAATTTGATTATATACTAATTCAATTTAAATTTGTGTTATTTTTAATAGTATTCTAACAATTTAATTGTTTAAAATAAATGTGTGTATTTTATATAATTTTCTTAATATCTTTAGCTATAAGTGCTCCATATGCTATAGAATATAACTTCGATTCTGCACTATCTGATCTAGAAACTAATACTATAGGTGCTTTGGCTCCCATAATAACTCCTGCTGATTTTGCATTTGCCATATATGTAAATGATTTGCCTATTCCATTACCGACTTCTATATTAGGTACTAATAAAATATCAATATCTCCTGATACTTCACTTTTAAAACCTTTCATATCACTAGCCTCCTTTGATAAGGCTATATCAAATGATAATGGACCCTCGACTATAACATTTCTACCAAATTTACCATTTATAGATGCTTCTTGTAATAAGTGTCCATCAACAGTAGCTTGCATTTTAGGATTCACTTTCTCCTTAGCAGCAAGGCATGCCACTTTTATAGTATCTATACCTAATGCTTTAGCTGCTTGTATAGCATTTTTAAGTATCATCTCTTTTTGTTCATAATTAGGTGAAATATTCATACCTCCATCTGTTATTAATAATAATTTATGATAATTTTCCATTTGATATGCTACGACATGGCTAAGGAGACTCTCAGTTCTAAGTCCATACTCTTTATTTAACACAGATTTTAAAAGAATTGAAGTATCTAAAATACCTTTCATTACAAAATCTGCATTCTTAGTCGCTACTAATTCAACAGCTATTTTAGCACTCTCTTCTATATTATTAGAATTTAATATTTCTATTCCAGTTAAATCAAAGTTTATTTTTTCTGAAATCAACTTTATTTTATCACAATCTCCCACTAATATAGGTTCTATTATTTGTTTTTCTACTGCATCTTTTACAGCCTTTAAAACTTCTTTATCTTCTGCTGCAGCTACAGAAAGAATTAATTTCTCTTCACCTTTAAGTATATCAAATATCTCTTTTAATTTTTTTACCAAATTAACACCTCCTTTTATATAATTAATAATAACACTTTGTATAAAAAAAACTTCTATATTTAAAATAGAAGTTTTAACATTTATCTTTATTTTTTTACCTATATTTATCTAACTCTCTTAAACATGCTATAGTTATTTCATCTTGCGGGTCTAGTTCATAAGCCCTCTCTATGTAATATACAGCATCATCTAAATCTCCATTATTTAAATATGCCATTCCTAGGTTACATAGTATTTCTGGGTCTTCTTTTATTTTAGCTGCAGTTTCAAAATGTTCTATAGCTTTTTCCATATTAAAAGTACTTGCTTCACAAAGACCAAGTTCAACCATAGTATCAACTTGATGTGGCTTTATTACTAATATTTTTTCAAAATATCTTTTAGCTGTCTCTATCTCATTCATATTTTTATAAGCTAAACCTATCATGAACAATAAATTCCACCAATCTGAATGATCTTCTTCTAAAGGTAATAGCTTTTCTAATCCTTCTTCATTTCTTCCTTGGAATACTAGATTATATCCTTCTTCATATTGAACCTTAAAGTCCATTTTACCTATATTTTCTTGAACTTCAGATGTTGTATCTTCATCTAATCCTAATTTTAATGCTTCTTCCCATATTACTTTAGATTTTACATATTGACCTTGATTATAATAATGATATCCTAGGTGATAATATCCTAAGGCAAATTCTGGATCTAAATCTATTACCATTTCTAACTTATTTAATGCTTCTAATAAGAAGTCATTCATAGCCTTATCATCATTATCCTTTTGATACTTCTTAGCAACTTCCTGACATACTATAGCATAATGGTATAATCCATTTATATCATCATTATTCATAGTTATAAGTGCTTTTAAGTATATTAAAGAATCCGTATATTCTCCAATATCAAAATATTTTCTAGACATATATCCCATATATGCATTTAAATCTAAGTTTACTTTATTTTTAAATGCATTTAAGAATTTTTTATATTCTTCATTATATCTAAATTGGCTATCTATACCTATTATATATATCATTGCATCTGCAATAGACATTGCATTTATATTATCTTGGGCAGTTTTTTCTTTTATACCTTTTACTAATACTTCATTTTTTATAGGTACCTGTAATCCTTCTTTTGGTATAGTATATCCCTCTACTTTAAATTCACTATCATGCTTTATAGTTATAAAAGATAACTCTTCAGCCTTTTTTAATATATGTTTTTCTATCTTAAATTTCATACTAACCTCCTAGATACTAACTCTATAAGCCTTTGATTTCTCAAATATCTTTTTATCATCATATACAAACATTACTACATTGTCTTCTTTATCTATATTTTTATTTATATCTTTTTTAAGCTCTAGTATATCAAATTTAAATGGCTCAAAGTGAACATATTTTATAATATGTTTAGCTGGCTTATTTTCGAAATTAGGTAAATATTTTGATATATTACTTTCATCTTGTAAAAATACATGACATCTATTCTTGAAATCTTCCATATCAAGTTTATTAAAGAACTGTGGTATATTTGATGTTTTACCTAGTGATATATAATCATATTTTAGTATATCATTAAATAAGTCATTATTTTTATTTATTGATTCATTATAAAAATCTAACAGTATTTTGTAAAGTTGATTTTTACCTTGAGCAACATCAAAGTATCCATTCTTATCAAAATAAGTTGCAAATTCCTCAAAGAATTTAAATGGACTTTCTTTATAATAATTAAATATTATATACCTCATAGATAATACAAAGTTCTTAGAATTGTAATATTTTTCTAGTATTTCTTCTATATCTTTTAATTTTAAGATTTGAGAATAAGAAATATAATCATTATATAAAACTTCATATGGTGGATAATCTTTATATTTATATCCATGCTCATTTGCAGTTTTTCTTACTCCGGTTCCTTTTATCATCTTTAAAAATCCTAATTGTAAATGTTCTATTCCTAAATTAAATACATCATTAAATGAATTTTCAAAGCTAGCATAATCTTCATAAGGAAGTCCTGCTATTAAATCTAGATGTTGATGTATGTTTCTATATGAAGCTATCTTCTTAACAACTTTAGATAATTTAGTAAAGTCATCTCTTCTTCCAACAGCATCTAGTACTTTTTGATTAGTAGTTTGAACACCTATTTCAAATTGGAATAATCCCTCTTTGCAATTAGATAAAAATTCTAACATATCATCATCTAATAAATGTGCCGTTACCTCAAAGTGATATGTAGTATAATCATTATCATTTTCCATAAGGAAATTCATTATCTCTTTTGCAAACTTCTTATTTGCATTAAACGTTCTATCTATAAACTTAATTTGTGATACCCTTGCATCAATTAAAGCTTTTAAATCTTTTTTTACTCTATCTATACTGAAATATCTTAATCCTTTAAGTGTAGATGATAAACAATATTGACAATTAAAAGGACATCCTCTTGATGTTTCATAATAAACAATTCTGTTTTCATATTCTTTAGGATCTAGATTTTCATACGGACTTGGTATTTCATCTAAGTTTTGTAATAATTCCTTAGGTCTATTTACCACTATTTCTCCATTATTTCTATATACTATTCCTTCTACATCTTCTATATTTTTATTACCTTGAAGATACATAACTAAATCTCTAAATACTAATTCACCTTCACCACATAATATATAGTCTACAAATGGATATTTTTCCATAGCATTTTCACTATCATAAGTTACTTCCGGTCCACCTAAGCCTATGATTGTGTTTGGTTTTACTTTTTTTATATTTTCACAAAGCTTTACTATATCTAATACATTCCAAATATATGTTGAGAATAATATTACATCATAATCATTTTTGTATATATCTTTTAATATATAGTCTAAATCATTATTAATTGTATATTCTCTTATATCTGCATCAACTAAATCTTTAGTATATGATTTTAAATATCTTATAGCTAAATTTGTATGTATAAACTTAGAATTTAATGTTGTTAATAAAATTTTCAATTATTTCACCTCTTTATTAAGATTATTGTATATTTTTATGCTATTTTTAGGTTAAAATAATATGTGTAAAACATTATCTAAATATTTTTTAATAGAAGGTTTTTACATATATTTTGTAGAATATTAGTATTATAATTATATAAGTTAGAAAAGGAGTTTTTTATGGAATTAATTGACCAAGTATCTATCAACGCTTTATCAAAGAGAGACTTATTACTTATTTTAAAAGCATTAGAATACACTAATGAAAATACAGGTCTTGAAGATTTTATCGATCTTAGAAATAATATAGTTAAAGAAATCTGTTTTTTAACTGAAACAACAGAAGAAGACTTTATAAACTACTTAGAGTCAAGTAAGTAAATTCTAAGCCTTTTTAAATTTCAATACATATAAGCCAGATTTAGATTTAATATTTATATTTAGTATATTATTATTAAAGTTCTTAGATATAATTTTTATCTGATTGAATATAGGATCATTATACGTATCCCCTTCATTAAGATTTATTAAGTATCTAGGATCTGAGTTTTTATCGTATACTTTTTTATTAATTTTATACTGTCTTAATTTAACTATATATTCTGACATCGATAAAATAAAGTCTATATTGTCTATATTGTGATTTTCATCATCTCCTAATATAGATAGTATAGATTTTTTTATACTTTTACTTCCAAAATCTTTAACTTCTCTATCTTCAATATATATATCATATAATATATTTAATAAACTGCCTAAAATTTTCTCATCGTCATAATCTTGTACTTTTAAATCTATATACTTATCTATTTGCTGTATCGCATTTATTCTTGCCATATGAAACTTTATAGTACTTGCTTTATCTAATGGAATAGTAAATCCTATAATTTGTTCCTTTATTTTTTGAAGCAAGTCTTTATACTCTATTGTGTTATCTTCTATTATATTATGAATAATTGAGTTGTATAAAACAGAAGATAATATGTATTCAAATAAGTATTCTTCCTTTTTAAAGTATTTAACATACTTTTGAATTAATTCAAGTACTTCATCTTCACTTTTCTTAATATTAGTATTAGAAATTATTACAGGTAATAAAAGGTTAAGTATATTATTATAATTTGGTCTTTCTCCATAAAACTTATAATATATTAATTCATCTCTTAATCTCTTGTTATCTATGTATACACGTCTTTGTATATTATCATCTACTAAACATTTTGTGTTAATTACAATTAAATCTTTTAAATACTTATCCTCTATATCAAATGCTGATATATACGCTTTTTTTATTAAATTATCTTTCATAAATATTATTTTCCTTGTAATATTTTATAATTATTATTTTTATCAAGTAATTAGTTTAATATACTATATTATAACCTATACGAATCAAAAAAAAGAGACAGCTTATAAGCTGTCGTTTATACAGGGGAATAGTAGTGTACAAACGAGTGTATACTACTATATTACTTGCTATTATTATACAATATTACATTTTCAGATGTAAAGTATCGATTTTCGACATCCCTGTACACTTATATAAATTACATTCTTTCTGGTGCTTGCATTCCTAATAATTTAAGACCATTTTCTAATGCTTGTCTAGTAGCACAAACTAAAGCAAGTCTAGCTTTTCTTAACTCAGCATCTTCTACTAATATAGAGTTATCATGGTAGAATTTATTGAATGCTTGTGCTAAATCTAGGACAAATCTTGTTATTATATGTGGCTCGTTCTTTCTCATAGCATTAAGTATAGTTTTATTGAATGATGCTATAACTTTTAAAACTTCCGCACTATCTACATCATTTAATAATTCATAGTTAATATCTGTTATAACTTCTTCTTCAGCTTTTCTTAAAACTGCACAACATCTAGCATGAGTATATTGAACGTAAGGACCTGTTTCTCCTTCAAAGCTTAGTGTTCTTGACCATGAGAATGTGTAATCTTTTATTCTACTGTTAGATAATTCTTGGAATACTACTGCTCCAACCCCAACTTGTTTAGCTATTTCATCAACATTTAAAGCATTTGGGTTTTTAGCAAGCATAGTTTCTTTTGTCTTTTCTATAGCTTGTTTTAAAACATCTTCTAAGAATACTACTCTACCTTTTCTTGTAGACATAGTACCTTCTTCTAATGCTACCATACCAAATGGAACGTGTACCATATCCTTAGCCCATTCAAATCCAACAAGTTCTAAAACTTTGAATAATTGTTGGAAGTGTAAGCTTTGTTGTGAACCAACTACATATATACATTTTTCAAAATCATAATTTTCTTTTCTGTATAATGCTGCAGCTAAATCTCTTGTCATATATAATGTAGATCCATCATTCTTAGTTATAAGTGCTGGTGGCATATTGTATTCTTCTAAGTCTACTATATTAGTTCCTTGAGATTCTTGAAGTAATCCTTTATCTTTTATTATATCTATAACTCTATCCATTTTATCTGAATAGAAACTTTCTCCGTTGTATGAATCAAATTCTATATCTAATAAGTCATAAACTCTAGCAAATTCTTTTAAACTTTCATCTCTGAACCATTGCCATAATTCTTTTGCTTCTTTATCTCCATTTTCTAACTTAGTAAACCAAGCTCTTGCCTCATCTTCCATTTCTGGGTGCTTTTCAGCTTCATCGTGGAATTGTATGTATAATTTTAATAACTCTGGTATTGGATTAGCTTCTACAGCTTCTTTATTACCCCATAATTTGAAAGCTACTATAAGCTTACCAAATTGAGTTCCATAGTCCCCTAAATGATTTATTCTAACTGTATTGTATCCTTGAGAATCATATATTTTGTATAAAGCATTCCCTATAACTGTAGTTCTTATATGACCTATATGGAATGGCTTTGCTATATTAGGAGATGAGAAATCTATTACTATAGTTTTATCTTTTCCTAAATCGCTATGACCGTACTTTTCTTTCTTTGTTAATACATCTTTTATAACTGTTTCTGCTAATTGAGATTTATTAACAAAGAAGTTTATATAACCACCTAATGGAGTAACATTAGATATAACTCCTTTAGCTTCTATTTTTTCTGATAACTCAGCCGCTATCATGTTAGGTGCTTTTCTAAATACTTTCGCTAATTTAAAACATGGGAATGCAAAATCTCCCATATCTTTATTTGGTGGCACTTCTATAAGTGCTGTTATTTCTTCTAAAGTCAATTCTTCTATATGTTCTTTTAAACATGTTGCTACTGCTACTTTAAAGTCTTGCATTATATTGCTCCTCTCTCTTTGTTATTATTTTATGGTAAATCAAATTCTAAGTTTTTTCAAGGTATTTGACACTATTTACTATTATATATCTACATTATATCCTTTTCGCTAATAACTTCTATCCCATTTTGTCTAAGCAACGCTGTTGTTACTCCTACTCCAGATACTTTTTTACCTGTAAAAGTTCCATCATATATTAAACTCGATCCACATGAAGGGCTACCCTCTTTTAATATAGCTTTTTTACATCCATATAAATCAGCTATTTTTAAAGTTTCCATAGCACCTTGTTTAAATTTCTTTGTTACATCTAGTCTTTTATTGTTTATTACACTGGTTTTTCCTTCTATAACAGCATTACCATCTAGCCTTATAATCTCTGATGGATCACGTGGTGTTGATAGTCCTCCTAATTGTTCCGGGCAAACCATTATAAATTGTTTATCTTTAAGATATTCTGCTACTTTTTCATTTTTATTATTATCACCATTATATTTACAATTTATTCCAAGTAAACATGCTGATACAAGTATCACATCTATCACCTTATTAGTATTAATTTATTTTAGTGTAACTATAGTTACACCTGCACCACCTTCACCGTATTGACCAGCTCTTTGTGATTTTACATGTCTGTTTCTTCTTAATATATCTTGAAGGCCTGATTTTAAAACTCCCGTACCTATACCATGTATTATTGTTACATTTTCTAGACCTGCAACATATGCATCATCTAGGTATTTTTCAACTTCCATAATTGCTTCTTCTAAATTCATACCTCTTAAATCTACTTCACTCTTTACGTTACCAGATTTAGATTTTATTATATTTCTAGTTGATTTTGTTACAGTTTTCTTAACATCTTTTTTAACCTTTTGTAATGATTTAAATGGTAGTGTCATTTTCATTATACCAATTTGCACTACAGCTTCTTTTTTATTCTTATCAACAGAAACAACAGTACCTTCTTGATTTAAAGTTATTACTCTTACATCTTCTCCTGCCTTCAAATCAGTTATTTCTTTACTTGCAACTTTAGGGACTATCATGCTCTTAACCGTAGGCTGTAAACTTCCCATAGTACTTGTTAATTCTTTTCTAAGAGCTTCTATTTGTTGGTTCTTTTCTTTTGATGCTCTTTCTTCTTCTAATCTTCTTAATTCTTTTATAATATTATCTACTTCTTCTTTTGCTTGTCTAGTAATTCTAAATGCTTCTTGTCTTGCTTGCTCAAGCATTTTTTCTTTTTGATTTGCAAACTTTTCAAGTTTCTCATCATATTCTATCTTTAGTTTTTCTATACTTTCTCTTAGTTTCTCAGCTTTTATTCTTTCTTCTTCAGCTTTTATTCTATTTTTTTCTGCACTTTGTAATATGTCTTCTAATTCTATATTATCAGTATCTATAAATTCCTTAGCTCTAGTTATTATATAATCACTAAGTCCTAATTTTTTAGATATTTCAAAGGCATTTGATTTACCTGGAACACCTATTAATAATTTATAAGTAGGACTTAATGTATCTAAATCAAACTCAACTGCAGCATTTTCTACACCATCTTTAGTAAGTGCATAATTTTTTATTTCAGTGTAGTGAGTTGTAGCTATACATCTAGCTCCAGCCATAGCTACATCTTCAAGTATTGCTATAGCAAGTGCTGCACCTTCTATAGGATCTGTACCTGCACCTAATTCATCAAATATAACTAAAGAATTTTCAGTTACATCTTTTAATATAGACACAATATTTGTCATATGAGATGAGAATGTTGATAAACTCTGTTCTATACTTTGTTCATCACCTATATCTGCAAATATGTTGTCATATACACACATGCTACTTCCATAATCTGCGGATATATGAAGCCCACTTTGAGTCATAAGAGCAAATAATCCAACAGTTTTTATTGTTACAGTTTTACCACCTGTATTTGGCCCAGTTATAACTAAAGTATGAAAATCTCTTCCTAAATACACACTATTAGGTACTACAGTTTTTCTATCTAATAATGGGTGTCTACCATTTTTTATATTTATAAACTTATCTTTATTTAATGTAGGTTCTACACCTCTCATTTGCATTGATAATTTTCCTTTTGCAAATGCAAAATCAAGTCTACCTAGTATCTCCTGATTTGATATTAAATCTTCACTTACTTCACCAACCATACCTGATAATTCTTGAAGTATTCTTTCTATTTCTTCTTGTTCACTAAGTCTTAATTGTCTAAGTTCATTGTTCATATCAACTATACTCATAGGTTCTATGAATAATGTGGCTCCTGATGAAGATTGATCATGAACTATCCCTGCAACTTGAGATCTATATTCAGCTTTTACAGGAACGACAAATCTATCTCCTCTTACTGATATTATTGCATCCTGTAAATATTTTTGATATGTAGTTGATGATATTATAGAGTTCAATTTAGATCTTATAGATTGATTCTTTTGAACTATTCTTCTTCTAATATCTCTAAGTGTTGATGATGCATTATCTGATATTTCTAATTCACTTATTATTGCATTATATATTGCATCTTCTATCTCTCTATATGCATATAATCCATTTGATAAAGATTGTATTATTGGATAATTAAAATCTTCTTCATCACTACCTGATAGACTATTTCTTAATGTTCTAGCAGCTCTTAAAGTATCTGCTATCATTATTAAACTCCCTGGATCAAGACTTGCTCCTACCCCAGCTCTTTTTACTTTATCTTCTATATCATGTATTCCTTGTAATCCAACATATCCTCTTTTAGTAAGTATTGATTGCGTTTCACTTGTTTCTTGCTGCATATACTTAACTTCTTCAAAATCTGAACTTGGAACTAGCTCTTCTATATATTTTAAACCTAACGAAGATGAAGCTTTACTTTTCAATAATTCAATTATTTTATTGAATTCTAAAACTCTCAGCGATTTTTGGTTCATAATGCCTCCTTAAATTTTAATTTTTTTATTTCTATTTTACTATGTGTATTTTACACATTTTGTATTATACTATTTATATGGCTATTTTATATTATACATAATGATACTTTATTTGTGATATAAAAATATTATTTACTATTTTTAAAATATCTATCTTAACTTAATCTAAAAGGAGTTGTTTTTATGGAAAATGTTTTAAATGGATTACAGCCTGAACTTGTTTTCAAATATTTTGAAGAAATATCTCAAATACCTCGTGGTTCTGGAAATGAAAAAGCTATAAGTGATTATCTAAAAAAGTTCGGTGAGGATTTAGGTCTTGAAACTATACAAGATGATACTCTTAATATAATAATAAGAAAACCTGCTACAAAAGGGTATGAAAATTGTCCTGGTGTAATACTTCAAGGACATATGGATATGGTTTGTGAAAAGAATAAAGATACCGACCATAACTTTGTTACTGATCCTATAAAATTAAGAGTTGAAGATGATATGATATATGCAACTGGAACTACTCTAGGTGCTGACAATGGTATAGCTGTAGCTATGGGAATGGCAGTACTTGCATCTAATAACTTAGAACACCCTGCTATAGAAGTTTTAATAACGACTGATGAAGAAGCTGGAATGAGTGGCGCTATGGCTTTAGATGGCTCTCTATTAAAAGGTCAATACATAATAAATCTTGACTCTGAAGAAGAAGGATATTTACTAGTTAGTTGTGCTGGTGGAGTTACTGCATTATCTGAACTAAATGCTGAGTATACTAATGTTGATTCTAATAAACAAGCTTTATTAGTAGAAATAAAAGGATTACTTGGTGGACACTCTGGAATGGATATAATAAAACAAAGAGCCAATTCTAATAGATTAATGGGAAGACTTTTAAATTTATTATGTATTGATTACGACTTATCTAAAATTCAAGGTGGTTCTAAAAACAATGCAATACCTCGTGAGTGTGAAGCTATAATAGTTGTAGATAAAAATGATGTTGAAAAAACTAAAAATTGTATAAATGAAATAATGAATACATTTAAACATGAATTCAGTACTTCTGACCCAGGCATAAATATAGAATGTACTGAAACTACTGTTGATAAAGTATTTGATGATAAAACAAAAACAAATGTAATTAGTTTACTAAACTTAATACCTAATGGAATACAAACTATGAGTATGGATATAGAAGGTCTTGTTGAAAGTTCAACAAACTTAGGTGTTGTTCATACTACTGAAAATTCAGTTACATTTGAATGTGCTGTTAGAAGTTCTGTAAAAACATTAAAAGATGATATAACTAATAAAATGGATCTACTTTCTACAAACTTAAATGGAAAATTAATTTTAGATAGTGATTATCCAGCTTGGGAGTATGCTAAAGGTTCTAAATTAGAAAAAATATGTGTTGAAACTTACGAAAAATTAACTGGTAAAAAGCCAATTATAATGGCTATACATGCTGGTCTTGAATGTGGATTATTATTAGATAAAATGCCTCATGCACAAGCTATATCTCTTGGACCTGATATGTTTGAAGTTCATACGCCTAATGAGCATTTAAATATATCTTCTACTAAACGTACTTGGGATTATTTAGTTGCTATATTAAAAGGTATGAATCAATATTAATATATACGTTTCTCGTTAAACATAACAATGAGCTATCTGCAAATTTAATTTGCAAATAGCTCATTTATTTTTATATAATTTATATCTATTCTGTTATAATCTCTCCAGTATATTTATCTATCTTTATATTTCCTAGGCTTTGTCTATGTGTATGTGTTTCATGACTTCCATCATCACTATCTACTACTTCAACATAAACATCTATGAAATATAAATCTCCTATTAATTTTATATCCTTATCTTCAACTAATATATTATCTCCATACTCTGCCTTTAATATATTTATAGCTGTATCTTTTGATATAGGATTTATGCTATCTTTATCTATACTATTTAAATTAGTATCATTATTTTCTTGAAATTTACTGCAACCAAATATAGATGAAGTTATTATTAATATAAATAAACTTATGCCTATAATTTTTTTATTCATAAAAAACTCTTACTACTATATAAGTGTTTAATTATCTTTTTTTAGATTTAAAGTTAACTTTTGTAACCTTTGATTTTTTGTTATTTATAGTATTTCTTTCTGTAGTTAACTTTCCTTCTTTAAATCCTAATAATACTTCTACTTCATCTTGATTTAAGTGTAATCCCCAATTTGATAAATTCATTACTAAACTAGCCTTACTCATTATATTATTATCTATTAATACATCTATAGATTTTTTTAATAGCATCGGACTTGTAGCTTTTATATTTTCTTCTAGTGGTTCTTTCTTTAACCATCCCTTTTTATCCATTTCATTCATTAAGTACATATATTTTTTGTAACTTATTTCACCTAATTGATATGATCTTAATATTATAGCTGATATTGGAACTATCCACTTTTTCTTTAATTCAACATAATCTTCTAAGTCATTTACCATTTTTAAATCTTGTATAAAACTTTCTTTAGGCATTAAAAACGCACAAGCAAATTCATCTTTAGAAAATTTCTTTGACTGTATATTTGCCTCAGTTGCTACGATATATGCTAATTCATATGCTAAATCATAGTTTCTTGTACATGCTGATTTTTTATCATTACCTAAAGATACAAAGTATCTACTATTTCCATTTACAGTTTGTTTTTGACTAAATGATAAGGCTCCTTTTTTGTTTATATTAGCATCAGATACTATTATTCCATTTATCTCAAGTAAGGTTAACATGTTACCTATAATGCCATCCCCTAAATTCCAGTATCTTCTTACCTTAGTTGCTAACTCTTCTATATCTTCATTTTTATTTAAATCAGTTGGTATATTCATTTGTGGGAATTGGATATACCCTTCTAAAAATGTTAATATCCTATGAGTCATAGCTAATTTTTCTTTAAAAGCTATTTGCTCTACTTTTGGTATTGTACATTCTGGTCTTATATGTGTAGAATCTATAGTCATTTTTATATTGTCTGCATATTTAAAGAATTCTCTTGGAAATCCTAGTGCATTTGATAGCTTCATTTCATTTTCTAATGTTGGTTTATATTTATCTTCTTCAAATGCAATTATATCTTTTTTATTTATATTAGTTTCTTTAGCTAATACATCTATTGTTTTACCTCTATACATTCTAGCTTCTCTTAATTTTCTTCCTATAAATGCTTTTTTGCTCATATTTAAGTCTCTCTTTCATTGTTTATAGAATTTATTTTAATAAAAAATTCGCTACGCTCATATCGCCAACGATATGACACTCGCTACCACTTTGATCAACGTGTTGGCGAAGCATTTCGGTCACATCCGTTGCTTGAGCCACTGCGTGGGCGAAACATTTCAAAATGTCATTTTTTAAATTTCTTCATTTTTAAATTATTAATGCTCTGGATAATTTTATACCCAGAGCATTATTTAACTTTTATTATTTTGTAATATTATCATATTTGCTTAATATAGTCAATTTTACATATTATAGCACTAGAATATGATTTATTATTCTACACCTTTGTAGTAATGACCTGCTGTTGTACCTTTTTCATCTAATTTATTATAAAGTTTAGTAGCTTTTGTTCCTAATTTATAATCATTAGATAAAACTTCTTGATAGGCTTCTATAACTTCTTTAACAGTACCTTTATCTTCTAATGTAAAGTCTAATCTAAGTACATTTATACCTATTTCATGTAATTCATATAAGTTGTCTAGCATACAAGTTACATTTGAATTATATATTGTACTCCTACAGAATATATCTTGTGAAACTCTAAATTCATCACCTTTAGAATTTCTTAATGCATATATACTTTCTTTACATTTAGCAACTCTTTTATCCTTTTTACAATCACGAACAATTACTCCCATAGGACAGTATTCTGTTATCATAAGTGGAGTATATCCATAAACTACAGATTCTATATTTATATCAGTGTACTTTATTGTTTCTTTTATCTCGTTTATATTTAACTCTTGAGATATACATAAAGTATCTGCACCTATTTCTTTATAGTAATTTATAGTTTCGCTATTAAATGCATTTAAATAGTAATCTATGTTTAATTTTTTATCTTTAAAGTAATCTATTGAACCGTAGTTTCCTACTTGTACAGATTCTACACCTGCATTATTAGCTTTTGCTAAATGATTATATTCTTTATTTCTTATTATTCTAGGTGCTGAGTATATTACTTTTTTATTATACTTCATAGCTAAACTCATAGCTTTATCTATTGTGTTAGTATCTTCATAATATATTCTATCTACACCACATTCTAATGCACTTTCTAGTTGTTCTAAGTTTTTAACTTTAACAGAAATTTCTTGTTGTTTATTTCTATTATATAGTACTGGCTTATACTTAACTGTTTTATTTTTATATTTTCTATTTTTTATACTTACTCTTTCTTTATCTAAAAGCTCAATACAATCTCTTCTCATTTGATTTAGTAAACTTATTGGTAAACTAACATTATCATCTAATTCAATTTCTAATAAGTCTAATTCATAAGGTGTATTTCCAAGTTTTCTTAGTTGAGTTTCTACTTTTTCCTTACTTAAAGCAACCTTCATAGCTTCTTCAACTATTTTATCACCTTCTATAGTGGCTTCATTACTATATCTATCTTTTAATGTAAGTATTGGCTTTTGACCTAATTTTATAGTAATTTTTGCATCAATTATATTTTTTACAAATTCTTTATCTTGTGTAAATGTAGCTTGAACTCTATCCATTAGTTCACTATCTGATGTTTTAAATACTATTTGTCCTTTTCTCGCTTCCCCAACAAAGTCAAGCTCTATAGTTTCACCTTTGTATCCTATAGTTTCTATGTTTCCATTTTTTATTATTCTACCTATAGTACCTCCGCCAAGGTTTATACCATCACCTTTTTTAAGAGTATTTGCTAGTTTTATTTTTAATCTTTTTGCTTTTTTATTATAATCTACTACTGTACCAACATATAGCCCTTGGTTGTTTGGAAGTTGTGAGTTCATCATATCCTTACCAACATCACCTAGTAATAATCCTTTAGTGAATTTTCTATTAAATATAGTATATAAATCATTTATTGTTTTATCTGAAACATTTAATTTATTTGTAGCTAAATATTCATCTATAGTTTTTCTATATCCATCTATAACAGTTGCAACATACTCTGGTCTTTTCATTCTACCTTCTATTTTTAAAGAATGTACTCCTGCATCTATTACTTTATCAATTTCTTCTATTGCATTTAAGTCTCTTGGGCTTAATAGATAATCTCCGTTACTATTTACAACTTCTCCTGTGTATACATCAATAAGTTCATATCTTTGTCTACAAGGTTGTGCACATCTACCTCTATTACCTGAACGATTTCCTATCATAGAACTCATTAAACATTGTCCAGAATAACATACACACAATGCTCCATGAACAAAAACCTCTATATCTGCTTTACAGTTGTCACATATATACTTAATTTCTTCTACTGTAACTTCTCTTGCAAGTACTACTCTATCAAATCCTACACTTTCTAAATATTTAACATCTTCTAACGAGTGTGCAACCATTTGAGTACTTGCATGTAATTCAAAATCAGGTAATTCCCTTTTTATAAGTCTAGCCATACCTATATCTTGAAGTATTATTGCATCTACATCTATATCATATAAAAACTTTGCATATTCTAAGAAATCTTCTATTTCATTTTCTTTTCTTAATGTATTTGTAGTTACGAAAACTTGTACACCTCTTATATGAGCATATTTTACAGCTTCTTTTAATTCATCTCTATCAAAGTTATTTGCAGATGCTCTTGCTCCAAAATCTTTTCCTCCAAGGTATACTGCATTTGCCCCATTTTGTACCGCAGCTTTTAATGCTTCAAAAGACCCAACGGGTGCTAATAATTCTACGTCTCTCATATTGTCCTCCTTCAAGGCATATTTATACTACCTATATAATATACCTTAAATACTAAAATTAAAACCTTCAGGTTCCCCTGAAGGCTTAATTTATTTTTTATCTAGTTGCTTTATAAAATTTTAATTCATTTTCAATCTCTATCTTTTCCAATTGTACTCTATATGCGTCATTTTGGAATTTAGAAGACATTTGCTCAGCAACTCTAGCTTTTTCTTCAGCAATTTTAGTTAAATCTTTAAGTTCATTAACTTCAACCTTATACTCTTCAATTTGCTTATCTTTAGATTGAATATCACTTTCTAATTTAAAAATTTTACTTTTTTGCTCTTCAATTAACTTATTCAACTCATCTATCTTTGTCTTTAAGTCTTCTTCTTCTTTTGCTTTGCCTTGTAGAGATAATTGTAATTTCTTCATCTCTAGTTTTAATTCTTCTTCACCAGTACCAACCTTTTTGTTAAGTTCTTCGTTTTCTTTTGATAGTTTGTCATTTTCCTCACCACATTCAAATAGTTCATTAGCTATATTTACAGCTGATAATATAGCTAATACTGATGTGCTTAATTTAGGATTTGCTTCACTTATTCTTTTAATTTCTTCATCAACATATCTTGCTACATTTAACATATGTTGTTCAGATTTCTCTCCTACCATTGGATATTCAGAACCATTAATTTTTACTATAACTTTATTCATTTCCTTCATACTAACACGCCCCCTACGTTAGTTAGTTTGATCTTAAGTTTGCGTTTAATTTCTCACTTAGCTCACTTAATATCTTTTCATGTACTTTTGCTACATCTTCATCAGTTAAAGTTTTATCTTTACTTCTATATGTTATAGAATATGCTATAGACTTATGCCCTTCTTCTATTTGAGCACCTTTGTAAACATCGAATAATTTATAACTTTCTACTAAATCTTCACCATTAGCTTTTATTATATCTTCTATTTGTTTAACAAATACTTCATCTTTAACTATTAATGCTATATCTCTAGATGTAGATGGATATTTTGGTAATGGATTGTATGACTTAGTTAAGTTTAAGTTTTCAAATACTGTATCTATATTTATTTCAGCTACATATACTCTTTGTCCTAAGTTATAGTTTTCTATAACATCTGGATGTAATTCTCCAAAAGTTCCTATATATATATTATTATACACTATTTTTGCACATCTTCCTGGGTGGAATGTTAAATTTGTAGTTTCTGGCTCTATTTCATAACCTTTTAATCCTACATTATTAAGTACAGATTCTATAACTCCTTTTAACACGAAGAAATCTACTTCTTTACCGTACATTCCTACACAGTATTTCTTAGTCTCTATTGGTAATCCTTCTTGTGGTATAAATGTATTTCCACATTCAAATGCAGATACTTCTTCAACTTTATGAGATATATTTGTAGATATAACATCTAACATATTAGGTATTAAAGTAGTTCTCATTACAGAAGTTTCTTCACCTAATGGGTTCATTATTTTAACAAAGTTTCTCTTTTCATCATCAGCTGGAAGATTTATTTTATCTACACCTCTTGGGCTTACAAATGAATATGTTAATATTTCATTTAATCCGCAAGCTATAGAGTTAGATTTTACATTGTCTATAAACTTTTGTTTTTCAGTTTTTACACCTGCAGTAGCATTACCTTCTAAACTTGCAGATGGTATATTGTCATATCCATATATTCTAGCTATTTCTTCTAATATATCTGCATCTTCAGTTATATCTAATCTAAATGTTGGAACTTCTAACTCTAAAACTTCAGAAGATACTAAATTACATTTAAATTCTAAGCTTTCTAATATGTTTATGAATTGGTCCATAGGTACATTAACACCTAATAATTTATTTATTCTAACTGGATTAACAGTTACTTTTTGAACTTCTTCTTTTTGTGGATAATAGTCAAGCATTCCATTAAGAACTGTACCACATCCTAACTCTTCTATTAATTGACATGCTCTATTAACAGCTTCTTCTGCTAAGTTTATGTCTATTCCTTTTTCAAATCTTGAAGATGCTTCTGTTCTAAGACCTAATTTCTTAGATGTAGCTCTTATATTTTCTTTAGCAAAACTTGCTCCTTCTATAAATATAGAAGTTGTTGTATCTTTTATTTCTGAGTTTTCTCCACCCATTATACCTGCTAAGTCTAAAGTCTTATCTTGATTTCCTATAACTAACATATCAGATGTTAAAGTTCTTTCAACTCCATCTAATGTAGTGAATTTTTCACCTTCTTCAGCCATCTTAACAGTCATTTTATTGTATTTTATATCATCTAAATCAAATGCATGAAGTGGTTGTCCAAGCTCTAACATAACGTAGTTTGTTATATCCACTATGTTACTTATAGGTCTCATTCCTGCTTCTATAAGTTTTCTTTGCATCCAGTATGGAGATGGTCCAACTTTAACATCTTTAACCACTCTACCACAATATCTTTTACATAAATCAGTTTGTATATCTATTTCAAATGACATTTCTTCATCGCAAGCCTGAACTTTTATTTCAGGATACTTTAATTCTTTTCCTAAAGTAACAGCAGCTTCTCTAGCTATACCTATTATTGATCTACAATCTGGTCTGTTTGAAGTTATTTCAAATTCTATTAATGCATCGTTTATTCCTAAAACATCTCTTACGTCCATTCCTAATTCAAATGAATCTTGATGATCTAGTATATATATTCCATCTTTTTTATGGTCTTCAACAAATGCAGATGGTATAGTTAATTCTTCAGCACCACAGAACATTCCTTCTGATAATACTCCTCTTAACTTACCTTTCTTTATTTTGAAATCTCCAGGTAATACTGCACCTATTCTAGCAACTGGTACATAATCTCCTACTTTTATATTTGTAGCATTAGTTACTATTTGAAGTATTTCTCCGTTTGCAACTTCAACCTTTGTAACTTTTAATCTATCTGCATCTGGATGTTGTTCTATTTCAAGTATCTTACATACTTCAACTCCGTTTGTTTCTTTTCCAAAGAAATCTACTTTTTCAACTTTTGAACCTGTCATAGTCATCATATCAGCAAATTCTTGTGTATCTATATCTATGTCAACATAGTCTCTAAGCCATTTTAAAGGTACTAACATATTCAAACCCTCCTAATTAAAATTGATCTAAAAATCTCATATCATTTTCGAATAATAATCTTATATCATCTATTTCGTATTTAAGCATAGTTATTCTATCTACACCCATACCGAAAGCAAATCCACTATAAACTTCTGGATCTATTCCACAGTTTCTAAGTACGTTTGGATGAACCATACCTGCACCTAATATTTCTATCCATCCTTCTTGTTTACACATTGGACATCCAGCACCTTGACACTTAAAGCAAGTAACGTCTACTTCTGCACTTGGTTCTGTGAATGGGAAGTTATGTGGTCTAAATTTAGTTTTCGTATTTTCTCCGAATAACTTCTTAACAAACATATCTAATGTTCCTTTTAATTGAGCCATAGTTACATCTTTACCAACTACTAATCCTTCTATTTGATGGAACATTGGTGAATGTGTAGCATCTGGAGCATCAAATCTGAAGCATCTTCCTGGAGCTATTATTTTTATAGGTAATTCTTGACCTTTCATAGTTCTAACTTGAACCGGAGATGTTTGTGTTCTAAGTAATAATTCACTATTTATATAGAATGTATCACTCATATCTCTTGATGGATGGTCTATTGGTGCATTTAATGCATCAAAGTTATTTTCAACAGTTTCAACTTCTGGACCTTCTGCTATAGAGAATCCCATTCCCATAAATATTTCACTTACTTCATCTATTATTTGAGATATAGGATGTTTCTTTCCTACTTTAACAGCTTTAGCTGGCATAGTAACATCTATAACTTCTTCAGCTAATTTCTTTTGCTTTTCTATAGCTTTTAATTCTTCTTTCTTTGAAGATATACTTCCTTCTATAGATTCTCTTACTTTGTTAGCAACTTGACCTATAACTGGTCTTTCTTCTGCTGATAACTTACCCATTTCTTTAAGAATAGCAGTTATTTCACCTTTTTTACCTAAGTACTTAACTCTTAGGCTTTCTACAGCTTCTATACTAGAAGTATCTTTAATTTCATTTAAAGCGGCTTCTTGTAAATTAAGTAATTTTTCTTGCACTATATATCACCCTTTCACTATTTATTCACATAAAAAAAGCCCTTCATCCCAACCTAGGGACGAAAGACTATTATTTCGCGGTACCACCCTAGTAGTCTAAAATTACAAATTTTAAACCACCTCAAATAAACTTAACGCGTTTTAACGTTAAAGCCTACTATTAATTTCAGCTTTAATACTCCAGAGGGAACTTCTTTTGAATTCTTATAAAGTACTTTCAGCCTTGATACTTTTCTCTGTGTTAAGTTAATTCAAAATACTTTTCTCTTTCATTGTATTTTAAAATATATTTTTTTATATAATTATAACATATAAAATGTATAATTAACAACTTTTAAACCAAGTATTTTTTTATCTCATACATAAGTATAGCAGAACTTATTGCTGCATTTAAAGATTCTGCCTTGCCATATATAGGTATTTTAACCAATACATCTGATTTTGATACTAATTCTTCATTTATTCCATTAGCTTCATTACCTATTACTAATGCAGTCTTATAATTATACTCAACTGTATTGTAATAATTATTTGTATCTAAGTAACTAGATACTATATCAAATTTCTTTAATTTAAGTATTCTTAATGCTTCTTCTTGAGTAGCATGAATTACATTCATATCAAATATAGATCCCATAGTTGATCTTATTACTTTTGGATTGTATATATCTACACATCCTTTTAATGCAATTATTGCATCTACTCCAGCTGCATCCGCTGTTCTTATTATAGTTCCCATGTTACCTGGGTCTTGTATTCTATCTAAGATTAATACAAACCTATTATCATCAGTTAAATTTTCTTCTAATGTCCTTTGTTTAAATTTAACCACACCTATTATACCTTGAGTATTTTCAGTATCTGTCAAATCTTCAAAAATTTTATTAGTAGTTTTGTATACTCTTATATCCTTTTTCTTAAGTGTTTCTAAAAATTCTTTATGCTCTTGCTTTTTTTCAAAATCTTCATTTATGAATACGTAATCTAACTTAGCTCTACATTCTATAGCAAGTGTTAATATTCTATATCCTTCTATTATAAATTTTGATTCTTTATTTCTATTTTTTGATTTTAATAAAGACTTTGTGTATTTTATTTTATCATTATCTTTAGCTGTTATTATCATAGACATAACTACTTTCTCCTAATTATATCTTTATTTTCAGAAGTAATACTACTTATATTGCTACTTTGACCAATCACAACTAATATACTTCCTGCTTTAAGTTCTTCATCTGGTGCTGGTGTTACATTTATACTCTTACCATTTTTTATAGCAAGTACAGTTATTTCATATCTTGCTCTTAATTCTAAATCAACTAGAGTTTTTCCTACCCAGCTAGTTGGTGTAACTATTTCTACTATAGAATACTCTGGATCTAGTTCTATATGATCTAATATGTTATCTGAAACTAAATTATGAGCAACTCTAACTCCCATATCTCTTTCTGGGAATACTACTCTATCAGCTCCTATTTTATAAAGAACTTTTGCTTGTAATTCATCTTTTGCTTTACATACAATTTGAGATACTCCCATTTCTTTAGCTATAAGTGTTGCCATTATAGATGCTCTTATATCAGCTCCTATTGCTATTATAGCTACATCAAAGTTTCCTAATCCTATTGATCTTAGAGCTTGCTCATCAGTAACATCTACTATAGCTGCATGAGTAACTTTGTCAACTATGTTCTGAATTATTTCTTCACTTTTATCTATAGCCATTACTTGATGACCTAAAAGATGCATAGTTGTGGCTACTGAAGATCCAAATCTTCCACACCCTATAACTATATATTGTTTCATAACTTTTACCTCTCCATATACTAAATAAATTTATTTTTTATTTATCCAACTATTATTTTACCTTCTGGATACCTAATAAGAGGATTTTTCTTGACTCCTCTTGATGCCAATGCCATAAATATAGTTAAAGATCCAACTCTTCCCATAAACATAAATAGCATTATAAATATTTTTCCTAAAATACTAAGATTTGGACTTCCACCTATACTAAGCCCAACTGTAGCAATAGCAGATACTACCTCAAATCCAACTTCAAGTAAGCTAAAATCTGGATCAGTTATAGATATAATAAGAGTTCCCATTAAAAATAGAGCTACACCTATTAAAAATATTCCTAATGATTTTTTTACAGTAGTTTCACTTATCCTTCTTTCACATACTTCTATATCTTGTTTTTCTAATATAAATGACTTTACAGTTAATATTAATGTAGCTATTGTAGTAGTTTTTACCCCTCCACCTGTCGATGCCGGAGATGCACCTATAAACATTAATATTATCATAAAAAATATACTATTTTCTCTCATAGCAGCTAAATCTATTGTATTAAATCCAGCCGTTCTAAGTGTTACTGATTGGAATAGTGATGCTAATATTTTTCCTCCAAACCCTAATTGACCTAGTGTTTTTGGATTATTATATTCTAATACTAGTATAAATAGCATTCCAAATCCTATTAAAACAAAAGTTGTAAAAAGTACAACTTTAGAATGTATATTTAATTTTGATAACTTCTTATTTCTTATTAAATCAAGGATTACAGGGAATCCTATACCACCTAAAATAATTAATAGTGATACTGTTATAGTTATAGTAAAATTATTTACATAATATGTTAGTGATGAAAATGGACCACTAACTACTCCCATTAAGTCAAAGCCTGCATTACAAAATGCTGATATAGCATGGAATATACTGTACCAAATCCCTTTTAAGATCCCAAATTGAGGTATGAATACAGTTGATAATAATAATGCTCCTGTACCTTCTATTAAAACTGTTGTAAGTAATATGTACCTAGTTAGCTTAACTAATCCTGATAAATCTATTTGATTCAAAGATTCTTGTATTAAAAGTCTTTCCCTTAGGTTTATTCTTTTCTTGATTATAAGAGCAAATAATGTTGTCATAGTCATAAACCCTAATCCACCAATTTGTATTAAGGTTATAATTATTAGTTGTCCAAAAAAACTCCAATAAGTCGATGTGTCAACCGCAATTAATCCTGTGACACATACTGCCGAAGTTGATGTAAATAATGCATCTAAGAATCCTATGCTCTCTCCATTTTGAGTAGATATTGGCATATTAAGTAAAATAGCTCCTATCAATATTATAATAGCAAATCCTATTACCATTATTTGAGTAGGTTCCATTTTATTTATTAGATCAGAAAGTTTTTTTACAATTTTTCTCACTATTTTAAACCCTCCTTTGTATTTTGGGATTAATTTCAAAATAGTTAATAATCATTATTTTATTATATTCCAAAACTCTATTAAAAACAACAATACATACCTTAATTTATATAATTATATTATATATATTTAAGAGACTTTTTATTTACTAATCACTTAAAATATATTTAAATAAAAAAAGCTCTTGAATATAAAATTCAAAAGCTTTTTCTATATAATTAAGCTAATTTAGATTTAGCAACTTCTACTAACTTAGCAAATCCTTCTGCATCATGTATAGCCATTTCAGCTAACATTTTTCTGTTAACTTCAACACCAGCTAATTTTAATCCGTTCATGAATCTTGAGTAAGATAATCCATGAGCTCTTGTTCCAGCGTTTATTCTTTGTATCCAAAGTCTTCTGAAGTCTCTCTTCTTTAACTTTCTTCCTATATAAGCGTTCTTTAACGCCTTCATTACAAATGTATTTGCTGGTCTATATAATTTGCTTCTTGATCCTATAAATCCTTTTGCAAGTTTTAATACTTTCTTATGCTTCTTACGAGCGTTCATAGCTTTTTTAACTCTTGCCATCGTTATGACCTCCTTCGTCTTCCTCTGTTATTAATTGTTTATCTATTTTTTATCCGATTTTTAGTATGGTAATAATTGTGCTATTCTTCTAGCATCTCCTGCTGTAACTATTCCAGACTTTCTTAATTGCATCTTAGTCTTAGCAGCTTTCTTAGTTAATATGTGTCTTCTGAAAGCTTTAGCTCTCTTTAATTTTCCAGTTCCAGTCTTTTTGAATCTTTTAGCAGCACCTCTATGAGTTTTCATTTTAGGCATGTTAATTTCCTCCTCTCAGTTAATCATTTATTTCTTTGGATCTATCATTACAACCATGTTATTTCCCTCAAATGCTGGGGCTTTAGTTGGTTCTCCAAACTCTTTTACTATATCTATAAACTTTAACATTACTTCTTTACCAATGTCTTTATGTCCTAATTCTCTACCTCTAAATCTAAGTTCAACTTTAACTTTATCTCCTTTTTTAAGGAACTTTATAGCTTGATTAGCTTTAGTATTTAAGTCATTAGCTTCTATACCTGGTCTTAATCTAACTTCTTTTATGTTTACTACCTTTTGTTTTTTCTTAGATTCTTTTTCTTTTCTAGATTGTTCATACTTGTACTTACCGTAGTCCATTATCTTACATACTGGCGGATTAGCATTAGGTGATATCATTACTAAATCTAGATTTTTATTATTAGCTATTGTTTGAGCTTCTTTAGCAGACATTACTCCAAGTTGCTCTCCATTGTCTGAGATAACTCTTATTTCTTTATCTCTTATTTGTTCATTGATTGCTAGTTCCTTACTAATGGTAGGACACCTCCAAATTTTTTATAAAAATAAAAGCGAATGATTAAAATCATCCGCATATAAGTTAACACATTTAAACAAGTTTTATATATTAAAAAAATATATAAACTTAACTTATATTTACACTTACAACACTTATCGTAAGGTGAGAAGCGGACTTCTTCTTGTTTTCTTTATTATCTTACTTCATTTACTATATCACTTATCAATTAGTTTTTCAAGTATTTTTTTATTTTTTTTATAAAATAATTTAAATTAAGTAATCATATATACAGTTTATGGTTATACTTTAAGATATTAGAAATTTATTATTAAAATAAAAAAATTTAAGTAATAAATTTTATAAACTATGGAAAATCTAAAATAAATGAACAATTTTTATTATCCGAGGTGTATGGCTATGAAAATGTGGGAAAATTTTTTTAAGAAAATAAATAAACCAGTGCCTGTGTTTGCCCAAACAACTAAGATGGAAAAGGAAATTTCAAGTGAAGATTCTAGTTCATCTAAACCTAAGACTACATTTTGCGATGTTGCTGGATTAGAAGAAGTTAAAGAGGAATTATTTGAAATAGTAGACTTTATGAAGTTTCCAGATAAATACAAAAAAATGGGCGCAAAAATACCAAAAGGTGTATTATTTTATGGTCCTCCTGGTACAGGTAAAACATTACTTGCATCAGCAGTTGCTGGTGAAACAAATTCTTCATTCTTTAATGTTACTGGATCTGAGTTTGTTGAAAAATATGTTGGTGTAGGTGCTAAAAGAGTAAGAACTCTTTTTGAAAAAGCTAGAAAAGAAGCTCCAAGCATAATCTTTATAGATGAAATTGATGCAATAGGTGCTAAAAGACATTTAGAAAGTAATAATGAAAAAGACCAAACATTAAATCAGCTTTTAGTAGAAATGGATGGTTTTACTAAAGATTCAAATGTAATAATAATAGGCGCTACTAATAGACTTGACTTACTTGATGAAGCTTTACTTAGACCCGGTAGATTTGATAGACATGTTCATATAGGTGCTCCTAACTATCATACTAGATATGAAATTTTAAAAGTTCACACTAACAATAAGCCAATAGCTCCTTCTGTAAATTTAGAAACTTTAGCTAAAAAAACTCATGGATTTAACGGTGCACATCTTGCTAATATAGCTAACGAGGCTGCAATTTTTGCTGTAAGAGATAACAGCGATGTAATCACTGAAGTTCACTTTGACAAAGCCTTAGAAAGAGTTATAGCTGGACTTGAGTCAAAAAACTCAACTCTAATCGAGAAAGAAAAGAAAATAGTCTCTTATCACGAGGCTGGACATGCACTAGTTAGTGATTTAGTAGGAATTTGCCCTATACAAAAAATATCAATAGTTCCAAGAGGACAGGCTTTAGGTTATGTTCTACAATTACCTGATGAAGATAGATACATCTATACTAAAGAAGAACTTCTTGGAAAAATGAAAATACTTCTTGCAGGAAAAGCATCAGAAGAAGTTATATTCAATCATAAATCTACTGGAGCAAAGGATGACTTAAAGAAAGTTACAGAGATAGCTAATCAGATGGTTTGTGAGTATGGAATGAGTAATCTAGGATTTATGACTTTAGATGGAAATAATAAAACATTTTTATCTGAAAAAATACAAGATGAGGCTAATAGAATAGTACAAGATTGTTATAACGAAACTTTAGATATATTAAGAAATAACATAAATGACCTACATATAGTTTCAAATCATTTATTTGAAAATGAAACTATGACTCATGAAGAATTAAAATCTTTAATAAGAAAAGAAATGTGTTAAAACAAAAAGAGTAATCTAAAATATAGATTACTCTTTTTATTATAAATTAGTCTTGTATTACATTCTTTCTACTTTCAACTTCTTCAGATATAGTAGTTATAAATTCATCTAAACTTATGCTTCCTACTTCACCGTTATCTCTTGATCTTACAGATACAGTCTTATCAGCAGCTTCCTTTTCACCAACTATTAACATATAAGGTATTTTTTGAAGCTGAGCTTCTCTTATCTTGAATCCTGTCTTTTCTGCTCTATCATCTATTTCAACTCTTATTCCTCTATCAAATAAAGCTTTTTTAACTTCATTTGCATAATCATTATACTTATCTGATATAGGTAATATTCTAACTTGAGTTGGAGCTAACCAAACTGGGAATTTACCAGCATAATGCTCTATTAATATACCTATGAATCTTTCTATACTTCCAAATGCAACTCTGTGTATCATAACTGGTCTATGTTTTTCACCATCTTGACCTATATAAGTTATGTCAAATCTTTGAGGTAATTGCATATCTAATTGTATAGTTCCACATTGCCATGTTCTTCCTAAGCAATCTCTTAGGTGGAAGTCTATCTTAGGACCATAGAATGCTCCATCACCTTCATTTAATATATATGGTAAATTAAGCTCTTCTAAAGCTTCTCTTAAACCATTTTCAGCTGCTTCCCACTCTTCATCTGAACCTATTGAGTTTTCAGGTCTAGTTGATAATTCTAAGTGATATTCAAATCCAAAAGTCTTATAAACTCTATCAATTAAATCTACAACACCTTTTATTTGATCCTTTATTTGTTCTGGTAACATGAATATATGTGCATCATCTTGAGTAAACGCTCTAACTCTCATAAGTCCATGTAACGCACCTGATAATTCATGTCTATGAACTCTACCAAGTTCTGCAACTTTCATAGGGAATTCTTTATATGAATGTGGCTTAGCATTATAATATATTAAAGAACCTGGACAGTTCATTGGTTTTATAGCAAATTGTTGCTCATCTATATCTACAGTGTACATATTTTCTTTATAATTGTACCAATGTCCTGAAGTTTCCCATAATTTTTGATTTAGTATTATTGGAGTCTCTATTTCTTGGTATCCATCTTCTCTATGTATTTCTCTCCAGAACTTTAATAATTCGTTCTTAAGTTCCATACCTTTTGGTAAGAATAATGGGAATCCTGGACCTTCTTCAGGTATAAAGAATAAGTCTAACTCTCTACCTAATTTTCTGTGGTCTCTTTTCTTAGCTTCTTCTAACATGTGTAAGTATTCTTCTAAGTCTTTGTTTTTCTCAAAAGATATACCATATATTCTTTGAAGCATTTTGTTTTTTTCATCTCCACGCCAATAAGCTCCAGCTACGCTTAATAATTTAACTGCTTTAACTTTTTTTGTTGAAGGTAAGTGAGGTCCCCTACATAAGTCAGTAAAGTCTCCTTGCTTATAGAAAGATATTACTTCCCCTTCTGGTAAATCTTCTATAAGTTCTACTTTATATATTTCATTATTTTCTTTTGCCCATGCTAAAGCTTCTTCTCTTGGTAATTCATATCTTTCAACAGCTATATCTTCCTTAGCTATTTTCTTCATTTCTTTTTCTAATTTTTCTAAATCTTCATTAGTTAATCTATGATCTAAGTCTATATCATAGTAGAATCCATTTTCTACAGTTGGTCCTATTGCAAATTTAGCTTCTGGGTAGAATCTCTTTATAGCTTGAGCTAATATATGAGCTGATGTATGTCTGAATACATCTTTTCCTTCTTCATCATCAAACTTGAATAAGTTTAATTCACAATCTTCTTTTACTATATGGTTTAGTCCTACAACTTTTCCATTTACAGATGCAGCAACTACTGCTCTAGCTAAACCTTCACTTATAGACTTAGCTATGTCCATAACTGAAAGTTCATTTTCGAATTCTCTTACAGATCCATCTTTTAAAGTAACTTTTATCATTTTATTTCCTCCTTAGTTAATTTTTTATAATAAAAAAACTCGTCCCAAATAAATATATTGGGACGAGTATTAATTCGCGGTTCCACCCAAGTTGAAGTATTTAAATACTTCCTCTTGATGACTATAAGGTTGTCACCCGAACACTTTCACATTTTACAAATGCTACTAAGTTCAGCTCCAAGGTAGTTTTCAAATAGTCATATTAAGATAAGTTTCCAGCCTATGACTTATCCTCTCTGTTTAATTGTTTCTATTTTACTCTTCCTTTTCATTGCTATTTTTTTAATTATTACATTAATTATATCAAATACTTAATTTAGTATCAATAACAATATTTTATATAAATATTGTTATTATTCCTTGAACTATTCCTATAAAAAATCCTAATATAAGTCCTAATACTTCAATATGTCTTAATTCATTTTTTACAATTTGTAATATTATTGTCTCCAATTCATATAAATCTAATTCATTGATTTTATCTTCTATAATTTCTTTTATATTTATACGATTCTTTGTTTTAATTATCATTTCTTCAGATAATTCATCTATTCCTTCTCTTATTTCATCTTCGATTATTTCAGAAACATAATTTTGAACTAAATTTCTTATTGTGCTAGGAATAAGAGTCATCTTTTCACTAAGTATTAATTTCACTCTTACTTTTATGTAATCAATTATATGTTGTTTATCTTGCTCTGTTATTATATTATCCGTTATTTCATCAACAGATATAAATTGCTCTTCCACTACCTTTGCTATATTAGTAGCAATTTCTGTCTTTCTCTTTGGTATCATACCTATTATCTCTATATTAAGTATTGGTATTTTTATTGGGTTTATTGGTCTAAATATTAATTTTATAGCTATTACATTTGTTATATATCCTATTAACCCTCCTATAATAGCTAAGATTAATATCCTAATTATGTTATTCATGCTAAATTCTCCTTTTTTCGATATATATTTATAATTAATTATAAATATAATATACCATTAAAAAAGTAATTTTTCTAACTATATATCTTATTCCTTTATAATGAATTCATTTAGCATGAAGTTAATTTCTGTTAATACAGGTTACTTTATCACCAAATATCGATTTAATTATTTCTATTATTTCTTTAGAAGAATTATTGTTTAAAGAATCTATTATTTCTATTTTACCAGGACATAGAGTAAGAAGATTACTCATTAAAAAATCTTCATAATTCAAATTTTCTTCTATTACCATATCCATTATTTCTTCATCATTTATACTATCAATCTTATTACCATCTTTATCGTAAAGTATAAATGAATTATCTTCTTTTATATGTATTCTTAAAAGTTCTAACTTTTCTTGCTGTATATCCACAAAATACTTAAGTACATTGATAAACTCATCTTGGTCTTTTTTTATGAAATATTCTTCCCATGCTAAGTCTACTATAGTTGATATATAATTATTAAATTCTTTCATTCTAAACTTTACAAAACCTTCTATATTTATGTAGTCTTCATTTAGTATATAATTATATACTTTTTCATATAAAGATTGCTTTATTATAAAATATTTTTCTTTAAACATATTCAATGCACACATATATATCTTTTGAATTTCTTCACTAGATTCAGAACTATATTTTTTTATTACATACTTTCTAAGAAGTTTATTTTCCATTATATCAATTATCAAGTTAACAATTTCATCTACGATTTCTTCATTATGTATTTTATCTTTATTATTATTTTTTAATACTACCTCTATATAGTCATTATTGTATGTATATTCTTTTTCAAGTTTATGGTTAGTTAATAACTTTTTAACAGATGTTTCATCTTGTCTGTTTAAGCTTAAATAAATATCTTTATTGGTCATTTTTCTCACTCCCTTCTAACATCTTGTTAAAATACCTAAAAATAAACTTCTTCTACTTTTATTATTTCTCTATATAAAGTTTTAATTCATTTTATAAACGACACCGAATGTCATTACCCTACATTTAGTTATTACCTCAATATATAATTTAGAAAGTTGAACTTAATCCACTCTCTATTTATCAATTGCTATTTATAGATCATAACAAAATACAATTTAATATACATTTTAATTTCAAATGTAATGTTTATAATTTTAATAAAATTAATTATCACTTATATATTTTTATATAAAAAAAATGATAGCTTAAAGCTATCATTTTTTTATCTTTCACCTTTTTTATATGGATTTCCAAGTGCTGCTGGAGCCTTAGAACTCTTAACAAATAGTACTAATACTATTAATGTCATTATATAAGGTATCATTGATAATAAGTTTTCATTTATGCTAAATGGTAATTCTGGATTTCCAAAGTATACAGATAACGCTGTTGAGAAACCAAATAGTAAACATGCAGCCATTGCCCATTGAGGTCTCCATTTACCAAATATTACAGCAGCCATAGCTATATATCCATGACCTGATATTAATGTAGGTCTAAATGAAGAAACAACTGCTAAACTCATTGATGCCCCACCTAATCCTGCTAATATACCTGATATTATAACAGCTGCATATCTAGTTTTAGCAACACTTATTCCTAATGTATCTGCTGCACCTGGATGCTCTCCAACTGCTCTTATTCTAAGTCCGAATTTAGTTTTATATAATACATACCATGTAATTGCAACTAATATAAATGCTATGAAAACTGTAGCATATGCATTGAATATTGTATCTAATATACTTCCCGATGGGAATAAACCATTTAATGGTCTTGGTATTTTTTGTTCCATTGGTATTGTTGGTGTCATAGTTGCACCATCAAACATTATCTTAGATGCGAATAACGCAACTCCAGGAGCTAATAAGTTTATTGCAACCCCTGATATAGTATGGTCTGCATTGAAAGTTACAGTTGCTAATGCATGAACTAAAGCAAATAAACCTCCAGCTAAACCACCTATTATAAATGCTAACCATGGATTACCTAACATGTATCCTGCCGCAGCACCTGCGAAAGCACCTATAGTCATCATACCTTCTATACCTATGTTAACTATACCTGAATTCTCTGAAAATACTCCACCTAATGCCGCAAATATAAGGGGTGTAGAGTACATTAAAGTAGTACTAATAATTAAAGCTATATCTTGCATTATGCATTACCCCCTTTATTTTTATTCTCTCTGAATTTTATATATAACATTCTTAATACACTGCTTAAAGCTATAAAGTATACTATAGAACCTATAACTATATTTACTACTTCAGAAGGAGCCCCTACAGCTTGCATCTTAGTTCCACCGTATTTAAATGCTCCAAATAATAATCCTGAGAATATAACTCCGATAGGATTGCTGTTTGCAATTAATGCAACAGCTATACCGTCAAATCCATATCCTTCTGGACTCGCTAATATAGTAATATTTTGAGATACACCCATTACTTGTATAGCACCTGCTGCAGATGCAAGTATACCTGCTATAGCCATAGATTTTAATATTGATTTATTAACATCTATTCCACCATATTCAGCTCCAAACTTGTTGTGTCCAACTCCTCTTAATTCATATCCTAGAGTAGTTTTAAATAATATAAATGCTATTGCTAAAACAAATATTATTGATATAACTATACCCCAGTTAACCTTTGTAGCCGGTCCTACTAAATCTGTTAACCAGTTTATGCCTATAGTTGCTGAATCATGTATACTAACTGATGCTTCACTATTTGGCTTAGCTAACCATGTATTTTTTATAGTAAAGTTACTTAAGTAGAATGCTATCCAGTTAAGCATTATAGCTGCTATAACTTCATTTATTCCAAACTTAGATTTTAACCATCCTGCAAATCCACCCCATATAGCTCCACCTAAACAAGCTATTAAAAGAGTAAGTGGTACATGTATTATTGCAGGTAATTGTATTGCAGAACCAACCATAGTTGCAACTAAAGCACCTATTATAAACTGACCTTCTGCACCTATATTGAATAATCCTGTTTTAAATGCAAATGCAATAGATAAACCTGTTAGTATAAGTGGTGTTGATCTTATTATAACCCATGCAATATACTTAGGCTTACCAAATACACCCTCTATCATAGCTGAATATGCTTGTATAGGGTCTTTTCCTGCTATTAATAATGCTATTGCTCCAACTAATAAACCTAAAACTATTGATATTAAGGAGAATAAAATAGTATTATCAACTAAAGAAATTTTCTTTTTACTTGCCTTACTACTCATTATCTTCACCTCCTGCCATCATTAGACCTAATGTATTTTCATCTGCATCTTTTGCGTCAACGATTCCTACTATTTTACCTTCATATATAACCGCTATTCTATCTGATACATTCATAACTTCATCTAATTCTAATGAAACTAATAATACAGCATTTCCTTCATCTCTTTGCTTTACTAATGCTTGATGAACGAATTCTATTGCTCCAACGTCAAGACCTCTTGTTGGCTGAGTAGCTATAAGTAATTGAGGCTCTCCTGTAGCTTTTCTTGCTGTTTCTATATTGTCAACTTCTCTACCTATTATAATCTTTTGTTGGTTACCACCAGATAAAGCTCTTGATTTAACAGTATGATCTGTAGGTCTTACGTCAAATCTTTCTATTATTTCATCAGCATACTTTTCTATAGCATCTTTATTTAATATTCCATTTTTAGAGAATCTTGGATCTTTATAGTTTTGTAAAACTGTATTTTCTGCAACAGTAAAATCTAATATTAATCCTCTTTTATGTCTATCTTCTGGAATATTTTTTATTCCGTTATCAAATATTTCTTTTGGTTTTTTGTTGATTAATTCCTTTGAATTTACTTTTATACTTCCACTTTCTGCTTTTCTAAGACCAGTTAACACCTCTACTAGCTCTGATTGTCCATTTCCATCAATCCCTGCAATACCTAGTATCTCTCCAGCCTTAACTTCTAGTGATAATCCATCTACTACAGATACTTTTCTGCTATCCTTTACTAGTAAATCTTTTATTTCTAGTACATTTGATGTTGGTCTAGCTTCTTTTTTATCAACTTTGAAGTTAACTTCTCTACCAACCATCATTGCTGCTAACTCATCTTCAGTTGTATCAGATACTTTTACAGTGTCTATATACTTACCTCTTCTAATTATTGTACAATGGTCTGCAGCTGCCTTTATTTCTTTTAACTTATGAGTTATTATTATTACAGATTTACCTTCTTTAGTTAAGTTTCTTATAATTTGTATAAGTTCTTGTATTTCTTGTGGAGTAAGAACCGCCGTAGGCTCATCTAGTATTAATATTTCTGCTCCTCTGTATAAAGCTTTTAGTATTTCTACTCTTTGTTGCATACCAACACTTATATCTTCTATTTTTGCATTAGGATCAACATATAATCCATATTTTTCTGATATAGCTTTAACGTCTTCTATCGCTTTATTTATATCTATTGATCCAAGACCTTTTGTAGGCTCAACTCCTAATATTATGTTTTGCGCTACAGTAAAAGGTTGCACTAGCATAAAGTGCTGATGAACCATACCTATTCCATTTGCTATCGCAACATTAGGATTATCCATATTAACTAATTTTTCGTTAATATATATCTCTCCAGATGTTTGCTGATATAAACCATACAGTATATTCATTAGAGTAGATTTTCCTGCACCGTTCTCTCCTAAAAGAGCATGTACTTCACCTTTATGTACAGTCAGGTTTATATTATCATTCGCAACAAAGCTTCCGAACTTTTTAGTTATGTTCTTCATTTCTACGACTTTTTGACTGTAGTTGATATTACTATTATTCATCGCTCTTTCTTTTCCTCCTTATTTAAAATTCTCAGCCTTTTTATTATACTAAAATATAACTAACATAACAAACTTTTTATTTTGATTTTTGTTTTAATTTGTTTTTTTGTGTATTTTAATAATTTTTTATAAAATATTAATATAGTTTGTATTATTATTTCCAAAATCTATTTAAATATTTTAGATATCCGATACATTTAAAAAGACTATCCTTTTTATGAAGATAGTCCTTTTATAGTTAATTTATTATTTATTTAATTGCTCAAATTCTTCCTTAGTTGCAGGAACTTTTACCTCTCCTGACTTAACTTTTTCAGCTTCTTTAGCAACATATTCTAATACATCTGGTGGAACATTCTTGTTACTTGTTGGAGCTATACCAACACCATTCATAGCTAATGTATTAATTATTACTTCTCCACCTTTGTAGCTTCCATCAACTACTTTACTTAACATTTCTTCTACTGAAACATCTATGTTCTTCATAGCCGAAGTTATTACATTCTCTGGAGCTAGAGAGTTTTGATCTTGGTCAACACCTATAGCTTTTTTACCATTTTCCTTAGCTGCTTCTATAGCACCTATTCCAACTGCACCTGCACAAGTGAATATTATATCAGCATTTTTTGAATGCATTTGGTTAGCTATAGTTTTTCCTAAAGCTGAATCTGTGAAACTATTTGCATATTGTACCATTACTTCTGCATCTGGATTTGCAGCTTTAACACCTGCTCTAAATCCGTAATCAAATTTACTTATAACTGGTGATTCCATACCACCTATAAATCCAACTTTGTTTGTTTCTGTCATTCTACCAGCTATTAATCCTGTTAAATAAGCTGATGCATTATCTTCAAATAATAATGAAGTTACGTTTTCTGGTTGCTCTCCTTCACATACTGCATCTATTAATGCAAATTGTTGTTCTGGATAGTTTTTAGCTGCTTCTGTTATAGCTGATTGTAACTTAAATCCAACACCTACTATTAAGTCCATTCCTTCATCAGCAAATGTATCTATATTTTGAACATAGTCTGCATCTTGTTTAGATTCTAAATATTTTATTTCTAATTTATCTTTTCCAAATTTTTCTTGAGCATCTTGGAATCCCTTCCACGTTGATTGGTTAAATGATTCATCATTTACACCACCAGTGTCTGTTATCATCCCTACTTTAAATACTTTGTCACCATCATCTGTTGACGCGTTAGAGTCTGATTTAGCTCCACATCCTACTAACATACTAGCACTCATTACTGTAGCTAAACCTAAAGCTATAAGCTTTTTAAGTTTCATATGTATCCTCCTAATATTCTTATAATATATAATATTTAATTTTATTTTACACCATTTTACACTTTTTTTCTACAAAAAAATTGTATATATTGATATTTTTGTATATAACTTTATATTAAATTTAATTGTATTTTGTATTTTATTAAATATATGTGATATACTATTTAACCAACAATGCCTTCGCTATTAAAGCAATTATATAATTTCTAAGTTTTATGTGATATGATTTTGACACTTTATACTAATATTATCTTTTCTATTATAATAAAAAATGATACTAGGCATATACAATAAGTATTTTCCCCTTTAGTATCATTTTATAATGCAAATATGCAATTATCTCATTCCTGGATAATCTAGTTGTCTTAATGCTTCATATACTACTATAGCCACTGAATTTGACAGATTTAAAGATCTAGCTTTTTCAATGTTTAACATAGGTATTCTTATACATGTTTCTAAGTTTGCTTTTATAAGGGATTCAGGTAAACCTTTGGTCTCTTTTCCAAATACAATAAATGAATTATCAACATATTTCACATCAGAATGAGCTTGATCTACTTTTGTTGTGGCATAGAAAAATGTTCCATTTGGATTTTTTTCAACAACTTCTTCGAAACTATCATAATATTGTATATTTGCTATATCCCAGTAATCAAGACCACTTCTTTTTAAATATTTATCTTCTAATGAAAATCCTAGTGGTCTTACTAAATGTAAAGTTGCACCTGTAGCAGCACAAGTTCTTATTATATTTCCTGTATTTTGAGGTATTTCTGGTTCTACTAAAACTACATTTATTGACATTTCGTCCTCCTATTTTTCACTCTATTATATTTCTTTACAATTATATCAGAAATTCATATTTCTAAGAACTTACTTTCTAAAAGTTGTTCTTATAGTATTTACAATATTTCGTTATTGGACAAATTTCACACTCTGGTTTTCTAGCTTTGCAAATTCTTCTTCCATGAAATATTAATAAATGATGAGAGTGAGACCATCTTTTCTTTGGTATGGCATCCATAAGAGCAAACTCTGTTTTTTCAGGTGTTTGAGTATCAACTATACCAATTCTATTTGAAACCCTAAATACATGAGTATCAACTGCCATGGCATCTTGTCCAAAAGCATTGCTAAGTACTACATTAGCAGTCTTTCTTCCTACTCCAGGAAGTTTAGTTAAATCCTCTAAATTATCCGGAACCTCTCCATTATACTCATTACATATTTTTTCTGATGTAGACTTTATTTTTTCAGCCTTACTTTTATATAGTCCACAAGTTTTTATTTCCTCTTGTATTTCATCTATACTAAGTTTTGCAAAATCCATTGGAGTATTATATTTTTTAAACATCTCCCCTGTAACTTTGTTTACCCTTACATCTGTACATTGAGCCGATAATATAGTTGCTACTAATAGTTCAAATGGTGTAGTGTAATCTAGTTCACATTTTGCATCTGGATATGTTTCTTCTAATATATCTAATACTTTATTAATATTTTTCATATGATTCTCCCTTAAACCTCTTATTTATGCTATTATTATCTATCTTGACTACTATATAATAAATCTTATAATTTTAACAAACAATAAAAGTCTTAATATTCTATAATTGTGTATATAATAAAATTTGTTGTAATATTTCAATTTATATAAAAATAAGAAGGTAAAAGTTTATAACTCCTACCTCCTTATTATTTTACCCATTAATATTTTATATAAAACTACTTTTTAGATGGACTTTGTAACTCATTAAATTCTCTTAATCTTTCTATTACTAGTCTTTTTACTTCATCAAATTTAACATCCATTAATATTTCTATAGCTTCTTCTACTCTTTCAACTGTATATATAGTAAATTTACCTTCTTCTATTGCATTTGTTACCTCATCAGATAAAATTAAGTTTCTACTATTATTTTTTGGTATTATTACACCTTGATTATCATTTAGTCCTTGTTTTTTACAAGCAGAATAAAATCCTTCTATTTTTTCACTTATTCCCCCAACTACTTGTATTTCACCTTTTTGATTCATAGAACCTGTTGCAGCTATACTTTGTTTTAAAGGTATTTTACTTAATGATGATAGTAAAGCGTATAATTCAGCACCTGTTGCGCTATCTCCATCTACGCCTCCGTAATTTTGTTCAAAGCATATATTTGCATTTAATGAAAGCGGGAATTCCTGAGCAAAGTTCTCTGCTAAATATCCACCTAAGATTAAAACACCTTTATTGTGTATTGGTCCACTCATATTAACTTCTCTCTCTATATTAACTATTCCTTTATTACCTGGGCTAGTTGTCACAGTTATTCTAGAAGGTCTTCCAAATGAATATTCACCTGTACTCAGTACAGACAATCCATTGATAACACCAACTCTACTTCCCTTAGTTTCAATAAGTGTAAATCCATTTTCTAATGATTCATCCATCTTATTTTCTATTCTATTTAATCTTTTCTTTCTTTCTAATATAGCTTTTTGAACATCAAACTTATCTACATATTCAGCATCTCTAATTTGAGCACATACATCACCTTCAATTATTATTTCCATTATTTTATTAAATTGAGTTGAAAGTTTATATTTATCTCCACAAATTCTAGTACTAAACTTTATAACCTCTTCAACAGCATCGTAAGTAAAATGTTTTAAATTATTTTTGTTACATTGATATGCTATAAATCTAGCAATTCCATCTTCATTATTTTCATTTTTATCCATTTCATTGTCAAAATCTACAAATATTTTAAAATACTTACTAAAATCAGAGTCGTAGTTATAAAGCACATTGTACATATAATTAGTTCCTATTAATATAACTTTAATATCTATAGGCATATTTTCAGGTTTTATTGATGTTTGTGTATCTACACCTATTTGTCTTGATTGAATAGCTCTTTTTAACATATCCCAAGATAATGGATATCTTAGAAGTTGATCAACATATAAAACTAAATATCCTCCATTTGCTTTGTGAACCGCTCCTGGTATCAATTTTGTAAAATCTGTTTTTGCATTTCCATTATAGTAATCATACTCTGCTTTTCCAAATAAATTAGATGGACTTGGATTTATTTCAACTATTACCGGGGCTTTAGAATTTTCTCTATCAATTCCATTATCAACAAATAAGTTGACCTTATATTTAAGGAAATGTTCTTTATCATATTTATCTTTTAATTCTTCTTCATCCATATAGAATAAATAAACATATTCTAATATATCATCTCTCATATTATTTAAGTACGCTTTAACTTTCTCATAACTATTATATTTCTCTATTAAACCTTCAATATGAGGGTCTATTACAAATTTAGCAATTTCTTCTTCTAATTCTAATAATGCTTCTTTTGCTGCATCTTCTAAGTCTCTAATTTTATATACTACTTGTATTGCAGCATTTTCTAATTCTCTTTTTACTTTATAGAACTCTTCATCTGTATAGTCATCATCTTCAGCTTCTTCATCTTCTTTATTGTCATCTATAGGTATAAATACCATACCAACTTTACTATTTTTTAATTTAAATCCTTTTTCTTCCGCATATTTTTTTATCTTTTTAAGTAATGCATCTTTTTCTATTTCATATTCTTCTATTAATTGATTTTTTCCTATTTCAAAATCTTCACTTTCAAAGGCATCTCTTAGTTCATCAAGTAAAGTTTCTATAAGCTTTTCAATATCTTTTTTGAATATTTTGCCTAGACCTTTCTCAAGCCCAATTATTAATGGTTCTCTGTTATTTTCAAAATTATATACATAGCACCAATCTTTATGATTCCCTTTTTTAGCTGCATATTTATTTAAAGCATTCATAGCGTATGTTGTTTTACCTGTTCCTGAATCTCCTGCTAAGTACATGTTATACGCTGGATTATCAATTTTTAATCCTATTTCCATAGCTTCTATAGCTCTTTCCTGACCTAATATGCCTTCTAGAGGTTCTATCTCAGATGTATTGTTAAATTTTAGCATTGACCCTCCCCCCTTCTATCTATATATATATATTCTATGACTAATAGCTTGTAAATGTTGAGTTATCTAATACTAATTTTATTCATTATATGAAATATCTTTCCATTTAAATTACTTATAATAAAAAAAGAAGCCTTTGACTTCTTACTCATTCGGCTTCTCTGAAACTATATTTATATTTCTTTTTATTATATTCTTACCTCTCCAACTAAATGCCCTATTTCCATACCTTCTCTTAAATTCCTTATTCGATATATCATTAATTTCTTCAGCATCTAGTTTTAAAATTGTATCTTGTTTGAATCTTTCTATAGATGTTATTGGAATATTTTTATTGTGAGGACATATATCTTGGCAAATATCACATCCAAAAACTTTTTTATTTTCTTTCAATACTTTTTCCTCTTCTTCTTCAAGATCTCCTTTTTTTTGTGTTATATAAGATAAACATCTTTTAGGATTCATATCATAATTTCCTAAAAGAGCATTTCCCGGACAATATTTTACACATTTTCCACATTTTATACATGTTTTTTCTAACGGAGTATCACTTTGAAACTCATAATTAGTCAATATATATCCTATAAACACATACGAACCATATTCATCTGTAATTATATTATTATTTATTCCAAAATATCCTATACCAGATAAATAAGCCAAATATCTATCTACTAGTGGACCATTATCTGCAAATATCTTATACTCAAAATTATCTATATTGTCTAATAAGTGGTTACATATTTGTTGCAACATATCTTTAACTACTATATGATAATCTTCTCCATAACAATACTTTGATAAATTACTTTCATTGAAATTTCCAATATAGTAAGGAAATGCACATACTATTATAGATTTTACATTTTCCATCGTTTCTTTTGGATTAACTCTCTTTTCTATAATAGGTTCCTCCATACCAGTTGTATATCCATTAAATAATCTTTGTTTTATTATCTTTTCTAAATCGTAGTAGGGACCTACTCCAGCTATACCGACACAATCTATTCCTATAGATTTACAAAAATCTTTTAATTCTTCTTTCTTCATAAAAAAACCTTTCATTAATTAAATATTAGTTTTATAATAACTAGAGTATAAGGGTGGTGATATTTTGATTAAATTAACAATACCAGGTAGACCTATTAGTAAATCAAACTTTAAACTCCACAATGTCCATGGGCAGGCATGGATGCCATCAACAGGTAAACATTCAAAATATTTAGCTTATGAAAACATGATTGCTGGATTTATAAATCAACAATACTTTGGTGATACAATTGAAGAAGACTTGATAACTATACTAAAGTTATATTTCCCAAATAAACGCATGGGTGACTTACACAACTATCCTAAAAGTATATGTGATGGTATAGAAAAAAGTGGAATAATAAAAAATGATAAACAGCTTAAACCAGTATTATTATTTGACTTTATAGATAAGGATAATCCTAGAGTTGAAATAGAACTTTATCCTATTTCAGAGTATGATGTATCCTATGTTATATCTAAAAAGTAATTTATATATAAAAGAGAACTTAAAACTTAAGTTCTCTTTATTATTATCTATACTCTATATTTTTAATCAAGCTTAGATGATACCTCTTTTAACATTTCCCTTATAGGTAATTCATATGGACATTTAGTTTCGCATAATCCGCATTCTACACATGCACTTGCTTTCACTTCTAAAGATTTATATCTTTCCTTTGCCCAATCCTTTAAGTTATATCTTGTATAGTATCCTTCTAATAAGAAGTTTTGAGGTATATTTATTTTTAATGGACATGGTAAGCAATATTCACATCTTCTACAAAACCTTTTACCCATAATATCTCTTATTTCTTGTATCTTAAATTCATCATCTTTTGTAATATTAGTATCTTTTAGCACTGATACATTCTCTCTAACTTGTTCTATATTTTCCATACCAGGTATAACTACATCTATATAATCTTTTGAAAGTATATATTTTATTGCTAACTTTGCATCATCTATAGCTCCACCTGCTAAAGGCTTCATTACTATAATTCCTATATCTTTTTTATTAGCTTTTTTAAAAACTTCATCCGCTTGATCTTCAATTATATTATATGGAAATTGTATAGTCGAAAACTTTTCATCTTCTATTGACTTTTCTATAGTTTCTAAACTATGGCTAGTTATTCCTATATATTTTATTTTACCTTCTTCTTTTGCTTCTAATAATGCTTTATATGCTTTATTTTCATCAAATATAGTTTTATATTCTTCTGGCTTAAGATTATGAATTTGATATAAGTCTATATAATCTGTTTTTAAGTTTTTCAAACTTATTTCTATATCTTGCTTCATTGATTCATAATCTCTAGCCATACTTTTAGTAGCAATAAAAAACTTTTCTCTTTTACCTTCTATAGCATTTCCTATATACTCTTCACTTATAGTATAAGCTCTTGCAGTATCTATAAAATTGACATTTTTATCAATTAATTCATTTATCACTTTATTAGTTTCTTCTTGTGTTATCCTTTGAATTGGTATTCCACCAAAACCGACCCTATTTACCTTCATATTAGTTTTACCTAATAATCTCATATATATCCCACCTTATAATATGTTTTCTTATTATATTATAAGTTTATTTTATTATATAATCAAAATCTATTTATCAGATAATATTTCTTTTATCATAGCTATTTCTTTTTTATGACCTTCATCCTCAAGAGGTGTCTCTAGGAAGAAAGGCAGTTTATTTAATTTAGGATGACTCATAAAGTTTATTATAGCATTTAAACCAATTTCACCCTCTCCTATTACTGCATGTCTATCTTTTTTCCCTCCAAAAGGCATCATACTATCGTTTAAATGTACAGCCTTAAGTCTATCTAATCCTATTATGCTGTCAAACTCAGCTAAAACTCCATCTAAATCATTTACTATATCATATCCTGCTGAAAATATATGGCATGTATCTAAACATACACCTAACTTTTCATTATGAGTTACCCCATCTATTATTCTTTTGATTTGTTCAAAAGTAAATCCAATTTCAGTTCCTTTCCCAGACATAGTTTCAAGAAGAACAGTTATATTTTCTTCTCCTGTTAGTGTTTCATTTAAAGCATCTACTATTCTTTGTATACCAAAATCTATCCCTCCACCAACGTGGCTACCTGGATGAAAACACATATACTCTATTCCTAAAGAATCCATTCTTTCTATATCTTCTTTTATAACTTTTCTTCCAAATTCATATACTTCATCCTTTGATCCACCTAAGTTCATAGTATAAGGTGCATGTGCTAAAAGTGGTCCAAAATTATATTCTTTTCTTATTTTTTGAAATTTTTCTATATCCTTTTCATCAAATTCTTTAGCATTTCCTCCTCTTGGATTTCTACTAAAGAATTGGAATGTATTTGCTCCAATATCTACTGCTGTTTGAGCTGCCTTACCAAATCCTTTTGATATTGAAATATGTGGTCCTATTACAAGCATTTTCAATCTCTCCTTATTAATTAATTTTTTTATATTACTAATATACCCAAAAAAATAAGTATCAATAAACATTGATACTTATCATAAATTACATGTTTCTTTTTTTTGTACTGGTATCGAAACCATAACTATATCATATTGTGACTCTTCATCTTCTGACTTTCTTTTATGCATTATTTCTTCTATTTTATATTTTATAGTATTGTTAAGTTCTATAAGTTCATTTTGCGTAAGAGATATATTATGATAATCAACTATATTTTTTTCTTCTAATACTTGTTCTTCCGCAGCTTGATAAAATAATTCTATTATATCATCAAATTTTGATAAAAATGCTTCTTCATCATCTTCTCTTAAAGAGAAATTTATTACATTTTTATCTATAACTATATTCTTTGCTTTTGGATAATAGTATTTTTCTACAATTCCCGATTTAATCTTCTCTTCTACTAATTCTAAAATCCCCACATTATAAAGAGTTTTTATATGATAATTTATTTTTGCATGAGGTTCATCAAGCATCTGAGATAACTGTTTAGCCGATAGCGGTAAGTTATTAAATGCTTTTAAAATATCTATTCTTTTCGGATGCGCAATAGCTTTTATACATTCTAAATCTCTAAGTACAAGTACTTCTCTCATTCCCCCACCCCCTGAAATATTTTTAATTACATTTTAATTATATAAGAAGGCTTTAGAGTTGTCAAAAAATTCCATATTTTAAAATATATTTAATTCTAACTTTTCAGATAAATCTTCTAAAACCTTAACTCCAGCTATACTATTTCCTTTTTTATCAAGAGCTGGTCCATAAACTCCTATACCCATTATGTCTGGAACAGAAGCCATTATACCTCCCCCAACACCAGATTTTGCAGGTATGCCAACTCTTATAGCAAATTCACCCGATGCATCATACATTCCACAAGTAACCATAAATGTTTTTACCATTCTAGAAACTTTTTCACTAATTAATCTTTCTTTACTTTCTATATCTATTCCATACATTGCAAGATTTATTCCGATTCTTGCTAAATCTACACAATCTATTTCTATAGAGCATTGTTTAAAATATAAATCTAGTACTTCTTCTACGTCACCATCTATAAATCCATCATTCTTTAATAAGTATGCCATGGCTCTATTTCTATCACCAGTTAGCTTTTCTGACTTATAAACTTCATAGTTTATCCCAATGCTATCATTATTAGCTAAACGTCTAAAGAACTGTAACATTCTTTCTTCTTTCTCTTCTAAACTACTACCTTTTATAAGTGAAGTAGTTACTATTGCACCTGCATTTATCATAGGATTTGAAGGTTTTTTTGTATCATTTGTTTCTAATTTCATTATCGAGTTAAATGGATCTCCACTTGGCTCCATACCTACCTTAGAAAATACAGTTGTCCAATCATTATCCATTAAAGCCATAGCTAAAACTATAGGCTTAGATATACTTTGTATAGTAAATTTAGTATTATAATTTCCAGCTGTGTATATTTTATTATCCTTGTCAATTATACATATACCTAAATCACTTCTTTTTGCATTTTTTAATTCTGGTATATAGCTAGCAACTTGGCCATAATTAGTATACTTTCTATTTTCATCTATTACTTGTTTTAATAAGTTATTCATTAGTTCCTCCTTAGTAAATGATATTTATAAATATATTATGTAATATAAAAAGGAGTATATCAAAATATATTTATATATAATAATTATTATTATATATAAATATTCTAATATAGCCCCTCTTCCCCATTAATCTACTATTTTACTTCCCCCTATAAATTCCCTTAATATAGATGTAGAAGGTATATCTGATGTATCTTCTAATTCAATAAAATACTGTAGGAATTTAAGAAGCCTATTGGCTTCTATATATGCTTCATCATCACTTTTTATTTCTTCTAGCAATGGTTTAGCATATTTTTTTAATACTGCTAACTCATAAACACAAGCTGAGTTAAATATTATATCAGCTTCTTCTTGATATGGAAATATATTTTTCTTTTCTCCCCTTCTTACAGAATCCCAATTCATAATAGTGTGTTTAGCGCTATATCCTCTAAAGTTATGATCTCTTACCATTCTTCTTATAAGCCTTAAGTCTGTAGTAGGTATTCTATTATAATCATCTAAATTTATTTGTGTCAAAGCACTAATATATATTTTAAATTTGTCTTCATCGTGTATTGATGATGTCAATATTGGATTTAATCCATGTATCCCTTCTAGTATTATAGGCTGATTTTCTTTTATTTTTAATTTTTTATAATTTTCTTCTCTTTTTCCTGTTTTAAAATTAAATTTAGGTAGATTTACTTCTTTTTCATCTAATAAACTTTTTAAGTCTGAATTAAATTTCTCTAAATCTATTGCATATATTGATTCAAAATCATATTTACCGAATTCATCTAAAGGTGTATCCTCTCTATTTAAAAAATAATCATCTAGTGAGATTGATACAGGATTTAGTCCATTAACTTTAAGATGTATGCATAATCTATTAGCAAAACTAGTTTTTCCAGATGAAGATGGAGCTGCTATAAGTACAACTCTTTTTTTCTTTTCTTTTATCATATCTGCTATTTGAGATAATTTTTTCTCGTGTAAAGCTTCAACCGTCCTTATAACTTCTCCATATTGATTATTTTCTATTATTTTATTTAAAGTTATAACTTTATCTACATCAATTACCTTAGCCCACTCTTCCGCTTCTTTATAAATATTTGCAAGCTTTGGTTGTGGTACATACTCTTTAGCTTTTGTTTTATCAGATTCACTCGGACCTAATAATATTACCCCATTTTCATACTGTTTTAAATCAAAAGTTTTTATATATCCTGTTGAAGGTAACATATGTCCATAAAAATGATTTATATAATTATTACATTTATATATTTTTACATCATCATGTTCTTTATATCTTAATAACTCAGCTTTTTCATACATTCCATGCTCTTCAAATATCTTAATAGCATTTGACTTTGTTGTAGATATTTTTTCTATTTTATAATTTTTATCTATTATATCTTGCATCTTATTTTTAATATTTTTTAAATCAAAATCTTGAAGTTTTGTATTTGTATGAACTTCACAATAAAGTCCCCTTGATAGAGAATGCTCAATCGTAACTCTAGCTTTATCGAATAATTCATTACAAGACATTATAAATATAAAAGACATTGTCCTAGAATATACTCTTGAACCATCTGCATTTGTTGTATCTATAAATTTTATATTGCAGTCTTCTTTTACTTTATAACTTAATTCTCTTAATTTATTATTTATATTTGCAAGTGTTATATATCCTTTATATTCACTTTCTATGTCTTTTACTATATTTTCTAAAACTATGCCTGAAGAGCCTTCTTCTAAGTAATACTCTCTATTCACATTATTAATGCATATATTTATTATGCTCATAACATATACTCCCTTCTTTCAATATATTAAAAAGGGGTATATCATACCCCTTTTTTTATTTTATCTAATATATCTATAGTTTCTTTTATATGGTTATGATTAATTTCTAATATTAAGTACTTTGCATTAACACTTAATAACTTTTTTATTTCATTTTCATGCAAAATACCTCTACCTATACCTAAATGACTATCATCGATACCATTATTGTCACTTAAATGAATTATCTCTAATCTATCATTTAAATTGCTGATATAGTCACTATTATTTATTAAGTTATGACCTGTATCATAGCAAAAACATAAATTTTGACTTTTAATTTTATTAAATATATATTCAAAATCATCACATATATATCCAATATTTGAAAAATCTCCACTCTTAGAATATGTATTCTCTATAGATAACCTTTTATTACTTACTTTTAATAATTCTTCAAAAAATGAAACACTATTATCTAAGTATTTTATTCTATTTTTATATAATCTTTCAGATATTACATAACCTAAATGCATATTAAAATACTCTATGTTTAAATCTTTCAGTCCATCTTCAATTTTATTTATAAAATCTATCCATGATTTTCTTATATATTTTATATTTTCACAAGAATTAAGCTCCATTGGAAGATGTATTCCTAAAGATAAATTTAATTTATCAAACTCACCTTTATATTTACTTAACTTAATACATTCATCTAAATTATCTATGCCTACTTCTATATGATTAATTCTATCAACTTCTCTACAAAGTTCTAGAGCTTTATCTAAATTAAATAAAAGAGCAGATATACCTAATCTCATATACTTACCTAACTTACAGTACCTATTTTATTAAATGGGAATAATCTTATCATAACTTTTCCCATTATATCTTTTTCCTTAACTAATCCAACTTGTTCATATCTACTATCTAAACTTTTTTCTCTATTGTCCCCCATAGCAAAAACTTCACCTTCTGGAACTATCAAATCTATGTCTCCACTAGTATAATTATCATGTATATATGGCTCATCTAAAAGTTTATCATCTACATATACTTTAGAATCTTCTATTTTTATATGTTGTCCTTCTGTAGCTATAATTCTTTTAACTAAGTCTTTTGGTTTTCCATCATCTTGTAATAGGTTAGTTTTGAATACTATTATATCACCATCTTTTGGTTCTCCTATTTTATAAGCCATTCTATTTATTATTAAATAGTCATTTTCAACTAATGTTGGATACATTGACTCTCCTCTAACTAAAGTAGGTCTTATAAACTGAGTTATTATAAAGGCAAATACTAATGCTGTTGCAATTACTTTTATCCACTCAATTAGCTCCTTCTTAAACTTTTCACTCACTCACACCATCTCCTCTAAAATTAATGATTTTCATAGCTTCCTATCATATGGACAGCCATCTCATTGATATCATCATATTTATTTGAACTAATACCTAAGTCCAAAAGTTCACATGCTTTAACTAAATCTCTCATAACTTCCATAGGACTTCCGTAAATATTTTCAATTTCCTCTTTGCTTATACCCTTAAAACCATGTCCTACAGGGCTTTCATTTCTAAGTCTTATCAAACTTTCTAACCTATCGTTATTTAGTATTTCTACTACCTTTTCCATTCTTTTAGTTTTCTTCACATGTCTATTTATGTACTGAGTTACACCTTTGATTAGGTTACCACTATAAATATTATACTTCTTTTTTAATGTATATAGTATATTTTTCTTTGATACCATATATCCATGCATTGATACTTTATAGTTTTTAGACTCTTTAGTACTTACAAATATGTACTTAAATAATGCTTCCTTTAATCTATAAAGTCTACCTAAAAAATCTATATATTCTTCATTTATAATTTGAATTTTTATATTCTCAATTAATTCAGATAATATATCTTCTGGTTCCCCCTGTTCTAAATTATTAAGATTAGTTATCAATTTTTTTATTTCTCTTCTAGTTAGCATCTGGCTACTCATTTTTTCTATAGATTCTAAAGCTCTTTTAAATTCAAAATTAACAGAGTACTGACACGATTCAATTAAAAAATATAAATCTCCATCTATAATTCCAGCTTCTTCTAATATCTCTAATACTGCATCATAATCATATCTTTTTAAAAATTTTGATATAGCATACTCTTGATTTTCACTTAAAATCTCCATAACCTACCTCCATAAAATAGTTTTATATTTTATTATTGAACTATATTGGAGATTTTATTAAATAATTTTAGTAATTTATTCTTAATCCTTTAGGATAATGATTCTTTAATATACCATTAGATTCTTTTCCCCATCCAAGACCTATACCTTCTACACAAACTAAAACCCAGCCTCTACTTTTTCCTGTTTCTATAGTATTTCCTCTTAGATAGTCTAAAATTTTATTATCTTGTATACTAAAGTTTTCTACATTTTTTACATCTTCCATTTTTAAATAATGAGATAATGCATGAGAAGGCTCAAATCTATTTTTCTTTAGCATTCCTAAGTGCAGACCATATCTTAATACTTTTAATTTTTTTGTATCCGGATGTTCTTCAGGTAGTAAGTATAAATTTTCTCCTCTTATATCAAATCTACTTTCCATAGATATATTTAAGAATTTCTTTTCAAACTCTCTATAATCCTTTACTTCTTTATCGTTATTCTTTATTTTTATATATTTTACATTACAATCTTCATTCTCTAATTTTTGAATTTTAGCAACAAAATGACCTTCTCCACTTACTTTATGCGGCCATATTCTTTGCATTTCAATTAATTTAGCATCTTTATATTCAGATATAAACTCATTTATTACATCTTCATTCTCTTCTTTTGCAAATGTACAAGTAGAATATACTAATACTCCACCATTTTTTAACATATCATATCCATCTCTTATAATATCTTTTTGAATACTTTGGCATTCTAAAACCTTAGCATAACTCCAATCTTCTATAGCAACTTCATCTTTTCTGAACATACCTTGTCCCGAACAAGGAGCATCAATTACTATCTTATCAAAATATCCTGTAAATACTTTTCTTAGATTATTGGAATCAGTATTTGTTATTATACAGTTTCTAGCCCCAAATCGCTCTAAGTTTTCTCCTAGTGCTCTTATTCTAGTAGGATTTATCTCATTTGATACTAATAATCCTGTATCATTTAGTTTCGATAATATATATGTAGATTTTCCTCCTGGGGCAGCACACATATCAAGAACTTTATCTCCTTCTTTTATATCAAGATGAGGTACTACACTCATTGCAGATGGTTCTTGTAAATAATATGCGCCTGATTCATGTAGTGGACTTTTCCCTGGTCTATCTACTTCCTCATCATAATAAAATCCTTCATCCGCCCAAGGTATCGGTGTTAAATTATATAAATTTAAATTTAATAATTCTTCTTTATTTATTTTTAAAGTGTTGATTCTTAATCCTGTTGTTTTAGGTTCATCATAACTTTTTATAAAATCATCATATTCATCCATAAGAAGTTCTTTCATGTCATCTAAAAATCTTTGTGGTAATTTCTTCAATTTTAATCGTCCTTTCTCTTTTTATGCCTAATAAATTTATATCTTTTTAAAAATTTTTTTCTAGAATTATTTGTATATTCATCTAGTTTATCTAGACTGCTTTTCCATAAATATACTATATAAACTATAAACACTATAATAGACCATCTATATTGTATCATCAATATAAAATCAAAAACTCCATGTAATAAAATAGGCAATACTATAGATAATGTTAAATATTTTCTTTTTTTAGCTTTAGAGCTAGTAAATCTATATTTTGAAATGTAGTATCCCATAATTACAGCAAACATCATATGTGCAGGAACTGATATTATAGATCTTATGACTCCAACTTCAAAAGCTGATGTTTGGTCCTCAAATAATATATATATAATATTTTCAATAGTTGCAAACCCCAAGGATAAAAATACTGAGTATATAATACCATCTAACCTTTCATTAAAGCTTTTTTCTTTTAGCAAATTGGGTATAAGTACTAACTCTTTTAATCCTTCTTCAACTAACCCTGCAACTATAAAAGACATATAAAAAATATTAATTTTTCCTGTAAATATATTTGTTTTTATAAGTATTTCTTCTGCATAAATTGCTAATATACTTACTAAGATACCAAGTATAAAAAACTTACTTAATACACGTATTGGTTCCTTATCATATTTATCTTTCAAATATATCCATAATATAATTGTTGCAACTGGTGCTATAGCCAATATTAATAGATCTAATTTCATAAATTAATCCTCTCTTTATATTTTATAGATATATTATTTCCATTTATCCTTAACAAAATAATAGCTATCTTCATAGTATGAATGTAGAAAAGTATTATTTATATGAAGAGGTGATTATATGCAAGATGGTTTCCTAACAGTTAGTGTTATTGACAGTGCAACTAATAGGCCTATCGAAAATGCAACTGTAAATATTTATAAAAATCCTGAATCTGGAGAAAGACAAACTCAAATATATCAAAATTTAAAAACTGATAACTCCGGTCAAGTTACTGGTATCACGTTAGATGCACCTGACATTCAATATTCTCAACAACCTTCAGATGTTAGACCTTATAGTCAATATACTGTAGAAGTAATTTCAGAAGGATATGAAACAGCTATTATCGATGGAACTCAAGTATTTCCTACTGTAGAGGCTAGACAAAATGTCCCTCTAAATACTCAAACACGACGTAGACACTTTTACTATAGACAAAATGAGAATGTTTATGATATAGGTGATAATACTTTGTACGGAACATATCCTCCTAAAATACCAGAAAGTGATTTAAAGCCTTTACCACCACCAACAGGATTTGTTGTCTTAGACAATCCTGTTGTTCCCGAATTTGTAGTTGTTCATGATGGTTTACCTGAAGATAGTTATGCTCCAAATTACTGGATTCCATTTAAAGAGTATATAAAAAATGTAGCTTCATCTGAGATCTATTCTACTTGGCCAGAACAAACTATATATGCAAATGTAATAGCTATAATATCATTTACTCTAAATAGAGTTTTTACAGAATGGTATAGAAATAAAGGACTTAACTTTACAATAACATCATCTACTGCATATGATCATAAATTTATAAACAATAGAAATTTCTTTGATACTATAAATGTTGTTGTTGATAATATTTTTAATACATTTATAAAAAGACCTCCAACAGCTAGACAGCCTCTTTTAGCTCAATACTGTGATGGTAAAAAATCTCAATGTCCTAATCAAATGACTCAATGGGGAAGTAAGGACTTAGGAGATCAAGGAATGGATTATGAAAGTATTTTAAGATATTTTTATGGTAATGAAATAGTCTTTGAAGAAGCACCTGTTGTAAGTGGTGTACCTGTATCATTCCCTGGAGATACATTACAGGTTGGATCTAGCGGAAAATATGTTAAAACTATACAACATCAATTAAATGCAATATCAAACTCTTACCCTGCTATTCCAAAAATAAAAGAAGATGGTGTTTATGGAAATAGCACTGCCGAAGCAGTTAGTACCTTCCAAGGAATCTTCGGTCTTCCAAAAACAGGCGTTGTAGATTTTAAAACTTGGTACGAAATTTCTAGAGTTTATGTTGCTGTTACTAAAATAGCTTCTTTAAATCCATATATTTAAGTAATAAAAGACCACTTTTATGTGGTCTTTTATTACTTAAATATTTCTTTATATTCTGGTTTTAATATATGATCTATTTTATTAACATTTATTATAAATTCAGGTATACCAGCTGCATAAGGAGCTATATCATATAAATCGAAATATACTACTATATTATCATCTTGTATATAAAATTTTTGTTTATCTTCTATACTTTTAAATTCATACACTCCCTTATTCTGTTCATCTAACTTTATTAATTCCTCTATTTGATTTCTTATTTCTTCATTTATAATATTTTTATAGTCTGACCCTTCTTTAAATAAATTATCTATCGTTAAAAAATTTCCATTTCTTATATCTATATTGTATGCTACATTCTCGTAATATCCATGAGCTCCACCTGCATACTTATAATATTTTATCAATATACTTAATATATTATCGCTATTTTTCTTTACATCAAAATCAACATTAGCAACAAATTTATTTTCTACTTCAGAGAGTGCATCGTTATATTCTTTTGCTTGCTTTTGTGAATCATTAAAAAACTTCATTATACTATTTGTTATTTCATCGTTTATATTTTTTGATATATCTTTATTATCAATCATTATTATAGGTATATTAATAATACTATTTATATACTTATTATTCTTAGTTATTGTTTGGGTATCTATATTAGCAATTATACTGCTAGTTTGTATCATCTTTATTTTATTTTTAAATATAGTAAAAGGAATTTTAAATTCATATGCTAAATCTTCTTTACTTGATTTGTATGGATTAAAATAAATATTTATTCCTTCATCTATTATTTCATAATTTGTATATTTATTAATTTTTATTTTATTTTTATCAACCTTCAATTTATTATCTTTTATATAATCTATTATATAATCATAAATCACATCTTCATAATCTTCATTATCCTTTAATAAATTATTTAAGAAAATTCTTTGACCTGTATTTAAGTCAAAAACATAGCTATCTTTTTCTTGCTTAAATTTATTGTCTTTATATCTTATTTCTTTATATATTACAATATTTAATAAACTTTTATTTTCAAAAACTATATGATAATTTATATTAACATTAGTTTTAGAATTATTTTTATAAAGCTGAGATTCTTGCCTCTCATGATTTATTGAATCATTTATATTTCTTCTAATATACGAATTTATATATCTTTCAACTTCTTCATTTGAATAATGTATCTCTGGCATTCTTGCACTTATTACTAAGTTTTTTTCATCGATTTTAATTTTTTCTTCTGTTATCTTTACTAGTTTAAATCCTTGATATAAATTCGTTTGTAATCCATCTTTTATATTAAATATATCAAATACGCTAAATATTGTAAGTATCATTATAGCTAATAATATGTACTTATATTTTAAGAAGTTTTCTAGTCTATTCATGTTTTGATTTTCCTCCTAAATATAATTCCTTTTATTTTATATTTAGATTTTTTGTATTTTTTATCCCCATAAAATATAAAAATACTCTATTATTAATTTTCAAATTTAAAATTTCTATATAAAAATAAAAAAACTTAAGAATGTATCTTAAGTTTTTTATTTTAACTATTTTTTTATAAGTTTTACTATTGTTTCAACGTGTGGAGTATTTGGGAACATATCCATACATTTTACTTTTTCTAATTCATATCCGTATTTTTTAAATTCAACTAAATCAAGAACTAAAGTCTTAGGGTTACAAGATATATAAACTATTTCCTTCGCACCAAAGTTAGATATATCTCTTACTGCATCCTTATGAACTCCTGGTCTTGGTGGGTCTACTATTATTAAGTCTGGCTTATCTTTTAAATTTTTAACAGTTTTTGCAACATCTCCTGCAATAAACTCACAGTTAGTTAATCCATTTAATTTAGCATTTTGATTTGCAGCAACTACAGCTTCTTCTATTATTTCTATTCCATATACCTTCTTCGCTGCTTTAGCCATAACTTGACCTATAGTTCCCGTTCCACTATATAAGTCAAATACAACCTTATCATTGTGGTCTCCTACAAACTCTCTAGCTATAGTATATAATTCTTCTGCTCCTTTAGTGTTAGTTTGGAAGAATGAGAATGGAGAAACTCTAAATCTTAAGCCTAAAACTTCTTCATGAATATAATCTCTTCCATGTAATACTATTAATTCATCACAGTTTACAGCATCTGCTAATCCATCATTTATTGTGTGTAATATACTTACTAATTCAGCTTCTGTATCTAAATTTAATAACATATCTTTATATTCATTCATATTAAAATCAACTTGAGAAGATGTTACTATATTTACCATAAGTTCATTAGTATTTATACCTTTTCTAACTACAAGGTTTCTTAAGTACCCTTTATGATTTACTGTTCTGTAGTAAGGAAGTTGTTTTTCATTAAAGAATTCTACTGTTGAAGTTAAAACTTTTATAAAGTCTTGATCAACTAAGAAACAACCATCAACTGTCATTATATCTATATGCCTTCCTTTTTTATGAAGACCTAATGTTAATGGTCCATCTTTCATTTCATCTCCGAAAGTATACTCCATTTTATTTCTATATAATCTATTTTGAGGACTTCCTTGTATTCCTAAGAATTTAAAACCAAATAAATCTTGTTGTAATAATAAATCCATAACTTGTCTTTCTTTGATTTCTAATTGCTTTTCATAAGGAACAGATAATATCGTACATCCTCCACATTCGTTAAAATGCTTACAAGGAGTTTCTGTTTCTATCGGAGAGTTTTCTAATAACTCTAACATCTTAACATCTGCTTTTCCACTTTTTGTTCTTTTTACAGCAGCTTTAACCTTTTGTCCAGTTATTCCACCTTTCATATGTATGTCTCTGTTTCCATACCTACTTACAGATGTTCCTCCAAACTCCATTTTATCTACTTCAAACTCTATAACGTCTCTTCTTTTCACTAATGCTACCTCCGCTAGTTGTTTATATTATCAAATTATCTTTCTTCTATTAACTTAACTTCTTCTTCAGTTAATTCTCTATACTCTCCTAATTTTAAGCTTTCATCTAATTTTAATTTACCCATAGAAAGCCTTTTTAAGTATACTACTTTTTTGCCTACACTCTCAAACATTCTTTTTACTTGGTGGAATTTACCTTCATGAATTGTAAGTTCTATTTCTGACATATCATCACTTTTTAAAATTTTCAATTGTGATGGCATAGTTTCATATCCATCATCAAGAATTACACCTTTTTCAAATGCAAATATGTCTTCTTCAGTTACTTTTCCTTGTATTTTCGCATAATAAGTTTTTGGTACATGCTTTTTAGGAGATAGTACTCTATGAGCAAGTTGTCCATCATTTGTAATCACTAGTAGTCCTTCTGTATCTTTATCTAGTCTACCTACTGGAAATGGTTCAAACACTAAATATGACTGGTCTATTAAATCTAATACTATTGGATCATATTTATCATATGTAGCTGATATATATCCATCTGGCTTATTTAACATTATATAGACAAATTCTCTATATACTATTTTTTCTCCATTAAATCTAACATCATCATTTTCAGAGTCAACTTGTACTCCTGGATTATTTATAACTTTTCCATTTACAGATATTAAACCTTGTTTACAATATTTCTTTAATTCCGCTCTACTAGCTACCCCTACGTTAGAAAGTAATTTATCTACACGCATTTTTTTTCCCATTAAAAATGTTCTCCATTCTCATAGTATTTTTCTTTTTCAAAAACTGTAAATGCTAAATCCATACTTTCTATGTTTAAATTTTCTCTTATATTATCTGTTATTATTTTTGCAACTGTATCTTGTACTTCTTGACCTCTATCAAACCAAGCTACCTCTACAAAAGGATATACATCGGCTATTTTTCCATCTCTTATAGCTACAGATTTTATACATTCTATTTCAAAATAGTCTCTTGGGCATTTTACTGCATCTACTAATTCATCTATCATTTTTTCACTTATTTCACATATTTGATTTTCATTTATTCCTCTTATCTTTATTTGTGGCATAATATATTTCCTTTCTATAATAAAAAATTTATCATTCATTCTTATTTAAGTATTATTATACTTTTAATTTCAAGTTATTACAATTTACTATGTACTTTTTTTCCATAAACGTTATAATATTAATTGATGGGTAAATTTTAGAATTTAGTAAGTAGTAAATAAAATCAAAGCTATAACAAAATTTCAAATTCAACTTAATTATGGAGGTTTTAACTATGTTAGTTTCTGCAAAAGAAATGTTAAATAAAGCTAGAGAAGGTAAATATGCAGTTGGTCAATTCAATATAAATAACTTAGAATGGACTAAAGCTATATTATTAACTGCACAAGAAAACAATTCACCTGTTATATTAGGTGTTTCTGAAGGCGCTGGTAAATATATGGGGGGATACAAAACTATAGTTGGTATGGTTAATGGAATGTTAGAAGAGTTAAACATAACTGTTCCTGTTGCATTACACTTAGATCACGGTAGTTATGAAGGAGCTTTAAAAGTAATAGAAGCAGGATTCTCTTCTGTTATGTTTGATGGTTCTCACTACTCTATAGAAGAAAATGTAGCTAAAACTAAAGAAATAGTTGAGATAGCTCATTCTAAAGGAATATCTGTAGAAGCAGAAGTTGGTTCTATAGGTGGAGAAGAAGATGGTGTTGTTGGTTCAGGTGAAGTTGCAGATCCAGCTGAATGTAAGTTAATATCTGACTTAGGTGTTGATATGTTAGCTGCTGGTATAGGTAACATACATGGACAATATCCAGAAAATTGGGCAGGATTAAACTTTGATGCTTTAGAAGCTATAAACAATGCTACAGGAGATATGCCATTAGTTTTACATGGGGGAACTGGTATACCTGCAGAAATGATACAAAAAGCTATCTCTTTAGGTGTATCTAAGATAAATGTTAATACTGAGTGCCAATTAGCATTTGCTGCTGCTACTCGTAAATACATAGAAGAAGGAAAAGACTTACAAGGTAAAGGATTTGATCCTCGTAAAGTTTTAGCTCCAGGATTTGAAGCTATAAAAGCTACTGTTAAAGAAAAAATGGAATTATTCGGATCTATAAATAAAGCTTAATTTTATAGAGTAATTCTTTCTTTATAAATTTAAAATTTACATAAAAAAGAGTATAGTCTAATGATTAATCATTAGATTATACTCTTTTTATTTTATTAACTATAAAATTTTGATGCTCCTGTTAATTGTCTTTTACCTATTAACTTAGATAAATTAGTAAGAGATGCTATTTTTATATCCTTAAAACTTACAAGAAATACAAATTTAAAGTCTGTAAATGTTTCATCAATATTATATACCTCAAAATAACATCTTACATTATCTAATAAATACTTATCTTGTATTTCCTCTTCAATTTCATCTGTAGCATCTTTTAAGTACGCTCTTACATCTTCAAATAAAACATCAAAATAAGACTCATCTATATCCTGCCCTATCTCTTCTTTTATTTCATCTATATCTTCCATATTAAATACATCTCTAGATAACTGACAATCATAAACCATTATATTTTCTTGATTTATTGTTTCTGAAATATCTTGTATATATTCAAAATCAGGGCGCAATCTTAAAATATTTTTAACATCACTACTATTTATTTTAATTTTTCCTTTTTTATTTTCTAAATTTAGTTCTATCATTCGATTGCCTCCCACTTCTCCCAATAATAGTACTAATTGTACTCCTGTATAAATCCGTGTATATCTATCCAATTATTAACTCTTACTATATTTTCATGTTCTATCTCTTTATTATAATTAGTATCTATTAGCAATACTTTCATACCTTCATTCGCAAGCTGCATTGCATTTGATGGATTATCTTCTATAAATATATGACACTCTAATTCTTTTGCTTTTTGTATTTTATAATCACTACCTAATAAGTATACATCGATCTCTTCAAATCCATTTTCATTTAGCCAATTTTTAGTTATATCTGTTAATTTAGCATCTCTCGCTGTTACAAAATATAAATTATGATTTTTCTTTAATTCATCTATAATATTTTTAGCATTATCAACTACCTTTGCTTCTCCATATGAATGCATGTATTTTTCATGAAATGCACTTATCATAGTATTCATATCTACACCATATAAAACTTCCCAATTATGAGTATTACATTCTTCTTCTGTTATATTTTTATTATATAATTCATTTAAATATGGAATAAAATGATATGGACTAGTTATAGTTCCATCTATGTCTATGCATATATTTAATTTAATCATATTTGTCCTCCCTAATACCCATCGTCATGTTGATTTAACACATTATATCATATGTTAAATTATAAATCAAAAATTTACTTTTATTATATATATTAAACAGCATACACATTGATTAAGATCAATTTATATACTATTTATATAATACTTTTCTTATACTTAAAAAATGTATACTTAGTATAGGAATATAATACCAAGTATACATATATATTATTGTTCGTCTATAATTTGATTTAAATCTGTCAATCTATCTTTAAAATTAGCTATATAGTTATCTGATAAATTAAGATACTCTGTTATTTTACCTATATATTTAGGATTTTTAGTATTTATAAGAGTAATTGCAGACTCCATCGCTTTCTCTCTTAATTCATATGCTGTTTTTACATCATTTCTAGCATCAATTAACATTTTAGTATATTCATCATTTGATAATTGTGGTATATCCATAGTTGTGTATATCGATATAACTTCTGTACACATATCTGATGCATATTCTAAGTCTTGTTTAACTTTATCTAATTTTTTTATGTTTTCAACTATATTTTTAGTGTAAGGTATACACTCTCTCATAGGAATAAGTGCTTTAAGCTCTATTTCATAAATTTCCTTCTTAAATTCATATATAAGCTCTTTATCGCTTTTTTTAGAATCAAAATTTACTACTTCTTTATTATCATGTTCCTTATTTTCTGACACTATATTATTGCTATCATTTTTAGCATTCACTTTAATTTCTTCTAGTTTTGCTATCTCAGAAGTATCTTGTACAGGCTTATTTTCATTTATAATTTTTTCTTCTGTATATTCTTTTCCAAAAGAATAGTTTTGATAATACATTGCTTCCTTTATTTTATTTAATCCACTAATGTATATATTAGTTATTACTATTGTAGTAACTAATGTAATATACATACTTGCGTATATAAATGATCTCTTTATATTATTATAATTTTTAAATAATACTATCAAAGGTATAAAATATAAAAATAAGAATACTACTATCCATCTCATACATTTAAGTCTCCTTCTTCAATTAGGACAATCTTCCTAATTTTTGTATTTTAATATTTTATTTGATAGTATTTACAAATTATTGGTTTATTAATCCATTATTTTTATTAAATTAAAATCTGTATAATCACAAGAAGCTAAGATATACTCCACTCCATTTCTAACCCCTTTTAAACCCATTTTAAATGATTCTTTACCATGTAAATGACCATATATTACTTTTTCTACACCATATTCTTCGTACAAATTAGTAAATAAAGATTCTTCTAATTTATCATTTGTAGGTGGATAATGGGTTATAACTATAAATTTAGAATATCCTTTTTTCTTTGCAGCTTGAAGTGATAGCCTAATTCTATTTTCTTCTCTCTTATATATTTTCTCATCATTGTCATCAAATTTAAAATCATTAGGACAAATCCATCCTCTACCACCACATATAGCATACTCTCCGTACTCATAGAAATTTGTTTGTAAAAATTTCATATTATCATATAATTTATTTAAATTAGTTACTGTTGTCCACCAATAATCATGATTTCCTTTTATAAAAATTTTATTTCCACAAAGATTACTTATAATATCTAAATCTGGTTTAGCTTCAGTTAGATTAATTCCCCATGAAGTATCTCCTAAGACTAAAACTACATCGTCTTCTTTAACATTATCTTTCCAGCTACTAATTATTTTTTCTTCATGTTTTTCCCATTTATCTCCAAATATATTCATTGGCTTTTCTATTAATGTTGAAAAATGTAAATCACCTATTGCATATAAACTCATCTAATCTGTCCTTTCTAGTACTACGTTTCAAATTATGTAACTATATATTTTAATATTTCCAAAAAAGACAGTTATCCTACATTGGATAACTGCCTAATCATCAACTTTATTTTTATATTCTTGTAATAAGGAATCTATTTCCTTTTTTAATTGCAATATTTCAGTTATATCTCTTTCATTGTCTATTTTATCTAATCTTCTTTGATATTTTATGGCCTTATGCGTTTCACCTACATTATATAATTCTTGAATTTTATCTAAAACATCTCTTAATGTAACAGACTTTACTTGGTACATAACTTGAGCTTTCATTATATCTTCTCTAATTTCACTCATTTCTTGATCTAATAAAAATGCCGCATCTGCTGCTCTTCTTAATCTAACCGCAAGTGTTTCCGGTATATAATGTTCATACTTGTATTTCAAAGAATGTTCTATTGTTGCCCAAAAGTTCATAGCAAGTGTTCTTATCTGTATCTCACATAAAATTTCCTTAGAACCTGCTATTGAATGTATAGGATATTTTATTATTACATGATAACTTCTATATCCACTGTCTTTAAAATTCTTAATATAATCTTTTTCATAAACTATACTCATATCACTTCTAGACTTAATTAAATTCACGATATTATATATGTCTTCAACAAACTGACACATTATTCTTATACCAGCTATATCTTCCATTTCTGCTTCAATATCTTGTATATTTAATCGTTTAGCCTTTGATACAATAGACGCTATTTTTTTAGTTCTTCCTGTTACAAATTCTATTGGAGAATATTCTCCTTTTGTTAAAAATTCTTTTCTTATATTTTTAAACTTTACTTTTAATTCTTCAACCGCATTATTATAAGGCGCTAATACTTCATCCCATTTTTCGTATTCCATATCATCCACCCTTTATCTCATTTTTCCATACATATCTATTTTAACATAAGTTATTTATTTTTGGTATAATAAAGCAACTCTCCATCCTTTAATATATAATCAACTTCACCTAAATCTATTAGGTAACTTATTAAAGAAATTAAAGATGATTTAAAGAAATGATATTCTTTATAAGAATGACTTAAGTTGTTATTTACTATAATGTGCTTTAATATATTTTCTATAGTAATTGGATTATTTAAATATATCCTAACCTGATTTATATACTTATCTATAGCTATTTTATGTTTATCTATTATCTTATAACTTTCATCTTTTGATATAAACTTTTTACTATGAGCTATTACCATATATTCAAAGTCTATATTTTTTATTCGCTCTAATGATTTTATTTGTTCTTCAATATCAAATAAAAATAAAAAATCATATTTCGAAAGCATCTCTTCTCCTACTAATAAGTCTCCTACAAATAATACTTTATCATCCGTTAAAACACCTATGCTTCCTGGAGTATGCCCCTTAAAATTAAAAACTTCAAACTTTTTATTATTTATATTTAATATTCCTTCAGTTATAACAGTATCTATACATATCTCTTTTGGCGATCTATTCTTAAGTTTCTCATCCATGAATATGTTACTTTTCCCACCCATTATATATTTCGAAAATAATTCTAATTTTTCTATATATAATTTTGCCTCTTCTGATGATAATATCTCTACATCCTTATAATACTCTTTAAATTGACTACAAGCCCCGAAATGATCATTATGCTCATGAGTATTTATTATATATTTTAACTCTATATTTCTTTCATTTAATATTTTTATTATTTTATTTGGTCTTGCTCCACTTAATCCAGGATCAATAATCAATGCTGAATTATCATCAAATAAATATAATCCTGTATTAGTTCCTCCTCTTATATAAAAAGTATTACCCGATATATTTATTAAGTTCATTAAATCACCTTTTTATAATAGTATTTTTTTCAATCTATTAATCGCACGATTTCTAACATTCTTATCTTTAGATACCCTTACTTTTATATTGTACGCAGTATCTTCATTTAATAAGCTTTCTATAAAGTACTCAACTATTCCTCTATCTTTAAAATCTATATCTATGATTCCTTTAGAGTATATATTCGAATCTAATATCATTAAGTTATCTGCAAACTCTAATCTTTCACTTTTTTCTAAATATCTTTCTTGTGGTATAAAGGTTTCGCAATACTCAATTTTATAATTTACCACTTTGTCACTAATATCAAACCCATATTTTGATTTTATTAAATCCCTATACTCTCTATTTCTTTGAGTAACATTACTTAAATTTTTATTATAATCTTCTTTTTTCCAATGACCAAACAACCTACAGTTTAATGGTCTTACTTCATATATCATACACCTATTATCTTTATCTTTAAATGGGCATGGTTTTTTATCTATATATTCTAAGAAATAATAATCTATAATTTTATCTAAACACATCTTTTTTAGTTCTGGCTTATTCTCTAAATAATTATATATATTTATAAATTCAATTAAATTTGTACCAACAGATTCCATACAGCAATTTCCACATCCACTACAATCTCCACTTGGTAAACTTTTATAAATATTATTTAATTTATCAAATAGTCTATTTTCATTTGCATAATTTATACAATTTACTACATGATTCTTTTTTATACTAGTCATTATTATTACTCCTTGTTATAATTATTAGGTTAATACAAACAATTATTATAACATATATTTTTAGAATATTTATAGGAGGTATTTTATGAATAGATATACAAAAATAATAAATATGATGGATAGTTATTATACTAAGGATTATGAAAAAACTAAAAAGAACATAACTAAAGTTAGAGAAGTTAGAGAAGAAACAGTTAGGAAATTCTTCTTACAAGGAGATTGCGAAGTTTTAGTTGTATTCGAAGAAACAGGAAGAGAAATACTTATAGATGATTTTTCTTCTGATGAAGATATAAGAAAGTATCTTGGGCCTAAATTTATAAATAAAAAAAGATAATATTTTTATGTAATTAATGTATAAATTTAGATTCTGAGTTAATAATATTAATGTAAAATTAAATATTTAACTCAATCTCCCCCAATTTTGAGTCTCTGTTTCCCCCAACAGAGGCTCTTTTTATATTAATTTTAAAAAATATAATGTATAATACTGTCTTATAATGTACTTAAAAGAGGTGATTACATGCTAAATATAGGAAAGTTATGCTTAGATACTGACTTTAATTTTAGAGTTATAAGAGAAGAAGATAATGACATAGATTTATTCATAGATATAAACTATCGTAGTCTAGATATCGATACTAATGGAGATAGTTTTTTTAATTCTAGAATACAATTTCCTTATGTTAGATCATTAATACTTAGAATAAATAAAGAAAGTAATATAATGACTGTTCATTTAATGAGGGATATAGATTTATTTTCTGCTTTTGCTAACTTTGAAGTTAATTATGATAACTGTATAATAAATATAAAAAACGACTTTGAAAAAGTTAGAATCTTTAAATCTTAATTAAAGTCTAACTAAAAAATAAGGGGGCCTTAATAGGCCCCTTTATTAACTATGTTATTTATAATTTAATTATATTAAATTTTATCTATTAATCTAGTATAATTTTCAGAATTTTATGCATTTTGTTCAGCTATTTTTTTTTCCTCTTTCTTTATTGGAGACTTAGCTTTATATATATCTTTATATATTTGAACTAATTCACTTACTAATGGTAATCTTGGGTTAGCTGGAGTACATTGGTCATCAAATGCATCTAAAGCTAATCTCTCTATAGCTGCAAAATAAGTTTCTTCTTCTATACCGCATGCTTGTACAGTCATTGGCATATTTAATTCTTTCATTAAGTTTCTTACAGCTTCAACTAAGCTCTTAACACCTTCTTCTGTAGTATTAGCCTTTAATCCTAAAGCCTTTGCTATTTCAGCATATTTCTTATCTGCTACGAATGACTTATATTTAGGGAATGCAGCAAACTTACTTGGCATAGTAGCGTTATATTCTATTACATGAGGTAATAATATTGCATTAGCTCTACCATGTGGTATATGGAATTCTGATCCTAATTTATGAGCTAATGAGTGGTTAACACCTAAGAATGCATTTGCAAATGCCATACCTGCTATACAAGAAGCATTATGCATTTTTTCTCTTGCTTCTTTTCCTTCAGCTGTATTAGCTCCTTTATATGATTTTGGTAAGTATTCAAATACCATTTGTATAGCCTTCATAGCTAAAGCATCTGTATAATCAGTTGCCATTATAGAAACATAAGCTTCTATAGCATGAGTTAATACATCTAGTCCTGTATCTGCAGTAACAGCTGCTGGTACAGACATTACAAATGTAGGGTCTATTATAGCTACATCTGGAGTTAATTCATAATCAGCTAAAGGATATTTTATGTTATTTACCTTATCAGTTATAACTGCGAAAGATGTAACCTCTGATCCTGTACCTGAAGTAGTTGGTATAGCTACCATCTTAGCTTGTCTTCCTAATTTAGGGAATTTATATATTCTCTTTCTTATATCCATAAACTTAAGTCTTAAATCATCGAAATCTGCATCTTTATTTTCATAGAATAACCACATACCTTTAGCAGCATCCATTGCAGATCCTCCACCTAAAGCTATTATAGTATCTGGTTTGAATTTTCTCATTGCTTCAGCACCATTTAATACTGTATCTACAGATGGATCTGGTTCTACATCAGCAAATATGTCTATCATAACTGGATTTCTTCTTTTTCTTAAGTGGTACTCTAATTTTTCAACGTATCCTAATTGAACCATCATTCTATCAGTAACTATCATTACTCTTTCAACATTAGGTAATTTTTCTAAGTATTGTACTGAACCAACTTCATGATATATTCTTTCAGGTACTTTAAACCATTGCATATTTACTCTCCTCTTAGTAACCTTTTTAACATTTATTAAATTAACTGCTGATACATTGTCTGTAGTAGAGTTATTACCCATAGATCCACATCCTAAAGTTAATGATGGCGTATTTACGTTATATATATCTCCTATAGCACCATGAGTAGAAGGTGCATTTACTAATAATCTTCCCGTTCTTACTTTTTTACTAAATTCTAATATTATATCATCGTTGTTTGAATGTATAACAGCTGAATGTCCTAATCCCCCGAACTCAGTCATATCTACACATCTTTGTATTCCTTCTTTAGCATCTTTTACTTTTATACATGCAAGTACTGGACTTAATTTTTCTTTAGATAATGGATAATCCATTCCTACTCCACCTATTTCAGCTACTAACATTTTAGCATCTTTAGGAACCTCAAAACCTGCCATTTGAGCTATTTTATATGGTGTTTGTCCAACTATATTAGGATTTAAAGATTTTGTTTCTGGATTTATTACTGTTTTTTCTAATAATTCTTTTTCTTTTCCATCAACAAAGTAGCAATTATAAGCCTTCATTAATCCTACTACTTCATCATATATGCATTCTTCTACTATAACAGCTTGCTCTGATGCACATATCATTCCATTATCGAAAGTTTTAGATAATATTAAATCGTTTACTGCTTGCTTTATATCTGCTGATTTTTCTATAAAGCATGGTACGTTACCTGCTCCAACCCCTAAAGCTGGTTTTCCTGAAGAATAAGCTGATTTAACCATTCCTGGTCCACCTGTTGCTAATATTAAAGCTACTCCATTATGTTTCATAAGTGCGCTTGATGCTTCTAAAGATGGTGTTTCTATCCATTGGATACAATTTTCTGGTGCTCCAGCTTCTATAGCTGCATCTCTTAATATTCTTGCAGCTTCTGCTGAACATTTTTGAGCTGATGGATGGAAACTAAATATTATTGGATTTCTTCCTTTTATTGATATTAATGCTTTAAACATAGTAGTTGAAGTTGGATTAGTTACTGGAGTAACACCTGCTACAACTCCTATTGGCTCTGCAACCATCATATATCCTTCTTCATCGTTTTCTTCAATTACACCAACTGTTTTTGTGTACTTTATACTATTGTATATGTATTCTGTTGCGAATATATTTTTTGTAACCTTATCTTCAAATACCCCTCTATTTGTTTCTTCTACTGCCATCTTAGCTAACTCTATATGCTTTTCTAGACCTGCTTTAGCCATTGCAGCAACTATTTTATCAACTGCTTCTTGGTCTAACTTTAACATTTCATCTTTTGCTTTGTTAGCTTTTGTAACTAAATCATTAATCATATTATCTACACTAAATTCTGTCTTTACATTCTTACTCATCGATATTTTCCCCCTTGAAGTAATTTTTTATAAAAAACTATGTTAGTTAATTAACAAACTTGATATACTTAGATAATATCCTATCCGCTTAAATCTGTCAACATTTTTTCTTTTTCAAAATAAAAGAAATCGTTTCTATTTTATTTTTATATATTTTAATTATATTTATAGTATGTTTTAACACTAAAAAAGGCATAGTTAAATTTTAAACAACCATCCCTTTTTTATATTTTTTACACTAATATATGTATTCTCATAGTTTTAAATCTTTTTATAAAGTTATAATACATAATAAGCCTATTATATAAAACAATAAGTTAATTTTATTTAAAATTTATAACTACTGTCTTATATCCAATCCCCTTTAATATATTTTGTATACTGACAATTGTATTTTTCTGTATCTCTTCCATAAATCCTTCACTTATAATTTTTTCTTCATATTCTTTTTTACAATTACTTATATCCTCTAATATCTCTTGTATATCTAACTTATTAAATATTGAGTTTTTTACATCATAAACATATATGTTTTCATCATCTATGTAATGGTCTAAAATTTGACATGTTTTAATTTCTATTATTATCTCATCTCCAGTATTGCTTACTATCTCTATATCTTCTGGTTTTACACCTCCATTTATTACTCCGTTATACTTTACAATAAATGATTTTTCTGTAAAAGGTATTTTTATATTACTAATACTTTTATCCTTTTTTATTTCTACGATATTGCTGTAATTATATTTTACAGTACTTATATCTAGCACTTGAGTTAAAGTATTTATTACTTTTATATTATCTTTATATATACTTTCTTTTTTGTATCTATTAGATATAAAATATGTTCCAATTATTAATAACGCTAAAAACATCAATGTTATAAGTGCTTTATTAATTTTTTTTCGTTTTTGTAACACATAAATTCCTCCTTTTGGTATAATGTTTTTGTTATTAATAAATATACTTATGGTATAAACTAAAATATGATAATTAAATTTGCTATTAAATATTTATAGTACTATTTTAATTATATTTTGAAAGGAGATATAAAATGAGTTTATTAGTTTTCGGACATAAGAATCCAGATACAGATTCTATATGTTCTTCAATCGCTTTATCGTATTTAAAAAATCAATTAGGTTTTGAAGCTAAGCCTTACGCTTTAGGAGAGGTTAGAAAAGAAGCTCAATTCGCACTAGATTACTTTAAAGTTAGTGCACCTGAATTATTAACAGATGTAAAAGGTAAAGATGTTATATTAGTTGACCATAACGAACTTGCTCAAACTGCTGATGGTATAGAAGAAGCTAATATAGTTGAAATTGTAGACCACCATAAAGTTGAAATAAGTACTGAAGTACCTATATCTATAAGAGTTATGCCTGTTGGATGTACTTGTACTATAGTATATCAAATGTATAAAGAAAATAATGTTGAAGTTCCTTACGAAATAGCTGGTTTATTATTATCTGCTATATTATCAGATACATTATTATTCAAATCACCTACTACTACTGAAATGGACAAGTTAGCTTGTGAAGAGTTAAGTAAAATAGCTAATGTTGACATGGAAAGCTATGCTATGGAAATGTTCAAAGCTGGTACATCTTTAGATGAATATAGTATTGAAGAAATAGTTAATATGGACTTTAAAGAGTTTGATATGAGCGGAAAAAGAGTTGGTATAGGACAAGTATTCACTTTAGATATAGATTCTATATTTGCTAAAAAAGATGAGTTCTTATCACATATAAACTCAACTGATTATGATATGTTAGTACTTGCAATAACTGACATAATAAAAGAAGGTTCTTATTTAATATACAAAGCTGAAGATAAAATAATAGCTGAAGCATTTAGTGTAGATGCATCTCAAGGTGTATTTGCAGAAGGTGTTGTTTCTAGAAAGAAACAATTAGTTCCAAACTTAACTACAGCAATTAAAAATATATAGTAAAAAAGGAAGGTAATTACCTTCCTTTTTTTGTATAATCTTCATTTAATCTCTTAACCAAATTATTAGTGTAGGTTAAATTTTTAGGTTTAAAATATTAACTGGTTTTTTTACTATAAATGTTTTTTAGGATTTATCTATATTATTTTAAAACAAAGTAATTAGATTGTAAATAGTTTATTTAATGTAATATTACGGAAATAAATTACATTTTTTCTACATCTGAATAATCCTTACCAAAAGTCTCAACAGTTACATTTTTCATAACTTGTGGAGTTTTAGGTTTATCTGCTCTATCAGTAGCAGTTGTAGCTATTTCATTAACTACATCCATTCCCTCTATTACTCTACCAAATGCAGCATATTGACCATCTAAGTGTGGAGAGTTTTTGTGCATTATAAAGAATTGAGAACCTGCTGAGTTAGGAGCCATAGTTCTAGCCATAGATAATACTCCAGCTTCATGCTTTAAGTTGTTAGTAAATCCATTACCTCTGAATTCACCTTTTATAGAGTATCCAGGTCCACCCATTCCATTTCCATTAGGACATCCACCTTGTATCATAAATCCTTCTATTACTCTGTGGAATCCAACTCCATTGTAAAATCCTTGATTTACTAATGTTACAAAGTTTTTAACAGTATTAGGAGCTATATGTGGATATAACTCTGCTACTATCTTCTTTCCATTTTCCATTTCTATAGTTACTATAGGATTTTTATTTTCCATATTTCTATCTTCCTTTCATTTGCCTTTAGTTTTAATATGTACTTATATATTATATACCATATTTTATTAATTTTTACATAAAATTTCAGCCTTATATTTCTATCATAAAATACTTAATATCAATAATAATATCATTTATAATTTATCCATAAAACAAGTAAATTATAAATATAAAAATTTACTTATCTAATTTCTCCAATGATAAACCTATTTGTAAAAAACATCATTTTTTACGTTTATAAAGTTATTTATATTACTTATATTCATAAATTATCCACAAAACTTTTCATACTATAATTTACTTATACATAAAAAATTCGCTTCGCTCATGTCGCCAACGACTTCGTCCGTTGCTCAAAATCTTTTTTACGCTCAAAAACAATTTATTCATATTACTTACATTCAGAAGTTATCCACATTTTTTAAAGTATTATAATATCCTTAAGCGTAAAAAAGCTACTAAATTAATAGTAGCTTATTTTTCATCGTCATTTAATTGTATAGTTTCTTGATAATCAACATTTAATAAGTCTAGTATTTGTTTAGCTCTTTCCTTTGTTGATCCTTTTACTTCTACATAGTTAACATTTTCTGCCTTTAGGAAACTTAATATAGCATCATCTATTTGAAGTGCTATATCTTCATCTTGCCATCTAACTCCATCTTGTATATATCCAAATTCTCTAGGCACATAAACTATCATATCATAGTCTTGTATATCTTCTATAGCTAGACAGTATAAATCTTTTAATATTTGTATTTCCTTTTTTGTTCTTTCTTTGTTACCTAACATAAATCTTCCATATATGTAAGGTACAAATGTTGCATAATCAGTAAGAGCATAATCAAATACTGATAACTCATCTTCTAATTTCTTTTGACCTAAGTAGATTCCATATTGTTCAGATATAGATTCTATCATACCTTTATCTTTTAAGTATTCAGTTGAATACTCTAGAGCATAACCAGCATTTAATCCAGCTATTTTCATTTCAACATATAAATGCTGAATTAATGTAGTTTTACCACATCTTGGTCCACCTAAAACTGCTATTCTCTTAGTTGCCATAATTTATATCAACTCCATATATTTTTTCTAAGTTTAAGGAACTTTTATATTATACTAACATTTAAAAGTTTATTCAATGTTTTTAATACAATTCTATTTACATAGAAATGTTCAGATTTTTACCTATCTCATATCCTTCATAGTATATTTGTTTACAAAATTCTTTTTCAAATCTTAAGGTATCATTTTTATCAAATACAGTTTTAGGTCTAACAATTATTATATTATCTTCATTGCAAATATTTTTAATTTCATCTGGTAATGTATAATCATGTTTCATTGATATAACTATAATTTTATCTAAGTTTTTGTTTAATAGTGGATTTAATAAAGTATTATTAACTAATCCTCCATCAAGATTGTATCCATTATATAAACCTTCACTTAAATCCTTCATAAATTGATTATGTAGTCCCATTGTCCCTTGTGGATTAAATGGAAGCAATGAACTATATTTTATACTTTTTAAACCTTCTTCTTTATTTAATTCTGATATATTTACTATTTTCTCTTTTGGTAATTTGTTTTCTATATTTATATAGTTTACATAAAAGTCAGGATTTGCTGTACTTTTATAATCAATATTAGATAAAACTTCGATTACAGACGAATTATCCACAGTGTTATCCACGATTTTTATAGAATGTTCAATATGAGCATCAATATCTGTCCACATTTCTTCTAACTTTTCAACATTATTTGTGAATATAAAATATCCATTTACTGCACCTATCGAAGTTCCTGATATAGCATTAAATTTATTTATACCTCTATCATATAAAGCCTTTATAACCCCTGCTTGATAAGCTCCTTTGGCTCCACCACCACAAAGACATAATCCTATATTCAAATCTCATTCCTCCTTAATTATATCTCATAAAATTTATGAAATGTTTTATATATACTATAGTGATCGTCCACAGATCCTAATTCTCTTATAGAATGCATTGCAAGTATAGGTGTTCCTACATCAACTGATGGTATATCTATATGAGTAGATGATATCGGACCTATAGTACTTCCTCCTCTTTCATCTGATCTATTAACAAATTCTTGATATTTAACACCACTTTCTTTGCAGATAGATTTATATATAGATATAGAATATGCATCACTAGTATACGCTTGATTTGCATTTATTTTTATAACAGGACCTTTACCCATTACAGGTCTATTTGTTGGGTCATGTTTTTCAGGAATATTTGGATGAACTGCATGTGCTAAATCAGAAGATATCATAAATGATGAATACATAGATGTAAAAAATTCTTCTCTAGTTTTTCCTAGTGATATACAAATTCTTTCTAGTATATTTAATAACATATTTGAGTCTGCACCTTGCTTTGTAGAGCTTCCAACTTCCTCATTGTCAAATACAGCTACTATATTTATTCCTTTGTTACTATTTGCATTTATTAGCGCATTTAAGCTTGCATGAGCCATAGCTAAATTATCAAGTCTTCCACTTGATATAAATTCTTCGTTCGCACCAATTAAACATCCTTTTTCAAACTCATATAAAAATAAATCAAAATCTACTATGTCCTCTTTATCTACACCTAGTCTATTTTCTAATTCCTTTATAAGGTAGTTATCTTTCTCTAGAGATTCATTTAATAATCCTACTAAAGGAAGCATATCTTTTTGTTTATTAAAAGCATATCCTTCATTTACATTTCTATTCATATGTACTGCTAAATTAGGTATTATACAGATTGGCTTATCTAGATTTACTATTACTTCTTTAGGCTTTAAGATATTATCTGTTCTTATAATTACTCTACCAGCTATTCCTAGAGGTCTATCTAACCATGTACTTAATATTGGACCTCCATAACATTCTGTATTTAACTTTAAGTAAGCTTTTTCAGATTCTATTTCTGCATTTGGCTTTATTCTAAACGATGGTGAATCCGAATGAGAACCTATTATTCTAAAGCCTTCTTTTTCTATATTGTCTGAGTTTACTGTAAATGCTACTATAGCTGATGAGTTTTTAGTTATATAATACTTTCCACCTACTTTTATATCCCACATTTTACATGATTCTAATTCAATAAATCCATTTGCATCTAATAATTCCTTTGATGTAGAAACTGCATGAAATGCAGTTGGACTATTATAAATAAAATCTATTAAGTTTTTTGCAAATTTTTTGCTATTCATACCCCTACTCCTTATTTATAAAATTTTATATAAAATTTTTTAAATTATATAATTATAATTGCCTTAATTTATACATATAAAATTAAGGCAATTATTTTTACAAAATTATCTAAATATTTTTATCATAAGTTATTTTTTTATAAATGCTTATATTATTAATAATATTTCATTACTAAAAAATAAACTTTTATATTTTATAATACATCTAAAGTTGTATATTCTTTGTTTATCTTTTTTATCCCCTGTTGTTCAAATGCTATAGTAACATCTGTACCCATCATTCCAACTACTGTTCCTACTCCAAATTTAGGGTGATGTACTCTTGCACCTGGTTTTATGTCGTCTATATTAGTTTCTTTTTCATTACTCTTAATAGTTGCATTAACTTGTTTTGCAACTGCAGTTTTATTTATAGTATTCATATATTTTTGTTTATATTTATCTAATACATTATAATTTGCTTTTGAATATGATAATTCTTTTTCTGCAGAGTTTAATCTTTCTATACATTCTTTAGGCAACTCTTCCATAAATCTAGATGCAATCGATGGATTTGTTTTTCCATATAATGTTCTTTTTTGAGTTAATGTAAGGTATAAAATCTCCTTAGCTCTTGTTATACCAACATAACATAATCTTCTCTCTTCTTCTATTTCTGAATCACTCATAGACCTTACAGCCCTCGCTATTGGGAATAATCCATCTTCCATACCTACTATGAATACTACCGGGAATTCTAGTCCCTTTGATGTATGAATTGTCATAAGTGAAACTTTATCTATTTCCTCTTCTTCGCTTGATTCAGATGTTAATGCAACACCTGTTAAGAATGTTTCTAAGTCTTTTTCTTCACTATTTTGTTCAAACTCCATAGCTACTGATATAAATTCTTTTACGTTATCTTTTCTTTCTTCGGCTTCTTCTTTATCGCCTTTATATAATTCATCTATATATCCGTAATAGTCGATAGATTCTATTACCTTTTCTATTAACTTACTAACAGGATATACTTCTCTCATTGTTCTTAATGTTCCTATAACATTATCTACAAATTCACTTATGCTATTTCTTGCTTTTGTTGATATTTCTGAATTTGTTTCTATGTCTATAAGTACAGAATATATACTTTCTTGTTTTAAACTAGCTCTATCTTCTATTTTTTCTATAGTTCTAAGGCCTATACCTCTTCTAGGAACATTTATTATCCTTTTTATAGATATATCATCCTGTGGGTTTTGTATAACTCTTAAATATGCAATTAAATCTTTTATTTCTTTTCTTTCATAGAACTTTGTCCCACCATATATATTATATGGTATTTGGCTTCTATTTAATGCATCTTCTACAGAACGAGATTGTGCATTAGCTCTATAAAGTACTGCAAAATCTTTGTATGATCTATTTTGTTCTCTTGATATTTTAGCTATCATATCAGCAACAAAATCTGACTCTTCTATTTCATCTTGAGCTACTTGTATCTTTATAAGCTCTCCGTCTTTTTTCTCACTCCAAAGTCTTTTTCTTTTTCTTTCTATGTTATTAGATATAACTGTATTTGCTGCATCTAATATAATTTGAGTCGATCTATAGTTTTGTTCAAGTTTAACTACATGAACATCATCATAATCCTTTTCGAATTCAAGTATATTTCTTATATCAGCACCTCTCCAACCATATATACTTTGATCGTCATCTCCAACGACACATATATTTTGATGCTCTTTTGCTAATATTTTAATTAACTCATATTGTGCTTTACTTGTATCTTGATACTCATCTACCATTATATACTTGAATCTATTTCTATAGTAATCTAGAACTTCTTTATCACTTTTTAAAAGTTCAACTGTTTTAAATATTAAATCATCAAAATCTAATGCACTATTTCTCTTTAAACGATCTTGATATAGTGCATATACATCTGCTATCTTACTCATTCTATTATCATTCATGTGCATTGCCTTAAACTGTTTAGGATCATATAACTTATCCTTAGCACCTGATATAGTACTTATAATCATCTTTGGTTCAAATACTTTATCATTTAAATTTAATTCTTTTAAACAGTCTTTTACTAATGTAACCTGATCTGCACTATCATATATAACAAAACTTCTATTATATCCGATTCTATTTATATCTTTTCTAAGTATACGTACACAACAAGAGTGGAATGTACTTATCCACATATCGCTTGCATCTGACTCTAATGTTTCTTCAACTCTTTCTCTCATTTCATTTGCTGCTTTATTAGTAAATGTTATAGCTAATATATTTGCAGGTTGTACACCTTTATCTTCTATAAGATGCCCTATTCTTGTTGTTAACACTCTTGTTTTACCAGAACCTGCTCCCGCTAATATAAGTACAGGCCCCTCTGTTTTTTCTACAGCTTCTCTTTGGGCAGGATTTAACGTATCTAAATTCATCTTCGTCCTCCTAATAATGATATATATCTATTTTAATCTAAATAATATTTTTCTTCAAATCTTAAGGTTAAGTAATACTTTAATTTTATCCAATATATAGTAATATTAAAACCATATGACTTTTAATATTATAATAAGTATATAAACTTATTATAATTTAAAAAAGGCATAGAGTAAAACTTTATCTCTGTGCCTTTTTATTAGTATAATATATTTTGTAACTTAGTTAATCATAACAATTTTAACTCTAATTAATTTATTTTATCTCTGATGTTAACTAATCTATTATTCTTTATATAATATAATTTTACTTAATATATTAATCTATATAAACATACTGTTCTATACCCTTTGCTACTCCATCATTTTGAACTGTATCTGTTATTTTATTTGAATGATTTTTAACCTCATCATTAGCATTTCCCATAGCTATTCCACACCCTACCGTTAATAACATTTCAATATCATTTTTACCATCACCAAAAGCATAAGTGTTTTCTATTTTAATATCTAAAAAATCTATAGCTTTCAATATTGCACTTCCCTTAGTATTTTTCTTTAAATATACTTCAACAGCACTTTTATTTACACTACTAAAATAATCACATTCTGGGTTAGTTTTGATTAATGATAAGCATAGTTCTTTAATTTCATCATTTGGACATAGCATTTCAAATTTATGAACGTCAATTTCCTCAATATTAAACTCATCTTTAAAATATGTTCTATTAACACTTATTTCATCATAATACTTATAAAAATCTTTACAACTTTCTTTCATATATGAATATATTTCTCCTTGAAGTATATATTGTATGTTGTTATTTTCAAGTTGTGTAACTATATTTTTAATAAATTCTTTTTCTATAGGCTCACTATAAATAGTTTCATTATTTATTATTACATGAGCTCCATTTGCTAAAATAAATCCATCAAATCCAAAATCTAGTATATTCTTATCTAGAAGTGCATATGGCCTACCTGTAGCCACAAAAACATAATCTCCTTTTTCTTGAACTTTTTTTATTGCCTTTTTTACATTAGAAGTAATATCTTTTATATCTCCCATACAATCTATTAATGTTCCATCTATATCTAGAAAAATTGCTTTTTTCACTTTTTAATTCCTTTCATGTACTTTTTATTAATTTGTAACAGTACTTCTTATAAGATATGTATATTTACTTATATGCATAAAAATTAGCTACCACTTTGCTTATATTTGCTGATCAAAATATCATTTTTTACCTTTCTAAAGTTATTGACATTATTTTTCTTCATAGGCTATCCATAAACAATTTTGTATCATAATTTTCTTGCATGTAAAAATAAACGGTAAACTATTTATAAATTTACCGTTTATTCATAGAATTTATATATATTAATTTACAGTACAACTAACAAGTTTAGTAGACATTCCATATCTAGTGTCTGCTAATCCACAGAATGCATCTACTGGACTTACACCAGTAAATTCTGATCTTCCTAGCATTTTATCAACTAATGCAGTAAATGTAACATCTTTATTATCATAAGCATTTATATAAGTCTTAACTTGAGGTACATCAGCTAAGTGGAATGGGCATTGTACTGATATAAATATTGTCGGTACTTCATTTACATAGAATGGTATATCTGGAGTACCTTTACTTGCTGGCCATTGTATTCTTTGATCAGTATTTGGGTTAACAGATGCTAAGTTTATTATTAAATCATAGTTATCTGTTAAGTCTGTTATAGGTCTCTTAGCAGCATATATACTTCCTATAGCAGCCATTCTTTCTTCAGCTGGAAGCTTCATTATCTTTTCAGCTGGAGATTCCCATATAGTAACTTCGAAACCTTCTTTTTCTAACATTTCTTTCATTACTTGAGATGGACTAGGTCCTTGAGCACCTATTAATGCACCAAATCCACCTTCAGTACCTTTTACATCAACAAGTAATACTCTTTTGTATTTTTCTGGAGATATTGGGAATATATCTTCAGTATTTTTAACTAAAACTATACCTTTATCAGCAACTTCAGCAGCTATAGCTTTATTTTCTGGTAAACCTATTCTAGCCATTGCTTCTTCTTTAGGCATCATTATTTCAGTTTTAGCTTTTTTATGAAGTCCTAAAGCAGCCTTAGTTCCTAATATTCTAGTTAAAGCTTCATTTAATCTTTCATCAGTTATTGTTCCGTTTTTGTATCCATCCATCATGTATCCGAAATCTTCATCCGGATCATTGAAGAATAAGAATAAATCACTTCCTGCAGCTATAGCTGTTGGCAACATTTCACTTCTCTTCATAGCTGAAGTCATAGCAACCATGTGAGATGCATCTGTTACAACTAATCCGTTGAAGTTCATTTTTCCTCTTAATAAGTCAGTTAATATATACTTACTTAATGTAGCTGGCATATATAATTCTTCAGTAGTAGCTTCTGGATTGAAGTATTTTACATACTCAGGTAAAGCTATATGTCCTGCCATTATTGATGGAAGCCCAGCTTCAAATAACCCTCCATATACTTTTCCAAATGTAGCATCCCACTCTTCACATGATAACCAGTTTGGAGCAAATGATAAATGTTGGTCTCTCTCATCTATACCATCTCCAGGGAAGTGTTTAGCAGCTGGAGCTATTCCACTTTCCATTATACCTCTCATATACTCTAAAGAGTATTCTAATACCTTGTCAGCATCTCCTGACCAACATCTATTAGATATTATTGGATTTCTCCAGTTTCTATTTATATCAACTATTGGAGCAAATGACCAGTTACATCCTATTGCAGATGCTTCAACCCCTGATACTCTACCCATTTCATATGCATATTTCTTATCATTTGTAGAACCTATTTTTACTTCATATCCTACATATGTACCATCTACACAAGCACCATTACCACCTGCTTCAGTGTTAGCAGCTATTAATAGAGGTATTTTAGAATTTTCTTGAAGTATTTTATTTTGATCGTATACTTCTGAAGCTGTAGCTGGATTGTATCTAACTGCACCTATGTGGTAGTTATTTACCATCTCTTTTAAATATTCTTCATCACGGCTAGCTCCCATGTTTACGAAAAGTTGTCCTATTTTTTCTTCTATAGTCATGTTTGCTATAGTTTCTTCTACCCATTTTATTCCTTGCTCATCAAGGTTATAAGGTTTTGCTTTTAAATTTACCATATTTATTAACTCCCCTATTTTTAATATATGTAATATTAGTTTATATATAAAATCATATCTAAGAATCAATAAAGTTTCTTAAACATGTTCTAAAGCATATTATTACTTTAATGAATCATTAAATTCTTTTATAAGTTCATTTTGATATTTTTCATCAAAAGTTCCATTCATTAACTTAGGAACTGCTTCATTAACTAATCTTTCCCAAGAAAATTTTTCTTTTCCTACTAATATAGGATAGTATCTTACATTATTATTCTTAGCTGCTTGTAAGTCACCAGGTGCATCACCAACCATTAATACTTTCTCAGTATCATATCCTTTTTTCTTAAGTTCAGCTATACAGTGTTGCTTAGTTCCTGCTTCTTGCCCAAGTAATGCAGTTAAGTATTTTATATAATCATGTCTTCCCCATTCATCATTTAAAGCTTCTCCATTAGCAGATGATACAACTGCAACGTCTACTATTTTAGATAAAGCTTCTAATCCTTCAGAAACACCTTCAAATGGCTCATCACCTTTTGGTAATTCTTCTATAGATTTATTTACATTTAAAGACCACTCACGTGTCATCTTTAAACCTTTGCTGTTAGTCTTTTCTATCTCATTTAATAAAGAATTATTAGATAACTCATTAGTAGTTTCAACCCAATTTAATATGCTATCTAAGTCTTCTATCTCAACGCCTTCTTTACTTATTATTTTAAATGTTTCAGCTAACCCCTTGAATCTATTTATTCCTCTAGTTTGAGTATAAAGATTTAAATCATACCAAAGGTTTAATATATAATCTTCTCTTTCTTTTAAATTCCAAGTCTTTATCATCTCTGGAGCAAAGCATTTTCTATGTTTTATTTCCATAGTATCCATTGCACAACCATCAGAGTCTACACATACTAAAAATTCATTCTTTTTTTCGTATTGTTCAAAAATGTTACTCATAATATATCCCTCCATTAGTTGCCTAATATTATTTCTCATTCTTCTATATTAGTATACTAACATACATATCTAAAAAAAAGCAATCATTTTCCTCATTTTTGATAAAATTATATCATCAAGAATTAAAATTATTTATTTAATATATTATAAAATTCTAGTAAATAAAAAATCCGCTTATCTTGAGTTGCGCATCGACAAAGTAATCCATTTCTTAGACGATATATAATTGTTAATGCTACGGATAAATCCGTTGCTCAAAATGTAATTTTTTACATTTATAAAGTTATTAATATTCTTATATATGTAGGTTATCCAAAAATTTTTTCATAATATAATTTCCTTCTACGTAAAAAAGATGTTCAAAATAAATTTAAACATCTTTCTTATTTTTATTAAAATAAATTACATTATAAACGAGTATCCCATGCTCCACAAAATGCATCTACTGGACTTATACCTTTAAATTCAGATTTACCCATTATTTTTTGTATTACTTGATGTATTGCTTCATCATTATCAGAATAAGAGTTTATATAAGTTGGTACCATTGGCACATCTATTAGATGGAATGGATTATGGACAGATACACACACTGTTGGTAATTCTGTTACATACCAAGGTATTTCTGGACCCATTGGTAAATTCCATGTTATTCTTCTTACATTACTTGTAGAGAATCCTGTAACACTAATAAATAACATTACTGCATCATATTTACTTACAAATTCTTTTACTGGCGTAGATGCTAATAGTTGCTTTCCATTTAATCCAGCTGAATTATCAAATACATCTACTTCAAATCCTTGAGCTTCAAGTTCTGCTTTTACTCTATCTTGTAATGTAGCTTTATCCATTTTATTAGGTGTAAATCCACCATTTTCTATAGTATAAAGCATTATTCTCTTATGAGTTTGTGGTGTTATTGGTAATTGATTTTTAGTATTTTTAACTAAAGTTATAGCTTTATCCATTAAATCTTTAGCTACTTCTTTATGTTCTTCACATCCAACTACTGATAATCCTTCTGCTGGAGGTATTAATGTACCATTAGCTTTTTTAGTATGTAATTTTAACATAGCTTTAAATGCTAATACGCGAGTAACAGCTTCGTCTAATCTTTCCATAGTTAATATCCCTTTTTCAAGACCAGTTTTTAAAGCTTGTGTATCTTCATCTTTATCTCTGTAGTATAATATCATATCACATCCAGCTGCTATAGTAGTTGGTATCATATCTTCTCTTCTTATTTGACTAGTTAATCCAACCATGTGAGTTGCATCAGTTATTATTAATCCATTGAATCCTAGTTGCTCTCTTAATAATCCTTGTAATAATTCTGGTGCTATTGTAGCAGGCATTATTTCATTATCTTTTATACCTGGCTTTAATTTTCTTTGATATTCAGGAAGTCTTATATGACCTATCATTACAGATTCTACACCTGCATCTATCATACCTTTGTATACTTTTCCAAAATCCTTATCCCATTCTTCACAAGACATTAAGTTATCAGTAGTAACAACATGTTGGTCTCTTTCATCTAATCCATCACCTGGGAAGTGCTTCATACAACTTGCAAGACCTGCATCTTTTGCACCTCTCAAATATTCTTTTGACATTTCAAGAACTTGATCTGAATCACTTGAGAAACATCTGTTGTATACAACACTACTTCTCCAATTTCTATTTATATCAACTATTGGAGCAAACGTCCAGTTACATCCTATAGCTGCTGCTTCTTTACATCCATAGTATGCCATTTTATATGCATTTTCTTTATCTTGTGTAGCACCTATTGCAACATGGTATCCAAAGTGTGTTCCACCACCTACTCCACCATCTCCACCTGCTTCTATATTTGCAGCTATTAATGCTGGTATTTTACTATTCTCTTGTATAACAGCATTTTGACGATGTAAGTCTGCTGCTGGCATATTATTATATCTAAATCCACTCATTCCATATTTTGTTATACTCTCTTTTATTTCTTCTTCAGTGTTATTCCATAACATATCTACGAAAATTTGTCCTATTTTTTCATCTAAAGTTAATCCTTCTAAAGTTTCTTCTACCCATTTTATATCTTCATCAGATAAATAAAATGGTTTTGCTTTTAAATCTATTTTCATTTTAAATCCCCCTTACTTTATTGTCACTCATCTTAGGAATTCGTATTCCTTGATAATAATTATACAATATATATACTTTATAAGTTAGCATATTTCTGTATATTATTAGCACAAAACAACACTTTATTATATTAAAATAATAGTATTAATATAATAATATATATTATTTCATCTTTAAATTTGATAACATTATAGTATAATCAATGAATTCTTAGAGGTATCTATATGACAAATAACAAAACCATAAATTTATTAAAAGATATGTTAGATATTACATTAAATTTGCCACTATTTTACATAGAGGATATTAAAAATAATTTAGAAGAAATAGAAAAATATTTACCTTCTTTGCTTACTATAAATAAAGATTATTTTAATAATCTTATTGATTTTATTATTTCTACTAAAGAACAAACTATCTACACTATTACAGATTCTATCTTTGCTAATTATGTTATAGTTTGTTTAGATGAAATTAATAAAAACTATATATTATTAGGACCTTATCTACTTATAGCAGACTATAATGATTTGTTATATGAATATAATCAATATAATTTAACTTTAGATGAGATTAATTCATTAAAAAATTATCACAAAGATTTACCAATATTAAATAAACATAAAATATCTAATATAGTTAAGATAATATTAAAAAATATTTATCCTAAAAACTGTAAATTTAAATTCATAGAAAAAGATAATTTATTTAATTTAAAATATAAAGAAAGTAAAAATTATCGTGAGTTAATTTCATTTATAGAATCAGACTATTTAGAAAAAATTTCAACCACAGAATATAAATTATTCCTTGCTATAAGACAAGGAGATAAACTTTTTGCTTCTAGGTGTTTTGATAAGTTATTACCTCAAACAAATATTAGTTCAAATGATTTTGTTAACATTAGAAATTATAAAAATAAACTTATTTACTATAATGCTTTATTAAAAAAAGCATGTGAGTTAGAAGGCATTTCTACAGTATACTTACAAAACTTATACAATACTAATTTAGATAAAATAGAGCTATCAAATGATTTTAATGAACTATACAATTTAATATTTAATATGATTATTGATTATTGTGATGCTATTAATAATCATAAATTAAAGTATTATTCACCTTTAGTAAAAAAAGCTATAAATTTTATTAATTTAAATTTAAGTAGCGATTTATCTGTAAAAGATTTAGCTGATTTATTTTATGTATCTCCAACTTATTTAGCTCGTCTATTTAAAAAAGAAGTTAATTCATCTATAGTGGAGTATATAAATACTCAAAAAATTAAACGATCAACTTTTCTTTTAAAAGATAGTAACTTACCTATTCATCAGATAAGTCAAATAGTTGGAATATCTGACTTCAATTATTTTTCTAGATTATTTAAAAAACATATGAATAAAACTCCATCACAATATAGAAAAGATAATAGTTGAAAATAAAGGCTACTTTAAAATTTAAAGTAGCCTTTATTTTATAATTATTTATTTTTGCAAATACTTTTCTATGTTGTTGTAACATATATTTTGTACTATTTCACCTAATATTTCCATATCATCTGGATATTCTCCATTTTCTACTAGTCCACCTATATAGTTACATAGTATTCTTCTGAAGTACTCATGTCTTGTATAAGATAAGAAACTTCTAGAGTCAGTTAACATACCTACGAATTGGCTTATAAGTCCTAATTGAGATAGAGCCATCATTTGTCTTTCCATTCCGTCCTTTTGATCGTTGAACCACCATCCAGAACCAAATTGTATTTTACCAGCTACACCTCCACCTTGGAAGTTTCCTAACATAGTTCCTAATACTTCATTGTCCTTTGGATTTAAGCAATATAATATAGTTTTTGGAAGTTCATCAGTTATATCTAATGAGTCTAATAATCTAGATAAGCTAGTTGCTACTTCGCCATCATCTATACTATCGAATCCTACGTCCGCTCCTAATTTCTTGAACATTCTAGTGTTGTTGTTTCTTAATGCACCTATGTGTAATTGCATCACCATTCCACGCTTGCTGTACATTCTTCCTAAGCTTATCATTGTTAATGTAGAGTACTTTTCTATTTCTTCTATAGTTAAAGTTTCTCCAGTTAAAGCTTTTTTGAATATAGCATCTACTTCTTCCATAGTTGTATTTCTGAAGTAAACTCTTTCTAAAGAATGGTCAGTTATATTACATCCATTTTCAACAAAGAAATCTAATCTTTTTTCTAATACTGTTAATAATGTAGCGTAATCTTTTATTTCAGTATTTTCAACTTCTCCTAATTTAACTACATAGTCAGCAAATCCTTCACCGTGTATCTTTACAGCTCTATCAGGTCTGAAACTTGGTCTAACTTCACAATCAAAGCTTTCATCCTTAGCTATTGCTATATGATATTCTAAGTTATCTATTGGATCGTCAGTTGTTCCTATGTACTTAACATTAGAATTTTTTATCATAGCTCTAGCACTGAAACCTTCACTATTTATTATTTCATTACATCTATCCCATATAGACTTACAAGTTTTTTGAGATAAAGTTTCTTCTATTCCAAAGTATCTTTTTAATTCTAAGTGAGACCAATGATACATTGGATTTCCTATTAAGTACGGCATAACTTTTGCAAATGCTTCAAACTTTTCATAATCAGTAGCATCTCCAGTTATGTACTTTTCTTCTATACCAAAACTTCTCATCGTTCTCCACTTATAATGGTCTCCACCTAACCATATTTCAGTTATATTCTTATATCTTTTATCCTCAGCTATTTCCTTTGGATTTAAGTGACAGTGATAATCGCATATTGGCATTTCTTTAGCAAAATCATGATATAAAGTTACTGCCGTATCTGTTGATAATAAAAAGTTATCATCCATGAATTTTTTCTTCCCAATTGCTCTTACTGCTGTACCTTCTGATAATAATAAATCATCATCCATAAATTTTTCCATCTCAATTACTCCTCACCAAAATAATATTTTCTTAACTTTTATACTAAAAGCTCTTGTTTGTACAAGAGCTTTAGTTATATTTATAATAATTTATTATCTGCTTTTAATTAACCTTGAACTGAAACCCCTTCAAGTAAAGTTTCTTCACATTCACTTTTTGATTTAGTTTCTTTTAATATAGCTTCTTTTAATCCATTTACATATACAGCACCTAATGCTCTATCATATAATCCGTATCCTGGTCTACCAGTTTCTCCCCATATCATTCTACCGTGGTCTGGTCTGTATGGTCCATCGAAGTTATAGTCTAAGTAAGCTTTTACTATAGCATGGAAATCTAATGATCCAGCTTCAGATAAGTGAGCTACTTCGTTGAAACTGCTATCTCCTGTTATTAATACATTTCTTAAGTGAGCAAAGTGTATTCTATTTCTTTCACCACCGAAATATTTTATCATTTTAACTACATCATTAGTCTTAGTACATCCTAAAGATCCTGTACATAAAGTTACTCCATTGTAGTGACTATCGTATAAGTTTAAGAATCTATCTAAGTTTTCGAAGTTAGTTATTATTCTTGGTAATCCAAATATTCCCCATGGTGGATCATCTGGGTGTATAGCCATTTTAACTTCTTCCTCTTCAGCAGTTGGCATTATACCTTTTATGAAGTACTCTAAGTTAGCCCATAATTTTTCTTCATCTATATCTTTGTATTGATCAAGTAAAGCACCTAATCCACCTTCACCATATGAAGTATCCCATCCTGGTAACTCTAATTCACCTAAAGCTGGGTCCATTTTAGCAACTGTAGCTTCATCGTATATTAGACAAGTAGATCCATCTTCTAATTCATAGTTAAGGTCAGATCTTGTCCAGTCGAATACTGGCATGAAGTTGTAGCATATAGTCTTTATTCCTGCTTTACTTAAGTTTCTTATAGTTTCACAGTAGTTAGCTATGTACTTATCTCTAGTAGGTAATCCTAATTTTATATCTTCATGTACTGGTACACTTTCTATTACAGATAATTCTAATCCGTGTTTTTCTACAGAAGCTTTTAATTCCATTATTTTATCTAATGGCCAAACTTCTCCTACTGGTATATCATATATCGCTGTTACTATTCCCTTCATTCCTGGTATTTGACGGATGTACTCTATTTTAACAGGGTCATCTTGTCCATACCATCTAAATGTCATTTGCATGATCGTATTTCCTCCCACTCATATTTTAACTTTTATACTTTTAATACTTATACTAGGTATAATTTATATTAAAAGTATTTTTATCTATTTATATTTTCTATTCCACAATTCATAAGAGTTTCAACTTGTTTTAAATCAACCATGTTTATATCTCCTCTTATACTGTGTTTTAGTGCACTTGCACATGTAGCAAACTCAACAGTTTGGCTACTTTCCATATTATTTAATATTCCATGTAATATTCCAGCTGTAAATGAGTCTCCTCCACCTACTCTATCTAAGATGTCAAAAGTATGAACTCTAGACGTATGTAATATGTCATTACTAAATAAGAATCCTTGTAGTGAATTATTATTTACTGAATTTACAATTCTCTTAGTAGATGCTGCATATTTTATATTTGGATATTTTTCAAATAATTCTCTATAAAAATCAGCTAATTTAGCTTCGTAATTTTTTTCTTCTTGAGGTTTATATTCTAAAATATTTATAAAGTCTAATATTCCTAAAAATGCTATATCGACATAAGGAAGTACTTTTAGCATAAAACTTCTAGCTTCTTCTAACGTCCATAGTTTAGATCTATAATTTGAATCATAAGATACTATTATTCCTCTTTCTTTAGCAGCTTTTATAAAGTCTATAGAAATATCGTATAAATTTTTACTTAATGCTGGTGTTACTCCAGATATATGTAATAACTTAACATTATCTAGTATTTTATCAAAATCAAAATCTTCTTTAGTAGCCATAGATATTGATGAATACTCTCTATCATATGTTACATCAGAATTTCTAACTCCATGTCCTTGTTCTAAGAAATATATCCCTAATCTTCCATTCCCTCTAACAATATCTTTTGTATCAACACCAAAAGCATTCATAGCTCTTATTACCTTATCCCCTAATACATTTTGTGGTAATTTAGTAATCATTTTTGTATCATGTCCGAACATACTTAAGCTACAAATAACATTTGCTTCTCCTCCAGCATATGTTGCTTCAAAAGATTCAGCTTGTATTACTCTTTGGAAATTAGTAGGAGTAAGTCTTAGCATTATTTCCCCAAAGCCTAATACTTTATTTCCATTACTAAACATTTGTATTATTATCCTCTAATTTTAGAGATTTTACTTTTAAATTCTTTAGCTAGATTTTCTATATCTTCTAAACTTCCTGCACCTAAAAGCGAGCTTCCTACTCCTACACAAGATACTCCCATTTTAAACCATTCTTCTATATTATCTATAGAAACTCCACCTGTTGGCATTATTTCAACATGAGGTATTGGAGCTTTTACTGCTTTAACATATTTCGGTCCAAATACTTCACCTGGGAATAATTTAACCATTTTATTTCCTTTTTCTAAAGCATTCATAACTTCTGTTACAGTCATACAACCTGGTAAGTATAATGTGTTCATTTCTTGACATACAGTGTTTACTTCATCTGAGAAACCTGGACTTACAACATAAGTAGCACCTGCTTCTATTGCATCTTTAGCCATTTTTCCATTTAATACACTTCCTACACCTACTAATGCATCTTTGTAGTTTTCACTAACATGCTTTATAAGTTCTACTACATTTGGTATGGTATATGTAAGTTCGATTGCTTTTACTCCACCATTTAAACAAGCATTTATATATCCTAAAGCTTCTTCATGATCTTTAGCTCTAATTACTGCTACTACACCTTCATTTTTTATTTTATTTAGCATAATATATTCCCCCTAAATATTAAACTCCTGAATATGCTGAGAATGCTCCATCAACAGGTATACATACACCGTTTACGAATCCTGAAGCATCATTATTTACTAAGTATAATAATGTTCCTATTAGCTCGTGAGCTTCTCCATATCTTCCCATTGGAGTACTATTTAATATTTTTTGACTTCTTGCAGTTGGAGTTCCATCTTCGTTAAATAATAACTTCTCATTTTGAGCTGTTACGAAGAATCCTGGTGCTATTGCATTTACTCTTATACCTACTTTTGACATATGAACAGCTAACCATTGAGTAAAGTTAGTTACTGCAGCTTTTGCTCCTGAGTATGCCGGTATTTTTGTAAGTGGTGTATAAGCATTCATTGAAGATATGTTTATTATTGTAGCACCTTCCTTGTTTATCATGTCTTTAGCAAACTCTTGTGATGGAAGTAGTGTTCCTAAGAAGTTTAAGTCGAATACGAATTTTACACCTTCTGGATCTAAATCAAAGAATGTAGTTAATTCTTCATTGTCTAAATCTTCTGGTAATAAGTATTCATTAGTTGTTGTTCCTTTTGGATGGTTTCCACCAGCCCCATTTATTAGTATGTCACATGGACCAAATTCTTTTAATATTATTTCGTGAGCTCTCTTTATACTCTCTTTATCTAAAACATTAGTATTTATTCCTATTGCAGTTCCTCCAGCAGCTTTTATTTGATCTGCTTTAGCATCACAACCTTCTTGTCCTAATGCAAGTATTGCAACCTTTGCACCACATGCAGCTAATGCTTCTGCCATAGCTCCACATAGTATTCCAGATCCTCCTGTTACTACTGCAACTTTATCTTTTAAATCAACATTAAATGGTAGTTTCATAATTGTTTTGCCTCCCCCAAATTACGTATTAATATCTATACTTGTATACTAGCACACCAAGATTAATATTGCAACCTTTTTCCTATTGTTTTTATTACATTTTTTCGAAAATACCATTTTAAATAAACGATTTCATAAAGGCCATATATATAAAAAAGGAGTTATCATTTTAAAATGGACCCTTTGTCAAGGACACTAGAAAAAAAGGGTTATTAAGAAGTT
>ERZ791785.77-NODE-77-length-110905-cov-56.501831_pt1 | contig 110905 bp, 119 predicted proteins | sample MGYA00509947_ERZ791785 | MGnify/ENA primary metagenome ERZ791785 (study PRJEB30046, sample SAMN00791982) | human gut metagenome | study: EMG produced TPA metagenomics assembly of the A metagenome-wide association study of gut microbiota in type 2... | reverse complement strand
TGGAAATATGGAAATATGGAAATATGGAAATATGGAAATATGGAAATATGGAAATATGGAAATGAGGTAAGAAACAGAAGACTATAAAATTTGAAGTCAAAAATGGTAACTGAGCTCCTCCTCGTTTGGGTGCTTAGGAGATATAACTAGTGGAGAATGAAATATAACTATTACTGCAAAATAACCTGTTAAGCCAGCCGGGCCACTTTCGTGGGCCAGGGATCGTGGAAAATCCCCCCCTGCTGCCACCAGAGAATTTCCTCTTCAGTGAGTAAACACTGGCGCAATGCGAGGGCAAAATCGTCAATTTCGCCGCTCTCGCCAATAACAGTCAGGCGGCAGCGCCGGTCACCAAATCTGCCCGGCATTTTTGCCAGTTGCTGACGGATAGCTGCGCGTTCTTCCTTTGTCAATGAATTATCAGTGTGAGTCAGGACCCCGGCTTTCCAGTAGCTTATGAATTCGAGATTGATGCTCCCTGCTGCCTGGTTCCACAATAATGCCAGGTCATCCCTTCCCGGTAGCCAGAAAAAACCCTTGCTGCGGTAAACGCCTGCGCCCATGAAGCGATGGCAGGTATCCCACAGCCGCTGCGGATGAAATGGACGGTCATCCTCAATGACCCGCCACGAAATATCATATTTTTTGTCGGGTTCATCCGACAAAACTGCATCAATTGCATCCTGAAGCTCATCGATAAGTAACGCCACCCGATGAAAATCGTAATCCGGCATGGAAAGCAATTCATCCAGCTGTAAATTTCCCCAAGGCACGGCCATAATTGCAACCTGCGGATTAAGGGGATGTATGGCTCTGGCTACCTCAGTAACAACATAGAAGGGTAATCTGTCGTTTTTGGTTAACAAGAGCTTATTACAGAACATAATCTGTTCTGCCAGCAGGCTTTCCACTCCCCGGGTCCCTCTGTTGAGGTGCTCCTGGAAAACCGGAATAAGTTTCTTTCCACCGTCGTAGTCATCATTAAGCATGACCGTATCTACAAGCGACAAAAATGCTTTAAGACTTACCTGGGGGTGTTCTCGCAGATAGCGGACCAGGGGAAGAGGATGGCTGCTGCCTGACGTTTCCAGTAAAATAAAATCCGGAGACCGTGTTTCGAGCAGGTTTTTCAGCGCGGAATCCAGCTTCTGGATCCCGCTTCTGCTGCTGATACTGTCTGCTGAAATACTCACAAAATTGTTACTGGCTGCATCAACGATTTCTGTGTTGGCTATCAGGACGCCATCCACATCAAGTTCACTCATGTCATTAACGATGACGGATACAGTCATTCGCCGTTTGTGTGCCTGTGTAAGAAGGTTTTTTAGCAGAGTAGTTTTCCCTGCCCCCAGAAAACCATTAAGGATAATGAGCGGTGTTCTTTTCATAGCATCCGGCCTTATGCCGCTAAACGTTAATGCAATCAAGTTGCAATAATACCGGCTTCCTGCCAGAATTCAAATGACATGACTCGGAGGGGGAAATATGGCAACACCAGTAGCCAAAACGTATGACTGGAAGCAAGCGTTGCGCACACATGAGCAGGCTCCCGATCGTGTGACCCTTTACCGAATACTGGAGCGGCTAATGCAGGCCAGTATTGTCCAGCGTTATACCGACTCGGCAAGAACTCAGCGTTTCGCTCTGACTCTACGGGCTACCGTAGGACTTTTTGAATGCGATAACTGCCATCATGTTATTCCTATTGAGCGGGAGCCAACCCTGGAAGCGGCCATTGGATTGGTAAAGTCACATCTCACTGGGCATGGTATGACCGAGCTGTGGATCTGCTTGACTTTTCTGCAAACTTGTGGGGAAAATAAAGGTATTTATGACATACCTGTGGTCATCTACCGCAAGGAGTTCCGATAGATGGCCCGCATTTTCTCTCCTCCGGAGAGCATCGGCTCCCCACTTGGCTGTGTGGGCGCAGATAGAACACCAAAGCGCGATGGTGATCTCGCTGTAAGCGGGTTGTGCGCGACGAGGAGGTCGATTTTGACAAACACTCATCACATAGTGCTATACAGGGTCACAGCTGCACACATTGAAGTCGTGAACGTCGTTCATGCCCGCCCTCAGAATAACGAAACAAGGAGAAAACTTTCATGAAATCTCTATTTTCCTCTATCGTTCTGCTTGCTTTGAGCGTCCCCGGGGGGGCTATGGCAGATGAAGTCACCCACACCCAATACGCCTGCGATGACAGCAAAACGCTGGATGTGGTCTACATCGGGGACTATGCTGTCATCCAGCAGATGGATGAGTTGATCCCGATGAAGCGGGCTGTTAGTGGTTCAGGCATGCGCTATGTGCCGCTCAACAAGGATTACATCTACGAGCTGTGGGGCAAAGGCAGCAACATGAATCTTTCCACCTATGATGGTAAAAAGAACGAAGACATCCTGAGCAACTGCAAGCCGTAAGCATTCAACGAGACAGCCCGTCATAGCCACGACTGCGGTTCCGATCACGCCCTCGGCCCAGCTCTGATTGTCTGTGGGACTGACCTGCAAAACAGGGGGGGGCTGAAAGATGTCCTGATAGCCTGAGTGGATGGACTCATTGGCTTTCCTGAAGTAGTCAGTGTGCGGAAGTGGATTTCCGTGTCTCGTTGTTGCACAAACACGACAACGCCGAATAGCTTCGCGTTTTATTAGGGCGAAGCTTGGAAGAAACACCAACTGCGCCATGTCTTTACCCGCAGCCAAGATGCCGATGCAACCCAGCAGATGCTACAGTTCAGGCGTAACAAAGCCACCGTTGGATCGCATCACAGCGCGCCGTTGCGATAACGGCTCAGCGTGGCAATCACTTCACTCAAAGGTTTATCGCTGAAGCTCAGAATGCCCTGCGACCAAGCGGCGCTTTCATCATCCACTGAGGCTATTGCACCAAATTCAGGCGCGCTAAACTGCAGACTCTCGCTTTCAAGGCCATGTACCAGATCAAATCGCGACTAATACATCTTATCCTTAAGCCCGGTCTTTCAGACGATCCAGTTTTTCAACTTTCTGACGAATACGTTGTTGTTTCAACGGTGACAGATAATCCATAAACAGTTTACCAACCAAGTGATCCATCTCATGCTGAATACAGATGGCTAACAAGCCGTCTGCTTCCAGTTCAAATGGTTTACCGTAGCGGTTCAGGGCGCGAATTTTCACTTTCTCTGCGCGTGGCACTAAAGCACGTTGTTCAGGGATCGACAGGCAACCTTCTTCAATGCCTGTTTCGCCGCTTTTTTCTAAAAGCTCCGGATTGATTAACACCAGCCGTTCGTCACGGTTTTCCGAAACATCAATAACAATGATACGTTGATGGATATCAACTTGGGTTGCCGCCAAGCCAATACCTTCTTCTGCATACATCGTCTCAAACATATCATCGACGATACGCTGAATTTCTGCATTCACTTCTTCTACCGGTTTAGCAACTTTGCGAAGCCGCTCGTCCGGAATATGTAACACTTGCAAAACTGACATAAATCTCCAGAGATATGTTAAGGGGTTAGAACGATTATTTTTCTATTCTAGACAAATCCCACTCTAATTAACAGCATTGTAGTAGTTTACTGAATTTGACCACTGAACAGAGGTGATGTGGTCGTCTCTGTTCAGGTGCATCAATGAAAACAAAGATTATCTAAATAGCTGCGCCGAATACCGCTACACTTTAACCAGCGCTGCGTTTCCCGGCTTTGTCCACGTCCGCCTGATGGCTTGCGCCCGCCGATACGTCGCTTTAAGCCGCTTCAGCAGGCTGATGAACAGCGCCGAACTTTTGCTGTTGCCGCCTACATAGCTGACTTTACCTGTTCCGCTGTGCAGTGCGCCAGCCAGATAATATTTTTCATTCTGACCAAGCGTCACCACTCGTTTTTGCTGTCCGCGCAACTGCCAGTCCGAACCGATTTTGGGATTAAGATGGATATCCACCTCATCTTCATAAAAAACCGGATATTTTGCGCTGCATTCGTCCAGTGCTTTGTGGATTGTCACCATCTTTTCATCCTTATGCGGGTCACGGATTCGCAGAGTTGGCGCGGCCCTGCGCCACACAAGCTCCGCAGAAGGCAACCAGCGGCGAACGGTTCCTGCATGTAACTGGCTGCCGGTTATCTCATTGATTTTGATTGCCAGAATTTTGTACTCCAGCGTGAGCGCTGGTAGCCAAAATCGCCGGGAGCATGTTTTACAAGCTCACGTAATTAAGTCCTTTTGCCCCCGCTCGGGGCTTTCCGGTTCAGGCCGGAGCTGGACGCTTCGGCATTAACCCTGACACAAACCGAACAGTATTGCCTTGTTCTACGCATGGTTGCGAAATAGCTACAAAAGTGAGAATATTAATAATAATGAATATCATTTTCAATGTTTGTTCGCATGGTCCACACCACAGGCTTCAGCAGCGACGTGACTTTGCAGCCTTTACCGGCCAGCACCTGCTGTACTGCATTTTCCGGTACGCGGGTTGACCCAGCCTGCATCGAGAGGAGGCTGGCAAACGCCACGCAGGTTCCGAGATCGATCTGCCCATGCAACCCGCGTATACACTTCCATTGAGCGTGGAGCCTTATAACCGACCAAGGCCTAGATGACTTTTCTCGGTTGCCGGTATTGGCGACAACTGTAGTACCAGATATTATCCATATCCTGACTGGCCTTCGGTGTAAGTTTAACGGTTAAGCGTATTGGGGTAATTTCCAGGTTACGCCCTTTCCTCTGTACGGAGGCATTACATTGCCTTTGGTAATTGGTGCTGTTGTGGAAGGAGTTCCTGCTACTTTCCAGATACCACTTTCAGAACATTTTGTCCGGTAGTTCTGGTCTGGGAAGTCATTCCGGTGATGGTGGTAATCCGAACAGCGGTTCGGGCTGGGGTACAACACGAACACACCTGTCTTAATTCGCCATCTTGCGTGCCTGCCCTTCTTCCTGAACATCTTTCACTGGCGTCCCTTGGTGAAATCTGAGCTGCCAACATTTCTGATGATTTGTACAAATATGGCTCCTCTGCCAAATTGACGAACGAAGCGTCTTTTTGAATCGACAACCTCGCTGCGGTACGTGAGCAACGCGCAGTCCTTGGTTAGTAAAGCCAACTGAAAGCTGTAAGCATTGATGACCTCCACGTCCTCGTTAATTAATGCTGCTACGGTCTGCGTTTTATCGTAACGCTCTCCCACAGTGGCCTATCTCCAGAGATTCGTCATTGTCCTCTTCTAAGCATCAACCGATTTAGCCATTAACAGCCCTATCAGCTGTTGAAAACTTTAGATTGAACCAGATGAAAATAGATATTATGGTAAATAAAACAGCAACGAAAAAAGCCGCTATAATCAGCGCCGCAGCGGCGGCACCACTTTTCGACACCAGCGGCACCAGCAATGCACAAAGCCCATAGCCAAGCGTATGACTGGTAGCAATCCAGCCCGCACCCGTGCCGTCTGTCAGTTTATCATTCAGTAGAAGCTGATAAGCAGGTGTTGCCAGAGCCGCCCCAAACGACAGCACCGCACAGCCGAGGTAAAACAACCATAGCTGTTCAGCGAACATTATCGCCAGGCCACAAATCATCAGCGCTCCGGCACTCAAAAGCAGCGCCATCGGCGTCAGGCGCTGCGGGCGGAGCACCCCGAACTGTGCGATAAGCGCGGCAACTGCGGCCAGCCCTAACAGCCACGCCACATGATGGCTAATAGCGGCGGTATCTGTAGCGAACTGGCGAGTAAGGGCGGGAGAAAGACCAAGCTGCATCATGCTCACCGCCGCAGCTAATAACAGCGCGCAAAGCAGATAAGGCAGGCAATCCAGCCTCAGGCTGGCGCTCTTGCGCTCCGCTGTAGGCCGCGGTGACGTGCCAGGCAACCGCAGCAGCATCACCAGCGCCAGCAGTGGCGCTGCCATCAGCAGCCCCATCGGCGCCAGAGGGTGAATTGCCAGCATCGCCGCCGCGCACAACGGCCCGAATAGTCTGCCGCAGCTCAAGCCGGAGCTAATGGTTGCCAGAGCGACCATGCTATTCCCTTCCCCCGCTCTCTGCAATGCCCAGACCTGACAGGCTGGTACCATCGCTGACACGGTAAGCCCGTAGGCGATCCGCGCGATGATTAATATTCCCAGCCCCACCGCTGTTGTTACAGCGCCGGTCGCCATCAGCATGCTTCCCAGCCCAAGCAGAGTAAAGCTTGCACCGTATCCCCCCAGAGCCCACAGCACCACAGGCTTACTGCCAATACGGGCAATTTGCTTTCCCCACCACGGGGAAGACGGCAGGAACAGCATTGAGCCAAGCATCAGCAAAGCCGCCCAAATCGACAAACTCAGGTTTGTCTGAATCACCAGTACAGGGATCGCGACCAGCAGGCCGTTTTGCCCGACACCGAGTAACCCCGCGCTGAACGCAAGCGGCCAGCAGGACAATGTTTTTTGCGGCATTTCCGCGCTCTCAAGAGACGTCACGATGTTGTAATTCCATATATTGATTGTGCTTATTTATAAAATAAATTTTATCAATCCTAATAATTTTTGTTGATAATGGGAATCTTTATCGACAAAATTCTCATTATCATGACGAGTGAGATCTGTTTGACTATGACTTTGCCAACTAAAACCTCAACCTTGGATGTGGCTGCGCAGTGCTTCCTTAATTCCTTGGTTCGTGAAACCAAAGACTGGCGGCTGACGGAATACCAGCCAACCCAATTGATCATCCCGCTGGGCGAACAGCAGGCGCTCCATTTCAGAGTGGCTTATTTCTCCCCAACCCAGCATCACCGCTTTGAATTTCCGGCGCGTCTGGTCACGGCCTCCGGCAGTCACCCCGTCGATTTCGCCACCCTCTCCCGGCTTATTGTTGATAAGCTCCAGCACCAACTCTTGCTACCCGCGACCAGTTGCGAAACCTTCCACCAGCGCGTGATGGAAAGCCACGCCCATACGCAGCAGGCAATTGATGCCCGCCATGACTGGGCAGCCCTGCGTGAAAAAGCGTTGAACTTTGGCGAGGCGGAGCAGGCTCTGCTGGTCGGGCACGCCTTCCACCCGGCGCCTAAGTCTCATGAACCGTTTAACCAGCAGGAGGCCGAACGCTACCTGCCGGACTTCGCGCCCCACTTCCCGCTGCGGTGGTTTGCGGTGAACAAAACGCAGATCGCCGGTGAAAGCCTGCATCTCAACCTGCAACAACGGTTGACGCGATTTGCCGCAGAGAATGCGCCGCAGTTACTCAATGAATTAAGCGACAATCAATGGCTATTCCCGCTGCACCCGTGGCAGGGGGAGTATCTGTTGCAGCAGGAATGGTGCCAGGAGCTTGTCGCTAAAGGGCTGATTAAAGATTTAGGCGAGGCCGGCGCGCCGTGGCTACCGACCACCTCTTCCCGCTCGCTATACTGCGCCACCAGCCGCGACATGATCAAATTCTCCCTGAGCGTGCGCCTGACCAACTCCGTCCGTACCCTGTCAGTGAAAGAAGTGAAGCGTGGAATGCGCCTGGCGCGCCTGGCGCAAACCGACGACTGGCAGACGCTACAGGCCCGCTTCCCGACTTTCCGGGTGATGCAGGAAGACGGTTGGGCCGGGCTGCGCGATCTCCACGGCAACATCATGCAGGAAAGCCTGTTTGCCCTGCGTGAAAACCTGCTGGTGGATCAGCCGCAAAGCCAGACTAACGTACTGGTCTCCCTGACCCAGGCCGCGCCGGATGGCGGTGATTCGCTGCTGGTTGCGGCGGTAAAACGCCTGAGCGATCGCCTCGGCATCACTGCGCAACAGGCCGCCCACGCATGGGTCGATGCTTACTGCCATCAGGTGCTGAAGCCGCTGTTTACGGCTGAAGCGGATTACGGCCTGGTGCTGCTGGCGCATCAGCAAAATATTCTGGTTCAGATGCTTGGGGATCTGCCGGTCGGGCTTATCTACCGTGACTGCCAGGGCAGCGCGTTTATGCCTCACGCGGCAGGCTGGCTCGACACCATTGGCGAGGCGCAGGCGGAAAACGTCTTCACCCGTGAGCAGTTGCTGCGCTACTTCCCTTATTACCTGCTGGTTAACTCCACTTTTGCCGTGACCGCCGCGCTGGGCGCTGCCGGGCTGGACAGTGAAGCGAATCTGATGGCTCGCGTACGAACGTTGCTGGCTGAAATGCGTGATCAGGTGACTCATAAAACCTGTCTCAACTACGTGCTGGAAAATCCGTACTGGAACGTAAAAGGTAACTTTTTCTGTTATCTGAACGACCACAACGAGAACACCATCGTCGATCCCTCGGTGATCTACTTCGATTTCGCCAACCCGCTGCTGGCTCAGGAGGGTTAAATGTCTAAGGCAAACATCGTTCACAGCGGATATGGACTGCGCTGTGAAAAACTCGACAAGCCTCTGAATCTTAGCTGGGGGCTGGACAATAGCGCGGTGCTGCACTGGCCGGGGCCGTTGCCGACAGGGTGGCTGCGCGACGCGCTGGAGCAGATATTTATCGCCGCACCGCAACTTTCAGCGGTGGTTCTCCCTTGGGCCGAATGGCGTGAGGAGCCACAGGCGCTGACGCTTTTCGGGCAGGTAAAAAGCGACATCATCCATCGCACCGCCTTCTGGCAGTTACCGCTATGGCTGAGTTCTCCGGCAAACCGGGCCTCCGGCGAAATGGTTTTTGATGCAGAGCGTGAGATTTATTTCCCGCTGCGCCCACCCCGTCCGCAGGGCGAGGTTTATCGCCGTTACGATCCACGCGTTCGCAAGACGCTGAGTTTCCGCGTTGCCGATCCCGTTCTTGATGCAGAACGTTTCACCCGCTGGATGAACGATCCGCGCGTTGAGTATTTCTGGGAGCAAAGCGGCTCGCTGGAGGTACAGACCGCCTATCTGGAACGCCAGCTCACCGGTAAACATGCGTTCCCGCTGATCGGCTGCTTCGACGATAGGCCGTTTAGCTATTTCGAAATCTACTGGGCGGCGGAAGACCGCATTGGCCGCCACTATTCATGGCAACCCTTTGACCGTGGCCTGCATCTGCTGGTTGGTGAACAGCAATGGCGCGGAGCCCACTACGTACAAAGCTGGCTGCGAGGGCTGACACATTACCTGTTGCTGGATGAGCCCCGCACGCAGCGCACCGTACTGGAGCCACGCGCCGATAACCAGCGCCTGTTCCGCCACCTTGAGCCTGCGGGATACCGGACAATTAAAGAGTTCGACTTCCCACACAAGCGCTCGCGCATGGTGATGGCGGATCGCCATCACTTCTTCACGGAGGTCGGTCTGTAATGAATCACAAGGATTGGGATTTTGTTAACCGCCAGCTGGTGGCAAAAATGCTGGCCGAGCTGGAGTATGAGCAGGTTTTCCACGCGGAATCTCAGGGCGATGGCCGCTACTGCATTAACCTGCCGGGCGCACAATGGCGCTTCAGCGCTGAACGCGGCATCTGGGGCTGGCTGTGGATTGATGCTCAAACGCTGCGCTGCGCGGACGAGCCCGTTCTGGCGCAAACGCTACTGATGCAGCTAAAGCCGGTGCTGTCGATGAGCGATGCCACCGTTGCTGAGCATATGCAGGATTTGTATGCCACGCTGCTGGGTGACCTGCAACTGCTGAAGGCACGGCGCGGGCTGAGCGCCAGTGACCTGATTGATCTTGATGCCGACCGCCTGCAATGCCTGCTAAGCGGCCATCCTAAATTCGCTTTTAATAAAGGTCGTCGGGGCTGGGGCAAAGAGGCGCTGGAGCGATATGCGCCAGAGTACGCCAACACCTTCAGACTGCACTGGCTGGCGGTAAAACGTGAGCATATGGTCTGGCGCTGCGACAGCGAGCTGGATATTCAGCAGTTGTTGGCGGCCGCGATGGACCCGCAGGAGTTTGCCCGCTTCAATCAGGTCTGGCAGGACAACGGGCTGGATAACGACTGGCTGCCACTGCCGGTACATCCGTGGCAGTGGCAGCAAAAAATCTCCCTCGACTTCATCGCCGATCTTGCCGAAGGCAGGATGGTTTCGCTCGGCGAGTTTGGCGACTTGTGGCTCGCGCAGCAGTCGCTGCGCACCCTGACCAACGCCAGTCGCCAGGGCGGGCTGGATATCAAGCTGCCGCTGACCATCTACAACACCTCCTGCTACCGGGGGATTCCGGGCAAATACATCGCCGCCGGGCCGCTGGCCTCACGCTGGCTGCAACAGGTTTTTGCGACCGACGCCACGCTTAAGCAAAGCGGCGCGGTGATCCTCGGTGAACCGGCGGCGGGCTATGTGTCCCATGAAGGCTATGCCGCGCTTGCCCAGGCCCCCTACCGCTACCAGGAGATGCTCGGCGTTATCTGGCGTGAGAATCCGTGTCGCTGGCTGAAGCCGGACGAAAGTCCGATTCTGATGGCAACACTGATGGAGTGCGATGAAAACAATCAGCCGCTGATAGGCGCATATATCGACCGCTCCGGGCTGGACGCTGAAACCTGGCTCACGCAGCTGTTCCGAGTGGTAGTGGTTCCGCTGTATCACCTGCTTTGCCGCTACGGCGTCGCGCTTATCGCCCACGGACAAAATATAACGCTCGCCATGAAAAAGGGCGTACCGCAGCGCGTGCTGTTGAAAGATTTCCAGGGCGATATGCGGCTGGTGAAAGATGCGTTCCCGGAAATGGACTCCCTGCCTCAGGAGGTGCGTGACGTCACCGCTCGCCTGAGCGCCGACTACTTAATTCATGATTTACAGACCGGCCACTTCGTGACGGTTCTGCGCTTTGTTTCGCCACTGATGGCTCGCCTTGGCGTACCGGAGAGGCGTTTTTATCAACTGCTGGCAGCAGTGTTGAGTGATTACATGCAGGAACACCCACAAATGTCAGCGCGCTTTGCGCTTTTCTCACTCTTCAAGCCACAAATTATTCGCGTAGTACTGAACCCGGTAAAACTGACCTGGCACGACCAGGACGGCGGCAGCCGCATGTTGCCGAATTACCTTGAGGATCTGCAAAACCCGCTGTGGCTGGCAACCAGGGACTGAATCATGACAAACACTGTAGATTTTATTGGCATAGGCATCGGCCCGTTCAACCTGAGCATCGCGGCGCTGTCTCATCAGGCAGAAGGATTAAGCAGCCGCTTCTTTGACGGCCGCCCGCATTTTGCCTGGCATCCCGGCATGCTGGTGCCGGACTGCCATATGCAGACCATGTTCCTGAAAGATCTGGTTAGCGCTGTGGCTCCCACAAGCCCGTACAGCTTTGTTAATTATCTGGTGAAGCGCAAAAAATTCTACCGCTTCCTGACCACCGAACTGCGTACCGTATCCCGCGATGAGTTTTCCGACTACCTGCGCTGGGCCGCCGAAGGGATGAACAATCTGCATTTCAATCATACCGTTGAGAGTATTGATTTCGACGAGAGACACCAGCGGTTTGTGGTGCAGACCAGCCAGGGCGAAAGCGTTGCCCGCAATATCTGCCTTGGCATTGGCAAGCAACCGCACCTGCCGCCTTGCGTAAAAACGGCGACGCAAACCTGCTTCCACGCCAGTGAAATGAGCCTGCGCCGGCCAGACCTCGGCGGCAAGCGAGTCAGCGTGGTTGGCGGCGGGCAAAGCGGCGCCGACCTGTTTCTCAATGCGCTACGCGGAGAATGGGGCGACGTTGCAGAGATCAGTTGGGTCTCGCGCCGCAATAACTTTAACGCGCTGGATGAGGCGGCGTTCGCCAACGAATACTTCACGCCTGAGTACGTTTCAGGCTTCGTCGGTCTGAATGAACGCGCGCGCCAGAAGATGCTCGACGAGCAGAAAATGACCTCCGACGGCATCACGGCCGACTCGCTACTGACCATTTATCGCGAGTTGTATCATCGCTTCGAGGTACTGAGGCAACCGCGTAACGCCCGTCTGCTGCCAAGCCGCTCGGTCACCGGGCTGGAAAGTCGCGGCCAGAGCTGGCAACTGCTGCTGGAGCATCATCTGGATAACGGCTATGACACACTGGAAAGCGACGTGGTGATTTTCGCCACCGGATACCGTCCCGCGCTGCCGCAGATTCTTTCACCGCTGATGTCGCGAATCGCCATGCGCGATGAGTGCAATTTCAAAGTACGCGACGACTTCACCCTGGAGTGGAACGGCCCGAAAGAGAACAACATCTTCGCGGTCAACGCCAGTATGCAAACCCATGGCATCGCCGAACCCCAGCTCAGCCTGATGGCATGGAGATCTGCACGTATTCTTAATCGTGTAATGGGACGTGATTTATTCGATCTCAGTATGCCGCCCGCCCTGATTCAGTGGCGCAGCGGCACCTAGGGAAAACGCAGCCGGAGGCTGCTTCTTTAACTCGCTACACAGCATCTTTGGGCTGATTTTTTCCGCCCGTGTGGAGGAATAATGATGATAAGCAAAAAGTATACGCTTTGGGCTCTCAACCCACTGCTTCTTACCATGATGGCGCCAGCAGTCGCTCAACAAACCGATGATGAAACGTTCGTGGTGTCTGCCAACCGCAGCAATCGCACCGTAGCGGAGATGGCGCAAACCACCTGGGTTATCGAAAACGCCGAACTGGAACAGCAGATTCAGGGCGGCAAAGAGCTTAAAGACGCACTGGCTCAGCTGATCCCTGGCCTTGACGTCAGCAGCCGAAGCCGCACCAACTACGGTATGAATGTGCGTGGCCGCCCTCTGGTCGTGCTGGTTGACGGCGTACGTCTCAACTCTTCACGTACCGACAGCCGACAACTGGACTCTATAGATCCTTTTAATATCGACCGTATTGAAGTGATCTCCGGTGCGACGTCCCTGTACGGCGGCGGCAGTACCGGTGGCCTGATCAACATCGTGACCAAAAAAGGCCAGCCGGAAACCATAATGGAGTTTGAGGCTGGCACCAAAAGTGGCTTTAGCAGCAGTAAAGATCACGATGAACGCATTGCCGGAGCTGTCTCCGGCGGAAATGAGCATATTTCCGGACGTCTTTCCGTGGCATATCAGAAATTTGGCGGCTGGTTTGACGGTAACGGCGATGCCACCCTGCTTGATAACACCCAGACCGGCCTGCAGTACTCCGATCGGCTGGACATCATGGGAACTGGTACGCTGAACATCGATGAATCCCGGCAGCTTCAGTTGATCACACAGTACTATAAAAGCCAGGGCGACGACGATTACGGGCTTAATCTCGGGAAAGGCTTCTCTGCCATCAGAGGGACCAGCACGCCATTCGTCAGTAACGGGCTGAATTCCGACCGTATTCCCGGCACTGAGCGGCATTTGATCAGCCTGCAGTACTCTGACAGCGCTTTCCTGGGACAGGAGCTGGTCGGTCAGGTTTACTACCGCGATGAGTCGTTGCGATTCTACCCGTTCCCGACGGTAAATGCGAACAAACAGGTGACGGCTTTCTCTTCGTCACAGCAGGACACCGACCAGTACGGCATGAAACTGACTCTGAACAGCAAACCGATGGACGGCTGGCAAATCACCTGGGGGCTGGATGCTGATCATGAGCGCTTTACCTCCAACCAGATGTTCTTCGACCTGGCTCAGGCAAGCGCTTCCGGAGGGCTGAACAACAAGAAGATTTACACCACCGGGCGCTATCCGTCGTATGACATCACCAACCTAGCGGCCTTCCTGCAATCAGGCTATGACATCAATAATCTCTTTACCCTCAACGGTGGCGTACGCTATCAGTACACTGAAAACAAGATTGATGATTTCATCGGCTACGCGCAGCAACGGCAGATTGCCGCCGGGAAGGCTACATCCGCCGACGCCATTCCTGGCGGCTCAGTCGATTACGACAACTTCCTGTTCAACGCCGGTCTGCTGATGCACATCACCGAACGCCAGCAGGCATGGCTCAACTTCTCCCAGGGCGTGGAGCTGCCGGACCCGGGTAAATACTATGGTCGCGGCATCTATGGTGCTGCAGTGAACGGCCATCTTCCTCTAACAAAGAGTGTGAACGTCAGCGACAGCAAGCTGGAAGGCGTGAAAGTCGATTCTTATGAGCTGGGCTGGCGCTTTACTGGCAATAATCTGCGCACCCAAATCGCGGCCTACTATTCGATTTCTGATAAGAGCGTGGTGGCGAATAAAGATCTGACCATCAGCGTGGTGGACGACAAACGCCGTATTTACGGCGTGGAAGGTGCGGTGGACTACCTGATTCCTGATACTGACTGGAGTACCGGAGTGAACTTCAACGTGCTGAAAACTGAGTCGAAAGTGAACGGTACCTGGCAGAAATACGATGTGAAGACAGCAAGCCCATCAAAAGCGACAGCCTACATTGGCTGGGCACCGGACCCGTGGAGTCTGCGCGTGCAGAGCACCACCTCCTTTGACGTGAGCGACGCGCAGGGCTACAAGGTCGATGGCTATACCACCGTGGATCTGCTCGGCAGTTATCAGCTTCCGGTGGGTACACTCAGCTTCAGCATTGAAAACCTCTTCGACCGTGACTACACCACTGTCTGGGGGCAGCGTGCACCACTGTACTACAGCCCGGGTTACGGCCCAGCGTCACTGTACGACTACAAAGGCAGGGGCCGAACCTTTGGTCTGAACTACTCTGTGCTGTTCTGACCGGTATTCCTTTACAACAAAGGTACGCTGATATCAACATGGCCGCTGACAGCCAAGTTGATATCATATAATACACGACATAATCTGTAGTCAGGGAGGATAGACTCTTTACTGACTACAGATTAAGATTATGTCGTATTCCGTGCTCATTTCCTCAAAAAAATACAAGAAAAGAATTAGTATTCTAACAAAAAGTGAAATAAATTGTATCAAACTCCCTCTTTTAATCCTGTTGAGTAAATCAGCTTTTGCAATAGGATTGAAAGAGTGTGAGTGGAATCTCTTCCGGATACTCGTTACCACCGTGGCTAGAATATCTACGGCTGCGGGCCAGTAATAGATTAAGTGATAACAGCTGTCTGGAAATGTAGGGGCGTATCCACTAATCATAATGGGGTTCTACGCCGGAACCGCCGAAATTTCCGTCACTGCCAGTGAAACCTCTTTTCCATCCACGAATCCGTTACCTGTAACACTGACTGACATCGTGTGATATTCAGGATGTTACTGGTAAGTTGAGCCAGTCATGCTTTTTTTAGTTTTGGAAAAAAGCAATAAAAACAAATGAATATATCTCATCCCTCTTATTTTTTATAAATATTCCTTGCCTACCTATCTATTGATAGGTAGGATGCAGGTATACTTAATCACCAGGAGAGATCGTCCATGAAACGCATTATCCATACCACCGTTGCCGCACTTGCTCTTACCCTGGCCAGCTACGCAGCCGCCGCAGATGAAATTAACCGTCAGGACGCTGCGGGTCTGATGCCGTCAGGCCATATTTCTGCCGGCAATCTGTCAACGCTAGACGAAGTGACCGCTGCGCTTAAAGCCAGAGTAGAGCAGGCCGGGGCCTCTTACTTCCGTATCACTTCGCTTGACGGTAAAAATAAATTTTACGGAACCGCCGTTATCTACCGCTAAGGTACGTATACAGTGCCCTTCATACATAACAGGAAAATGCGGTGTCTACTTACGACAAAATACTTCGCCTGACGGATACCTTAATTCAGCAACGCGGATTTCTGGGTTTCAGCTATGCCGACCTGGAAAAAGAGATTGGTATCAGAAAAGCCAGTATCCACCACCATTTTCCCGGGAAAACCGATCTGGGTTTGGCCTACTGCGAATACAAAACAGGGGTGTTTAGTCAGCTTGATGCCGCCCTCCATGATATTCCTCCGGGGGTACAACGCCTCAGGGCGTATCTCGACGCGTTTGCCGGCTGTGCAGAGAGAGAGGAAATGTGCGGCGTTTACGCCATGCTGTCGGACAGTCACCAGTTCTCCTCTGAACTGCAGAAAGCTGTCAGCTGCCTGGCACAGACGGAGATGCTAATACTGAAAAACGTCCTTGCTTCCGGGCAGAAAAGCGGCGAGCTCAGGTCTGTCGTCCCTCCTGATGAGCTTGCCATCATTGTCTGCTCCGCACTGAAGGGCGCGCTGATGCTGAACCGGATCCCTCCTCATGATGCCTATACCGGTGCCGTTGACGCTTTAATGATGATGCTTGATGCCCGTACCTGATTTCTGACAGGGCATAGTTTTTTGCCTGGAGAATAGAATGAAAAATTTTTTCAAAAGTTTTATCCGCTCAGACAACGACATGGTTATTCTTCGCCTGTCGGTTATCACGATATTTATGTTGTTCGGGACCTATAAATGGTTTGATTTTGAAGTGATGGCCCTCGAACCTATTATTTCCTCAACATGGCTGAATATCCTGTATATCCTCTTTGGTGTCCACGGGGGGAGCTACTTCCTCGGCGTAATGGAAACGCTTACCTTTCTGGCACTGATTATCGGTTTCTTCAGACCTGCTGCCGGCGTGCTGGGGGATATCATCGTTATCGTCACAGGTATCACCACACTGAGTTTGCTGCCACAACTGGGGAAAATTGACAGCTTCATCATAAAAGATGTTCTGTTAATCGGTGCCGGTGCTGTCCTGCTGAAACATGACCTGAAAAGATATTTAACTATCAGGGCCTGAAAGCCCTCCCTGTAACCCAAAGGAAAAATTATGAACATGAACTGGAATGAATAAAGAAAAAACCTAAAAATGTCGGCTCACTCGTGACTGAGATCCCTGAACCCCTGAAGGTCTATCAGACTATCGCTGAATTTGCCAATCGTCAGGGCGTGCTGGACCAGAAAACACAGGAGCTGATTTCCCTGGCGGTCGCCGTAACGACCCGGTGCGACGGCTGCATCAGTATTCACTCACAGGCGGCCCTGAAAGCCGGTGCATCCAGAGAAGAAATCGCCGCTGCGCTGGCCGTGGCTGTTTCCCTGAACGCGGGCGCCGCAGTAGTTTATTCATCACATGTGATGGAAGCCATAAATCAGTAAAGCATATATAATGAAGTATATAACGATGGCAGGTAAGCTGTTATCAACTCATGGAGGAAAAAATGAAGACCAGACTTAAAGTTATCCTGCTAATTTCACACCTGGCTGTTCTGGGAGCGGGTACCGGCCTGGGGATTTATCTGCTGCCGATACTGACTGCCCAGGAAAATGCTTCGCTGAACGAAATCAACGATGTGCGGAAGCTGGCAAAATATAAGGGTGATTTTAAACGTAATCAGAAAGGCAGCGATGTTCTTCACTGGGCAGAGGGCGAGCTTTACGTTACCGATAACGAAATCGCCTTCAAAGGTGAAGTAGCGCCCGGGCCGGATTACAAAATCTATCTGACGAAAAAACAGGCGGTAGATAAGAGTTCTTTTCTGGAAATGAAAAAAGAGGCCGTGCTGATTGGAGAACTCAAAAACTTTGGTAATTTCAGAAAGAGTATTCCTGACAGTGTTAACGTCAATGAATTCACCACCGTTCAGATATGGTGTGAACGGTTCTCCAAATTTATTGGCTCTGCTGAATACCGGCATGAGGCCGGACAATAATCATCTGTGGTTCTGTTTTATGAGTAATCACTACAAGGAAACTTAAATATGTTAAAGAAAACCGTTATAACCAGCGCTGTTGTGTCTGCCCTGTTACTCTCATCCTCCGGTATTGCGGCCGCCGTCGCCGGCGATAAATCCGGCGCGCAAACGCCAGCAGCCAGCCGGCTCGTCATGTCGTCAGATTCTTACGGCGAAATTATTGGGCAATTCAACAGCCCTGACGGGGCGGTCGTGGGGGCCACTTTGCCTGGCAAAAGTGTTTCATTCAGCATTCCGGTGAAGAAACATCACGGACAGTATCTGCATTTTGCCTTCATGCATGCCGCCTCTGCGTCAGAAGGCTGGTTCTTTGCCCCGGCGTCAGAACAGGGGATTAATCTCACAGGTCTGATGACTGAGGACGGGAAACCGGTAGACATAACGGAACAGATTGCTCTTTTCCGGGCTCCTGCTGCAGACCAGCTTGTGAAAGTTACAGCAGATAGTGGAAAACTCAGGCTCGGGGCTGCAGCGAAGTTTATGACGGCAAAACTGACCCGTCATAATGGTATGTTTGTCATCAGCATTAAAAATATTTCTGAAGGAGACTACGAAACACCATTTTCCTCCGGTGTGTGGGGCGTGACAGGAACCGCAGTCCGAAGTTTCGACCATGAACCTTCTTCAGCCTTATCAAAACTGGCCACCACAGGGCACAGAGGCGAATTGTATAAACTTGCTCAGAAAAAAATACCAGAACAAAATAACGCACTTTCAATGGAGCTGACCAGAGGTGCCATTAAAATGGCCGAAGAACAGATGGCAGGTCATAAAAAAATAGGTAGCATCAGCGGAACTGCGCCAACTCAGGGAGAACTGGAGAAGAAATTTGCCATGGCTGCGGCGCAAATGGGGGCCAGATATTACGTTATCACCGGCCTCAGTAATAACAACTATGCCTTTGGTAACGCTGATATCTACGAATAACTAAAACGCTTTATTATGCAGTGAACGTTATCCCCCATCCTTGAGGGGCAAGGGGATAACGTTCAGGATTATCGCCACCGGGAATAACAGATGAACACCGATTTTTCTTACAGAGATTTATTTCGTGACTTAAGTTCGCTAATGGCGGGAGAAACCAGCTTTGTTACCATGATGGCTAACACCAGCTCGCTGCTGTATAACCGTATGGAGAATATAATTTTATGTGCTGGAGAAGGATATCCTTGTTCTTGGACCATTCCAGGGGGAACATTGCCTGCGCCCGAATTCCGGTAGGCTCCGGCGTTTGCGGGACGGCAGTTGCAGAGGAACGGATCCTGTGCATAAATAATGTCCATAGTTTTAATGGTCATATTGTCTGTGATACAGCCAGTAACTCGGAAATCGTTTTACCTGTCCGGATTAATAATACCGTCGTTGGTGCTCTGGACATAGACAGCCCCGCATTTTCCCGTTTTTCATCAGAGGACGAACTGTGATTAAATAAACTGGCAGTACAATTCGGTAAAATGGCTGAATTAACCGATTATCTTAAAATTGTCTCTTTTTTAGATGGCTATACTCTTTTATCGAAAATTTATGATTCACACCATCTAATAAAAATATTGTGTTTGAGTCTGGTAGGTATGCATGTATATCACTGTTTGATATTAGACAAAGATAATATTGGATGTCCGGAAAATACATTTCATTCCTGCAAAGAAGTAAGTGTTTTCGGTAACGATATACAATCTCATAGTGTTCTTACCTTTAATGCATCCTTATATATCAACTAAAACTGTCATTAATTATATATGATTATTATATTATTTATTGAGTGTGAGACGTTTTATGGTGATTATTTTTTTTTGCGCCTCCTTCTTCTTGATAGGAATATGTTTCTCAACCTCCTTCTTTGAGCTATGTAAGAATAAAAATTATAAATTGACAAATAAAATAGAAAAAGAATTATAAATATAATGGATGGATAGTTCACCTCCTCCTCCCTTTTTATCTAGGTATTTGATGTGCACCATTTTTCATCAGTTATTTCTTTATTTAAGTTGTAAAGATACATAAATCTTATGAATCTTTTACAACCAAATTTTCTTGTTATTTTACATCTGTGACACGATAGTGTTTTCTCTTCAATTTTTAGACGGCTTTTTAATTCATGGATGCCCTCCCTCCTGGAGAGTAAGCATTGTAGAATGATTTGTTCTTTTTTTGTTAGTTGTGGGTAATGATTTCCAATCCGGCTAACATTTTTCTTTAAGTATGCATAATATAGCTCTTCAATGTTTTTTTTAAATTTCCTTGCATGTTGACATAGATGTCATAATCACACCCTTTAGGATAAAACTTCTCCCCCCCCCCGAAATGTCAAGCCACATCCATTGACTTATCATATTTAATGTTTTCCTTAACATTTTATAACCATCCCATTTCCCTGAATAAAAAATCCGGCTATCAACCAATACTCTTATATTTCTTTTCTGCTTAATAACTATTGGTTTATCCATCGAGCCTTCATACGTAATATAAACCAGAGGTAGTCCAGTTAACTGCTTTAGGCCGAAATAAAAATAATAATCATCAGTTAACACTAATGTAACATCCTTATTGCACATAAAGTAAATATATTTTTCCATTGAAACACCAGTTTCATTATCTAATGATGCCTCCAGTAATTTATCTATTCAATTATAAATGTATTTCTTTTTAAAGCAACATAATACCATTTTACATGAAACATAATGTTTACAGTTTCATGATGAATTATTATTCATTTTATGTGCTTAATAAGGTTTGTGTTTGTGTTTGCATGGTAGTAACAAATTGATTTTACTTTGAAAAAATAAATAAAGCATTTCCCTGTGTGATTAAGAATTCATAAAAAAGAATTGGGTATTTGTTTATTTAGGAATTATTTTAATAATACCCTCTTTTGAAATAATTATCACGATAATTTTATTAAAAACAACAATACCCTTGGGGATTAGATTAATCTTACCCACCAATAGTGGACACAGGACTAAGTGAGTAAACTCTCAACCAGAGGTGACTCATGACAAAACCAGTATCAATCAGCAAGAAGCCCCGTAAACAACATACGCCTGAATTTCGTAACGAAGCCCTGAAACTCGCTGAACGCATCGGTGTGGCCGCCGCAGCCCGTGAACTCAACCTGTACGAATCTCAGCTTTATGCCTGGCGCAGTAAACAGCAGCAACAAATGAGTTCGTCAGAGCGCGAAAGCGAACTGGCCGCTGAAAATGTCCGCCTTAAACGACAACTGGCGGAGCAGGCTGAGGAACTGGCCATCCTCCAAAAGGCCGCGACATACTTCGCGAAGCGCCTGAATTTCAGTATCTTTAAGCTTTCCCCCCGCTCGTCATTCCGTAACCCGGGCGAGCAGATTGACGGCAGCTTCCGGCTGAATGATGACTTTTACCTGTTGGAAGCTAAGTGGCATCAGAACAGAACGCCAGCGGCAGATTTGCACGTATTCGAAGGAAAACTCAGCACCAAGGCAAAGTGGGCCCGGGGCGTGTTCATCAGATGGATGGGGTTTACTGATGAAGGTCTGACGGCCTTCGGGAAAGGAAAACGGGTGATCTGTGTCAGCGGTTATGATCTTTACCATTCACTCAGTCATGGTATCGCTCTGCCCGACCTTCTGGACGCAAAACTCCGACACGCAGCGGAAACAGGGGAACCTTATGCCCAGTTCGACAGGCTTTACACTCTTAAGGGCATAATAAGCGGCACGCCGAAATAACCTGCATGGTAATTCAAGAAATTACCCTGCAGAGAGCGGCTTTCTTCACCCAGTCTTCCAGCACCAGACCCGGCACCCGCTCAAACTCTCTCACATTGTTCGTCACTAGGACGGCGCCGGCCGCGATAGCGTGCCCAGCAATGGCCGTGTCGTTCGGGCCGATCGGCGTCCCGGCGAGGCGCAGCGCCACCCGGATGTCCGTCGTGGCGTCCACCGCGGCCCGGTCCCAGGGCAGGATGGCATCGAGGCGCGCGCAGAACGCGTCGACCAGCTGAATATGGCGCGGCGAGGCCTTCGGGCCGGTGGCGCCGAAGCGCATCTCGGCATACGTCACGGCCGAGACCACGATGCGATCACCGCGCAGCACCGCCTGTTCCAGGCGCTTCAGCACCGCTGCCGGCTGCTCGCGCATGATGAACGAGCAGATGTTAGTGTCGAGCATCCAGGTTTTCTTCATGGCTCAAAGCGTCCTTCATCGCTGACCACATCCTCACGCTCCGCCATAAAGTCCGGAGCGGCCCTGTCCAGCTGCGCGAACGAGCCCCAGGTCGGCCGGACGGGACGCAGAATGATGCTGTCCCCTTCCCGGACGATCTCCAGCTCGCTGACGCCGTCAAAATCCAGGTCCCGGGGCAGACGGATGGCGCGGTTATTGCCGTTTTTAAATATCGAAACTGTGCGCATGGATGTTCCTCCAACTGATCATGCATGATGTGTGAGTGCATATGTGCAGTATATGCCTGCCAGATTGGTTTGTATAGGTGTCGCATATGCAGATGACTGGCATATGCGTATGTCTGCCCTATGCAGATGCGCGGAATATGGATATGCTGTGCATATCCTGTTTTCTCATTTCTCCACCGCAGATCCGAAAAATACCACAGCTGGAGGTGGCTGTTTGAACCTGCGATTCAGTGAGATAACAGGAACTGACGGCCGGTCAGCGGGTAAACGCCTTCAGAAAAAGTCACCCTGGGCGAGAAAATGGAAGTGGGGAAAATGGCATGAAGGAATTAAATAACCAATTAAAATCAGATAAATAGTGGGTTTTCGTGCCTTGAATCGGGCGAAATTTAATGTTTTCGGAAGTGAGAGGTTGCCTGATAATGGCATCAGGCAGCTGCCGACCGGTGATATGGTGATTTACAATAATGCCGGACAGTACCTGATTTGCGCGATCTATTAAACCTGGCACCGGGCTGACAGTCTTTAATTGAGCGACCTGCAGGCCTCTATATAGTTTTATCCCTCGTCCGGCGTCATACCGGAGCCACTGATACAGGATGTCCTGATGCACTTTTATGTTGATGAAACCGGCCATACCGGACCGAACCTTTTTGACAGCACTCAGCCGATACTGTCCTACGGCGTGCTGTCCTCACCCGATGATCTCGATACTGTCGCGGAGCCTGCCCTCGCTGCGCTGCGTAAAAAAATGGGGGTGGTGCGACTGCACGCCGCCGAACTGGGTATGCACCGCCTGGATAACGTCATCGATACGTTACTGGTTCTGCAGAAAAAGCACCGTATCCGCTTTGATATCTGGCAGGTGGTCAAACGCGATCACGCCATCATTTCCTTCTTCGATCAGGTGTTTGACCAGGGGATGAATCCGGTGGTGCCCTGGACGGCCTACTGGACCCCGCTTCGCTATCCCCTGCTGATAAATCTGGCCCGGCTGTTTGATGATGAGCTAGCGGAAAAAGCCTGGCGCGCCCGTCTGGAAGCCCACGATGGCCGGTCGGCGGCGTTGTTGGGGGAAGTCTGCAGCGTACTGCTTTCACGTGTCGGGATGCTGGGCGATCCCCGTTTCATTGAAATTGTGACTGATGCGCTGTCGTGGGCAATGGCCCACTTTGATGAACTCAGCTACAACTGCAAAACCAATAAAGAAAAACTGCAGATCATGCCAAACATGATTGGCTTTCAGTCCGTGCTTCATGGGATCTGCCACCGGCTAGGCGCTCCCAACCGCAAGGCCCGCATCATTGTTGATCAGCAATCGCAGTTCAACACCACCCAGCGGGAGTTGAGCGTATTTTATCGTCAGATTCGCGCTCAGCCATGGGAGCTGGGGCCAGGTCTGCCGGTGATGGACATGAAAAACATGCCAGAGCAACCGCTGGTCTTCCAGTCTGGTACGCAGAGCGCCGGACTGGAACTGGTTGATCTCTATCTGTGGATCTTCAAACGCTTTATGGAAGGTAAAGAACTAACCCGGCCGCTGACACGCCTGGTTTATACCAACCGGCATACCTCTATCACCTCCAGCGTGTCACTGGACGCGATCGGCAAACAGTTTAAAGCGTTCATGGAGACCCTGCCGGAGCCAACGGCGGACATGTTGCAAAAAGGGCGTGAACTTCAGGCCCGGGAAGAAGCCCGCCGTCTGCAGCACCGGGTTCCCGGTTTCACTAGCATCTGACCGGCGGGTAGCACGATGGAAAATCAGGAGCACCTGACGCTGATCCACTCGCTGATCAAAACCCACGCCTTCAACGGTTATACCCTAGTCAGCACGAAGTACTGGCAGACGCCCTCGGTCAGTGACATTTCCGTGGTCCGGGGGCTGATCCCCCTGACTGACCTGGAGCTGGCCCACCGGCTGGCGGTGGACCCACGAACTATCCGCAAATGGAAATCCGGTCAGACACAGATGGTGTTCACCACCTGGTGCTGTCTGTGCTGGCTGGCCGGGCTGGGCATGCCGCTGGATAACGAAATCAGCGACTGAAGACGCGACGGTAGATACGGCGGAAAATATACCGGCGGTAATATCGCCAGCTGCATGTCCAGATATAGGGAAGCTCGTCAAAGTGGGTTAAGAACCAGGTGAGGCTCCGGTACGCTACGACAACGGCCCAGATGAACTTACCGATGGCGATGAGGGTGAGGATGACAGTAAATACTGCTGCGATAAATGTAGACATAGTGTTCTCCTTTATGTCCGGGTTGATGTGCAGGTATTTACTGTTGACGAGTGGACTTAAAGGCCGCTTTTCCGCAAAAAGTGAAAATAAATTCGTTTTTCGCCTTTTATTGCCGTTATGTATTGAATAAGACAGAACCTTTGTTGATTACGCATTAATGCCGTTTTTGCAATAATTTTTCACTTTATTTCTTATTTTGTTCGCAATGTCTCTGTTTCGTTCCTCAGATCCGAAAAAAGGTAGTTCCGGATCTCAGTAAAATCGTATGAATTTTGAGTTGTCTCCACTCCTTCCCTTTTTCAAAATGTTATCTATAACTGGCTGAGGAACTTCACTGCTGCGGAGGCTAATTTGGGCGTAAAAATTACAGGTATAGATAAATTGCAGAAACAATTGAAAGAAGTTGAGGAAGCGGCTGAAACCCTTAACGGTAGTTATCCGGTAAGTTTTGATGCAAACGATCCTGTCAGCATTGAAACTGCGATTCAGGAAGCGTACAGCATGTTGGAGGAGCGAGCCTCACGGTATGCCGCTAATCCGATGATTAGTCCCATGATCGAGGCCATGAAAGAGGATTTGCGTCAGCAAATTCTGGATAGTGCCGAACAGCAAAGACAGGAGAACGGGCAGGATGGCAATTGACATTTTTCAGTCACTCAAAAATTGTGTGTATGATTTGCAGCGTGCTGATGCACAGAACTATCAGCAACCACTGAAACAACTGGCCCGGCTCCTGAACGACGGTAATCTACAGGCTGTTAACGAACGCCTGACATGTGATGTCGATCTTGACGCCTTTCTGGCGAAAAGTCATGAAACCGAATCCAGTATGGCCGGCTCCGCCATCCTGCAGTGGCCTGAAGAACCGCGTGAAATTTTAGGCCTGAAGCTTTTGTTAATCAGGAAAATGTCCGTTAACGATAATTTCGCATTCAATTTTTGCCACACGTTTTTCTATGACCGAAAAATTATTGAATCTGTCCGTAAGTTCACATCCTCGTTACTGGTAACTTTTGTTCGCGACTACCAGCTGTATGTTGAGAATGAATCCGATCCTGATCCGGTAGTAATACGTCAGGTCTCGCGCAAAATTTTTATTGTTCACGGCCATGATAATGATGCCCTTCAGTCTGTTGCCCGCTTTATATCCCGGATAGGGCTGGAGGAAATCATTCTCTCTGAACGTCCTGATGGCTCAAGGACTGTAATCGAGAAATTTGAAGCGGAGTCAGGAGATGTCAGCTTTGCCATAGTGCTGATGACACCCGACGACAGTGGAAATGCCCTGGCATCTGAAAACACACGACTGCGTGCACGCCAGAATGTCCTGTATGAACTGGGATATTTCGCGGGTAAGCTTGGGCGCGGGAAAGTGCTGGTACTAAGGAAGGGAGATATCGAAATACCTTCCGATCTCGCGGGCGTACTCTATACCGAGCTTGATGAGCATGGTGGATGGAAACGCAAGCTGCTGAGTGAGCTGACGTATGCCGGTGTTCCTTTTGACAAGGAAAAAGCGTTAAGCGCCTGATCCACTTATTGAGTAATAAAAAGGCCGCCAGGCGGCCTTTTTATCAGATCAGTCGTCATTTCCCAGTGCACTTTTGAGTTCTTCCTGCTCCGGCGTCAGCTCGTTGCCGGACAGCATAACCTTCAGCTTCTCTTCGACTGCTGACCAGTCATCAAAGAACGGACTGACCTGGTCACGCGCAATCCGGCGATATGCCCCTCTGTGAGAGCTGAAGACACTGGTCTGTAATCGTATCAACAGGTTAACGAGGCCTTCATCAGTGGCAGTTACTTCTCTGACCCATTGCTTCACGGCTTCATCTGAACTCATGTCTCTCCAGGCGTAGAGATACCCGAGAATTGACTGGCGCAGGAGAAGTTGTTGCTTAAGTTCTGGCTGACTCATGCGTTCAGCAAATCTGTCACGCAACCGTTCCGTAATATCGCGACTGAAAAGAGCGTCTGAAGGGGAAGGTACTGCATTTTGAGCAAGACCGTGTTCCCAGATAAGATCCCGCATAAAATCGGCTATCCAGAACGGCGAAGCGCCAGTAACAATCAGCTTTTCCATCTGCGTGACTGTTCTGGTCTCATCAATATTCTGCATATGCTTCAGCAGATGCCGTACAACCTGATTAATGCCAGTTTCACGCAGGGAAAACCATGTGTTACGGATCCGGAAGCGAGTGCTGACCTCATCCGTGTGATCGAAGAAAAACTGAATCAACCCAGCACACTCTTCGAAATTACGTTCCTTAATCAGCCCCGGTGTCAGCCTGCTTAGTATATGTTCGAACCAGGTTCCGGACAGACTACCCACACTGTTGATTTTTGAAAGGAGCTTTTCAGAGAGCTGCTGCTGGTTTTCCGGTACGCCTGCCTGCTTAAAAAGCTCATTAAAGAAATCAGTGGGCAGAACATTCTGGGGTGAGGAGAAGGCATAATAATATCGCCAGTGCGTCAGACTGCTGAGTCGTTTACCGGTCGTCTGGATATGACGAAAATCCTCACTGACGGGCTCAAAGAGATTCAGATGTGCATCATCATGTCCGCTGATACCGGGGAGCCAGTCTGCAAGCGTCAGAAACGAGTCTGCATTGGATGCCCTGAACGTCTTCATAGACCTTATAAGCTCCTCCCGGAAGTCTGCCTTTTCTCGGTCAGAAAGCATGCCCTGGCCGGTTTCAATCACGGACCGTTCTGTCAGGTAATGCTCTGTCCAGTCATACAGGGCCGGGTTTGTCACCCGGATAAGCTGGAGTAGGCACAAATCAGGGAAATACACAAAATCCCGCATCCCCGGATACAGAAAAATCAGGGAATTAATCGCCTGATGGATCTCCCGTGGCGTCGAAAGTGCGCCACCATACGTATCCGTCACCGCGGCGAGATCCCCTGACATTCCAGAGTCTGGCGGTTGATTATTAATTTGCTGATACAGCGCCTCAGCCCGCTGGCGAAATTCATTGCGTAAATCAAAGGCTTCAGGCCGGGGTAATTTAAAACTGAGCTGAATGATTTTCTGCAGGTAACGGCTGCCATCTTCTATATTCAGCGCATACTCAACGGCATGAGTGATAATCTGCCTGTCATAACAGAGAATATGGGTAAAGCGGGGCAGATCGGCTACAGCCCTCACCAGTCTGAACACTTCAGCAATCTGGGAAGGTTCAAGTCGATCAAGGTCATCCATAACGACGATGAATTTCAGATCCAGAGTAACCAGTTGTTTCGCAATTTCAGCCCGCAGTTTTGTTGTCGTTTTTTGATCAACTGCGAGACGACTCTCGGTAAATACTTTTATCCCGCCTGCTATCCAGTTAATGATGCTGGAAAACTGCCCGATATACTGAACCAGCGGAAGAACGCGCGATGAAGTATCCTGAGCATACTCAATCACTTTCTGAGCTTCTGGTGACAACAGATATTTACGCCAGAACTTTTTGAAGCCCTTCGGAGGATAGCGTTTTTCCATTTCCTGCTGAATAACCGTGGCAACAGGAAGAAAGAGCGCTTCAACCGGATCACTGCCACTCAGCCATGGGGAAACATGCAGTACATGCGTGTGTCCATCCTTGTGCTGAAAAAGACTTTTCAGTATCAGATTCAGAAGGCTTGTTTTACCTGAGCCCCATGCTCCTTCAATTCCGATCACATTTGAAGCTTCCTGTGGAAGGGAAAGAATGGATCGGGAGATATTTTCTGCAATATTTCTGAAGCCATATCGATCCTCAGGTACATTCTCAACTGCCGCATCAAGCCCTTTCTGGTTCCACAGTTGCCTCAGTATTTTCATATTACAGATCTCCGTAAAGGCCGCGCAGCCCGGTCAGGGCCTCCGCCAGCGTACCTTCCGCACATCGCGTGGTAAGCTCCCGGACCAGCGTCTCAAAGGCCTCCGCCGGTAAAAAAATCCGCAGGCCGTCGATACCGAAAAATCCCTCTTTTGATACATGCCCGGGCGGGGAGAACATCACACGCGCCCCTTGGTGACCGTGCGCCAGGGCTTCCGGATGGCGGGAATACAGCGTGAACAGGCCCAGCAGTTCGTAGAACGCCTCCCAGCCGTACGGCACCACGAAGTCCTGGCCGGTGATCAGCAGGTGCAGACGGGGCGTGGTGTACCAGGCCCCCGGGCGTTCTCCGGGGGGCTGGCCGTCAATGCGGATATCAAGGCGCAGGGTGCCGGCCCCGATGGTTTCCGTTACGGCAGAAATAACCGGGCGCAGCTCCTGCGCCAGAGCGGTGGCCTTCTGTTCTGTCCAGCCCAGCCCGCGCAGGACCAGAGGGAATATGGTCTTCAGCCGCGGCAGGGTGAAAATTTCAGACAGGTTAGCGTCGGGAATGTCAGCCAGCTCAAAACAGTCGCTCTCCAGCGGACGCAAAAGATGCTCGGCATACATCTGATCCACGACCGGGCGCAGCGCTGCCCGGAACCGGTCAAACTCTTCCATCCAGTTTTCGCCGGCCAGGCGGAAGATCCCCTTCAGGTAGTGGTCATCCACCGGACGGTCATGCTCCACCTGCCAGGCCAGCAGGTCACGGGTGATGTCGAGCAGCGTGCCCAGGGCCGGCAGGGTTGCCAGCCTGTTATGCCCGCGCAGGAAGGCCTCCCTGGTATGAACCAGCATAAAGCGCAGCTCGTCGCGGGAGAGCACTGACGTGCCGAAGGTCTGGCCGAGAATGATATGCCGGTACACAAAGCGTTATTGTCGTCTCAGCACAATTCACACGCGTCGTGTACGCTAAGCCTTCATTTTGCTCAGCACAGGACCGCGATCTTATGTTGGTGACTATGACAGACAAAGAACTCAGTCGGATCAACATCATTCAGTCAGTTATTGAAAAGCGCATGCGTCGTCGCGATGCTGCTCATCAGCTTGCTTTGACCGAATGTCAGACACAGCGTTTGATTGATGATCAGCACTACAGTGAGTCCATAAAACGGTCGTTTTATGGAGACTGACAATTAATTGCGAAACCATTAACTAGGTAATGGAAGTTGAGTGGTGTATTTTATTTCCTCCATGGAAAAACTGGATGTTACATCACTCAATCCGCTTACTGAGCTGACCAGCTTTTTGTAAAAACTATCGTAACCCTTCATATCTGAAACCACTACCTGAAGAAGATAATCATATTCTCCCGTGGTACGGAAAAAAGTCATCACTTCTGGCATACTATTGACCTGCGAAACGAAATGTTTATACCAGTCATGGCTGTGGTTTTGTGTTTTTATCATCACGAAGGCTGTAAGCGACAAGTTAAGCTTATCCTTACTCAACAGAGCAACCCGACCAGTGATGATCCCCTCATCTTCAAGACGTTTTATGCGCTTCCAGCAAGGATTCGGCGTTAAATCGACAGCCGCTGCCAGGTCCTGTAGACACAGTGTACAGTCATGTTGTAACAGCCTGAGCAGCTCCTTATCTTTCTTATCCAGCATAACCGCCCCTTCTGATGGAGAATATTTTTCTCTAAAAGTATAAAATAAAAGTGAAGAAAACAATATTTTTCTCCCGTTAAAAAGTTAAATTAATTTCTTTTACTGGGAGTATCTTATGCGCAGAGTGACGATATTGGTATTATTCCTGCTGGTTTCACTGACCTGGGGGACCACATGGCTGGCTATGCGGATAGCCGCTGAAACTATCCCTCCGGTGTTTGCAACCGGGATGAGGTTTATGTTTGCAGCTCCATTCTTAATCGGCATTGCATGGTTAAGAAAAACACCGCTTTTATTTCCACGCGGACAACGCTTGTTCCAGCTTGTAATTTGTATTTTTTATTTTGCCATTCCTTTCTCATTAATGATTTATGGTGAAACATATGTCAGCTCCGGGCTTGCCTCCATTATATTTTCAAACATGCCTGTGGCTGTTTTGATTGCATCAGTTTTGTTTTTGAATGAAAAAACAAACTCAATGCAGATTGCGGGTTTAACTATCGCAATAGTGGCACTGGCGGGCATTCTTCTCGAAGAAACGAAAACAAGCACAGAGACCCAATGGCAGGGAATCATTGCGCTTGTTTCAGCCGTAATCATCCATGCCATAATATATACTCAATGCAAGAAAAGAAGCTGTGCTGTCTCTGTTATAACGTTTAATGCGCTCCCGTGCTTTCTGGCAGGATTGTTACTTTCTGCGGCAGGATGGTTCTTCGAAAGACCACTGGTGTCAGCCTTCTCAGCACACTCAATATTAGCTACCCTGTATCTCGGTGCTTTTGCCGGGGTTTTTGGGATATTGTGCTACTTTGCACTTCAGCAAAAGGCCAGTGCCTTTCAGGCTTCACTTGTATTCCTTATTTTTCCTCTGATTGCGGTAAGCCTGGAAAGCTATGTATATGGATATGCAATTTCAACTCAATCAATGCTCTTTATTATACCGTTAGTTGCCGGGATATTTCTTACTCTTTTCTCACGGCGAGTGTCTGCAACCAACAAACATCGGGATTGCTCACCACAAACAAATAATGGTATTCATGAGCATACTGAGACTTCCTGAGGATTTAAAGAAAAGGCTTTCGTTTTCAGTTAATGTGGGTCGGTTGAAATGAGGGTTAGCTGCCGATACCAGTGAGGGATAGAAAGGGATCACCTACCTATCCCTTCACCCTTGTATCTAACAGTTTGTGGTGATTAGCTACCACCACTGAAGCTGAGTGAGCCGCCCCCTTCACTTAAGGTCAGAAAAGCCAGCACCGCTGAACCTTGATTTGCAGCATATGGCCCTCCGCTTCACCTTTCACGCCAGCACATCAGGTTGAACGGTTACCGGGAGCTCGACTCCGTATGTACAAGGCGAACAGGCGTGACGGTTTATGTGAGAGGAGTTTGACCATGTTTCCAGTCGGCATTGACGTAAGTAAAAACACCCTTGATCTTTGCATACTGTATGACGGTATCAAAGGACGCATAAAAACCCGTAACATCCAAAATAACAGACATTCAGTTGAAAATATTCTTCGCTGGCTCAGGCTCCAGCACTGCGGTCCTGAGGATGTTCATGTTGTGATGGAAGCTACCGGTGTTTATCACGAACGGCTGGCCACTGAGTTACATGATGCCGGTTTCCGGGTTTCTCTGGCCAACCCTCACCGCAGTCGGGAGTTTGCACGCGGCATGGGAATAATGACAAAGACGGATAAGGTGGATGCGTATATGCTTGCCTGTTACGCATTCCTTAAGAAGCCACACCACTGGGAGCCGCCGTCCCCCGAAATCAGATATCTCGCTGCACTCCTGCGACGGCGTGATGTTCTGCTGGGTGATGCCCTGCGTGAGGAGAACAGGCTGGAAAAATACCTGTCGACAGACACACCTGCAGATATTATCAGTTCCTGCAGGCGTATGGCGCAGCTTCTGCGCGAGGAGGTAAGTAATATCGAGCGGCAGATTAAAGCACATATCAAAGCCAGCCCTGTACTGAGGCGTGATTATACACTGCTGAACTCAATTAAATCGGTTGGTCCCCAGTTGGGGATGCATATGCTGGTCGAGCTTCGCAGCCATAACTTTGCATCAGCTGAGCAGGCTGCCGCCTTTCTGGGCGTGGTGCCGATCGAGAAACGCTCAGGCACATCGGTCCGGAGCCGACCGCGGATGTCGAAAATCGGCCCCCCTCAGTTGAGAGCGAGGCTTTACATGTCCGCCCTGTGCGGAAAAATCTACAATAAGCGAATGCGTAATATTTACGATGAGATGTGCCTGCGGGGTAAACCTAAAATGGTAGCCATTGGCGCGCTGATGCGGAAACTGGTGCACTGGTGTTATGGCGTCCTGAAGACCGGAACCGTTTTTAATGACGAAGGTCTGAAACAAGTACTGTCAACCTGACTATACCTGGCTGGCATTAAACTCAAGGTAACGCTCACAGCAGTAAGTGAGCGCAGTCCGCTATGAGTGAAAAACGGAAGTTCGTAAAACGCAGACAATATCGAGGTGAGGCGTTTAACTGCAGGAAATCATCATCGACGAACAAACCTGTCTGCTCTTATGGCATAAGCCCCGGCCTTTAGTGGGCATCAGGGCTCTTTCTGCTTCAATTCATCGTGATGACCACTTTGCCAGTATGTTGCTGGCTTTCAAAATATCGCCATGCTTCAACAGCATGTTCAAACTCGAATACCCTGTCTATAACCGGCTGAAGCTGACTTTTTACCAGCGCCCGATTCATAGCGACAAAATCCTCGCGGCTGCCAACACTGAAAGGTCTTACAGTTGCGCCACTTTTGAACAAAGTCATAAAATCGACTGATGCACTTCCCTGTGCAACAAAGCCCAGCAGAGCAATTTCCCCTCCCGGCGCTGCGGAGAGTAAAGACTGATTTAAGGTTCCCGGCCCGCCAATTTCCACAATACGGTCAACCCCCCTGCCTTGTGTCAGTTCCCGGACTTTTACTGACCATTCAGGATAATGTCGGTAATTGATGACATGATCGGCACCAAGCGCCGACAATAGCTGTGCTTTTACATCATTTGACGTTAACGCAATAACGCGTGCCCCCATGATTTTGGCGAACTGCACCGCAAACAGTGAGACTCCACCTGTGCCCTGGGTAAGCACAGTCTCTCCCGGTAATACAGACCGCGACTGTTGAAGGCTGTTCCATGCTGTAACTGCTGCGCAAGGGAGAGTGGCAGCCTGTTCCCAGCTCAGGTAATCAGGTACAGAAACCAGAGACTCTTCATCAACCACTTTGTATGAGGTTAACCATCCATCGGCCTGAGTGCCATAAGTTCCTCTCCCTGCAGCGGCATCCCGTGCTCCACCAAACCAGTGAGGAAAGAAGGTTCCCACAACCCGATCCCCCTTTTTAAACAGGCCCACAGAATCGCCTGTAGCCACGACCTCACCAGCCCCGTCCGATAAAGGGATCAGCCCGGCTTTAGGGGTTAATGTGCCTGTTCCGTACAGAATGGCCAGATCACGATAATTAAGACTACAGGCGCGGACCTTTATCAGAACCTGATTACGCCCGGGGACTGGCTGCTGTTCCTCAATTAACTTCAGTCCTTGTAAACTTCCGAAACTCTCAAGTCGATAGCTATGCATATTGCTCTCTTTGGTTTTGTTGAGTACGTCGCTACCTTAAAATTTTTTTACTGGATGTAGAATGTCTGAAAAGACATTATTACTGACTAACCGTCCATGAAAGAGGGAAAAAATGGATCCTCTCGATGATGTATTTGCTGCTATGCGTCTCAAAAGCGCACTTTATTCACGCCTTTTACCGCATGCCCCGTGGGGGATAAGCTTTGTAAGAAGTGCTTCAATTCGCTTTGGATTCATGGTTTCTGGACATGGAATGCTTATAGTGGAAGGCGTTGAAAACTCCATTGAACTGCAGCAAGGAGATGGGTTCCTGGTGAAGCCTGAGACCCTTTTTTCTCTGGTAGATAACCCTTCTACTCCAACACAATGGTGCGAAGATATCTTTGCTGAATGTTCAGGTAATAGTCTCAGTTTTGGAGGTGATGGCGAAGTGGCCAATATTCTCTGTGGCTATTTCTCCTTCGATACTACGGGAGCAGAACCGTTGCTTTCACTGCTGCCCTCAGTCGTGGTCATCCCCTCTGACGCTGCCCGTTCACCACTTTTGGGCCTAGTGGGAGCGAAGCTGCAAAATGCGGCATCTGACTTTTTTGAACTGGATCTGAATAAAAATTACTCACCTGTGAAATGGTTACCATAGCGGTTACCCATTGATGATTCAGGGAGTTGGGATGTTGTTACAGGAGAAGGCTTTTGATGACAGGGACGAGTGGCATTTGCTTGCTGACGAGCTTTCCCTGCTACCGGGGATGACCGATACGGGGCGTCTGGGATTTGCCCTTCAACTAAAATTCCGACAGGTTCAGGGCCATTATCCCGACTCTGTACACGATTTCCCTTCCGGCATTGTGCACACCATCGCTGAGCAGGTCGGATGCGCTTCCGTATCCCCTGAAAACTATCCGTTTCAGGGACGGCAGGCTCAGCGACACCGACACCGACAACATATTCGTCGCTATCTGGGTGTCAGACTCCCCAGTAAAGCTGATATCGCACGACTCAGCGCCTGGTTAACCGAATTTATCCTCCCGTTAAATCCGCAGGCCGTACATGGCAGTGAACTTGTTACTGACTGGTGTCAGGAACAGCTGATTGAACGGCCAGCCACCGAGCACCTGGAGCGGATTATACGTTCAGCTGTACACCAGTTCGAAACAAAGCAACAAAACACCATATTTACCCGACTTTCACTCGACAGTAAGGTTGCCATCAATCATCTACTGTCTGCCGAAGAACCGGGCGCTGCCCAGGTAAACGAAGTCACATTCAGCGGCCTCAAAGCTGACCCGGGAAGGCCCAGTCTGGAGAATGTCCTTTCCGTCATCGCCCAACTAAAATGCCTTGATGGTGTTGCGCTACTGCCGAATATTTTTCAGGGCATATCTCCTAAATTCATCGTCCAGTTTCAACAACGGTGTGCCAGTGAATCGATCAGGGAGCTTCGTCGCCACCCTTCAGCGATCCGTTACAGCATGGTAGCTATGTTTTGCTGGCGTCGCCGCCAGCAACTGACCGATGCGTTGATTGAGATGTTGATGGTGCTGATCCATAATCTCGGTACCCGTGCTGAAAAAAAGGTCGATAAAAAGCAGTTTGCGGCGTTTAAAAAGGTCAGGGGCAAGGCGCGTCTGCTATTCCGCATGGCCGAGGCTACCGTTGACCAGCCAGACGGTGTCATAAAGGAAGTTGTCTATCCTGTTGTCTCACAGAAAATGCTGCAAAATCTGGTCGATGAATTCAAAACTCTAGGGGTGAATACTGAGCAGGAAGTACATGAATCCATGCGTTCTTCTTACGGTAACCACTATCGCAGGATGTTGATGCCGGTACTGGACCGGCTTGAGTTTCAGTCCGGCAATGCCCTCTATCGGCCCGTGATTGATGCTATCCAGATTATTAAGGAAAACAGGACCAGCAATCAGCATTTCTATGCGGTGGGTGATGTGCCTGTTGACGGTATTATTCAGAAAAAATGGCGGGATGTTGTCATCGTACAGAGCCAGTCCGGTGAAGAGCGTATTAATCGTACCAACTATGAAATTTGTGTATTACGGGCTTTACGCAAAAGTCTGCGCAACAAAGAAATCTGGGTCACCGGCGCGGATCGCTATCGTGATCCGGCAGAAGATCTCCCTGCCGATTTTGCCACTAACCGCGCATATTATTATTCCCTGTTGCAGGCACCCACTGATGCGACAACCTTTATTAATCAAATCAAAGACAGGATGCGCCAGTGGCTCGGTACGCTGGATAATGGCCTGCCGGATAATCCCAGACTTCGCATCAGGGAACAGGGGAAAAATCGTATCCACCTGACGCCGCTGGATAAACAAACGGAGCCGCCCAACACCGCAGCGCTGAAGCAGGAGATTGGCCAGCGCTGGGCCGATCTGGAGTTGATAGACATACTCAAGGAGGTGGATTTACGGGAACATTTCTCGTGGTTATTTCGCACATCGGCCAGTCGGGAAGTGCTGGAGCCTGAGGTATTACAACGCCGCCTGTTGTTATGTCTGTTTGGCCTCGGAACGAATGTAGGGCTGAAACGTATCGCCAGCCAGCAACCCCGCGTCAGTTATGATGAATTGCGTTACGTTAAACGGCGGTTTATTCAGAAAGATGCTTTGCGCTCAGCGATTTCACATATTGTGAATGGTATTTTCAGAATTCGTCAGCCCGCTATCTGGGGGAATGCGACGACATCCTGTGCGGCGGACTCCCGAAAGTTTGGTGCTTATGATCAGAATCTGATGACAGAATGGCATGCTCGCTATGGCGGGCGCGGCGTGATGATTTACTGGCATGTGGATACGCATTCCACCTGTATTTATTCACAATTGCGCCGCTGTTCCTCATCGGAGGTGGCCGCCATGATGGAAGGTGTTCTGCGTCACTGTACCGACATGGAAATTAACCACCAGTATGTGGACAGCCACGGACAAAGTGAGGTGGCCTTTGCGTTCAGTGATGTGCTGGGGTTCGATCTATTGCCGCGCCTGAAAGCGATCGCCCGACAGAAACTGTATGTGTGTGAAAAGGAAGATACATCGTTGTACCCGCATCTTACGCCGATTTTAACCCGGGGGATCGACTGGGAGCTTATTGCACAACAGTATGACGAGATAATCAAATATACAGCGGCACTTAAAACCGGAACGGCAGAACCCGAGGCCATATTACGACGATTCACCCGCAATAACATTCAGCATCCAACCTATAAGGCACTCGCGGAGCTGGGCAAAGCGATTAAGACCATCTTCCTCTGCCGTTATTTACACGATGAGTCACTGCGTTGCGAAATTAATGCGGGTCTCAACGTCGTGGAAAACTGGAACAGCGCCAATAATTTTATTTTTTATGGCGAACACGGAGAATTTACCAGCAACCGGCCTGCGGATCAGGAACTGTCGATGCTCTCTTTGCACCTGTTGCAAATCAGCCTGGTCTATATCAATACCCTGTTGATTCAAAATGTGCTGACAGAGCCGGCCTGGCAGCAGAGAATGACAGAAGAAGACTGGCGTGGTCTGACCCCATTGATATACCACCATGTTAATCCGTATGGACGTATCGAGCTGAACATGGATCAACGGCTGGCGCTGGCAGCCTGATGGTGCCCAGAACCGTTCGGTTTCGTACACAGGGTCTTAATACTGTCCGAAAGTAAGTGAAATTACTTTCGGATATGCATTATGATTCGTACATCCTTTTCGGACGGAAATTTTCATCATGTCACGCGTTTTTGCCTACTGCCGTGTTTCTACACTGGAGCAGAACACGGAAAACCAGCGCAGGGAAATAGAAGCTGCTGGTTTTACCGTTAAATCCCAGAGACTGATTGAGGAGCACATCAGTGGTTCGGTTGCTGCCAGTGAGCGGCCTGGATTTACCCGTCTGCTCGACAGAATGGAAAATGGTGACGTGCTGATTGTCACTAAACTGGATCGTCTTGGACGAAATGCTATGGACGTTAGGAAAACGGTGGAACAACTAGCAGCGTCCGGTATTCGCGTACACTGTCTCGCGCTGGGCGGCGTGGACCTCACCAGCGCGGCCGGCAGGATGACCATGCAGGTGATTTCGGCCGTCGCTGAGTTTGAGAAAGACCTGCTGATTGAGCGTACACATTCAGGGATTGCAAGAGCCAGGGCTTCGGGAAAACGCTTCGGGCGTCCTTCGTCACTCAATGGGGTACAGCAGCAGGTGGTGCTGGAACGTCTTAACGCTGGAGTAAGTATTGGTCTATTGCCCGTGAGTTTAGCACTACACGGCAGACCATTCTTCGCGTAAGGAAAGCAGCCGGAAACGCGGATGCCGGGAACCTTTCTGGTGAAAAAATATCGTGAAACAGCGTCTGCTATCGAAACCTTAACCATGCATTGCAGGAAGAAAAGATTCCAGAGGATTAATTTTGCTTTTAATGACTAACTTGATAAAAGGACATATATATTGATGGAAATTTCAACACAAAAACTGTCTGACGGCATCGTTCTGACGCTTCGCTCTCCCTCCGACAGTACAAAAAGCCCGGTGATCATTTTGTGCCATGGCTTCTGTGGTATCAGAGAAATTCTGCTACCTGATTTTGCTGAAGCATTTACCCGCGCCGGATTTTCCACCATCACGTTTGATTATCGTGGTTTCGGGGACAGTGACGGCGAACGCGGCCGCTTGGTTCCTGCTATGCAAATTGACGATATTATCTCTGTTGTTAACTGGGCAAGAGAACAGCCCTCCCTTGATGCGCAGCGTATTGGCCTGTGGGGAACATCATTTGGGGGATGCCACGTATTTGGTGCGGCGGTCAGAGACCCGGGAATCAAATGTATTGTCAGCCAGCTGGCTTTTGCAGACGGTGAAGAGATAGTCACCGGGAATATGAATAATGAAGAGAAAGAAGCTTTTCTTTCAACCCTGGACAAGATGGCTGAAAAGCAGAAGAACACAGGTAAAGAAATGTTCGTGGGTGTCAACCGGGTACTGAGCGATGCAGAATCAAAATCATTTTTCGAAGAAAACAGAACGCAGTACCCAAAGATGGACATTAAAATACCGTTTCTTACGGTGCGCGAAACTCTTCTGTACAAACCCGCATTGAATGCCTCACAGGTGATGTGCCCGACCCTGATCGTTATTGCTGGTCAGGATACGGTTAATCCACCGGAGCAGGGACGGGCCTTATTTGACGCGGTGGGGGCCAAAGAAAAAAGGCTATATGAGGAAAGCAGTGCCCGCCATTACGACATTTATGCAGGAGAGCACTTTAAGCAGGTTATCAGCATTCAGACAGAATGGTTTAAAACGCACCTGTAATTTTAGATAACGACTTACGGTGGGTTCAACAGAGCCCGCCGTTATGATAGACGTCAAATGTCGCATTTTGTAGCTTCGCTTCCGCTGGGCCCCATAGGATCTGCCGGATCGTAGAGGCTGGCTCCCAGCGCCAGCTTCACGCCTCTGGACTGTAGTGCATCCGCTATCTCTCGTGCGTCAGGAACTGACCGCGCCAGCCGGTCAAGCTTGGGAACAGAACAACCAGCGTATCACCGCTGCGCACAGCGGCCAGCGCCTGATCAAGTCCGGGCCGTTGCCGGTTTGAGCCGGTCAGCCCTTTATCGAGGTAAATCCGGTCCGAAGATCTGGCATGCCTGTATTTGTCATTTTATTCAGCGCACGCACCATGGCCAAAGCCTCTGCAGCCTGACCATCGTAATCACGCTACGCCAGCGAACCATCGAACAACTGCTTTACCCTGTACATCGGCGTTTCAGCTATCGACTGACGGTTGTAATCTGTTGTCCATTTCCACCGTGCATTGCTCCCGCTCAGTCGCTGATTCGCAACAGCACGATTGCGCTCTGCATACTCACCAGGCAAGAATCCCGCTCCCTTTCGGGGAGGAATGAGCGCGCTGATTTTCTTGCGAGGCAGTTCGTCATGACATCGCTGCGTATCGTAAGCGCCGTCCGCAGCAACTGACCTGATTTTTCGGTGGGTCTGCCGGATAAGCCCCGGGGATGCTTCAGCATCCGTGACGTTGTTCAGTGACAGGTCCGCGCAGATGATTTCATGCCTACTCGCGTCAACAGTCAGATGCAGTTTCCGCCAGATACGACTGCGATCTTTGCCGTGCTTTTTGACTTTCCACTCACCTTCACCGAAGACTTTAAGCCCTGTGGAATCAATCACCAGATGCGAAATTTCACCCCGGGTGGGCGTTTTGAAACTGACGTTAACCGACTTTGCCCGCTTGCTGACACTGGTGTAATCCGGACAGCGCAGCGGGACATCCATCAGGGCGAAAATGGAATCAATAAAGCCCTGAGCGGCTCGCAGGGTCAGCCGGAATACGCGTTTAATCACCAGGATGGTTGTGATGGCAAGATCTGAATAGCGCTGAGGTCGTCCCCGCGATGCAGGCGTTGCTGACTCATACCAGGCCTGAATCGCCTCATCATCAAGCCAGAAAGTGATGGAGCCACGATTAATCAGGGCCTTGTTGTAGTTGCGCCAGTTGGTGATTTTGAACTTTTGCTTTGCCACGGAACTGCCAGTATAGTCAGGATAATGCGTGATCTGATCCTTCAACTCACCAAAATTTCGATTTATTCAACAAAGCCGTCTATTACTGGAAATCAATCATGGCGTGCCTGCACTACATCTGAATGTGTCGGGTGGGGATACGCTTCTCCACGTACATGCTGCACAAGGTGGACTTGTCCTGACACCAGACAGTTCCGGGGTACGGTTTCAGCGTGCTGGATGCGACAGGTATGCTTACAGAGATCAGAACTCATTACTTGTGAAGGAACAGTAATATACTGCCCTCCATCAATCCAGAGTCTGGGGTTGTCGCATCAGATCTGACAGAACAAACAATCACGAAAAAGTTACTTTTTTCTCAGGAGGTGCCTGGACCCCTGCCCTTCATTTTGACGCGAGCAGGATGTCAGCACCTTACGTGCGGTTACTGTTATTCGCGTCCTGGTGGTATAGTGCAGCGGCTGGCAGAAGTAACCTACTATCCAACGGAATAAGATCACGATGAACGTCATTCAGCCCCGCATGCTCTCTGTATTTGATTTTGACGGTACGTTAACGCGGCATGATAGCTTTATCCCTTTTCTGCGGTTTGCCTTTGGCAATCGGGCGTTTTCGCGACGTATCGTCAGCATGGCTCTACCCACGTTACGCTGTATGCGTAAGCAGATGACGCGTGATGAGCTTAAAGAAACGCTCATTACAACTTTTCTTACTGGTGTTGAGGAAAAGTGGGTGTCTTCTAAAGCAGAGGAATTCTGTCAGCTCTACTGGCATCGCCTCATGCGCCCGGCAGGTTTGATTGCTGTGGCGAATGAAGTCACTTCCGGCGCGATCGTCACCTTATGTTCTGCCTCGCCGGAAATTGTACTCAGACCCTTTGCCGAAAAACTTAGGATCAAACTGATTGGTACACAATTAGAGACAAAAGACGGCATTCTGACCGGCAGAATCAGTGGTCATAATTGCAGGTGCTCACAGAAAATTGTCCGGCTTGAAAAAGAATATGGACCTCTGACTGACTATCATCTTCGAGCATGGGGTGATACGCGGGGAGATTATGAACTCCTTTCCGCAGCGACTGAGCCTCACTGGCGTCACTTCCATCAAGGTTTCCGTCGTAAGCTAATCATCAGATAAAAATTGCCCTTTATCGTTATGTAATTTCTTCTTTACATAAAAGTAACATATATTCTACATTTAACCACTGTAACTGGTGAAAAAAAGAGTGCATCCTGGTAAATCGGTAGCTCGGACTATTAGGTATGCTTCAACCTGTTACCATTGGAATACCTACTTTCAGCCCGCTTTTCCGAGCGGGTTTTTTTCATCCCTGCCGATGTGTTCCTGGGTCTAAATTACTGGGTGAAATTGGGTTTCAGCGATCACATCTGCGTATAGCCCTGTTTAGCTCTGCGTACTTTGAAAAGGTGTCGTCATGGCAGCAGGCCTATCGCCCCTTACCGGGGCGATGAGTCAGATAATGCCTTCCTTTTTTGCCAGTCCAAGCCAGTCTTTGAACTCTTCGAGAAGTTTTTCATACAACTCTTCGTCCTTAATGTGGGCAAAATTATCGATCGCAAAAAAGTTGCTGTTGTCTACGCGACGGTCGCTAAAGGTGTCCAGCCTCTCCAGAATCCCATAATTTGATCCGCCCAGTCCCACGAACTTCCAGAAGACAGGATAGTTGGCTGAGCGGCGGATGGCCTCTTTAATTTCTCGTGTTTTGCAGATCCCGCCATCTGTAATGCACACGACAAAAACGGGTAAGGTGCTTTCCTTGAAATAATCGATAACCTCATTCATGACTGGCGGCTCATTGTTCGTCCCGCCAAGGCCGGGAAGGATTTCCCAGGCCGATCGTTTACCCGTGTTCTGAATGGCAGCAATGTATCCGTCAAGGTTGTCCAGTGTGACGTCAGGGTATTTCTTGTGACGCTCAGCAAAGCCCCATACATCCATCGTGCCGTCATCATCGAACTGGACAGACAGGACAGCTATACGGTCAAGAACGGCCTGTACATGGCCTTTTTTAAACTGGCCGGTCATTGAGCCTGAGGCATCGAGAACAAAAGCGACTCGTGCTTCAACGGTATCCAGTTTGTGTTTTGCCAGTGAAATACTGGCTTTCTTAGCCAGGCTGATAAGCGCAGGCGCTTTACCTTCGAGTTTCTTTTCAAGGCTGATCCTGGCTGGTTGCGGTACAACTTCTGCTGCAGGTTCCACGTCCACACCATAGCTAACTGCCAGTGGCTCAAGCCCGCCATTAAATCCCTGCCCAAGCGCCCTGAGCTTCCAGTTGCCCTGGTATCGGTAAACTTCCCCCATAATTACTGCCTTTTCTGTGCGGCCATTAAGATCGACAAAAAAGGTGGCCTGACTTTCAGCAGAAAGTTTCAGTTGCGCGAGGCCGCTTATCGTATCACTGCCATCTATCACCATAGTGATTGCAATCTTCTGAATCGTATCCGGGATCTGGTCAAGCGCAAAATGAACGACTGCGTGCTGGTGACCGGGGTTGAGTTTCACACTGCCACCCGCAGCACTGAGATTGTTGTAAAAGATAAAATCGGCATCGCCTGTCACTTTTCCCTCAGCATTCAGCATAAACAGGCAAGTCTCAGGGGTACTGTGAAATCCAGGACTGGGGGGATAATCAAGCCGGAGAGTCAGTGTAGCTGTGTGAAGCGGAATGTTCTGTCCTGATTGTAATTGCATTTTGGCTCCTTGTTGCCGGGTAAAGGGATCACTCAGCGGGTAGAAAAAACCCCGGACAGGCCGGGGTTTGGTTTTACTGGTTTATCAGATGTTGATGCCGTGCTGGGTTGCCAGCGCAGCCAGGCCACCAGCAAAGCCCTGTCCTACAGCCTTAAACTTCCATTCCGCGCCATGGCGATACAGTTCACCGAAAATCATTGCGGTTTCAGTTGAGGCATCTTCTGACAGGTCAAAGCGTGCAATCTCGGAGCCATTATCGTTGTTCACCACACGCATAAAGCTGTTACTGACCATGCCGAAATTTTGCTTACGGCTGTCTGCTTCATGAATGGTGACTGCGAATACGAGTTTCTTAACGTCAGCGGCCACTTTTGTCAGATCAATTTTGACCTGCTCATCGTCACCGTCGCCTTCACCGGTACGGTTATCACCCTGATGCTGTACTGCGCCATCCGGGCTGGTGGTGTTGTTATAAAATACGAAATGCGAATCGGACAGCACTTTACCGTTTTCGCCAACAAGGAATACTGATGCATCCAGATCAAATGCCTGACCATCAGTAACGCGTGCATCCCAGCCCAGGCCAACCAGAGCAACATTCATGCTCGGGGCTTCTTTAGTCAGAGAAACATTACCGCCTTTAACGAGAGAAACAGCCATTTTTTGCTCCTGCTAATCGTAGATATCGGGTCGTGGATATCGGGGGCATCACCCCCGAATGATTTGGGTAAGAAAGTTACTTTTTATCAGGACGCGTTGATGCCGTACTGAGCGCACACGGAAGCCAGTCCACCAGCATAACCCTGGCCAACCGCACGGAATTTCCATTCTCCGTTGTGACGATACAGCTCCCCAAACAGCATGGCAGTTTCAGTAGAAGCGTCTTCTGTCAGATCGTAGCGAGCAACTTCAGTCTGATTGTCATCATTCACCAGACGGATAAATGCGCCGGAAACCTGACCGAAGCTCTGGCGACGAGCCTGAGCATCATGGATAGTGACAACGAAAATAATTTTGTCGACATCCCCAGGTACCGCGTCCAGTTTGATTTTGAGGGATTCATCGTCGCCATCACCTTCACCGGTACGGTTATCACCGGTATGAGTAACGGAACCATCAGCAGATTTCAGGTTGTTATAGAAAATGAAATCTGCATCGCCACGAACCTTGCCATTGGCTGCCAGCAGAAATGCGGAAGCATCGAGGTCAAAGTCCTGACCGTCCGTAGAACGTGCATCCCAGCCAAGGCCAACCAGGACGTTTTTCATGCTTGGCGCGGTTTTGCTCAGGGAAACGTTGCCGCCTTTAGATAGTGAAACGCTCATCTATTTATCCTCTTTCGTTAATCATTAATCAGCTGAGATCAGCTTTCTTTATTTTCAGCTTCCGGCTTTTCCGGAAAGATGACACTGGCCAGAATACCAAGAGCCAGTACACCCAGTACGACATACAGGCTGGTGGTCGCAGACAGGCTGTAACCATGGTGCCAGATGTGATCGGTAGCGTTCAGACCCAGCTTAAACGCAATGAAGAACAGCAGGACGATAACAGCTTTCTCCAGCTGGGACAGATACTGTTTCAGGGCTTCCAGTACAAAATACAGAGTACGCAGGCCCAGTATTGCGAACATCATGGCGCTATAGACAATCAGAGGTTCACGACTGACTGCAATAATTGCCGGGACAGAGTCGAAGGCAAACATTACGTCAGAGAGTTCCACTACAGCCACACATAACATCAATGGGGTGGCGTAAAGCGCTGCCTTTTTCAGTCGCCCTACAGATACGTCTTTGTTTTCTGGCTTAGCCAGTTCGGCGTCCACTTCTTTTTGTGTCAGCAGGAATGCATGTCCGGACAGTTTCGGCCAAATCGGGAAGAAGCGTTTAACCAGGCGATAAGCAAGGTGCTGAGAATAATCCTCAATTTCGTCATCATCCCCACCGCCTTTGAGCATCATGACCGCAGTCCAGGCAACAACAACGGCAAAGATCAGCTCGACATAAGGGCCAAGACTAAGCAGACCGGTACCGATCGCAACGAAAATCCCCCGGAAGACGATAGCGCCAATGATCCCCCAGTACAGAACCCGGTGACGGTAACGGTCCGGAACTGAGAACCATGAGAAAATCGCCATCATGACAAACAGGTTATCAACTGACAGCACCTTCTCAAGGGCATAACCCGTGACAAACAGGCTGGCAACCTCGGCTCCGTGATGCACAAAAAGGAAACCGGCAAATGCCATCGCGACAACAACCCAGAAAACGGACCATAAGGCTGCGCTTTTGAGGGAAATTGGCTTGTCATGTCGGTGCATGAACAGGTCAATAAAGATGGCGCCGACCGACAGAGCAACAAAGACCGTCACTGTTTCAGCCGGAAAACCGATGTGAGTGGAAACCATATCGTACCTTTATCCGTTGTTTATCAGAGGCCAAATTCAGCCGGGTCGAAACCCAGCGAACGGGCAATTTCACGGACAGCACTCTTCTCATCATCATCGAAGTTGCCATCACTTTTAGCGACAGCAATACCGACACGAAGAGCCAGTTGAGCTGCCTCTGGCTGGTCTTTCAGGGCGAGGATATATTTCATCGTTTCGCCTTTTCCGATTTCCAGATCAAAGTCGAAACTGGTCACCAGCTTGTTAAAAAATTCGATAACTTCTGCTGTATCGAAGACTTTCAGCTCTTCTGAGGATCGCAGAAATCCAATCATCTTCTGTTTTTCTTCGGAGCTAACGCCGTCACTGGCAACAGCGATACGGGCGCATACCGCGACGGTACCCTGCATAAATTTCTTGTTTTTGTAACGGCCTACCTGGCGGGTCAATTCCTCACGACCCGAGGTCAAAGCCCCTTTGACTTTGTCGAAAAAACTCATTCTCATACCCTCATCGTTGCGTTTATTTGGAACCTCTGGACCAGCGAAACCCCCAGCCAAAAGCGCGGTCCATTTCCTCCTGGCCTCTGAAGTACTGGTTAATACGTTCCACACGAATGGAACCGTTCTCGTTGACCAGACGGGCAATCGCACACAGCGTGCGTTTGTTATCACCTTCAGTCAGACGCGTTTCAATCGGTGGTTGCTCCGGAACATGTAATGTCACCACGCCATCGGTTTTGTCCCAGCTGGGCACGCCCTGATAGATAAAGGCATATATCAGTACCTGGCGAATTTCTTTCCATTCGCGGCCATTGATGTGTAGCCATTCACCATCCAGAGCCTCGCCGGTACGATCATCACCCTGCAGTTGAACATATGGCTCAGAGTGATAGTTACCAAAAGCATTACCGAGTGCCTGAACAACTGACTTATAGCCATCTGCGAGCTCAACGAATGCACCGAGATCCAGGTCTATCGCTTTGTTCGAACCAAACATACCGCCCAGTAACCCGCCTGAACCCGAGCCACGATGCCAGTTCAGATTGATGCGGATTTCACCAAAATTGTCTTTTTTGGCAAGGCTGATGGCAGGCTTCTCTTTGGTCAGAGAAACTTTACTCAGGCTAACTTTAGGCGGAGCCGGAGGTGCTGGTGGCGGAGTGACTGGAGCTGGCTCATCCGCGACGTTGACGCCATAGTACTCAGCGAGAGGTTTCAGGCCGCCATTGAAGCCCTGGGCGATAAAACGAAATTTCCAGTCACCATTCCTGCGATAGACTTCACCGAGGATCAGAGCGGCTTCCTGACGGCCACTCAGTTCTACCTGACCACTGATCAGCGAGGTATTGCCACTTTCAATTTGTATGGACAGATGATTCAGGGAGGAAACGGTATGACTGCCGTCACAGGTAACGGTGAAGGCGACTTTCTGCACGTCGGGCTTGAGGCGGGACAGATCAACGGTGAAAACGCTATTGGTCCCTTCAGCACTGAAGCTAATGGAACCATCTTCATTACGGGGTTGCCCGTAAAAGACCATATCGCTGTCACCCCGAACTTTCCCGTCAGCGAATAATCGAAACGCCGAAGCGTCAACAGGACCACCAGAAATGACCCTCACGCGGAGATCCTGAGCTATTAAAGGGGCATTGCCCCCCGGTGTCAGATTCATGCTTTTACCACCGTACTTACGATATCGAATTGCATATCGTCGATTGTGCGGCCACCGCTTGCTTTACCGTGGGCGGTAAAATCCCAGTTTCCGTTGTTGCGGCGCAGGGAAGCGATGATGATACCCGTATGAGCACCTTGTTCCGTCAGCTGATAACGGGCCAGTTCTTTATTGGTCTGATCCACGACGCGACAGAAGGCGTTATCGACATCGTTGAAGGACTGCCCACGAAAGCTGTTCACGGTAAAGGCGAGGTATTCAACATTTGCCGGCAATTTTGTGAGATCGACGCGAATGATTTCATCATCTCCATCCCCCTCACCCGTCAGGTTATCGCCGGAGTGGACGACAGACCCACAGCTGGATTTCAGTTTACGAAACCAGATGGTGTCAATTTTATTACCTGCGGCATCCAGAAGAACGCAACCTGCATCCAGGTCTATGGAATCATTGCCACCAAAAATGCTGCCAAATAATCCCTTTTTCTTAACAGGATCCCAACCCAGTCCGAACTGAAGCTGGCTGAGAGCAGTGGATTGTTTGCTGAGTGATACTGTCTGGTTTTTACTTAAAGAAACCATATTCATTCCTTAAAAGGTATTGACCGGGTTTTTATAAAATTCATTTTCAAACAGAATGCATCTAAATCATATCATGACAAAGTTCACCCGCAAGGTAAAAACTGGTGGGTTTCTGGAATTTACGTTTCATTACATTGGGTGGGTAGGTGGTGGTTTGATGTATGTTGTTGTTATTAGGTGGTTTTTGTGGTCTAGCCGGAAAGTCAAAAACAGCGAGTGATTATCATATTATGATTGACATGGCGCAGGTCAGTTCTTAGACTCATGTATTACAAAAATCTCATCCCCTTTTCAGGCGACAATTATAAAAAATGAAAAAGAAAATTTGGTTTATGGAAGGGCTATCTTCCCAGCGAGACATTATCCTTGGAGTGAAATCATTTGCGGAAAAGGAAAATCAGGATATTGAAATCTTTTCTTCTCATCGCAACGAGAGGAAAGAGATCTTGTCTGTTTCCGATTTTTCAATGATCGAACCTAACAACGAAGAAGAACGTCTTTCTTTTATTCATTCCATTACTGACGCTCATGGTATTAATGCGATACATACTGGTCGCAACTGTAAATGGTTTGAAAGCCACCGGGAAAACATTCAACGTTCTGGTGTCCACCTGACTACCGGGTCAACGGGGACTCACTGGTTTGAATTAGCCGATGAAAAAGTTACTTTTTCCGAGTTTATGGAAAAAAATGGACTTCCGGTTGTCCCGTCGGTTCGGGTAAAAAATGTAGACGAGCTTCGTACTCTGCTGAGTCATCCCCCTTTCCCTTCTGATTGCCTCTGCATTAAACCTGTTACAGGCATTTATGGCATGGGATTCTGGCGTTTTGATGACAATGTTTCCCCGGTAGCTTTTCTCAACAATCCTGATAGCCGTGTTATCCACCCATCACAGTTTCTGGCTGCTCATGCCCGGATGGACTGCTTTACTCCACAAGTACTGATGCCCTATTTACCCGGACCAGAATACTCTGTGGATATGGTGGTAAGTCAAGGCACGGTCCTGGCCGCTATCGGGCGGCGTAAAGAAGGTGTGCTTCAGTATCTGGAAAATGAAGGGGAAGCGATTGAACTTGCCATCAACTGCGCCCGCCTAATGAACGCAGACGGCATGGTCAATGTACAGACTCGCCATAATGCCGAAGGCAAACCGCTATTGCTGGAAATTAACATGCGGCCTTCAGGAGGTATTGGTTATACGCGGCACAGTGGCGTGAATCTTCCGGGTCTGTATGCCTTCCATACACTTGGGCTGATGGATGATGATCAGGTCAGGCAGTCAGCGAAAACTGATTTTTCACCTGCAGTCGTCCGCTCTGTCACCGATGTCATTCTCTATCCGGCATCATTGACCAACAGAATTGATTAATGGAGACAGATATGTCAGCAATTGATGGTAATTTCGTTTATCAAAAGACATTATCCTGTGGGCGAATTGAGGTAAGCAGCGAGGAAACCGATTATCCTCTTACTGATCTCTTTGATATCGCCGAACGGCGGAATCCAAAACGCGCATTTCTGTTTGTCAGTAAAGTGCTGGGTCGACATATTCCTGTCTCTCCTCTGGTCATGCGCAATGTTTATACACAGCTGGCGGAGAAGTTTCCCGGGACTCTGGACGGGCCGGTGGTATTTATCGGGATGGCTGAGACGGCTGTCGGCCTCGGGGCGGGAGTGTTTGATGAGGTGCGCAAGCATCACCCTGACTGTGTTTATCTGACATCAACCCGCCATCCGGTCGATGCCGAACTGTTGTGCGAGTTTAAAGAAGAGCACAGCCATGCCACAGACCACCTGATCTACTATCCAGTTTCTGCTGCCATGCGGCAAACCGTAGCGGAGGCACAAACATTAGTGCTCGTGGATGATGAAGCCACGACAGGGAAAACGTTCCTCAATCTTCTCGCCTCATTACGTGCATCGGGTGCACTCCGGAAGGTACGACGGGTTATTGCTGTCACGCTGACTGACTGGAGCGGAGAAGCACTCAGTCAGAACAGCCCCCTGCCACTACATACAGTATCGCTCATCTCCGGCAACTGGCGCTGGACACCCGAACCGGATGCCCCGCTTCCTGTCATGCCCCAGGTAAATGTGACCTCCAGAGGGAACGTCCCGATCACAGGCAAACAATCCTGGGGGCGACTCGGGATGCAGATACCGGCGAGTGACCTGGGTCTCCAGGTTCAGGTTTCGCACGGTGAAAACATTCTGGTACTGGGCACCGGTGAATTTGTCTGGGAGCCGTTCCTGCTGGCTGAGCGACTTGAAGCGGCAGGAGCTCAGGTCGTGTTCAGTTCGACGACCCGCTCACCGATTTCCACTGGTTATGCTATCCAGTCCGCCATTGCTTTCAGCGATAACTACGGACTGGGTATTCCAAATTATGTCTATAACGTTGCTCATCAGCAGTTTGACCGGATCCTGATTTGTTGCGAAACGCCAGCTTCCAGCGTGGACCCCCGGCTGCTTGAGGCGCTTTCCGCTGTTGCTCCCACCGTAGAGGTGATTACCTATGAATAAGCCCGTCGTCTTCAGCGACCTCGATGACACCCTGTTCCAGACCCGCCGAAAAATGGTTGATGAACTTGCCCTTGAACCGTTCCGGACCGGCGCACTGGATCGCAGCCTCACGCCTCGCAGTTTTATGACCGAAGAGCAGGCCATGCTGGTGGACTGGTTGCTGGAATATGCGGACCTCATTCCGGTGACGGCCAGAGGTACGGAAGAAATCAGTCGGGTACAGATCCCCTTCCGTTCCTGGGCCGTGACCACTCATGGCGCGGTGATCCTTCGTCCAGATGGTACGCCAGACAGCGACTGGAAAGCCCATATGCTGGAGTGCCTGTCCTCCTACGCCGACCGCTTAACATCAATGCAACATATCATCACCGAGCTCATGGATGCGCGAGGCATTAATGCCTGGGCACGCCTCAACTACGAATATGAGGGCACGCCGGTGTATCTGGTCATGAAGCACCGCGACAGCACGAAGCTTGATGAACTGAACGCTGTCGGGGATGAGATTGAGCGCGTTTTTTCGACCGAAGGGTTTTACATCCACCGTAACAGCAACAACATTGCCTGGTTACCCTGCCCGGTAGAAAAAGGGCTGGCCGTTTCATGGTTGCTGGAGAAACTGCGTCAGGAGCGCGGGGTTTTCCCGGTGATGGGGCTGGGTGACAGCCTGAGCGACCATCGGTTCATGAAACTCTGCAGCTGGTTTGGTCTTCCACGCCAGAGTCAGTTTGCCGAGGCCATTTCACAGCGTATTTTTGGAGAGCAATAAGATGTCGCATTTTGCCCCGTTTTCTGGTTCCTATAAACCGGACGATGTTCACTTTTTGCTGAAACCCATTGTCATGGAGATGACACCGGTTGACCTGAAGGAAGAACTGATTCAGTCAGGAAAAATGCATTATTCCGACATGTTAAGCCAGGAACCAGAGCCGACCCGCTGGCACCTGGATCTTTTCACCCGTGCGCTTGACTCGGGAGCTGCACGTCTGGCACGGGAGGTATCTTATCTTGCTCGTGAACTGGCCCGTCGTGCTGGCGATGAACCCATTGTCCTGGTCAGCCTGGTCAGAGCTGGTGTTCCACTGGGGGTCATGCTGCATCAGGCTCTGCGTGCGATGGGAAAACAGTCTTTCCACTACGGGATCAGCATTATCCGCGACAGGGGTATTGATGCTGCGGCGCTTGATTTTATCGAATCACGCCATGGTACTGGTGGCATAGTGTTTGTCGACGGCTGGACGGGAAAAGGAGCTATTACCGGCGAATTATCCCGCACACTGAAGGACCGTCCCGGTTATCCGGAGCAGCCTCGACTGGTTGTGCTGGCTGACCCCTGCGGATGTGCCTGGCTTGCTGCCAGTGACGATGACTGGCTTATCCCGTTCGGTATCATGGGCGCGCCTGTCTCGGGTCTGATTTCGCGCTCTGTCTGGGCCGAAGAAGGCCTGCATGGCTGTGTGGTTTGCGATCACCTTCAGTCTTTTGAATGCAGCCAGATGCTGGTGGATACGGTAGCACATTTCCGTGAACAGCTTGACGGTAAACCCCTTCCCGCTTCTGGCTGGGATGCAGGGAAAAATGCCGCACGCTGGCAGCTGAGCAGAAAAGTTATCCAGAGCCTTGCTGCGCGTTATGAGGTGGACAGCATTAACCGCATTAAGCCGGGTATCGCTGAAGCGACGCGGGCGGTTCTGCGTCGTGTACCTGATCATGTTTTTGTTCGCCAGATGGATGATCCGGATGTTTCTCTTCTGGTTGGGCTGGCAAAAGAGAAAGGTATCCAGGTGACGGAAGCCGGGGATACGCTCGGTCAGTATCGTGCGGTTACCATTATCAAAAAGGTACGCTGATGAAAAAACAACCCAACCCATGGGAACTCGGTGCCACGCTGTATATGCCTGCCACACGCAAGGATATCGCTGAGGTCGTTCTGGAAGGGAAAATACCGGGGCTACGCTCTCTGGTTGTCTGCCTGGAAGATGCGGTCAGCGAGCATGACATCCCTCTTGCGATTCAGAATCTTTCACTGTTTTTGAAGCAATTGAGACACGCAAGAGCCGTCAACGATGATGAGAAGTACCCACTGGTATTTATCCGCCCACGTCACACTGATATGGGGGGATGGTTAACGACTAATTTGGACCTGAGTGCAGTTGATGGTTTTGTACTGCCCAAATTCACCCTTTCCACGCTCCCGGTTTGGTGGGACATCATGGCAGGAACATCATTGATGATGATGCCAACGCTTGAAACCGAAGAAGTCTATGATGTTATTAAAATGCAGGCGCTGGCAAATGAACTTTCGAGTCATGACTGCCGTGACCGCATAATCGCTTTGCGGATCGGCGGAAACGATCTCATGAACGTCGTGTCTCTGCGACGGCCACGGGATCTGACCCTTTATGACACTCCTATGGGTTATGTCATAAAAATGCTTGTGTCAGTATTCGCTCCTCGTGATTTTGCGCTTACCGCACCAGTATGCGAACACATCGACGATCACGGCGTTCTGGGACGAGAACTCTCTATGGATATCGCCCATGGGCTGGTGGGTAAAACGGCCATTCATCCTGATCAGATTAGTGTCATAGAGGAGGCGCTTAAAGTGTCTCCTGGTGAGCATTCAGATGCGTTACGAATTCTGAATTCCACCCAGGCAGTCTTCAAATCTCAGGGAGCGATGTGTGAACCGGCCACCCATCGCCGGTGGGCTCAGGGGATCCTGGGACGGGGACAGGTATACGGTCTGACTACGGGGCAAAATCCGGAAGGAATCAGGCTTATTCCAGTTTCTAAGCAGCACTAAGGAAGCATATATGGGATTCAGATTTCGTAAATCGATCAGCATTATCCCGGGGGTCAGGGTTAACCTGAGTAACGGGACCCCCAGTCTGAGTATTGGCCCCCGTGGAGCTTCGCTGTCAGTGGGAAAGAATGGTACGTTTGCCAACCTGGGCCTTCCCGGAACGGGACTGAGTTACCGCACCCGGATTGACAGAACAGCACGGGAAAGAGTGAATACCAGGCATCAGGCAGATCCCGGTCTGAGGTCTGAACTGGAGCTGGTGGTGGAAAAACTGATGTCCACCGTAACAGCGATAACCAATATCCATGAACTCTCCCCTTCTCCAAAGGGAGGGAATACCTGGGCCACGCTCGAGACACAGTACCTGGCGCTCCGTCAGGGCAGTTTCACTCTTCCTGCGCCGGTACGACCAAACAAACCTGAATATATACCTCTTCCACCAGAACCTGATGAGCATGCCGGTCGCGGTTTCCTTGGGGGATGGTTTGAATCTGATGCAGCCCGACAGGAGCGACAGAACGAAAACCTTCGGCGGTGGCAGACGTCCGTCGCTGATATTGAACGTGAAAATGCGTTGCTGAAACAGCGTTATGAGAAACAGCGTATAGCGTGGGCTGAGCAGTACGCAGAATGGCAGCATCAGTACCAGGAGCATGAAAAAAATCGCACGCAGTCTGTAGCCTTAGCGAAAGAGCAATTCCGCTCTGACGCCCGCTTCTTTGAACATTGTCTTGAGGAAGTTTTCTCGCAAACAGAATGGCCGCGAGAAACACTGGTGACGTTTGAGGTACGGCCTGAAGAATCAACAGTCTGGCTTGATGTTGATTTACCTGAGATTGAGGATATGCCTGATAAAGTGTATAGCGTGAATGCCCGGGGAACTGATATCAATGAAAAAGCCATGACACAGAAAGCGGTCCGGGAAAGTTACGCTAAACACGTTCACGGATGCCTGCTGAGATTAGCAGCAATCGTTTTTCAGACGCTTCCGTTTGAACAGGCCGTCATTTCAGGCTTCACTCAGCGGGTCAGTAAACGCACTGGATATCTTGAAGATGAGTACATTATTTCCTGGCGGGCATGCCGCTCTGAAATCGAGCTAATCAACTTCGGGAATCTGCGTGGCGTTGACCCTATTGAAGCATTGGGTGATCGAGGTCTGATCAGGAAAATGAGTTCAACTTACATTTTTCAGCCTATAGAACCACTGACCCAAATGGCAGGTACCGACTGAATATGCAATTAAACACCAGACAGGAAAGAGTTTACACCCTGGCTAACATACTTGGCTCAGGGAAGCCTGTATCGGCGCAATCCATCACCGCGACGCTGGCCTGTTCTGAGCCGACACTAAGCCGGGCGCTCAAAGAGCTGAGGGAAACTTACGCGGCTGAAATTAAATACAGTAAGGCTGGCCACTCCTATCAGATGGTACACTCCGGGTTACTGGATAAGAAAACACTAAAGAGAATGAGTGAGGCACTGGACCTTAATTCTGATTTAAAAACACATGACCAGGGGGCACGGGTGGTACTGGATAAGGATATAAAAACTTCCGTTTCCCTGTCGATAAGACGCCGTGTTCTTCGCAAAATTGACAAACTGGCTGCGCTAAGCGGTACATCAAGAAGCGAGGCAGTAGAAAAATTAGTAGAGTTAAAAATTGATGAAATTATCAATGAAATGAAGAAATAGCAGAATATTAGTGGGGTGGTTGTTCTCACTCCACTAATCGGCAATCTTTACCATTTTCCCAACAGGTGTTTATTGTATAACTACAGATAAAAAGCAAATTAATAAAATAAAGATTCTTAATTCATAAGTAATCCCTGTGTTTTATTTTATTAGTTTTCTTTTAACTGACCATCGTCACCGTATTATTAAATGCAAAAACGTTAAACCATATTTTATATAGATTATGACCTGTCCAGTTTCCCGGCGACGGGTTATCAATATGGCGAATGCCTACTAAAAATGGCGGGGATCGTATTGTTGAAATATTGCAAATTTGTATTGTTGTTCAACCAACTCGCGCGTTTGAAACAACGTGAAAATCTCACTTTGTGATTGCTGAACTAACTATATGCCTTTGTTTTTAGTAATATGATATGAAGTGTTTATAAAACCATGTTCAGGAAATGAGCTCCCCCATCAACCATTAAGGAAAGTTTAAGATGAGAAGACTTCCCGTCTATCTGCTTCTCGATACATCAGGTTCAATGCACGGAGAGCCTATAGAGGCAGTTAAAAATGGTGTCCAGACACTACTGACCACCCTGAAGCAGGATCCTTATGCACTGGAAACTGCATATGTCTCTGTCATTACTTTCGACTCTACTGCTCGTCAGGCCGTACCTCTTACAGATCTCCTCAGTTTCAATCTCCCCTCTTTTTCGGCAAGCGGAACTACCGCTCTGGGCGAAGCCTTATCCCTGACTGCAAACCGAATTGATGCAGAAGTTCAGAAAACGACAGCGGAGACAAAAGGAGACTGGCGTCCACTCGTTTTCCTGATGACGGATGGCGGACCTACGGATGACTGGCGTAAAGGATTGAATGAATTCAAAGCAGCCAAAAAAGGGGTAGTTGTAGCCTGTGCTGCCGGTCACGATGCCGACACAGCGGTACTTAAGGAGATTACAGAGATTGTTCTCCAGCTGGACACTGCCGACAGCTCTTCCATCAAAGCTTTTTTCAAATGGGTGTCTGCCAGTGTTTCCGTAGGTAGCCAGAAAGTCGATGCCGGTAAAAAAGAAGTTATCGGTCTTGATGATTTGCCTCCACCGCCGCCAGAAGTAAACGTGGTTTTATAAACAATCAACTTAAGAGAGGATCCTATGACTGTCAGCTTACGGAAAGGGCAAGGCGTCAGCCTGCGTAAAAATGAGTTCGATCTTTCCTCAGTCACGATAGGTCTTGGCTGGGACATCAATGAAGAGAAAAAGGGGTTCCTGGGTGGAATTTTTGGCAAAAAAGAGGAAGAGTATGACCTCGATGTTATTGCCTTTCTCTGCAACGCAGCCGGTAAAGTGACTGACCTTGGCAATGTTGAAAATGGTAAGCCGACACTGGTTAACGGCGATATCGTCTTCTTCAACAGTCTTCGCCATAAATCAGGGCAGATCTGGTTGACCGGCGATAACCGGACAGGTGCCGGTGACGGAGACGATGAGCAAATTATCGTAAAACTAAACAGCATCGATCCGAAGTACGAAAAAATTGTCTTTATTGTTCAGATCTACAACGGCGAAAAATTACAGCAGCACTTTGGAAAAGTGCAAAATGCATTTATCCGGGCGGTAGACGGAAAAAATGTGGAAATGGCACGCTTTGACCTCTCCGGCGGTGTAGCCTTTAATGGTCAGCGATCGATGGTCTTTGCTGAGCTTGTCCGGGAATCCAGTGGCTGGAAACTGAATGCGATAGGCGAGCCTTCCACCTCCGATTCGTTCGTAAGCCATCTGAGGAACTATATCTAAATGCGAAGACTACCCGTATATCTGCTCATCGATACTTCCGGCTCAATGAGAGGAGAATCGATACATTCAGTGAATGTGGGTGTGCAGGCTATGCTGAGTGCCCTGAGACAGGACCCTTATGCGCTTGAAAGCGTCCATATCTCAATAATTACATACGATAATGAAGCCCGGGAGTATGTTCCCCTCACTGCCCTGGCTGACTTTCAGTTTTCTGATATAGAAGTACCAAGTGCGGGCGGCACCTTTACCGGCGCGGCGCTTGAATGTCTGATCCAGTGTGTCGACCGGGATATTCGCCGCTCTGATGGTGAACAGAAAGGCGACTGGAGACCGCTGGTGTTTCTGATGACAGATGGTACTCCGTCAGATGCCTGGGCTTATGGGGAAGCTGTTAAAGAGGTTCAGCGGCGTTCGTTTGGTTCCATTATAGCCTGTGCTGTTGGCCCTAAAGCGGGACACGAACATCTGAAACTACTGACTGACAAAGTTGTGGCTCTTGAAACACTGGATTCGACCGCATTTTCAGGCTTTTTCAAATGGGTCAGTGCCAGCGTGGCTTCAGGAAGCTCCAGTGCCGGAATCACTACTGATTCGGACACACTTCCACCGCCACCGCCCGAAATCCAGCTTGTTCTGTAACTTACGCCGGTATGGCAGGGAATAACCCTGCCTTATACCGATAAAGTCCATCTCTGCTATGGACGTCACATTTTGCTATGAGGGAGTTTCCTGTGAGACGACTTCCCGTTTTTTTTGTTCTGGACTGTTCTGAGTCCATGATTGGTGAAAACCTGAAAAGGATGAATGATGGCTTGCAGAAGATTGTGAGCGATCTGCGTAAGGACCCTCATGCTCTGGAGACTGTCTGGGTGTCAGTAATTGCCTTTGCCGGTATTGCCAGAACGATTGTCCCGTTACATGACATTGTGTCTTTTTATCCCCCTCGCCTTCCTGTCGGTGGAGGAACTAACCTCGCGACTGCCTTACGGGAACTGACAACACAAATAGATTCTCAGGTCCGAAAAACGACGCTGGAAGAAAAAGGTGACTGGAAGCCAGTTGTCTACTTACTTACTGACGGCCGACCGACAGATGACATTTCAGCTGAGGTTAAGCGCTGGAACGAATTTTACGCAAAAAAAGTGAATATGATTGCTGTGGGGATCGGACCATCAGTTGATCTCAGTGTACTCAGGCAACTGACTGAAAACGTCTTATCGTTTACCGAAAATCAGGAAGGCGATTTTTCGCGGTTTATCCAGTGGATCACAGCTTCAGTCACAGCTCACAGTCGTAGTGTTGGCGAGGATTCTCAGCCGCCCCTGAAACAAACTGACTATATCGTCAAACTTGCCAAAGATGACACAGCCCGTGCATACGATGAAAACTGTGTGGTATTAACCGGGCGTTGCAGTAAAACCCGTCGACCCTATCTGATTAAGTATGAGCGTCCGCCAGCCAGGGTATCGGGGCTCGCTTTCGATCTAAACCTTAACAGCTTTAACATTGCTGGTTGTTATCCTGTGGATGAAGATTACTTCTCATGGACGGATATGGCCGTAGCGGGGGCGCAGATAAACACCAGTGAACTCCATGGCGTACCAGGGTGCCCACACTGCGGAAACAGTAGTGCTTTTGCGATGTGTACCTGCGGAAAACTTCTCTGTATTGATGGGCCTGATGATGTGAACTGCCCATGGTGTGGGAAAGGTTTGTCCTTTCAGAGCGAGGGTGGAAATTCAGATTTTAACGTTAGCAGAGGACGCGGCTAATGAGCGAGTTCATTACACCTGAACATAAAATTATTGCTCTCATTCTGGAGGCATCAGGGGAACCGACTGATGCTGATAAAGTATTCTGTCTTGGTAACATACCTGATGTTGCCCTTGCTGTGCGGCAGCTGAGAGAAATGGTCATTCAACACTCTGCAAGCGAAGCCATACCGGCGGAGAACACTCAAACAGTTTCAGAACGTCTTACCCAGCCCTTTTCTGACAATATCCTCCCACCTCAAAACGCTGGTGAAAGCGAAGCTGATCGACCTGAGATTGAACCCGTCCATGCCGCTACTGCACTTCAGGGAAATGATAAGCAGGAAGCGCATAGTGAAATGGTGGATGAGAAAGTGTCAGAAGGCGTTCAGGGACACACTGAAGAAGTTCCTGATGAAACCGGGGTCTTACATACTGAGGCTTCCGTTACGGTGCAACCAGAAGACATGGATAAAACCAGTCCGGTTGTTTCTGACAACCTTTCACCTGACACCGCACTCAGTGCTTTAAGGCCCGGGGAAGTACCTCAGAGAGTGGAGAATAAAACATCCCCTGCCCCCGGAAAAGTGCCGGAGGTGTTTATCATGCTGCCAAATGCACGGGCGGGTGAACCCTACGATGTTCGACTGGAAATAGCGACTGATACAGGTGTTGAGGCAGAGATTACGGAGGTTAACTTCTCTCAGGACATAGGGCTGATATTTGATATCAATGAGCGACGCCTCCAGGGGACGCCAGGGCACAGCGGAGACTTTGAACTGACTGTGAAATGGTCATGTAGCTCACATCGTGATAATGAAAAAAAGTTACTTTTTGTCGTGAACCCTGATCCGAAAAGTCTCTGGAAAGTGATTGACCCGCCTTCTGATGCACCATTCTACAAGAAGAGTATCGACCACCAGAGTGTCTGTCGGTCAGGTATTCATATTGCCGGAGCAAGCCGTCGTGGACGCTCCCATGAACATGTAGGCTCTTTTCGTGACGACGATTATTACCTCAACTTCAGTGATGTATCCGGATGGAGTGTATTACTGGTAGCTGATGGCGCGGGGAGCGCTAAATATTCCCGGGAAGGCTCCCGTATCGTTTCTGAAACTGTTGGTAACTATCTCTTCAACCAGTTCAAGACTGAAAAAGGTCTTGAGATCAAAAACAGGGTCCTTCGCTGGAACAGTGAGGATCAGCGAGCAGTATGGGAGTTTATGAACCACCACTTCCGACAGGCAGCGGTACTGGCCGTAAACAATATCAGCAGTGCCGCAATTTTGGCTGAAGATAAAGTAAAGTCATTCTCAACGACTTTACTCGCGACTGTCACTTTTCGCGACGGTGCTGATCTTTTTGCCGCGTCTTTCTGGTTAGGTGACGGTGCGATAGCTGCATATGGACCTGCTGGCAAAGTCAGAGTGCTTGGGACTCCGGATAGCGGAGAGTATGCAGGTCAGACGCGTTTTCTGGATGCCGATGCCGTCAGTGATGCCGGATTCAGTAAACGTATCAGTATCGGTAAGTGGAACGACATATCGCATCTGGTTCTGATGACTGATGGTGTTTCCGATCCCTGGTTTGAAACGGATAACGGGCTTCAGAATCCACAAAAATGGGACAGGCTGATGGCCGAGCTCTCTCCCCTACTCACAGACCCTGAACATGCCTCGGCACAACTGGTGGAGTGGCTTAACTTTTTCTCTCCGGGAAATCACGATGATCGCACAATCATTGTGCTCTGGTGAAATTAATGCGATAGCAGGTGGCTATTCATGGCAAATATAATTACATGCAAAACTAAGGATGGAAAAACCATTCAGTATGTCGATGAAGTCATCGGCTCTGGCTCAATGAAAGACGTTTATTTTTCTCCGGATAAATCATATGTCGTAGCCTTCTACCATAAACCTCAGAATGAACAGGCCCGGGAACGTATCAACATGATCACCGGGAGGTACCGGCAGAATATTTTTGAGCAGACTGGCGGAGATTACTGGAAAGGGCTTTTCTGCTGGCCCACTGATGTGGTTGAGCACGCTGATAAGGTGGGTATTGTTGTACCTGCTTATCAGCAGCATTTCTTCTTCCGGTATGGTTCCAAAAACAATGATTTCCTCGGGATCAAAGGACGAGAAAAGGAAGGGAAATGGTTTGCCAGTGCGAACAATCAGAATAAATTTCTCGATCCACGTGAACGTGGCAATACGCTTAACTATCTGAAGGTCTGCATCCTTCTAACGCGTGCAGTCAGACGAATGCATGCAGCGGGCCTGTGTCATAGTGACCTGAGTTATAAAAATGTGCTGATAGATCCGGAACTAGGCCACGCATGCATTATTGATGTTGATGGGCTGGTGGTTCCGGGGAAATATCCTCCAGACGTGGTTGGCACACCTGATTTTATTGCACCGGAAGTGGTGAAGACAAGCCATCTTCCTAAAGACGATCCCCGCCGCGTATTGCCGAGTATCGCTACTGACCGGCATGCACTTTCGGTACTCATTTACATGTATCTTCTTTTCCGGCACCCGTTACGGGGAGGGAAAATTCACGATACCGATGATGAAGTCAGGGATGAGGCGCTTTCCATGGGAGAGCGGGCACTTTTTATCGAACACCCGACTGACAGAAGCAACGCAGTTAAGGTTAATCAGGTCTCATCGTTTTCGCTCCCGTGGGCAGATCCTGAGAAAATCCCGTACACCATTATGGGGCCCTACCTGAAACCTCTCTTCGACCGGGCTTTTATTGACGGGTTGCATGATCCGTCGAAGCGCCCTACAGCCGATGAATGGGAGAGCGCCCTGGTAAAAACCGTCGATCTCATCCAGCCATGCCAGAACAAGGATTGTGACCAGAAATGGTACGTTTTCAATGGCAAGACGAAACCCGTTTGTCCCTACTGCGGTACACCCTACAAAGGCAAACTCCCCATCCTGAATCTGTATTCGTCGAGAAAGGCTGGAACTTTCAGGCCAGATGATCACCGGCTTATGGTGTGGAGCGGTCAGTCATTATATGCATGGCACGTCAACCGACTGATTGCTCCTAACGAACGAACCACCGATGAGCAGAAGAAAAGGGTTGGTTATTTCGTCTTCCATAATGACCAGTGGTGGCTGGTTAACGAGGGGCTTAGCGGGCTCATATCACTTCCCGATCGGAAAACGGTCGGCATTGGTGAAAAGTTGCTGCTGGAGGATAACACCCAGTTCATCCTGTCTTCAGAGGATGGTGGGCGATTGGTGGTGGTTCAGCTTTTGAATAATTAGATATATTACTGGCCATTGATATCATAACGTCAATATGAGCCCACCATTAGGTGGGCCATAATTATCACAGTCGAAACGCAACATTACGGGTATACTGATTTTTCAATTCAGTATTCGACATACTCAGACCACCTTTAGACATCATTGATTATATTTCCTTCAATGAAGATCTTCCTCGCTATATTACCAACAAGATTGGTTGAAGCTCCATCAAAAGTCCCACCAATAACTCAGCCTACACGAGGGATCATTTTACCTGAGTTAATTGCACCTTTATCACCAAACTTAGCGAGCAGTCTGCAACCTATATATAATAACTCCGTTAAATGAATATCCAGACTGTGTATTGCTTACTTTACCTCATAACTGAGCGTATAAGCAGACGGTTCCTTCAGGTCAATCTGCTTTGATAAGTGCGAACTGCAGTGTTCAGTTCATTAACATAGCGCTCAAATTCACCGACGGCATACATCAGAAACCGATCATCCATAAGTATGTCATTAAACATGTTAATGGACACACCGGCGTTCTCAGCCATCGTACGAGGAATAGCACGCAGGAGACGTTTTTCATATTCAGTTTTTTTTGTTTTTTTACAGGAAAGAGTCTTATAATCTTCTGCAACACCATCGCTATGAGCCATGATGTTTCGGATAACTGCCAGGTGATCGACATCCTTGATGCTTTTACCGCCGAAGTTGCGTTTGAGACGCTTGTGGCAATCTTCAACGGTTTTGCGTGTTTTGTCTGTAGTCTTGCACGAAAGGTCGTCCATAAGTTCGAGGCAATCAACCATACGGTGTTCGAACAGACCAAAAATGGTAAGAAATACGGAGCGGCGGGTCAACTGCGCGATCAGATGTTTGTATTTAGACCTAACTTCATCTTCATCATAGCCAAAGCACGAACCGCATGAATAGTAAGTGCATGGAAACGTTGTAATTCGACCATCTTCATGATGTTGTTCCTCCGGAAATTCCCCTGACTCAACTGCTTCTGGCTTATCAGCATCAATTAGTGCACGGGATATATTCGCTTCTGCCTGCTCAACAAGCATCTTCATGACAGATATTGAAGAGATTGCTTCCTGTAACTTTAAGCTAAAAAAAAATTTTGCCACGCCCTGAATTTCCTTTTTAGTTTCGGTTATAGCCAAACTCCCGTGAGAGCAGTATTTGTTTCCAGTGAGTTTCGCGACGGTCAATTTCACCTTTTTCGGCATTAAGATCCATGACTTCAAGGATCGAGAAAGTAATATTCTGCAGTCGATTTTCATCGCCTGTCCCGAAAGCTTCCTTAAGCCCTACATTGCCGCCATGTCCGGAACCAAAGTAATATTTCCATCGGCCCCATATCCCATCGATTCCATCGGCTTTCCCAACGTAAAGTTTTCCCCCGTCCCGATCGGTTAATACATAGATGCCTTTAACAACGGACAACGCGGTGCGCCAGGATTTCAGATTAAGTCTGAGGATCGCGCCGATGCTGTTTCGGTCCAGCACAACGTTGCGGTAGCCGGGAAACTCGCCGAAGGTCAGACGTACCGGGGTGATTGAGCTGATAACCAGTTCGCTCTGTATACTTTCACCGAGGCGAATGAAGTTGCGGGCTGTATTTTTAAAGCTGATATACATCCTTCCTGCGTATTCTTCAGTCTCAGGAAGTTTCTCAAGGAGGTATTGATAATGCAGTTCCTCACGACCTGGATAGGCTTTCTTTCCCGCATTGCCTTTCTGCTGAAATGCTCCCGCAAATAGCCAGGTTTCCGTCCCCGGGATCCTAATCAGTGAAACGACATATCTTCGGTTAAACTCCAGCCGCTTCTGCCAGCACTGCCATTCATCAAAAGTCTCTGCACGGAATTTAACCAACGGATCCTCTTTATAATCATTAATTTGTGCAAGGTGGACTTTGGTATCTTCAGGCGTAAGGCCAGGAAACTCCATCTTCAGATAATCAAAAAGCTTCATTTCCTCTCCATAAAAATCAATTGAGTCTGTTAACTCTTTGCTGTGACTTCACGTTACACGCCAGCATTCTGGTAAGCGGTTAACCCTAAATTAACTTGATTTGTTATCAGCATCGTTGCCTCCCGGCCGTTAACTTACTCACGTCTAAATAAGGTCCCACCTCCACCTGCAACCTGTTTTCATAACTGTGGTTGTATAGATTGTCAGCTATGAGCGAGAAGCGTGCATTTGGATAAATGGTTTATCATTTGAAAGTCCATGAAATCGGCCGATCTCTTCAGGGCGACATTATCAATATGCTTAAAGAACAACGGCAGGCGTTAAGCCCACCGTAACTCACCGGAAAAAGTCATCCACCGAATCGCTCCACTCATGTCCGGACAGAGACCAAACCTTGTTAATCGGGGGTGGGTATCCGCTTCTGCAGTACCCATTTTTTCCCACGAAATCGAACACTGCATGTGGATATCCGTTGATAAGGAGCACGCACTTCTGACTGTCTTCAGACCAGCCGATTTTAACGTCGGAAGGAATGTGGGCGTCTGATATATCCTCGACATTGTAGATATGCACTGCATCAAGAATCGGGTTCCCTTCTACGGACTCATCGAGCGCATAGAAATACCCGGTCCGGCCGTCGTCTTCAAATACGGCCGCCAGCATCCCCTCAGGTGCCAGGCTTTTTATGACCTGTGCTTCTCCTACAATGAGCTGAGCCTGTAGCGTCACTAAAATTGTCATACCGATGACTCTCCTTTCCCTGATTGTTTGTGTTCAGCCGTCAGCGATTCAGGCGCTCTCATTCCCATTGTGATTTGCGGTTCATCAGGTTATCGATTCGCGCCTGGCGCTCCGGCGTTATTGGGGCGTCAAGCTCCTCTATAAACGCCTTAAACTGGTTGTGATTGAGGAGAAACAGGCGTTGATCAAGCAGAATGTTCTGTGCTTCCCTGCAGGCGACCTCAAGCATAAAATCAGTCAATGATTTTGAGACCAGGCTTGCGGCCATGTCGATCAGGTCACGCTGTGATTTTCTGACTCGGATACTAATCGGAGCTTCACGAACGTCAGGTTTCATAGATACCCCATGTGTAGCAGATTTATATACAATTCAACTCTGGCACGCTTCGTCGGTTAGAAACACGAGCTGCATTGTACATTCATGCATCATTCATGACTTATAAAGTTGTATCCAGCTGATAATGTCATCGAGCTGTTGGTTATCCAGTTGGCCGCAGTTTTCAAAAACAGCTTCAGCGACGTAGCCCACCATTTTCTCGGTTGAAGAGCCTACACCAGCAACTCCCCCCATACCCTGTCTGCCCTCATTTGTCAGTACTCTTCTGCCGCTGCCGGTAAGAAACTGCTTCGCTTCGATGTTCACTTATTATCTCCCTAACAAAGCTGGTGTTAATTCTGTTAAAGCGTTCGCCCGTAAGGCCCGTTCGCCACTTTCGGTGATAAGCGTAAGAACAAACCGCGTATCCACGGTATCAGCTCAGAGCTGTAACGAACAGCAGCCCCAGGGGAAATAGTCCGGTCAGAACCGGTACCTTACACCGGATTGATGTCTACTGTATGCCATAAATGAGGGAAAACGGGCGATGGCCATTTTCCTGATTCTGATCGCCGGCAAGTGCTGCAGGCAGCAAAAGAGCCTGCGTAAGACAACATACCCTTGAGGGTCCTGACCTTCAACGTGCCCGACCCGGCCCCCGCCGCGCGGACGAAAAAAAGAGAAAAAATAAAAAAAAAGAAAAAAAGAATATGCCGAAAATGTGCACAGTCGCGACCCACGCAGAGCGTGGCGCACCGAGGCAAAGGCTTTGCAGGACTATAAGGCATGTTGTCTTACGTTTTGAGTGTGATGGTCCGATCCCACCAGCTTTCATGAATTGTCCCGCCGGGTGGACTGCTATAAAGTGCATACCAGCACTGCTGGCCTCTGCCGGTGATGAAGAAGAAGAATAATTCCGTCCGGCGAGTATTGAGCAAGACCTTCACTACGTATTGGGGTCTGATGCTCAATGGAACGAAAACTCACGTTATCGGAATGTGCGCCGGGTAGCGCCAGTTCAGGCCAGGCCGGTTTCACGCTGTTCAGCGCAAAGTTAAAGCGACACTCGTTCGCGGCCGTGATGTGAAAGACCTTTTCCGCCACGCCGGGGCGCAGGGTGAGCTTCACGTCCCAGGTAACCGTCGTAGCGTAGCGGCTTGCTGAAGGCGAGCTGATCTGCTGTCAATTGCTGTTTATACTGCCCGCCGACCCGTCACGCCAGATCGCCTGGTGCAGCGCAACGCCGAAATTGGTCGAAAACATCCGCCATCAGATGGGGCTGGGCAGCCGTCGTTCAGCGTGACGCTCCCGATCCGTTTCGATCTCCGAGAGGTGCGTAGGTGAGGCTCAAGGCGCTTGCCGCTCCTAAGCCAGTATGCGGCGCATCACCTTCCCGGAGAAGGTTTTAGGCAGGGCCGAGGTGATGTGGATGCGCCGCGGTACGGCGAAGCGACCGCATCTCGCCACCAGCCGGGCGCAAATGTTTTTTTTGAGCGCGGCCTGCTGCGCAGGGTCGGCGATATCGGTGACCACAAACAGCGCCACCATTTCCCCCAGCAGGTAGTGTGCCGTCCCGGCGGCAACCACCTCGACAACCCCCTCAAGCCCCATCAGGGCATTTTCTATCTCTGCGGTGGCGATGCGCTTACCGCCGATATTCATCACGTCATCCATCCGCCCCTGGATAATAATCCGCTCACCAACCCTTATCGCGCAATCGTGGGTGGCATAGCGCCACTGTCGCTGCCGATACGACCAGTAGTACTGGTCGTGCTGGATATCATTCTGCCACAACGTCGACATCCCGCCGGGGCCAAGCGTATTGTTAATCACAAGCATGCCCGTCTCGCCCGGCGCGCAGGTTTTCCCGCTGGCGGGATGAACCACCTCAGCCGCGCGCGTGAATACCGGCGAGAGCGCTCTACCGGAGCCGGCCAGCAGCGGCCAGCCGGATTCGGTCTGCCAGTAATGGTTCTCGCAGGGCACCCCCAGCTGTGCGGCCACCCACTCATCGGTGGCGTTATCCAGCGGCTCGCCGGCGAGATAGAGCGTGCGCAGCGAGGTCAGATCGGCGCGCGGCTTACCCTGCCGCCGGGCCATGCGAATCGCCCCGGCAATGGTCAGCATCCGGGTGATGCCGAGGGTTTCCACCATCTGCCACCAGTATTCTCCCGGCGAGTTAACCTCGCAGAGCACCGTCGTCAGCCCCGCCAGCAGCGGCCCATAGATCCCGTAGCTGTGCCCGGTCACCCAGCCGGCGTCGGCGGTTGTAAAGAAAATCTCGTCGTCCCGCAGCCGAAAGAGATGCACAAGGCTGGCCAGCAGCGCCACGGCGTAACCGCCCGTGTCGCGGACGATCCCTTTCGGCGTTCCTGTAGTCCCCGACGTAAACAGCAGATGCGAAGGCGCGGAGGCCGCAAGCCAGGTACAGGGCACGACGTTGCCACGATGTCGTGCCAACAGCTCTTCAAATGCCCGGCTGTACGTATCTACTACCCGCAGTCCGGCCATCCGCTCGGCGATAACGGGCAGTTCCTTGCGGCCTCGCTGCTCGCGGCTATGCAACAGCAGCACCGGCTGGCTGACGGCGATGCGCTGCATCAGGGCCTCATGGGTGATGGCGGAATAGAGCACGACATGCACCGCGCCAATGCGCGCGCACGCCAGCATAGCGACGGCCACCAGCGGCGTCATCGGCAGGGCGATGAGTACCCGGTCCCCCGGCTTCACGCCCCAGCTTTGCATCATGCTGCAGAGGGTATTCACCTGCTGCCAAAGCTCGCGATAGCTAAGCCGGTGCGTTTGCCCGAGATAGTCGCGATGAATAATGGCGCACTTCTCCCCTTTCTCTGCTAAATGGCGGTCCAGGGCGTTGAAGCTGAGATTGGTGCGCCCGCCCGTAAACCAGCGGCAGCGCGGGCTGCCGTCAAGGCTTTCCACCACCTCGGTAAAATCCGTTTCCCAGTAAAGCCGCGCGGACTCTTCCCGCCAGAAGTCGCGCAGAAAGGGATCGTGCTCACTCTGCACTGTTCGCATCGACGGCCTCCTGCGCGGCGATATGCCCGGCGCGGCGCGCGATGATCTCCGCCTGCCACAGAGCGTCATCGCCTACGCCTTCGAAACGCCCCGACCCCCAGGTCCAGAGCCAGGGCAACCCAAGGAAATAGAGGCCCGCCTCAACCGAGACACCGCGCTGATGTCGCGGATAGCCTTTCTCATCGAACGCCGGGACCTCGATCCAGCTGAAGTCGGTGTGGAAGCCGACCGCCCAGATAATGGCCGAGATCGCCGCCAGATCGATCGGCTCAGCAGGCCCATCGGGTTGCCACGGCGCCTGGTAGCGGGCTTCGACCGGGGCATCAATGCCCTGCTGGGCAATCCACGCATCGATGCTGTCTTTAATTTTTTGCGCGGTGGCATCAGCGCCATCAAGGTTGGCCCGCAGGTCGTCAGCGGTGTGCAGTTTGCCATCGGCATACGCCAGCAAACGCCCGTGCAGACGCATTCCCTGGAGCGCAAACGCGCGTAAATCAATATCGCGCCCGCCGTCGCGCCCGGTCACATAGTGATTGGTTTTGCGCCGGGCCTCCTCGCCCTGCGGATGATCCTCCACCGTCAGGCGGTAGTGGCCCATATCTTCAAGCCAGTCCACCACGTCGCGGCCACGATAAAAACGCGCCACCCGCGGCGCGCTGCCGACGCATAAATGCACCTGGCGTCCCGCGAGGTGTAAATCTTCGGCGATTTGCGCGCCGGACTGCGCCGAGCCCACCACCAGCACCTCCCCTTCCGGCATCTGCTGCGCGGATTTGTAGTGGGCGGAATGGATCTGCACGATGCGCTCGGGAAGCCGGGCGGCAAGCTCTGGAAAGCGCGGACGATGGTAGTTCCCCACGGCGACCACCACCTGGTCGGCCTGCAGCTCGCCGAGGGAAGTAAACAGCGTAAACCGGCTGTCGCGCTTCACTACCCGCTGGACGTTGACCCCTTCGCGCAGTGGGGCGTTGAAGCTCCGGGCGTAGCGTTCGAGATAGGCCACTATGTCGTCCCGCAGCATAAAGCCGTGGGGATCGTCGCCGTCATAAGGAAAGCCGGGAAGCTTGCATTGCCAGTTTGGCGTCACCAGGCAGAAGTTATCCCAGCGCTGCTCCCGCCAGGCCCAGGCCAGACGATGGCGTTCCAGCACAATATGACGGATGTTTTTTTGCGTCAGGCTCCAGCTCATGGCAAGACCGGCTTGACCGCCGCCAATAATGACGACAGGATAGGAGTTTGTATTCATCGTTTTCTCGGTTAACGTCAGGCTGTAATGGGGGTGATTTTTTCTACCGTAACTCTCTGCTCCGGGCTGAACTGCGCCGCCTTTTGCACAATCGCCGCCGATTGATCCTGCGCGCTGGAGCAGTAATAGCCAAACTTCGCTTTGACCCTTTCGCTCGCCTCATCCAGCGCGCGCGTGGTCACCTGCACAAACTCGTTCAGCGCGTAGGGATGGTTAACCAACAGGTATTTCTCAATCGCCGTTGATGGCGAATAACAGGTTTCTTTGCTGCCGTCAGGCCAGCACACCACAAAATGCATTGCAGGCATTGTCTGTTCCTCTATTGGTGAGTTATGCCGGTAAACGGCTGCTGCGTCAGATCCCAGTAACACGCGCGCTGCTCCCGGTAGCGCAGGATCAGCTTTTGTTCGCGGGTAAAATGCCCCGCCACGGCGCAGGCGATACCGCAGGCGGCGAAGCGCTGCGCCACCTCGTGGCAGCGCGCCTCGTCCACCGCCAGCAGAAAGCCGAAGCTGGGAAAGGCGCACAGCCACTGCTCAAGGTCGATTTCCGCCGGGATCGGGATCTGCTCAAGCGTCACCTCGGCGCCGAGGCCGCAGCTCTCCAGCATCATCGTCAGCGTCCCGGCCAGCCCCGCCTGGCTGATATCCTTCGCGGCGCAGAGGCTCCCCTCGGCGGCCAGCTCCGGCAGCAGCGCGAGGGCCCGGCGCAGTTCGGCGGGATCCGCGCGGGTCGCCGCGTCCCAGTTATTTCCCGGCGGGTGCCACCTCCCCTGCAGGTTGATGGCGACCATCAGCGTCTGCCCGGCCTGCGCCGCGCTGCTGCTGAGCGGACTGGCCGTTTCGCCGAGCACCGCTACGGCCAGCTGCGACCGATCGCTGCGCAGGTTGGTATGTCCGCCGACGATCGGCACCTGATAGGCGCGCGAGGCCGCGGCCATCCCCTGTAAGATCTGCGCCGCGTGCGGCTGCGCCTCGTCCCACAGCGCGTTGACCACCGCCAGCGGACGCCCGCCCATCGCGGCGATATCGCTCAGGTTGACCATCACCCCGCACCAGCCGGCAAACCACGGGTCTTCTGCCACAAAGCGGTTGATAAATCCCTCTATCGCCAGCAGCTTGTAGCCGCTGCCGTCCGGGATCAGCGCGCAGTCATCGCCGTTGGGAGACGGATTGGGCCAGGCGTCGCGCAGCTCGCGCGCCACCTGCTGGATGTCGCGCTTATGCGCGATGCCGCTAAAGGCGTGTAACCGCGCGATCAGCGCCGGCAGGCTCGGATTCATACGCGCCCCCCCGTCAGAAAAGCCGCGGCGTCAGCGGTTCGCGGAGGGCGCGAGGTCGGGATCACCATCCCGCTCCGGGGATCGTCGCAGGGCGGGTAAAACGCTAAATCGGCCTGCATCCGGGCATGCCTGACGCCGCGCAGCTCAAGCCACTCCAGGGTTTGCCAGCGCATGCGGCGAAATAGCGGTTCGTTCTGATGCTGGACCTGGGCATAAAACGCCTCGCAGCCCAGGGCGTGCGCGCTGCATACCGCGAGGCGGATCAGCGTCGGCCCCAGCTGCCCCTGGCGGCGATAGGCGGCGTCCACCGCCAGCCGCGACCCCAGCCAGACTCCCGGCGACTGCTGATGGATGCGCACCGTGCCGACCACCCGGTCGTGCCAGCCGGCCACGCAGCCCAGCGCCACCAGCAGGTGGGCGTGGTCATCGATCTCATCGCGATCGTCATCGGCGAACAGCCCCTGCTCGCGGCAAAAAACCTGCCGACGCAGCGCATAGGCCTGCTCGCGCTCCCACGGCAGCGTGACCCATTTAATGGTATATCCGGCATAGTCATTCATCGCTCGCTCCTTAGGCCGTGGCCTGTTCAAAGCTGGAGAGCGACGAGCAGGCGCCGCAGCGGCCGCAGCCGGCTTTGATATCGCTGGAGCGCAAATGCGCCTGGTTCAGCATCTGGCCCAGAGGTTGTAAAATCGAGGACATAAACCGGCTGTCCGGCGCCGGATGGTGCTCCAGCGGCGTACCGCTGATCGGCACAAAGGGCACGACGAACGGATAGACGCCCAGACCAATCAGCGTTTGCGATAGCGACAGAATGGCCTCCGGCGTGTCCCCCAGGCCAGCAAGAATATAGGTGCTGACCTGCCCGCGCCCGAAGACCGCTACCGCGTCGGCGAAGGCCTCAAGGTACTGCTCGACGCTGACCTGCGCTTTGCCCGGCATGATGCGCGCGCGGACCTCCGGCGTCACCGCCTCCAGGTGCATCCCCAGCGCATCGATACCGGCCTCTTTCATCCGCGTAAACCATTTCGCGTCCCCCGGCGGCTCGCACTGCCCCTGCAGCGGCAGGTTCACCGCGGCTTTAATGGCGAGGGCGCTTTCCACCAGAATGCGCGCGCCGCGGTCGCTGCCCGACGGCGTGCCGGTGGTCATCACCATGTGTTTTACCCCGTCCAGCTCCACCGCCGCCCTCGCCACTTCGGCCAGCTGCTCCGGCGTTTTCCGGGCAATGGTGCGCCCGGCGGCCAGCGACTGGCCGATGGCGCAGAACTGGCAGGCCTTCGCCCGGTTCTCATAGCGAATACAGGTCTGTAGGATGGTGGTCGCCAGCACGTCCGTGCCGTGCAGGGTGGCAATGTGCGAATAGGGGATCCCGTCCGCCGTTTGCCGATCGTAAAACCTGGGTTTGCTGGCGAAGCTAATCTCCCGCACCGGGATGGCGTTGTTAAACAGCCGGGCGGCGCCGGACGCCTCGTGCTTCACCTGCCACGGCGAGCGATGGGCGGCGTGGGTGTATATCGGCACCATCACCGTCACGCCGTCAATGTTCATCGCCTGATGATCCGATGGCCCGGCGCCGCCGTGGCGGCTGACGTGCTCCTGCTGCGGGTTAATGACGTTAACCCCCTGAGTCAGCAGCTCAGTAATCAGCTGCTGGCGCGTGGACGGTATGTTCTGCATCGCGACCTCCTCCGGTTTCAGGTTCTGTTTCACGCGTCACGACATAGCGGGCCGGCGTGTTATCCAGCCGCAGGCTCAGCAATTCCGGGCGGGCGTAGTGGCCGACCGAATCCATCATCCGTTTGCGTTTGGTAATCAGCGCCATATCCAAATCGGCAATCAGTATTCCTTCGCCCTGGGTCAGCGGCGGCGCCAGATGACGGCCCTCCGGCGAGATGATGGCGGTGTGACAACCGCCCCGCAGCCCCTTCTGCAGGGCGGGATCCGGGGTCAGTTCAGCGATCTGCTCTTCGCTCAGCCAGCCGGTGGCATTGATGACAAAGCAGCCGGACTCCAGCGCATGGTGGCGAATCGTGACCTCCATCTGCTCGGCGAAAATGGGGCCGACCAGCGAGCCGGGAAACTGGCTGCAGTGGATCTCTTCGTGCTGCGTCATCAGGCTATAGCGAGCCAGCGGGTTGTAGTGTTCCCAGCACGCCAGGGCGCCCACCCGCCCGACGGCGGTATCCACCACCTTCAGCCCGGCGCCGTCGCCCTGCCCCCAGATCATGCGTTCATGGTAGGTCGGCGTGATTTTGCGCCGCTTGAGCACCAGTTCGCCGCTGGCATCGAAAACCAGCTGGGTATTGTAGAGCGTGCCGCGATCGCGTTCGTTCACCCCCAGGACGACCACGATGCCGCGCAGACGCGCGCGCTCGCCGACGGCGCAGGTGATCGGCCCCGGCACCACGACGGCCTGTTCATACAGCTTGAGATGGGCGGCTCCCGCGCTGATCGCCGGGGTAATAAACGAGAAGTAGGGGTAGTAGGGGACAAACGTCTCCGGAAAAACGATGATCTCCGCCCCCTGCTCCGCAGCCTCGTCGATTGCCTCCAGAACCCGGGCCAGCGTCCTGCTGGCCTCATGAAGGTCCGGTGCAATCTGGGCTGCCGCCGCACGAATAATGCGTGATTCAGCCATCATGCGCCTCCGTTTACATCGTCCAGGTGTCGATGATGACCGCGTTATCCCGCACGTGGAGCAGTTTGAGATCGAGTACATCCAGCGGGTTGATGGGGCGAATGCCTTCCAGCAGGGAGGGTTCGCCGTGGCCGTACAGCGCCTGCAGGGCAAAGCGGCAGGCGTAGACTTTCCCGCCTTCGGACATAAACTTCGTCAGCTGATTGGCGTAGTTCTGATGGCCTGGGAAAGCTTCGGCGCCGAGGGTGGGGAACCCGCGCTGCACGCCGAGCATCACCCCCGGGCCGTACAGCAGGATGGAGGTGGCGAAACCTTTGCGCTGCAGACGGGTGGCCTGCAGCATATTGACGAAGCCGATCGAACCTTCGAAAGCGACGGTGTGGAACGTCACCAGCGCCTTCTGCCCCGGCTCGGCTTTTACGTCCTCAAAGACTTTCTCTTCATAATCGACCAGGAAATCACCGGTCTGGTGGGCTGGTAATGTGACTTTTGGCATAGCGCTCTTCTCCCGATAGTTATAGGGGGAGTCTCTCTCCCCGTTATGGCACATCCGCAGGTGATGCCATGGGAGTAGAGCAAGCGCCGTGCCAGCGGACGATCGCGGGGATGCAATCAATGACCTATCAATTGCTCAAATTGTGCGCTAAAAAATTTTTATCCCGGCGATCGCCCCGCCTTCAGCTCCGTACAGAACCCGCACCATTCCGGGGAAACGCACCGATTTGATGCCTTTTTGCACCACAAATGCACACAATAAAAATCATAATGCAATCAATGATACAATCAATGGTAAATATGATTGCATAGCACCAAACAACAGGGAATAGTGTCTCTCTTTGCCGCTCTTTTCAGGGGGAGCCCTATGCTGAACAAAATCGCCAACCGCTGGAAAACCCATCAACAGCAGCATACGGCGCGCCCGGCCTACCTGCTGATTGCCGATATCATTGCCGATGGCATCAACAGCGGAGAGTTTCAGCCCCGCGACCGCCTGCCGCCGCTGCGCGATCTGGCGGCCCTGCTGGCGATTAACTACACCACGGCGACCCGCGGTTACGCCGAAGCCAGGCGGCGCGGACTGATCGACTCTCGTCCGGGGATGGGGAGCTTTATCCGCGGCAAAGTGCCCTCGGTACCGCTCAACGGCGGCAGCAGCTATGAGATGACCATGAACTCGCCGATTGAGCCGGGAGAGGAGCTGGCGCAGGCGATCGCCGCAGGGGCCATTAACCTATTTACCCAGAAAAATATTCTGGCCCTGCTGCGCTACCAGGATTTTGGCGGCCTCGCGGATGATAAAGCGATGGCGAAAGTGTGGCTGGAGAAGCAACTGCCGCCGGTCAGCATCGACGAGATTCTGGTCACGCCGGGGATCCACAGCGCGCTGGTGGGGCTGCTGACGCTGCTGTGTCGCCACGGCGGCAGCGTGTGCGTCAGCGATTTGATCTATCCCGGATTGAAAGCCATCGCCAGCCAGCTAAATATTACGCTGCAATCCCTCCCCTGCGATGAGGACGGCCCGCTGCCGCGCGCGTTTGAACATCAGTGCCAGACCGGCAATATTCGCGCGCTCTACGTCAACCCGACGATCCAGAACCCCACCACCCTGACCCTGCCGTTACGTCGGCGCGAGGCGCTGGCGGACGTCGCGCTGCGCTACAGCATCCCGGTGATCGAGGATGAGGCGTACGCCGCGCTGGCGACGCAGCATATCGCCTCTTTCAGCGAGCTGATTCCCGAACTGACCTGGTATCTTACCGGGATGTCGAAGTGCTTCGGCCCCGGGCTGCGCACGGCGTTTGTCAAAGGACCGGGGAAACGCAATACGCAGCTGCTGGCGGGGGCGCTGCGGGCGCTGAACGTCATGGCCAGTCCGCTGACAAATGCCCTGGCCGCGCAGTGGATTCAGGAGGGGACGGCGGACCGGGTATTGCAGTCGGTACGCGCCGAATCGACGATCCGCCAGAAAATAGCCGCCAACATTCTCAAGGAGTTCAGCTATCGGGCAACCCCGGAGGGCTTCCACCTCTGGCTGCTGCTCCCGCGGCATTTTAACTGGAACCCTGCGGAAATGGCGGTGCAGCTGCGCGATCTCGGGGTCAGCGCCGTCTCCAGCGCCGCCTTCTGTACCGATAACAACCCGCCGGACGCCATTCGGATTTGCCTCGGCGGCGCCTGGTCGCGGGAAGTCTGTACTGAAAATTTACATACCTTGGCCCACGTGATGCGCAACCCGCTGAACTTTGGCAGCGTGATTTTGTAGGTGTAGTGGTTCAATGGTTTTAGACACGCTCAGAGGTTATAACTGACATCACTGATGAGGTGATCATATGAGCGCACGAATATTTACTCCTGAATTTAAGCGCGAATGCGCAGAACTGGTTGTAGACCATGGCTGTTCATTCAGGGACGCCATCCTGAGCCGGCACGGAGGACTGTAGCCTATAACGGGGTTTGAGGTCCAGTGGAACGAAAACGTACGCTAAGAGAGTAATTCGTTGTTTTTAAATAGCTTAATACGTTGAATCCGGGAGAGTTTAGCCTTCCCGGATTAGATGCGGCGTAATCCCAAATTCGTTTATGGCGCCAGCTGCTGGTACCTGGCAGAGTTAAGTTCTTATCGCAAAGGATGATAAAAATGAGCCATGGCAAATGTGAGCCGACAAACACGAATGCCGCCGATTACAAGCTGTACGCGCGATTCGATGCTGGTGAAACGCTTGAAAGCGTTTTAGCCTCTCCACCGACCACGAAGCACAATAAAGTAACTTCTGAAGGAAACATCAGGACAGAACACAGAATGTGGATGGCGTGGAGAAAGAAGCATCCCAGACCACTCTGATTATCAGTGACGATTAATAAGGATAAAACATGCGAACGACAAGTATCACCCTGTGTCTGGTTTTGGCGAGTTTTGGTGTATCCGCTAAAATCCTTGCAGAGCCAGACCTTACTAACCAGGCAAATAAAACGTGTGCTAAACGAGATGTACTGGAACTGAAAGTCCCTTTAGAAGCCAATAATCCCTACTCTCCCACATGGGGTTTAGACAAGGGCATGGTGCAGGCCACAATTGACGCACTGAAAGAAAATCCAGACATCGCCCCGACTGACTCTGTAGCCTGCCAACAGGCTGCAATAAAACAGTATCGGGCTGGGCAAAAACACTACAGTAAGCTCAGGTAGCTGCCGTGATGCCCACCAGCTGAAACCTGTGTGTGGTATAAAAACCCCGTAGCGCTGGTGCAAAACAGACCAGCGCATTCCAGTTCTCAATCCCCTTCTGTTATGTAGGCCCCTGTCGCATTCAGACCTGAATAACCGTGCAGGGAAACATGTCAGTAAGCCATCTGGATACAAAAACTGGTGGTATAGCCACTTTAGCTTAAGGCTAATGTATGCGTACATTAGCTTTAAATTTATGTTATTTACCCTTCTCCCTTCCTGGATGCCTTAACCTGGGTCTGATAGTTGCGCTTTACCCGCTCAATTTCCGCCAGAGTTGCCGCCCAGTGCAGCCCTGCGGCGTGACGATATCTGGTTGCCATTTTTTCAACGGCCTCCGGAGTGCTGTCATCGCTGCGGTGCTGCCGTCCCTTCACCCCGAAAATTTCCACTATAAGCCACTGGCTACCGGTTCTGCCGAACAAGGCCTGACACAGCCGCCTCACGGCAAGCGGGGTCAGATCCGGGTCGGGATCATACGCGATGGTGGCAAAAATAAAACGCAGCATCTCTGAGGTTTTGTAGCGTTTTACCGCTGCCGCCAGCCGGGCAGCTCTTTGCGGCGCTTCCCAGCGGTCGTCGCTGTAACCTGCCACCTCAGAGAGATAGTCCTTCTCGAGTTGTTTAGCCGTGTAGCAACGTCCCCCCAAAAACATCCGCATAGCTTCTTTCGTTTCAGCTCTCACGAATCTTGTCCTCAGCCAAAGCTAATGTACGCATACATTAGCATTAAGTATCAGGTTAAACAAAAATCAGGAAACCGATCTGATTCAGTGCAGGTGGCTGTCTCTTTTGAATTATAGCTTTTGTGTTCTGGTATACAGGTTACCCCCTCTTTTCCCGCTGGTCTACTGTAGTCGACACAAAAGACAGGAACCTCGGTATGTCCTGATAATATTGTTTGAGTTTTAATCACGAAGCAGAGGGTATCGCATATAGTAGACACAACGCAGCAAGAATAACGCTCGATGCAAAATTTAGAGCATTGTCGCCTACAGTAGACATTCCGGGTATCGACACTGGTGCATCCCGTTCACGGACCATGGCAGAGCATCCAGTAGACACGGTATGGAAGGAAGGATGTCAGTCCTCACCTTTCCGTCTGTTTTGACTGTGTCGGAGACGACGGTTGCGGTTATTGTTGATGCCTTTGGCCGTCAGGTGAATACCTGTCAGTCAGGTAACTCTGTCGTTACATTTGATGCCCGAAAATCATAATTACCACATATTAATCCGGGCATTCCGGAAAATTGTGCCTGCCTGAAGAGTATCAAACGATACCTGTCTCCCCTCCTCTGAATTATCTGCTCAGTCGAGAACCTTGACGATCGGGTGATTCAGTTTCGGCAAATGGCAGCATGATAATGTCAGCCAACAGCGTGCTGGTGAATTTATTGTCGAGCCAGACGAATTCTGTTTGTCACTGCATACTGCATGCCGGGCAGAAGAGTGAACAACGATCGAACCGAAACAGTTGCAGCGTCGTATGGAGAAAGAATGGGTTGGTTTCAGGTGGTGCTTCGGCCGGTTTCAAACAGTGTCTGACCGACTTCTGGTAAGTTTCTCCCTTGCTGTCTGGTGATTCTGTCTTGCCCGGATTGTTGACTATTGATGATGGTGTTTATCCACAGCTTAGAATAATAACAGAAGCTTAACTAAAGCTAAGAAAAGGACAAAAAAGACTAATAAAAGAATAACGTTTTAGTGAGGCCTTGAACTACGGGGCTCTCAGGCCATCTCTGTCAACGCTGGCGGGTATTCTATCATTGCTGGCGAGTGAACCATCATCGCCAGAGGGTATACCATCAACGCTAACGGGGCAATTATCATCGCCAGAGGGTAGATTTTATCAACGCCAGCGGGTAATCTGGTAAAAATATCCACATCCGGGACTTTATAAAATGGCCAATGATAACAATCAGTTAGCGCTAATTATCACTGAGCAAGATAAAAGTTCTGGTGAAGTTATACATTTGGTTCCTAACTCAAAACAGAGTATTCAACCCAAATCGCTACTGCGATTGGGGGTCTTTGTTCCGACAGTCAAGGATGGCAGCGACCCTATGGCACGAGGTCATGTCATCGATGCAACGACTGAGTTGTGTCGTCTTTCCTCTATCGCTGGAGAGGGGTACGAAAAGATTAGTATTTTTGGGCCCAGGCTTGATATGGATACGGATTTCAAAGTCTGGCTAGGGATCGTGGACACACTCGCCAACACGTTTCTTGAGCCTGATGGGACTGTTAGGGTCAATTTTATTGATTTTGCTTTCAGTTGTGGGCTTGCTACAAAACGAGTTGATTCAAGGTTAAGGAAACGTTTTAGCGACTCACTGACACGGCTCCAGCACACCCATTTCCAGTTCATCAAAAACTCAACAGTAGAAGGGAAAAAAGTAAAGATCGACATGAGCCTGGTGTCTACTTCTTACTATGATGAGGGAACCGATGAGGTCATTATCAGGCCAAATCCGGATTTGAATACTCTGTATCGTGTCGACGGGAAGACCCGACTTTACTTAAAAATATTGAAGACCCTGTCTCGAAAAGAATCAGCCCAGGCACTGTATCTTTATCTAGTTGAATTACCTGACCATTTTTATCGCATTGGATTCGACCGCTTAAGAGAACGGTTGCAGCTGACTTCACACAAAGGTGCTCAGAATGCGACGATAAAAAAAGCGTTAGAGCAACTGGATGAAGCTGGTTTTTTAAAATACACGATAGAAAAAAATCGTGGGGATTATGTACTGGTCATTCTTAGTCGAAACAAAAAAGTTACCTGAGTTATTTAGGTAAAATCAGTCATTTACATTACACACTGACTCCAGAGTGTAGTTTCAAGAGTTCGGGATTTTAGCTAACGCAGCAAACCGCACCAGGTAATTACCCTCCAGGGATGAGGCTTTACACCAGCAGCACCCTGTTTACCCGCCAGCGTTGAGGATGAGCACCGGCAGCGGCCCCGCTTACCCGCCAGCGTTGAGGATGAGCACCGGCAGCGGCCCCGCTTACCCGCCAGCGTTGAGGATGAGCACCTGCAGCAGCCCCGTTTGCCCGCCAGCGTTGATGATTAGCACCTGCAGCGACCCCGCTTACCCGCCAGCGTTGAGGATAAGCACCGTCAGCGCCCCCGTTTGCCCGCCAGCGTTGAGGATAAGCACCGTCAGCGGCCCCGTTTGCCCGCCAGCGTTGAGGATGAGCACCGGCAGCGGCCACGTTTACCCGCCAGCGTTGAGGTTGAGCACCGGCAGCGGCCACGCTTACCCGCCAGCGTTGAGGATGACTACCGGCAGCGGTCCCGTTTACCCGCCAGCGTTGAGGATGAGCACCGGCAGCGGCCCCGTTTACCCGCCAGCGTTGAGGATGAGCACCGGCAGCGGCCCCGCTTACCCGCCAGCGTTGAGGATGAGCACCGGCAGCGGCCCCCTTTCCCCGCCAGCGTTGAGGATAGCCACCGTCAGCGGCCCCGTTTACCCGCCAGCGTTGAGGATGAGCACCGGCAGCGGCCCCGCTTACCCGCCAGCGTTGAGGATGAGCACCTGCAGCAGCCCCGTTTGCCCGCCAGCGTTGATGATTAGCACCTGCAGCGACCCCGCTTACCCGCCAGCGTTGAGGATAAGCACCGTCAGCGCCCCCGTTTGCCCGCCAGCGTTGAGGATAAGCACCGTCAGCGGTCACGTTTACCCGCCAGCGTTGAGGATAAGCACCGTCAGCGCCCCCGTTTGCCCGCCAGCGTTGAGGATAAGCACCGTCAGCGGTCACGTTTACCCGCCAGCGTTGAGGATAAGCACCGTCAGCGCCCCCGTTTGCCCGCCAGCGTTGAGGATAAGCAACGGTAGCGGATCCGTTTACCCGCCAGCGTTGAGAATGATTCCCCTCCACCGACCCCGTTTACCCGCCAGCTTTGACACTACCAGCGACTAGAGTCGACATTAAAATCGCCGTGACCTGCTGCAGCGTGATATACGCCCGGCTGGCATGAAAAGAATTTTAACCAAACAGCACACATCCAGCGGTACAGGAGGCCAGGTTTAACCCGGGGCAGAAACAGATTGATCTATAGCGACTTGTTAGGATCATTTAGCAAAAACCAATCCCGAAAGGCCTGCTTGCTATCGAAGGTGGGAAGGTTATGTATGGACAAGTTCCAGTTAATGATTTTCACTATAAAAGACAAAAATTCAATTTTAGCCTCATTCAGTACACCCTCTCCTTTTTTGCGTATATAGAAGTCATACCATCGTTCGTAAGCGGCAACATTGATAGATTCAGATGCTTCCAGAAGCCGGGGGATATAATAAACCAGTTCTTCAAAGGCAATACTGCCTTGAGGGATATCAGAACGGCTCAGGCGACAAAGAAGGTTAATCGTGGCTCGAAGGTGATGCCACTGCTGTGCCGGGGAGGATGGGAGGGCGTTCATGCTTATCGGAAGTTCATGAGGAATTAAAGCAAGGATCTGATTTCCACTGGTAGACAGCTCACGCCGGTACTGGTGTAAAGTATGGTGTTTAACCTTCTTCATCATAGGGTGGTAGATCCATTTTTTCGCTTCCTCAGAAACGAAAAGTAACTTTTCTATCGCATCCATCATCTTTATGCCTTCCCCATTCTCACGATATGGAGCGATGATACTTTCAATCCGAACGGCATCGATCTCCACCAGCGCCAGCTGGTCTGTTTGCGCTAACAGGTCTGGATTGGGCTGGATATCCTCCGATGTATCATTAATAAATATCCCGATTGTCGTATCGTTACATATCCCTGTGAGGTCAGCATTAAGGCCACAAACAATCCCACCACCAGCGAGATTTTTGAGGTTAACTATCCCTTTCTCCTTACCCTGCAGAAGATGAGGGAGAGCAAGGTATTTTTTTTCCTGTATTTTCACCTTTATGTATTTTTTTATATGTTGTAGTGTGAGCTCACTACAAACCCCTTTTACTTCTGTGCTGTGGCTAAAATGCCATTTTTTATTTTGACCCTGCCTAGCAATCAGGGAGGTCCCACAGATGAGGCAGATACAGTTACACGAAAGCCCATTTTCAACGCTGGCGATATCAACAATTTTACTTGAATCCGTATCAAATCCAAACGGGATCCATTTTTGTGCATTACGTCGGCTTTGTTGAATAAATCGAACTTTTGCTGAGTTGAAGGATCAGATCACGCATCTTCCCGACAACGCAGACCGTTCCGTGGCAAAGCAAAAGTTCAAAATCACCAACTGGCCCACCTACAATAAAGCCCTCGTCAACCGTGGCTCCATAACTTTCTGGCTGGATGATGAAGCTATTCAGGCCTGGTATGAGTCGGCAACGCCTTCATCACGGGGAAGACCTCAGCGCTATTCTGATCTCGCCATCACCACCGTTCTGGTCATTAAACGCGTGTTCAGGTTGACCCTGCGGGCTGCACAGGGTTTTATTGATTCCATTTTTACACTGATGAATGTTCCGTTGCGCTGCCCGGATTACACCAGTGTCAGCAAGCGCGCAAAGTCGGTTAATGTCAGTTTCAAAACGTTCACCCGGGGTGAAATCGCGCATCTGGTGATTGATTCCACCGGGCTGAAGGTCTTTGGTGAAGGCGAATAGAAAGTCAAAAAGCATGGCCAGGAACGCCGTCGTATATGGCGAAAGTTGCATCTGGCAGTTGACAGCAAAACACATGAAATCATCTGTGCAGACCTGTCGCTGAATAATGTGACGGACTCAGAAGCCTTCCCGGGTCTTATCCGGCAGACTCACAGAAAAATCAGGGCAGCATCGGCAGACGGCGCTTACGACCCCCGGCTCTGTCACGATGAACTGCGGCGTAAGAAAATCAGCGCGCTTATCCCGCCCCGAAAAGGTGCGGGTTACTGGCCCGGTGAATATGCAGACCGTAACCGTGCAGTGGCTAATCAGCGAATGACCGGGAGTAATGCGCGGTGGAAATGGACAACAGATTACAACCGTCGCTCGATAGCGGAAACGGCGATGTACCGGGTAAAACAGCTGTTCGGGGGTTCACTGACGCTGCGTGACTACGATGGTCAGGTTGCGGAGGCTATGGCCCTGGTACGAGCGCTGAACAAAATGACGAAAGCAGGTATGCCTGAAAGCGTGCGTATTGCCTGAAAACACAACCCGCTACGGGGGAGACTTACTCGAAATCTGATTTATTCAACAAAGCCCATTACGTCGCATGTATATTCCTCGTTAAAAATGAGTAAAGGAATTCTACATCATCCGTTTTTATCAAACCTGGAATAACAGCGTCTAATTACATTATTCATATCTCATCGGGGATGAGATGCCACACGGAAGCAGGTATTTTGTCATAGTTTTTTTTCATGTAGATCTCAGCCCTGCGGTGATCATAAGCTCCGTTCAGGCTGGTTATCTTATTTATATCCCCACCTTCATCATTTAATTTATCCAGGATACGCTCAAACACTCTGTCAAGGGTTTCAGTCGTACTGCACTTTCTGAACTTCAGGAGATAGGCTTCTCTCAGGCTACTGTGCGCATTTGGGCTTTTCAACAACGACGCTCTGGTGCATGTTCAAAAACACTGGCTATTTTCGAAAACAGTAAACGAAGTTCCACGCACAGGCAAGAGAAGCAATTTGATTAATTTCCTGTTCTGCCTGGATTTGAAAAAAAACAATGTTACCATACTGGTTATAAAAACAGTATCAGTAAAAAAACATGAGATCTTCCCATGACAGATAAAACCAAACTGGTTGCTATCTCACGAACCGATGACATGAGCGCTCTGGATGCACTCAAGCTGTTGCGGTTTCGCCGGTACAATACAGCCAGAAGTCAGTTAAGGGTCACGAGTGTCTGGTCTGCATGGTGCGCCAGGCACGGTCTGACCCCCTTCCCCGTCACAGCGGTTGATGTCGAGCGCTATATTAATGGGCTGAATGGATCCGTTAAAATGGCGACCATCTCTCATTTTATTGCATGCCTTTCAAGCGTTAACAGCAGCCTGGGTTTTCCAGACTTCCGCAACGTTCTGATAAAAGCACTGGTTCAGGTATGGCGGGCGCGGGAGAATGAGAAAAAAATCGTCACCGGCCAGGCCCTTCCATTTCTTATATCCGATCTCAATATTCTTCGCCGGTCGCTGCATAAAAGCGACGACCTGAGAGACATACGGGACCTTGCAATGATATGGGTTGGGTTTGAAACCCTGCTGCGTAACGTGGAAATTCGAAGGATTAAAACCGGCGACCTGAAATGGCAAAATGACACGTCCTGTTACCTTCTGGACGTCATGCGGACCAAGACAAGCCTTTCAAGTAACCTGACATTTCAGCTCTCACCACAATGCAGTCAGCATATCAGACGGTTGATTGAGACGGTGGAATACACCGATACCGAAACCTTCGGGCACCGTTTTCTTTTTCAGCCTGTAAACATCCATACGAACCGATATTTCCCGTCCACCAGCAGTAAGCTATCCCGGGGTAAATCCATAGACAGGATGCTGGTCAAAGCAGGATTCAGTGAGGGGTTACTGACGCAGTTACAGAATGAATCAAAGGTATCACGGGAAGATGTTGGTATGCTGTCGTCTAATTCACTGAACCAGGCATTTGCACGCCTCTGGGGGATTGCCGGAAAGGTCAGCGACAGTAACCGACAGTCCGGGCGGTACCGGACATGGACAGGACACAGTGTGCGTGTGGGGGGAGCCATAGAGCTGTTTAAGGCCGGGTACTCCCTGGAAAAGATTACCGAGATGGGGAACTGGTCTGATCCAAAGATGGTCTTCCGTTATATCCGGGGATATCTTGCCAGTGAAAAAGCCATGGTAAGCTTTATGCGTAATCATCTGGACGACATATAGATTTTACGGAGAGAAACACCAGCACTCAGCAACATATTACTGAGCGCTGGTCACTTATGAACTTTTCAGATATTCAGTTCTTTCAAATCTGTCACAACAAAATCCCCTTTACCTGAAAGAGTGTCAAAATCATCGAGTGTAAATTCATGGGTGTGGTACCAAATGACCCTGCATGTGGGGCAGGTAACAGGTAACAAATCTTCCGCTAATTTTTCGCTGTTATGGATAACCTCACCCATCTCGTTATGTTCGACAATATAACCGCTTATGCAAAGGGTTTCGTACCCATGAGCACCGGTAACAATATGGGTTGCTGTTCTCTCACGAATTTCCCCATTAATTTTAATCTGCTCTCGAGTGGTAATCGTTCTTTTATTATTCATGAAAACTCCGGATGATATTTAAAAACGGCTGACATTGCTCCCTGCTTCGGAATAATTGTGAAGGCAGGCAGGAAATCGGAAAATGCGTTACCCTGTGCCTGAATCAGTTCTGGTGCGTCTCACGAAGGAAAATGAGAGGCGATATCATGGATTATCCTTTTTGAGCAGCTTTTTCTTCTTTTCTTTGTTTTTTTAATCTCCGTTTTTCCCTGAAATTTGCAACGGTATAGAGAGTGACTGATGCAATGAAATTCACCAGTGCAGCAAACTCTACTGCCAGATTGATCACGGCAGGTTTGACAGGAAGCCAGAGTGAGACAAGGAGAAGGAGGAACGATGTGATACACCGTAAGGCGTGTACATTAGAGCCTCCACTCTGGTTAATCATACCCGTACCGGAACAGATTTTGTTTGTCAGATAATTTAATCCGAATGCACAAACAGCAGTTACTAACAAGAAAATCGCGTAAGTCATTTTTCCTCCAGAGGTTTTAATCTTAATTTGACCACGTTAACCAGTTTCATTATTCCCGCCTCATCCGGTACGAAAATGTAACGACATCTCGGCCATGTTGCGTGTGTAAATATCTTACCAGCGGTGTTGATATTCAGAGGAATAAGCCTTTCGGTCTTGCTCAATGGCATTTTCTCTATCGGGATCAACCCTGACTTAAAACTTTTTATCATTAAGTCGAGAGGGGTTTTACAATCTTTATTGCTCATCGTTTCTGTGTAACGGATCATCCCGGCAATCGTTACCTATATCGTTCCTATATCAGATTCGAATTTCGGCAGCACCGGCCAGTAAGGAATTTCAAAATCCACACTGGTAAGCGCCTGTTCGTAACCCTGCTCATTTGTTTCTGCAACCGTTTTAAGGCCTGGGAACCGGGCGTGCATAAATTTGATAATCTTTACCACATTGGGCGTGCTGGCCTGACGCTGATATATCTCTGGCAGCCATGTGGACGTGGTGGCCCATGTCGTGGTGCATGCATAAGTTTTTTGCTCCATATGCCATAAAATAGAGGTGTCAGCCAGGAAGTGATGAACAGTCAACAGCTCGGCCAGCAGCCGATCTTCATCTGGATGTGTTATGGCATTTTTGAAACAGACCTGTACGCGGAAACGTTCTTTTGCAGACAGAAAAGTGTTTCCCCTACTGACGGCCACTTTGTATAACCTCCTGGCCGGATCAGCTTCACAAATCCCGGTTAGAATCCGGCTCATTTTGACTCCCTGATGACTTCCACCAGCCCTATACGGGGCAGGACAGAACGATATTTTTCATTAAAATCGCCGCGCTTCTGCCTTTCACCTTTTACGTAATTTTTTAACGGATTAAACCGTCCCGGTTCGCTGAACAAAATTAATGGTAAAGGCGCGCGAAAGTTGAGTTTGTACGGCCCATGAACATCATCTGGATCTTCAGGACTGGTGTACCGGATATTGACGTTAACAGCCGGAAAGTTACTTTCCCGGATGAGCCGAAATTTTCTCGAACTTTCATCGTCATGACTCACTTCATCATTGAGCAACGACAGCATCATGATTTCTTCGGTTCGTTCCTGTTTCAGCCGTTCAACATCCTGTTTTGTCAGACTGATATCCGGCTGGAGCTCAGTTATCTCCCTGCGCAAGCGGTCGATAACCGTTTCCAGCCGGGTAAATTTATGAATGACAGGGATTTGCCAGGTGAACCCCAGGGAGCGAATTTGCTCAGTAACGATCCGGATATTACGGGACACCTGTAAAGTCACCAGCCACGGGTAAACCTGATGCAGAATTTCTGACCGGGAGTCCTGGTAATGAGTGATAGCTTTTACAGCCTCAGCAAATTTGTCGCGAAGCCGGTTGATTTCACCCACCAGCGACATCACCTGATCATGATTGTTTCTGACCACAACGAATCCGGGATATTTTCGGGTGATTTTGGTTGAATAATGCTCATCCCTGACATGGACTTTATCAACCCGCTGCTGCCGGTAAATATCCACCAGGGTGTCGACGTCGGGTACCGAATGAGTCACATTGATTTCCTGTGGAGGATTCAACTCCTCAACACTACGGGGCTCCGGGAGCGTGGCAAGGTAAGATGAGCCGATATCGCTGTGACGGAGTAAACTGTGCAGCTCACCGAGTTTGCGTAGTTGCTCTTCGTTGTAATGGGCAAAGTCAGTATTCATATCGTCTCCCGTATCGTATTCCTGAACGTGCGACGGTAATCGTTAAACAAACTCTGGTAAAGACTTAAACGTCAGCCATACAGGCTGGCGTCGCCCGTCCCTGCATACTCTGACGAGGCGATAACGGTTTTTCTCCATCGTGACCAGCCAGTACCCATCGGAGACAGGGCGATCGAGAGTGAACAGTTTTAACCCGTAAAAACCCATCGAGGTAAACAGACGCCCTTCCCGCTCCCGGAAAGAGACCGTAAAGGACGGGAACAGAAGCCAGAATGCAGTGAAGAAAACATACCAGGTATACGGAACAGTCAGTTGTAGAATTTCATAGTTCCTGACGGTAGCTGTGACCAGGCCAAGGCTGAATACAGCAGCAATGCTGGCATATACTTTGAAAGACGCGCTATCGGAGTTTTTCCAGGTAATACCACTAATACAATGCACTTTGCTCATCGCCTTGCCTCAATGTAGTTGTCTGCGCACTTTCATCCGGGGAAGAATTTCTTTCTCCCACAGAGACCTTGCATTCCCATGCCCCCCCAGGAGTTGCATTGCACAAACCCTGTTAAACACGGTTACTTCTTTCCTGATTGCCTGGGTTTGGCTGTCTGTGAGCTCAATGCATTCCGGTACCAGCTGCATAACACCGTTCATCATTTCGGCCTTTATGAGGCCTGGACCGTCTTTAGGGTCGGCCTCACAGGATTCCTTTACATTAAACCCGAATGAACAAAGAAGCTGGCCCTGTGCCTTAGGCCCCATCTGGCCCCCCCGGCTATCGACGGTAAAGCGGACGATCGCGTAATCCCCTCCCTGATCGCTGGTTATGTTTCTTACCAGCATGCTGACCGGAGTCATATGAAGCCAGCTGTAGATACCCAAAACAATTTCTTCTTTTAAAATCATATTCAATTTTGGATTGGCCCCTATATTTCCATACCCTTTTTATCACTTAACCCATTACTGGTTCGCCGCCGCAGATATTCCCGTGGCGAACGATACCCCAGCGCACTATGCGGATGCCATTCGTTGTAATGTTCGAAGGCCTCCGCAAGGTTCTTTACCGCTGTTAACCCGTCGGGTTTCGGCATGATGCTGATGTAATCGCGCTTCATCGTTTTCACGAAGCTCTCTGCCATACCGTTGCTTTCCGGGCTACGTACCGCCGTATGTTTAGGCTCCAGTCCTACCATTCTGGCGAACTGACGCGTCTGATAAGAACGGTAGGCTGAACCGTTGTCTGTCAGCCACTCAACGGGGGATGTCGGCAGGCTGTTACCGAAACGACGCTCCACGGCACCCAGCATGACGTCCTGCACGGTTTCACTGTCATATCCACCGTTACTGGCCGCCCAGTAAAGTGCCTCGCGATCGCAACAGTCCAGAGCGAACGTGACCCGCAGTTTTTCACCGTTATCACAGCTGAACCCGAAGCCGTCAGAGCACCACCGCTGGTTACTTTCTCCAACGGCCACTTTCCCTGTATGCGCCCGCTTCGAGGGCGGTATTTCCGGTTTACGCTCAAGCAGCAGCGCATTCTGACGCATGATGCGGTATACACGTTTGGCATTGATCACCGCCATGTCGTCAGTTTCTGATTGTCTGCGTAGCAGTGCCCATACCCGACGATAACCATAGGTGGGCAGATCGCCGATAACAGTATGGATACGGGCCAGCGCTTCAGTATCATCAGGCTTGCGCTTGCGTCGGCGATCCTGCCAGTTCTTCGACCTACTGACTATGGCATGCAGTTGCGCACGTGAGATCCGAAGGCAACGACTGACGAGGCCTATTTGCCATCCTCCGGCAACAAGGGCACGTGCGCTATCCACTTTTTTTGTCGGCCATATTCAACGGCTTCTTTCAGCAGCTCGTTTTCCATGGTTTTCTTGCCCAACAGGCGCTGCAGCTCTTTAATCTGCTTCATCGCAGATGCCAGCTCCGACGCGGGTACAACCTGTTCACCAGCGGCAACAGCAGTGAGACTGCCTTCCTTGTATCTTGAAGACTGATTAAAATTAATACGATTAGATTTGGCAAAACGTATGCAGCCCGATGCCTTCCAGGGTACAAGCCCGTATATCAGCGACTGGCGCATACGCCGAGCCACTCATCTGAAACCCGAACAGTTGTCCGTATTCCATAACGTATTTGCAAGGAGGGGTAAAAATGAGTCAGCCAAATCCACTTTGTGTGGGCATCGATGTTTCCAAAGCCACACTGGACATCGCTGCCAGCAGTGATGTTGCTCAGTTTACAGTCAGCAATGACTCTGATGGCTTTAACGCGATTATTACCGGACTGAGACGGCACTCCGTTGCTCTGGTTCTGATGGAGGCCACTGGTGGGCTGGAAGTTGCGGTGGCCTGTTCGCTTCAGGCCGAAGGTTTTGAGGTTGCCGTGGTCAATCCCAGGCAGGCCCGTGACTTCGCCCGTGCAATGGGATATCTTGCGAAGACCGACCGAATTGATGCCAGAGTCCTCACGCAGATGGCTGAGGTTATTAATCGTCACCCTGAGCGGAAACGCTTTATCAGGGCACTGCCGGATGCTGAACGTCAGGCCCTTGCTGCGATGGTGGTTCGCAGACGCCAGTTGATTGCGATGTTGGTGGCTGAGCGTAACCGACTGCATCCATTCCATCCGCAGAACAAGAAAAGCATTAATACCATCATTAAAGCGCTGGAAGATGAGCTTGTCAGGCTCGAGAAAGAAATGGACAGTCACATCCGTAACCACTTTAAAGAGATTGCTGAGCGCCTGAGCAGTATCAAAGGTGTAGGCACCATGACCGTTTCCGCGATGTTGGCGGAGATTCCGGAACTGGGAACGCTCTCCCGACGCGAAATCAGTGCGCTTATAGGTGTTGCTCCTGTCAACCGGGACTCAGGGACTATGCGTGGCCGGCGAACCATTTTTGGCGGCAGGGCTGGCGTAAGATCAGCACTGTACATGGCTGCGCTTGTGGCAACCCGCTTTAATCCGGTGATAAAAACGTTTTATGTGCGCCTGCTTGCAGCCGGAAAGGCCAAAAAAGTGGCGCTGGTAGCCTGTATGCGTAAGCTGCTTACCATCCTGAACGCAATGCTCAGAAAGAACGAAGAATGGGATGAGTCGTACCACCACGTTGCTCCATAATTTTTACCTTCAAGACAGTTGCTGATATTGCTTACGCCACAGGAACAGCTGACTGGCAGCAACACCATGCTGACGGGCGACCAGCGACACGGTCATTCCGGGTTCAAAGCTCTGCTGAACAATGGCGATTTTTTCCTGAACACTTCGCCGCCTGCGCTTCTCTGGACCTAAAACATCAATCATCCGGACTCCAACGACTAGTCTAAAAACTAGTATTAAGACTATCACTAACTTAAGTGTAAGCGTTAAGTGAGCGCCGTATTGACGGTTATTTATCGGTAAGAACCACGTTCCATGGCAGCAGTTCGGCCACTTTGTTGCTGGGCCACTCCGGCAGTACGCTCAGGATATGGCGAAGGTAGGCTTCCGGATCGATACCATTCAGCCTGCACGTCCCGATCAGTCCGTACAGCAGGGCTCCGCGCTCACCACCGTGGTCGCTGCCGAAGAAGATAAAATTCTTTTTCCCAAGACAGACGGCACGAAGGGCTCGTTCGGCAGCGTTGTTATCAGGCTCTGCCAGGCCATCTTCACAGTAGTAGCACAGCGCATCCCACTGGTTCAGGACATAAGCGAACGCTTCGCCCAGACGGGACTTTTTCGACAGCGTCTCATTTTTTTCTACCAGCCATTCATGCAGCGATGCCAGCAGTGGTTTGCTTTGCGATTGTCTGGCTGCCAGACGCTCTTCTGTCGTGAGGCCGCGTATTTCTTCTTCTATCGCGTACAGCTCACCGATACGTTTCAGGGCTTCTTCTGCTGTCGCTGTGTGAGTGCTTATATAGACATCATGGATTTTTCGGCGGGCATGGGCCCAACATGCGGCTTCTGTCAGCGGCCCTCCTTCACGTTCCGGACTGAACAACCGATCGTAGCCTGCGAAGGCATCCGCCTGCAGCACACCATGATAGTGGCGAAGGTGTTGCTGAGGATGTTTTCCCTGCCGGTCTGGCGAGAAGGCGAACCATGCCGCTGGCGGATCTGATGAACCTGCGCTTCTGTCGTCACGTACATACGTCCAGATACGCCCGGTTTTCGTCTTCTTTCTGCCCGGTGCAAGCACCGGAACCGGAGTGTCATCCGTATGCAGTTTGTGGCAGTCCATCACGTAGTGGTAAAGGGCCTCATCCAGCGGGGCCATTAACCGGCAACAGGCATCCACCCAGTTGGAGAGCAGAGCCCGGCTCAGATCCACGCCCTGACGGGCAAAGATTTCGCACTGGCGATACAGCGGCAGGTGTTCGCAGTATTTGGCCGTTAACACGCGGGCCAGCAGACCCGGCCCGGCGATACCCCGATCGATGGGACGTGATGGCGCAGGTGCTTCAACGATACAGTCACATCGGGTGCAGGCCTTTTTCACCCTGACCGTGCGGATCACTTTCAGGGCGCTGGAGACCAGTTCCAGCTGCTCCACGCTGACTTCGCTGAGGTACGCCATACCGCTGCCGCATTCCGGACAGCTGGTTTCCGCAGGATCCAGCCGATGTATCTCGCGGGGAAGGTGTGCCGGTAACGGGCGACGATGGCGGGACTGACGTAACTGGCGAGGTACCTGCGGATCGTCTTCCCGTCCGTTGTAGCGATCGCTTTGCTGCTCCTGCTGTTTCAGCAGGGCTTCGGCTTCTTCAACCTGTCGGCGAAGTTTTTCGGAGCGGGTACCGAACAACATTCGACGCAGTTTTTCTATCTGTGCCCGCAGATGCTCTATCTCGCGCTCTTCGTTCTCTATTTTCTCTTCTGCGCGGGCCAGTGCAGAACGCAGGAACGACTCAGTCTCTGCAACGAGACTGAGCTGACTGTCTTTCTGGCGAAGCGCGTCTTCCAGCGCAGCGATACGGGCGAGATAGTCGTGATTCATAACCGCTTTTATAATGCGGTTATGATTTTTTTACAACATTGTCAGTGAGTTAAGGCGGGATATTTTTGGCTGGCGCCAGTCCAGCTTATCAAGGAGCATGGCAAGTTGTGAGCGGGTGATCGCGATTTTGCCGTCGCGTACAGCAGGCCAGACGAACTGTCCCTCTTCCAGGCGTTTGATAAACAGGCACAGACCATCAGCATCAGCCCAGAGTATTTTCACGGTATCGCCACGGCGTCCCCGGAAGATAAACAGATGGCCGGAGAAGGGATCCTCATCCAGAACGTGGTGTATCTGTTCGCCCAGCCCGTTGAAGGATTTACGCATATCCGTGGCCCCGGCGACCAGCCAGATGCGGGTGCCTGACGGGAGGGATATCATTGTGTCCTCCCGGTCAGTTCGCGGATCAGCACAGTCAGCAACTCTGACGACGGGTTCTCCAGCGTCATTTTGCCGTGGCGGAACTCAACATGACAGGAAGTGGCGCTGGCGTGAGCGGAGGAGAACGTACACAGAGTGTCATTCTCTGCTGCGGGCAACGGGTCGTTGATAACGTCGACGGACAACAGAATCGGAGAAGCCGGAAGAGATTGAGGTACCACCGGCCCCACGATAGTTGCAGGCATTCGACGAGAGATTCGCCCCTCTCTCTGCCAGAGGCGTAGCCACTTAAAAATGAGATTATTATCAACGCCATGTTCCCGCGCCAGTTGTGCGACGTTGGCATCTGGTCGTGAAGCCAGTTCGACCATCCGAAGTTTGAAGTCACTGGAATAGACGGTACGCGATTCAGTTCGCCAGTTGGCAGCATTTTCCATGAACAGAACTCCTTCTAAATTAGACGGAGCTCTAAGCTAGCGATCCCGGGACTGGAATCACAGGCGGCAGTGACTTGACGCTTACGACATATTTCCGTTTCCATCAAAACGTCTCCGTTCGCCGTTAAAGAGCCTTACTACGGCAACGTGGCCACGGAGAAACTGCTTACACCCACTCAGGACACCAGGGACATCATTGCTGACGCCACGGCCTCACAGTGCTGAGCTGATGATGGTTCTGGACGGGATCAACAACTCAGGGCTGGGTAAAGTATGGTTTGCCGGTAGAGGAATTGCCCCGGAATGGCCGATGAAACGTGAGATGCCTTCATCGGCATATACCACCCGCTGGAAGGAGCTGCCGGTTGCCCGTTTCTGACCGGCGAAATGACAGACGGAACTTGCTGCCAGATCATACTTTACCGATCATGCAGATGACTTGTCTCAGGGGGGAACCATGACAAATATCATTCTGTGTGATGTAACTGCCAGCGTCAGCGAACTTAAAAACGATCCGGTGGCCAGCGCCGGTGCCGGCTGCGGCTACCCGGTCGCTATTATTGACAGCAACCGGCCTGTTTTTTTATTGTGTGCCCGCGGTTCTGTAGGAAAAAATGCTCGATCTTCTGGACGCAAAAGACCTGGCGCAATTGATAACAGAACGTCAAAACCAATATATTTTGTGATCGGACAACGTGACAAACGACATCACAGTGGAGACACTGCTGACGAGGTGATCCCAAGGTCGTAAAACGGCCGGAACTGGTTACCGGCCGAACGAAGGACCGGCCTACGCGCAGCGGCGACAACTGGCTTTAAAAATGCTGGCGGAAATTTAAAATTAAGCCGCATACCCTGCGAAATTTTGCAGATTTCACTCAACATGCATGCTTCGTTCATTTCCCAACAGAGCTCTCACCATCGCCTGTAATAGCAGTCCTGCTGCGTGATTACTCCGCTCAACGGGTCACCGGCGCCATGCCAATACCTGTTCGTGACAGGCATTGATGGAACTGCGATCCCAAACTAATAATGTAACGACGATGCAGGTGGGACCGTGGTCCCAGGCTGAAAACCTAAACGACGATACAGGTGGGACCGTGGTCCCAGGCTGAAAACCTAAACGACGATACAGGTGGGACCGTGGTCCCAGGCTGGAAGCCTAAACGACGATGCAGGTGGGACCGTGGTCCCAGGCTGAAAACCTAAACGACGATACAGGTGGGACCGTGGTCCCAGGCTGAAACCTAAACGACGATGCAGGTGGGACCGTGGTCCCAGGCTGGAAACCTAAACGACGATGCAGGTGGGACCGTGGTCCCAGGCTGGAAGCCTAAACGACGATGCAGGTGGGACCGTGGTCCCAGGCTGGGAGCCTAAACGACGATGCAGGTGGGACCGTGGTCCCAGGCTGGGAGCCTAAGCGGCGATACAGGTGGGACCGTGGTCCCAGGCTGGAAGCCTAAACGACGATGCAGGTGGGACCGTGGCCCCAGGCTGAAAACCTAAACGACGATGCAGGTGGGACCGTGGTCCCATAGAGAGTATTCAGGCCAGTTATTTTTTCTGGCCTGTGAGAAAGGAAATGAAGTAAAGGGAGATAACCGTAGACTAAAGCGTGTCCGCATCAAACTCCTAGTTTCTCAAGCTCCTTAAGAATGGCTTCTATTTTCTCTATACACTCCGCAGGAATGCGGGACCTATCCAGGTTAAGCACCATTTTATCGCCCTTGTACAATGCTGTTGCCCCTGGAGCAAACTGATGACGTGAGCTCAGATTAACTCTTGATGCGGAAGATTGTTTCAGTACGGATGTTAAAAGACTAATGACCTCTTCAGCTTCGAAGATTAGTCCCGCTTTCTTCTGATCGTGGAGAGTCTCAGCCTGCTGCTTCAGTAATTCTTCTTTATCTGCAAAAGCCTTCTGAAGGGCTTCACCTGACCGGGCAGACAGTTCTCCAGGATGTGCAAACAGGGCAACAACGGATTTAGGCAGTTTGGCCGTATTGATACAGCGGGTAATGATCTTACGAGAGATGTTTTCCGCATCGGCAAGTGCAGAAATATTTCCAGCAAACTCATTCTGCAGCCGGCTTGTATAACGCAGACCACGTTCATAAGCACTCGTCGGCCGATAATCGTTACCCAGTCGGGACAATGCTGCCATCTGCTCATCGTCCAGTTCACCAACCAGAATGCGATAATCACTTTCCGTCAGGATTGCGGCTTTACGGCGACGGCTGCCGTCTGCAATTTCAATGACATCGGAAACCCGGCGGCCGAAAGCTGGAGTCTGCTGACCAGTCAGTAAAAATGAAGGAATGAGATCATCCAGAGCATCTTCGGTAAGTAGTTCCTGATCGCGCTCATTGCCTGACCATACGCGTGAAGCGCTCTCAACAGAGTCTCCCCGGAGCACTTCAAGGGTAAATTTTACTTCCCGTCCACATACCGGAAGAGAGATGGCATTACCGCGGGCCATAGCACCCACGCGCGCAATTAATGAATCCACCATAGGCGCAGCCGGCGCCGGTGATGAGGTATCTTCAGTCGATTGAGTATGTGTGGTATGTCTTGGAATGACAGGGGCACGCTTCATTATCTAATCTCCCAGCGTGGTTTAATCAGACGATCAAAAATCTCATCGCAAACAGGCTCCCAGATAGAGAGGGCATTACGCCAGGCACCTGTTGAAGAACGTTGATCAATAGCCTGTTCAAAAACGGTTCTCATACGGATCTGACCTTTACCGACTTCATCCGTTTCGCGCACAACATTTTTAAGGACCATGCTTCCCCAGGCATCCCGAATTTGTTCTTCCATCCACGGGGACTGCGAGCCGTTATTATTACTGTATTTGGTAAGCAGAATACGGACATCTGGCTCGAAGCCTTTAAGATCCACGTTCTTAAGCAGGTCACGAAGCATATCGAAAAACTGCAGTGCGGAGGTGTAGTCGAACAGCTCTGCCGGAGTAGGGACAATCAATACATCAGCAGCGCATACAACATTTATCGTACCGATACCAAGGTTGGGTGCACTGTCGATAACAATCACGTCATAATCATGAGCGACCGTTTCAATGGCCAGACGGAGCATCAGGTGCGGGTCAGTAGGTAATTTGCCTTCGTCAAATTTCCCCATCAGCTCAGTTTCAATGCGGTGCAGTGCCAGACAGGACGGGATGATATCAAGGCCAGGCCAGCAGGTGGGCTTAATAGCGTAGCTGGCATCATCCTTTTCCCCAAGATAAAAGGGCAGGAGAGTGTCCTCAGCATGAATATGAAGATCGGGCACCCATCCGTGATACATAGAAGCCGTTCCCTGTGGGTCATTGCCTTCAACGAGAAGAACACGGAGTCCTTTCAGGGCTAGGTCCTGAGCTAGGTGAACAGAAACGGAGGTTTTGTAAACCCCCCCTTTATGAGCCGCAACCCCGATCACCGGAGGGAAAGCATCTTCTGCACGCCGCAGTCGGGTACCGAACACATCCCGCATATGATTGATTTGTTCGATGGTATAACCAACACGTTGTTCAACTCTGCCACGGGTTTCCATATCAGGGTGAGGTAACCGGCCGGCTTTCTCTGCATCCCTGATTGCCTGAGAAGAAACGCCAACCAGATCCGCCGCTTCACCAATTCTCCAGCGGCGGGTGATCTTCCTTGCTTCCGGACTGTCGTCATTAAACTGCGCAATGGCGATAGCCTTCGTCATCTCATGTCCAGCAGTAATGCACTGGTTAAGTATATCCATCAGTCCCATTCTGAGCATCCTTTAATCATCGCTTTGCATCATTTTATTAAATCTTGGGATTATTTGCAAAGCAACAATAAAATCGCAAAGTCATCTGAAAATTGCAAAGCTGACTGTAATGAAAGCTGTAAACCGGAGAAGAGAGGCTCAATCACATACCGCAGTCAATATTTCTCACTACCGCTCGCCGCAGTAAGCGATCTCACGAAGTGAGGAAGTGGAAAAGCACAGAGACTGCACAAAGCACGAACGCTACGATGCCGGATACTTCTCCGGATTAGTCTATCTTCATGAAATTGACTGTGATATGTGAAAAATTGACTATGGTATGAAACTAAAAGCCGAGGGCTGGTCAACAACAAAAGAAGATTCTACATATCGCAGTCAATATTCAATGTTAAATCAGGGAGAGTTACTCATGCGGCATTCAGATTACCCTTGCAGAACCCCGAATGTGGTGGGGTAGATCTGGCTGGGGATTAACGTTATTCATTGCTTCGATCCAGTAATTGATCCCAAAGAGATCATATCGAGATCCTAAAGAGATCCCCGGATCGTTGCAGCAGGCGCTATAACTGGCTTGAGCGTCATACTGGATCGACTGTGGAATGTAAAAAGTTGACTGCTGTATGCGAAATCTAATACTGTGATATGCAACGGTATTTACTGAGGTATGTATATCCGTTGACTGCGATACGTATAACGACATTCTTTTGTGGATAACCGTTGAGGATCAAGATGACGAGCGAAAATAACAGCTTACCTCTCAATCTTCAGGAAGTGGACAAGACAACCGGCGAAGTTGTTAAGCTGGATGTCAACAGTACCAGTACTGTGCAGCCGGTAGCGCTCATGAGGCTCGGTCTCTTCGTTCCAACCCTGAAATCAACCTCCAGGAGTAAGGCAAACCGTAAAAACGTCACAGATGCCACTGAGGAGCTCGTACAGCTGTCCATCGCCAAAAGCGAAGGGTACACCGACGTTAAGATCACCGGTTCGCGTCTTGATATGGACACGGATTTTAAAGTCTGGCTCGGGATCATTCGCTCGATGTCTGAGTATGGGGTAAAAAGTGACACCCTGGAACTGTCGTTCGTTGAATTCGTTAAGATGTGTGGATTTGACTCACGGCGCTCAAACAAGAAAATGCGGGATCGCATCAGCAATTCCCTGTTTAAACTCGCCTCGGTTACCCTGCAGTTCCAGAGCGAGACCAAAGGATGGACCACCCATCTGGTGCAGTCAGCCTATTATGACATCAACGAGGATATCGTGGAGATCAAGGCTGAACCCAAGCTCTTTGAGCTTTACCATATGGACAGGCGGGTCCTGCTTCGGCTGAAAGCCATTGACGCCCTGCAGCGGAAGGAATCTGCCCAGGCGCTGTATACCTACATCGAGAGCCTTCCCCAGAATCCCGCACCTATCTCCATGAAACGTATGCGGGACCGGCTGAATCTTACCTCAAATGTCTATACGCAGAACCACACGGTCCGAAAGGCTATGGAGCAACTTCGGGATATCGGCTATCTGGATTACACCGAGTTTAAACGTGGCCGGGCGACTTACTTTAGCGTTCATTATCGCAATCCCAAACTCATCAGCGGGACGGTGAAGGTACCGCGCAAGGAGGAAGAAGAGAAGGCGCCGGAGCAGAATTATGACGAAGTCATCAAGGCACTGAAGGCTGCAGGCATCGATCCGCAGAAACTTGCTGAAGCGCTATCGGCGATGAAGCCGGAAAATTGACTGCGATATGCATTACCATGACTGCCGTATGCATACGCAATTAGTTATTGACTGTGAGGTGCATCACGCATACTACAGTCAATATTCGCTCTCCTTCCTGCAGGTTAAGATCGGACAATATTGACTGCGGTATGTCATTTATGGCCAGAATATGCTGATATTGACTGCAGCATGCAAGTTTGACGAGGGTGTTACCCGACCAATTGAGAGCTCTCCACATGACTGCATCCCACAGTCAATATTTCAGTAAATCCCCGGTGCGCACTGAATGAAGCCACTCAGCAGAGCGTTGATTCCGGCATTGCCATACAAGAGCTGCTAAAACCAGTCCTCCGAAGTTCGTTAATCCTGTCGTACCCTCAGCCAGCTTCGCACTGATATCTGCAATCATGAAGAGGAAACCTGATGGCTGTCAGAAATGGCCCGGGACGCAGTCACCGACGATATACTGAATAACGACCTGGCTTACCCAGTTGGAAAGGCCCTCAGGTATATCCCCTGTAACCTGCTGATATCCGGATCGCAGTAAGTTTTATTGTCTGCGGTATGAAGATGTCAGCTGGTCACCAGAGGACCGGGGCTCCTTAATACGAATGATGTCATGGTGCAATGAGAAGGTGAGGGGACACGGGATGCGGTATGAATATTTCTCTCCAGACCCGGATGGAATGATGCCCGGGTCATACTGGATAAGCGTAACGCTTCTGCAGCCGGCACGGTGAGAGACTCAGAAGCGACTGACTGACTCTGCCTCGTCTGGAATGCGTTTGTCTTTATCTCCTTCACTAAGTGGCAAAGCCCCGGCCGCCTGCCCGACAATCTCAGCCGGCCGGTGGCAGGGAGCGAAGGATCTCCGCGGCATCTCGACCGTCAGCGGTAAAGGGAACGGCCAGGGTGGCAGCCATGTCCAGCGCAAATACCCGGGTATAGACTTCCATCGAGCGCGGATCCTTATGCCCGGCCAGCGCCTGGATGACCTTCCTGAGCTGCCGGTGATAAAGCATGTGCATGATATAGCTGTGCCGGAAGGTATGCGGCGTCACGGCGATCGAAAAATGCACGCCATCAGCTTCAGCCCGCTTCACCGCCTGTTTCAGCCAGTTGCGCATTGTCTCATCCGTGACCGGCCATAACGGCTCCCGCCGGCGGGGCGGGTGGTGACCATCCAGCTTTCCATCTGACGCACAAAACTGCCATCCGTCAGCGGCACCAGGCGCACTTCATCTTTTGGCGGCCGCCCGCGGCGCGCCCGCACTTTCTCCGAAAGCACCCTAACAAAAGGGCGCAGACCATCCAGGTCGAAGGATTCCGGGGTGAGCGTCCGGGCTTCACCGATACGGCTCCCGGTATTCCACATGGTGGCGAACAACATGTGGTGACGCTGGTCCGGCATATACCAGAGGAGGGCGCTCACTTCCGGCGCCAGGAGGTAAGCCGGCGTGGCACCTGTTGAGGTGGCCATCCGCCGGAGTGCCACCGCGGTCGCAAAATCAACGCCCGGGGCGGATCGGCAGCAGGGAGACGCGATCTGGTGAATTCTGCAGGGGAATGATGCTGTTCATGAGTTATTTTTCACGTAGCGCACAACGGGTTTGGATACAGCTATTCTGGCCTGAAGCGGCTGATCCTGCCATGACAATAAATCGCAGCGCGCGGATCCTTTTGTTGTCTTATCCCACATTATTGCGGGTAAAACCAAATGCGTAAAGGATCCTTTTGCGGTTAAGATCTATGCTTAAGCCAGTTATGACGCGGCCTGCAGGCACTTTCGTCGTTTTTGGGAGAAATGGGGTAATGCTAGGACAAACAGCTATGTTGACACTGGCAGTAATGGAGACGAGAAACGGCTACCTTCCAGATGCGATCGGCAGGAATGATCTTCAACATGTTCCGTCTGTGGTTGTGTAAGGGTAGTCAGTACGGCAGTGACGACTGGCACCGCTTCTGCGGGCCAATAACCTGGCACCGAGCTTGAGCCGGCGTGGCAACTGCCAGGATAATGCGGTGGCCGAATTGTTCTTCAGTTCACTGAAAAAAGAACGCATTAGTAAGAGAACATACCAAACCGGGATCTGGCCCGGGCGGATGTCTTCGATTACATTGAAGTGTTCTACAATCGGACCCGGCGCCACAGTCATCCCGGCGGCGTCAGTCCGGAGGCCTTCGAACAGGCCTCGTCGTGAGGACAGAATTTGTCTACAGGCATGGGGTCAGTCCATAGTTACATCTAATGTATCCTATGAACCGAGCGTATTTTCACCATTAAGGGAAGTATCTTTTTTGAAATTCCCGTAAAACGGGAATGATAAGATAGAAAAGTTATTTTTGTAGTTGAGCATTTGCATTAAGACGCATGCACGTTAGAACCGCGTCAGATGGGACCCCTGGATTTCGGGCCAGTATGACGGACAAGAGGAAAAGACCTAAGCGAAGGCAAGCGGCAGGATCAATACTAATTTTATGTATAAAATTAATGTCTCTCTCGTCTTTGTTGATAGCTACAACTCCCCCCTCCATCATTGCTGTGGATTTACCATCAAAAGTAACTTTTACGTTTTTGTAGACTTGCTTATTATGGTGCTTTGTTTTTTTATCTTTCAGAACAGCCTCATGAGTAAGGCGAAGAAACGCCATACACAAGGTGATCACTTCATCATCACTCAGCTTTGTTGAAAAGGCCTTTTGACCAGTCCAGTCAAAACTTCCCGGCTTCGATACTAAAGGCCCCGCAAGGATAAGATTCACACTGCCATTTGTCTCAGAAAAATTGAACTCAAGTGCTGTCTTACCGGAATTAAATACCTTTTCATTTCGGTAAGGTTGATGCTGTGGTACATCGTTATTTATATTTTCCACCAAATATGTCCTTCACCTTCGTTGATTAAATTCTTCACCAGACCAATGTAGGTATACCCTCTAGGTTGCTTCATCGCAAAAATATAAGCACTGGTCTCCAGCATTAGATAGTCTCCTGAGGGAGCACCAGGAGGAACCTCTGTAGAGCTAAGGCTTTTAGTGTGCTCCTTTTTAACTTTGACCCTGGCCCAAATTCAGTGCAGTGCTAAATCAGAGAGCTTCGTCTTTCCGGAGACTTCGGATTAATTCAGCCGGAGTCATGTCATTTAATGATGAATGCGTTCTCTCATGATTATATTCCCTGCGCCAGTTGTCGAGTTTGTCCTGCGCATCTTCCAGCGAGAGAAACCAGTGAATGTTCAGGCATTCATCCCGCAGACTGCCGTTCAATGATTCAATAAACGGGTTATCCGTTGGTTTTCCGGGGCGGGAGAAGTCCATTGTGACACCGTGCTCATACGCCCATTTATCCAGACTTTTCGAGATAAACTCGCTGCCGTTATCTGTCTGAATACGTACCGGCAGGCGCTTGCCCGGCACCCGCAACCTTTCCATCACACCGACCACATCCTCACCTTTCAGCGACTTTCCGGCATGGATCGCCACACACTCCCGACTAAAATTATCCACTACAGTCAGCGCCCGGAAACGTCGTCCGTTAAACAGGTTATCCGACACGAAATCCATACTCCAGCACTGATCGACTCCGGTCAGGACCGGACGTTGCTGACGATGTGCTGCACTGACATGCCTGCGGGGGCGCTTTTTGCGCAGGTTGAGGCCTTCCAGACAGTAAATCCGGTGTGTTTTCTTGTGGTTAACAGGCCAGCCTTCCCGCCGCAGCTGAATATGAATACGCGGGCAACCGTAGCGGATCCGGGGTTCCGCTATTTCCCGGATACGCAGGGTTATCGCCCGATCATCCCGCCGGCTCTGCCAGTGGTAAACGGTTCTGCTCTGCATCAGCAGTCCGCATCCCCGCCGGACACTGATACGGTAAGCCTCCCGCAGAAAATGTACCGCCTGACGCTTCTGAGCCGGCCTCAGAACTTTTTTTGATAACTTCCTGCAGCATCTCCTTGTCCAGACTTAAATCAGCCACCAGACGTTTCAGACACTGATTCTCTTCCTCAAGCTGGCGCAGGCGGCGCAGCTCTGTCACGCCCATGCCGCCAAACTTTTTCTTCCAGTTGTAAAATGTGGCTTCAGAAATGCCCATCTTTCGGCAGACTTCCTCCACCCGAGTGCCGGTTTCGGCCTGTTTCAGCGCAAATGCTATCTGTTCTTAGGTATAGCGGGTCTTTTTCATGGCGATGTGCCTCTCCGTGAGATGGAAGAAAGACCGGAGACTTCAGTTTAGCCTAGCACTGTTTTCAGGGAGGAGATCAGATCTTTGGTAAAGGTGGCTGTTCCAATGTTCTTTACCCTACCTGTGACCATTAATCGGCAAGTTCTGAAGTGATTAGTAGCCCTGAATTCGTTGTCCTGGAAACGCCTGTAAACCTCTTCAGGAGTATGTATCCGATTAACAACGTTGACCATTTCCGGTTCTGCTGGTTTTAGAGGTACTTGAGTTAACATCTGGAGTTTCTGTGTCATGGTTCGGAGGTGATGTAAGGACACCATGAACAACAAGCACTGCAAATGTTACCAACGGTGCGAAAGTGATCCATATCCGACGCCTGAAATTAGATCCAGGGGTTAATCTGCTCTCCTGATTCGGGAGAGCTTATGGTCACTTTTGAGACAGTTATGGAAATTAAAATCCTGCACAAGCAGGGTATGAGCAGTCGGGCGATAGCCAGGGAACTGGGTATCTCCCGTAACACCGTAAAGCGTTATCTGCTTGCGCAGTCTGAACCGCCAAAATATACGCCGCGTTCCGCCGTCGCTTCACTCCTGGATGAACACCGGGACTATATTCGGCAACGCATCGCCGATGCCCATCCTTATAAAATCCCTGCAACGGTCATCGCCCGCGAGATCACGGAGCAGGGTTATCGTGGTGGCATGACCATCCTGAGAGAGTTCATACGTTCACTCGCCATCCCTCAGGAACAGGAGCCCGTCGTGCGCTTCGAAACAGAACCAGGACGACAGATGCAGGTTGACTGAGGCACCATGCGTAATGGCAAATCACCACTTCATGTGTTTGTTGCCGTTCTGGGGTTCAGCAGAATGTTGTATATCGAGTTCACTGACAATATGCGCTACGACACCCTGGAAGAATGCCACCGTAATGCGTTCAGCTTCTTCGGTGGCGTACCGCGTGAAGTGCTCTACGACAATATGAAAACGGTAGTGTCACAACGCGATGCCTATCGGACCGGGCAACACCGGTTCAACCCTTCACTGTGGCAGTTCGGCAAAGAGATGGGCTTCTCTCCACGACTGTGCCGCCCCTTCAGGGCACAGACTAAAGGCAAGGTGGAGCGGATGGTGCAGTACACCCGCAACAGCTTCTACATCCCGCTAATGACCCGCCTGCGTCCGCTGGGGATCACCGTCGATGTTGAAACAGCCAACCGCTACGGCCTGCGCTGGTTGCACGATGTTGCTAACCAGCGCAGGCACGAAACAATCCAGACCCGTCCCTGCGATCGCTGGATCGAGGAACAGCAGTCCATGCTGGCGCTACCGCCGGAGAAAAAACAGTATGACGTGCTGGTAGACGAAAGCCTGGTGACCTTCGACAGACAGCCACTGCATCACCCGCTGTCCATCTATGACACGTTCTGCAGAGGGGCCGCATGATGGTGGAACTGCAACATCAACGACTGATGGTCCTTGCCGAACAGCTGCAGCTGGACAGCCTTATCAGCGCCGCACCCGCTCTGTCGCAACAGGCTGTGGATCAGGAATGGAGCTATATGGACTTCCTGGAGCATCTGCTTCACGAAGAGAAACTGGCCCGCCACCAACGTAAACAGGCGATGTATACCCGGATGGCGGCCTTCCCGGCAGTGAAAACGTTCGAGGAGTATGACTTCACCTTCGCCACCGGTGTCCCACAGAAGCAAATCCAGTCGCTGCGTTCACTGAGCTTCATAGAGCGCAACGAAAACATCGTGTTGCTGGGGCCATCCGGCGTGGGGAAAACCCATCTGGCTATAGCGATGGGCTACGAAGCGGTACGGGCGGGCATCAAGGTTCGCTTCACAACGGCGGCGGATCTGTTGCTTCAGTTGTCAACGGTACAGCGTCAGGGCCGTTATAAAACAACGCTTCACCGTGGCGTGATGGCACCAAAGCTGCTCATCATTGATGAAATAGGCTATCTGCCGTTCAGTCAGGAAGAGGCAAAGCTGTTCTTCCAGGTCATCGCCAAACGTTATGAGAAGAGCGCGATGATCCTGACCTCCAACCTGCCGTTCGGGCAGTGGGATCAGACGTTCGCCGGTGATACGGCGCTGACATCCGCGATGCTGGACCGGATCTTACACCACTCACATGTTGTTCAAATAAAAGGAGAGAGCTATCGACTGAAACAGAAACGAAAGGCCGGGGTTATCGCGGAAGCTAATCCTGAGTAAAACGGTGGATCAATATTGGACCGTCGGTGGAGATGTAAGTGGATCACTTTTTACCCGTCGTTGACAGCCAGCGCGTCCATGACAAAATCCATCGACCAGGTCAGGTTGGGCGCCTCCGGGCGGAGCAGTGGCAGACGTTCTGTTGCCAGCCCTTTACGACGTCGTCTGCGTTTTACGCCCAGCCCGTTAAGGTGGTAAAGACGGTACACGCGCTTGTGATTAACATGAAGGCCTTCACGGCGCAGTAACTGCCAGATGCGTCGGTAGCCAAAACGCCTGCGCTCCAGTGCCAGCTCAGTGATGCGCCCTGATAAATGCGCATCAGCCGCCGGACGCTGAGCCTCATAGCGGCAGGTCGACAGGGACAAACCTGTAAGCCTGCAGGCACGACGTTGCGACAGACCGGTCGCATCACACATAAACTCAACGGCTTCCCGCTTCTGGTCTGTCGTCAGTACTTTCGCCCCAGAGCCACCTGAAGTGCCTCCTTATCCAGCATGGCTTCGGCAAGTAGCTTCTTGAGTCTGGTGTTCTCTTCCTCAAGCGACTTCAGGCGCTTAACCTCGGGCACCTCCATACCGCCATACTTCTTACGCCTGGTGTAAAAGGTGGCGTCGGAAATGGCGTGCTTACGGCAGAGCTCACGGGCAGAAACCCCGGCTTCGGCCTCGTGGAGAATACTGATGATCTGTTCGTCGGAAAAACGCTTCTTCATGGGGATGTCCTCATGTGGCTTATGAAGACATTACTAACATCGCGGTGTATTAATCAACGGGGAGCAGGTCATTTCTTACGTGATAGCACCTTAAATTCACGCCGGAAATCATCGGGAGTCGTCCTTATCTCTGGGTCAAAGTATGAAATATCCTCATCGTGCTGATACATATTTACTTCAGCTTCCCGGAACCTTCGGTCTGCATTCAGTACCCCAGACGATTTATGAAACAGGATAATATTCATGACAGAAGGGTCTGTGCTTTCCTTTGGCTTTTGCGCGGAAGCGAACAGTATCCCATCGAGTTCGCAATGCTCAAATGTTGAGAGATAATCAGCGATAGCTTGCGTCAGCAGGTAATTTGTTTCTTCAAGCTCAGGAACAACCGGCATAACAAGTTTTCTGGAGAGATTCTGAATAAAACTACTGCGTTCATATCGAAGAAGATACTCAGGATCAAAGCGGCTAAATCCGTTAACAGCCAGCCCTTTGAGACTGGAGAGGTCGAGTAACCTGACTGTCCGCAACAAAGTGAACTCAGCAACAGCAACATAACTACCGACAGGTGGCCGCATTTTTTCTGGACGTAGCGCCATAGAAGACAGAGATACCTCTAGCATTCATTCTGCCGGAAGGTGTCAGCTCAGGAGGAGGAGGTCCGAAACTCGACTCGGGCATACGTAATGCGATTTCAAGTGCATCCTCTGACTGAAAAATACGACCACGGAAAATTGGTTTGTTAGGCTCAAAATCGATGAATGCTGAGGGATGATTTTCGTGAAGGTAAGTAAAAACCTCTTCGAAAGTTGCCATCGCGTCCATATTAAAGAATCGATTACTCTCTCTAAGTTTCCTTCCATTGAATTCCATTTTCTGGACAGGTTTCCTGAGATGGTTACAGCTTCAACAAAATGAGGCTCATCACCATATTTTCTATCATGTGAGCTCCAGTCAAACCATAACTCCTCGAGCAGTTCCGATAAGTCATCGATGATATTATCATTGGCTGTGACCTCTTGCTCCAGAACAGAGAAGAGAGGTTCACCTTCATACTCTTCCAGATAATGGTTATATTCTCCGCCCCGATAATAATTTTCAATCAACCAGTCGACCTTTTCAGCCAGTGTTTCCATCGACATCGTCATCTCATCGGAGTCACAATAATCGCATGATTCTGAGGCATCGGGATCGCTTGCGATGATGTTGTTCAGATAACGGTCATCGTTCAGACACTGCCTGCAAATTCTCTTTGAACCCGGCACTCTGTTTAATCCTTAGGTTAGATAGATTTCGCATGCGAAATCTTTCGGTTTAATCACGTCGATGCAGCTGTATTAGAGCCTCAGAAGGACGATAGTGCTGCTTTGCCCACCGCCCGTAATTATTAACGGACTCATATTGACGTTCTGCAGCACCATCACGGTAATACAGTATATGGATAATCCCATGTAGCTGCAGATAACTGGCTACAGTGGTTACATTATTACGAACGAAGCGCGTGTGGCTCTGGAAGATATCAAGATCAACTCCGTCCTGTCCGTCATCAAGCGCATCAAGAATAAAAGCGATTAATGCAGAAGCGATAGAACGTCTGCCAGAGACTGCGATACAAGCATCAAGCTCTTGAAAAGTCATCTGGATTTCCTGTTGTAACGGTAGCTGGAATCCTCTTCAATTGCAGCCACGAACCATCCGGTAGCAGTTTGCCTGTCTATGCTATCAGGCAAGGAAGCGACTAACTGCTCAAGTGGAAGTGTACGATTGGCTCTGAATATCAGCGCCGACATACCACACCAGTCCTGGTTACTTTCTGGCTTCCAGCCGATGCTTAGCATCAATGTTAACGCCGTCTGGGCTGCCCACAACGGAGTTTCTGTCGGGTTAGAGGCCCATGAAAGTAATGCCGCGCCGGGTATGGGTCTGTTTCTTGTAACGTATCCTAGATTGATAGCCGCTTCTGTTAATGCGGCGGCAGCTTCGGATTGGGTTCCGGGATATCGAAGCGCCCAGAGGCGGACAATTTGGCCACGGAATGCAGTGGCCATTTCGGTGAACGGGGTTGATTTCATCACAGAGAGCGCATCCCTTTGACGCGTAGTTCAGAAGCCTCGACTGAAATCTCACCAATTTCCAGTTTCACCCACACATACCCCGCTTCGTCTGGCGCGCGGTCAGTCATTATCACCCCTTGCTGACCGTCTATCTCGACAACAACCTGCCAGGTTTTCACATCTGAATTGCTGTCCAAAGGCTTGGTTGGCTTTTTGTTCTGAGCCTTAGATTTCGCATGCGAAATCTCACCTTTGCTTTTGTTCTTAACTGCATCAAGAACAGCTTTAACCTGCGAACGTGAAATACCAGACTCTCGCGCAGCTGCGACAAGCTTCTCGGCCTCTTCGGGAGACTTTTCATTTACCTGTATCAGTGTGTATGCCAGATCGATATCGGATGTGACTTTATCCCGGAGAAGGGCGGTAACATTTTCTGGTGCATCAAGGAGACGAAGGTGTTTACTGACAAATGAGGTAGGCTTACCCATTGTTTTTGCGATTTGCTCACCCGTCATATTGAACTCATGCTTGAGCTCATAGAACGATTTTGCAGTCGCTAATGGTTTCAAACCAGACTGCTGCAGGTTTTCAATGAGCTGGCCGATGATGCGTTCTTTTCTTTCCCGTGGTGGTTTACCAACATAAATATCAATATGGGTATCACCACGTTTGCGAGCAGTCCGAACACGCGTTTCGCCTAACCATATCTGGTAACCACGTCTGTCACGAGGATAACAACGAGGCGGGGTAAGCATCCCTATCGTTTCGAAGGTATCAGACATACCATCGATGATATCTTCCTCGAAGTCTTCTTCAGGTCGCACTTGTTCTTCAGCATAAACCAGATTTATATCTACGCGGATTATCTGTCCATCAGGTTCGATATCCGGGCGGGCAATATCCGCCATAATCTTGTGCGCAGCTATATCATGGCTCTCCTCATCTGGCTGTTTATTTGCAATGACCTGTTCAATATCAGAAACAACAGCAGCATTTTTTTTCATTACCTGCTGCGCCTGGAGTCTCTTCATAAAAGGTTTCTTGGCCATTACTTACCTCCTGCGAGCATAATAATTTTCTGGGTAAGTTCTTTATACTGAATTGCAGGAAGACACTTAGGGTCATATTCATCAAAGGAGAGACCAAGTTCGATCGCTTCTTTTGCAGCAGCAGGTACAAATGATATATAGGCGAGAATGTATTCTTCGGAATAGCCTTTTCCTTGAAGAATCTCGATGAGGAGATTTAGATTCAGTGTATCAATAGGCCCAAGATATCCTTCTTTAAGGGGTTTTTTATAATTCTTTACCTGCGTCTGAGACACATAAGTCCCCATGAATTGCAGCGAAGGATTATAGTTCCGCTTAATTTTCTGCATATAAGTAAGCTGTTTACCAACTGCATTACGGGCCTGCTTCTCCAGCAGGGTAGGGATAAGAAGGTAATCAGCTGACATATGCGCTGCGATCATAACATTTGAATATGATGGTGCTGAATCAGCAATAATAAAATCAAACTGTTTCTTCAGTTCTTCAATACGGTCCCTGAAGTCGAACATGCAGTCGCTGTTGCGGTAGTTAATTTCATTAAGTTCACTGGTTGCACCTATAAAGAAACGCCCGCCAGGAAGTTCAATCGGTCGAACCTCTGTTTCCGGAAAGAAAAGCTGATATGTATTCGCCTCGCCGGGTGTAAAACTGTTACTTAAAGGTTCGCGTTCTATCTCATAAGGTAAGTCATCGGGGAAAGCTCTCTCCGTCAGACCAGTTGTCCAGTCCATATCAATTTCAAGCACGCGGAAACCAGCTTTACGAAGATCATGTGCAATTTCACTGGATGACTGCGATTTAACGATTCCGCCCTTCTGACTACATACAACGATCAGTTTTCCGATAGGTCCAATTTTCAGTGTCATGTAACAGTCCTTAAGATTTCGCATGCGAAATGTTTGAGAAGGGGCGGCACAGCTTGAAAGAGTATTTCAATAATGAAATGAATTCATTGCGGGATTTCATACACACTCCTGTGAGTCAGGCGTTTCGCCAGGTGCAGAAGCAGCTATCTGCCACTGCGTTTGTTGTCGTGCTTTCATGACGACCTAAACAGTATACAGAGAAACATTAAGGTATCAATTATGATATGCAATAGAATTCGCATGCGAATTCTATTATGTGAGAAAGGTGATATGGCTGACGATAAAAGCTGCACCAAAGAAATGGACGATACCGCAGAGAGACTGGGGTATGGCAATGAGCCGTTTTAACATCGAGTTCGGTGACCGCCTGAGCGATCACCTTTAACGAGTGGGCAGTTACACAGAATTATGGACACCCTCAGATTGGCCAAAAATCTCAAACCTACTGATAATATTAGCTATTAGCTCACCTATCTTGTTGTGGAGGTGAGCATGCCCAGTATCAGTGCGCTACTACAACCCGCTATAGCCCTTCTTCATCCTCATCCTCATCCTCTTCTTCATCATCTTCATCTTCATCTACGTAGTAATAACCATCACCACCACAACGAGGACAAACGTCAGCGTTTTCTTCACCTTCTCCGTAACAAGTATGGCACTGCGCGAACGGATTATCATCTTGTGGGTCATAACCTGAACCATTGCAGTTACTGCACGTAATAATTACATCACCACCACGCCCATGGCATAATGAGCAAATTACTTTTTTCATGATCTATCTCACTTTTGTGTATACGAACAGTCCACAGCCCACCAACGAACCATTTTATGTACGGATGATGCTGTATGATTGCCTCAAGAGTAAAAACTCATAAGAGTAGGCATGTTAATCATCAGCAATTTAGTTAGCCACTCGAATTATTTTTCCACTTATGTATTGCAATTCTCGAGGAAATGTGAATGAAAGAAATTGTTTTAAAGTTAAGTGAGGCTGAAAATGTGTTGAGAGAATGGTTTGAAGCTGGAATAGCCTTCAATTTAATTTTTGGACCTTTACATTTTAGAAAAGAATCTGGTTTGGTTCACTTAAGAAAATGTCTTGCCAAAATCCCTTTAGCCCTCAGGCCTCAGTACTATGACATATTAGAGAAAGCATTTAGCCCACGTCATAACATATTAGATATACTTTTTAGGAATAATTATGATTATGATTCATTGATGTTGAGAGGTCAGTTGTATGCATATGCTGAATGCCTTACTAAAAACTACCCCAAAATGCCACTTAAATTATTACTTACTGCAGCAGCAACTCCTCATTCCGTCTTAGAACCAAAAAAAATTATTCATGCTTACTATAAAGTTCGTACAGAATTAGAAAGGAATAGTCGCCAGAAACTAAACATTACAATCGTAGATCCTACTCTAATTGCGTTATGTAAATTAGTTAGTGAACGGCAACTTACATCAAACTTGGTTGACATCGAGTATGGTAACCCTCAAGGAAAAATGACTCCATTTAGGATTCACTCCTTCGATTTATTCACTAATAAATACCGCAGGTTAAGTAATGAAAAATTTAGTCTTGATCAGGTTCACGGGCACTTTATAAGTATAGCTCACAAGCTTGCTTTAGGTCGAGACCCTTTAAACGAGGTATCGCACCCACTACTAAAAGACAAAAAATATACGCAGTGGGCACCAATATTACATGCATTATGTCGAAAGCATGAAAATAGTTCACAGGTCGAATACTACAAAAAATATAGCAAAAAATTTCCGTTGAAATACAAACATGAGTTTGACAGCAATAGTATTAATCATCAGATTGAAAAATTAAATAAGCGATATTGTTCTCTATTTCGATTCCTGAAACCTAGCCCCGAAAACTTCTCTCAAAACCAACGAAATGCACTAAAGACCACGCCCCCTGAAGTGATGCAGAAAATGATAGTATATCATATGATTATGTTTTATTTTTCACTTATAAAAAATGCTGCTTGGTACATTAAAGTAAGAGATTTTATGATAAGCCTAAAAATGAGCTATCCTCAAGACTATGCATCAAAACTCTTCGCCTTTTCTAGTGGAGATGAATGTATGGATGATACATTATACAATAGTTTTAACGAAATATTCAGTGCCAATCCAGTCGGCCTTTTTCCCTGGATGTTTTCGGGTCTACTACCAGAACCGATGGAGTTAATGACGCATTATTTCAGCAATAAAAAAAACAAAGACATTGAGCATATAGATAAAAAAAACAAGTCCTTTAGAAATATTGATTTAGCAGCTTCTGTGCTAATAATACCTAAATTTCTTAACAATTTAGATCGTGCGAAAGGGATAAATCCTAGTATTATGGTTAAACTACCCTCAAACAATTCAGAAAGTTGTATTTTTTACACAGCCACAGGCATACCAAAAGAAGAAGGATTATATCTTGCTGAGCTGTTTAGTAAGGGATTGTATATTCAAAGAAATATAGAAGAAAGTTTAACGATGGAACTGAGAGAAATTGAAGATCTACTACTCGGAATTTGTTTACTTTGGCATGAAAGCTTTGTAGGTAAAATATCACTGAGCAAGTTCGTTAATATCCTACAACAAAATGAAATTAATGATATTAGTGAAAGAACTGGCTTTGTTGAATAAATCGAACTTTTGCTGAGTTGAAGGATCAGATCACGCATC
>ERZ791785.70-NODE-70-length-120035-cov-20.188140_pt1 | contig 120035 bp, 105 predicted proteins | sample MGYA00509947_ERZ791785 | MGnify/ENA primary metagenome ERZ791785 (study PRJEB30046, sample SAMN00791982) | human gut metagenome | study: EMG produced TPA metagenomics assembly of the A metagenome-wide association study of gut microbiota in type 2... | reverse complement strand
TTCCGTTTCTCTTCTGAGAAACTCCACTGTGCTGAACAGGCTTAAAGCCTAACAATAAAAGTTCCTTTTTTGCAAAAAGTGAACCTATTTTTCAAATTTTTTGTATTTTTTATTCAATATAACTATTCACTCGTAGACTGATTTCTTAAGGTCCCTGGGAACTTAAGTTAACTTATTATCTTCTGTTTTCTAATAAATGATGAATTTTCAGTTTTTTTAAGAAATTATTAATGTCTGCGGACACTTAAACCCCTATATTCATGCCTAATTATCCAATTTCTTAAGTGAGCGGACCAGGTACCTATATATGTACTAGGCACCAAGGTGGTCTTAAGTCCTTATGCATTACTTCTAGTTTCTTATTTCAAAACAAATTCGTCATTTATCCCCATTTTTTTCGAATTCTTTTTAATTTCTTTTGGAAAATACTGCTTTGTCGACCTATCTAAATCTATATAACAACTATACATATTATTTTGATTATCTTTTTGAATACTGTTACTCAATATTCTACCTATACAGTTAGATCTTTTAACCTGATTATTATCATAAGCCTTAACCATTTCAAGTAATGCATCTACTTTACTAACTACTATAGCCATATTATTACTCCTTACTTCAACGTATTTACAATATCACATTTTCTATCTATCATCTTAATATATGAATCCATACACTCTTCGATTTTATAAAAATTCAAAAAATATAACATATCTCCATATTGCTCTACATATTTTATTGATATTGCCATGCTTAGAAATGGTTCATCACAACTCTTAAGATTATAATATGTAATAGTCATATAATCATCCCATTTAGTCTTCGTATCATAATTATATTCTGGATTTAGGCTCGCTATAAGAGATTTTTTTAATTGAAAAGATCTATCAATCATAGAATTACTATTTTGAGGAATTTCTGTAATTTTATCATTCGAAATTATACTTCCCAAGACTGCTGTATATTTTACATGTTGACCATTTCGCAATATTCTAAAATGAGTTCTTATATTCGTACCAGATGAACCAAACAAATCATTAGAAACATACATTCCAATTCCAACAAAATATGCTTTTAATAATTCTTTGTTATCCTCCTTATCTTGAGAAAATTTTTCGCAAAATTCTTTTGTTAATCTATCTACATCACTTTTAAATTTGCATATATTATCCACATACATAGGCATTTTTCTAATAAAACTATTTGTAACTGGTATCTCACTTTGTTCTGGTAATTTAAAAAATAATAATCCTTTTTTTTGATCTAACATTCTTCTTTCAAATTCAATTAAATACTCTTCTTTTTGTTCCAATTCTTTATTTTTTTGTTTGATTTTCTCAGATTCAACAATATCTTTTGTATCATTTAATCTATTTTCATAATATTGCTTTATAAACTCATGATATCCTAAAACAATATCCAATACTCTTATAACTTTTTCTCCTGATTGCTCTTTTAATAATACACATAATTTTTTAAAAGAAATGTATACACTTAATATTAATCCAATGATTAGCGTCAATAAAATTCCAGAAACATGTTCTTTTTGAATAGATAAATAAGAAATAAATGTTTTTCCCATACCACCTGTTGAAAATGCTCCAGCTGCTCCCAATATCAATTGTTTCCACGTTTTATCTAATCTAAAAAATAGTAATGTTCCGAAACATCCTATTATTACTCCTAAAAAAAGAAAAGTATATATTCAGAAATAAGATTTATCACTCTTCTCTCCCCATTATCTTTATGTCATTTTTAGTTTTAATTTTAAATCATCTTATGAAAATAATTTTTATTCTATTTTATATTATCACATTTTAAATAATTCAAATTTCTATTCATAAAACTATAATCACAATTTAATTTATTACTCATATTGCCTGTATTTAAACAGGTTCTAATACTTTGATTTTCTACTGTTCTCACATGACAAGTTGTATATAATTTTTTAATTTCTTCCAATTCCACTGTTTTCATACAAATCACCTCGTCATAATCTGCATATTAGAAATAACAGATTTTTTATTTTGATTTTCTATCATCTTAATCGCTGGTGTCCCATCTAATGTAATCATATATGAATGATGTACAGAAAGGATCTTATCTTGCAACTCTCCATCTTCCTCCATCATTAAAACTTTCAATCCAATATTCTTACAGAATTCTGCATTAAAATGTCTTCCATGAATCTTAGAATCATCATGTTCATTTAATTTTGAAACAATGTTATCAATTATCCTTTGATCACCCCGATTATTTTTATCAAACATACATGTCCCAAGCCATTCTTCTATAAGTTTACCTGAGAGTTCAATGGCATCAATTGCTGTTTTCATAAATGCTGCAGGATATTGCTGAAGTTTTATCGCCCAATATTGTGCATTGTTAGGATTTTCCAGCAAATCTTTTTTTGCTTCTTCGAATTCCATCATTATATTATACGCAGGAATCCCATTAAATTGCGGATCAATCGGACCTAAACTAGATTGCTTTCCCATTATAATTTCTTTTGCAGAACATGCAATCATTGTCCCTGCCGACATTGCCAATTGAGGAACAATTACTCTAATATCATTATCAAATTTTGCCCTAAGATAACTAACAATTGCCTCTGCTGCTGCTGGTGATCCGCCAGGAGTATGCAAAACCAAATCTAATCCTTTTGTACAATCTAATCCATGAACACATGTCATAAAACCTGTCATATCCGCATCATTAATATCTAAATTATTTCCCTGTTTATTAAGCCAAGATGAATAATATGCCACTGTATTTCTTCCTGTATAATCAGAAAGTTCTTTCAAATACTTACGTCTAACATAATCGTATTGCGACTGCGTTTCATTTACTTCTTTAAGTATATCATTCCAACTTCCCATATTTCTCCTTTGTATTTATAATAGCAGATAAAATTTAAACTTATCACTATTATAAAATTAATAAAATGACATTGCTTACTACAACATTACATAAAATTTTTACCATTACCTATACGTAATTCTATCATAACTAATATCACTGTGCAAAATTTTTATACCCTTTTCCTCCACATAACCCTATCACAGATTAATCTCGAAAAAGCTTCCTGTACTGTTCTTTATTCTATATATAACTGTCTTCTTAAGAATTCTATGAAGGTTACTAATTCCTCATATACTGTATAACTCTTAAACAAATTCATCATTACTAACCTATATTTTCTGTATTTTAATAATTATCTACTCTATATTAAATAATTTCTTTACAAATAAGTTTTTCTTCAAATATTAGAATCATTTGCCTTTTCTTGATAACCAGATTTCTAATGAGCGTATTTATCTTTTCCACTCTATATTTCTTTTAACTATTTTAGCTGGAACCCCTGCTAAAATTACATTTTTCTCACCCAATGACTTAGTAACACAAGTACCATATGCAACGACTGTATCCTCTAAGATTTCTACGCCTTTCAAAACACTACTAAATGCACATAACCATACATGATTTTTTATAACAATTTTCTTTTTATATTCATTTTCTATATTGTTTTCATATATTCTATGCGTTTCACCATCATTATCTCTTATGTTTACATTCCAGCCTACTAATACATCATTGCCAATTTCAATTGCTTCTCGACTACTAATCACACAATTTTTATTACAATAAAAATTGTTTCCAATTACAATTCGAGATTGTTGCAACGCTGTAAATGAAATTCCATAAGAAAACTCCGCATTTCCATTAAATACAATAGATGAATTCTGTGTCATACTAAAATATCCTTTTGTAAATTCTGGTGTATCATCTATAGCTTTTTTCCCTATCTTAATTGAAAATCTATCAGACTTAAAATTTAATTTTATAACATTTTTATATAATTTTCCCAATTTCACATCTTTATCGACAAAAAAAGGAAGTTTAACAGCATCTTTTTTTTCTAATACCTTAAAATTAAAATAAATAGTTTTAGGTAATGATACAACCGTTCTAATCTTATCTCTTAAATGCATTTTTCTTTCCTCACATAATAATCTTATGCTTATATGTTATTTTTTATTTAATGCTTTCAATTTGCTCCGTTAAATATTCTCTAGTTCTTACTCGCTCTTTCTCCAGTAAAGTTGAAATTTTTGCATAATCAATATTTTTTTCTAATATCTCAGAAAGATTATCTACACTATCTACAATTCTATCTTCTAAACCTAATTCTCTTAATAATCCACCTAATTTATTTTCATTACTCTTTCTTAATATTGTTGCGAACTTACAATTGTTGATAATTGAAAAAATAGAACCATGGAACGTATCTGTCACAACACAATCTGCATAATAAAAATAATCTAATACCTCAAGTGGCGATACAACTAAAAACTTATCACACCAAAACTGAGGTGCACCTACTGCAATTGTCTGCAATTTATTTTTCTTTGCATAATCTTTTATTGCTTCTATCTCTCTTCTATCTCGAATTCTATTTCCATAAGCATAAACAATCATATAATTTTTCAATTTAACCGGTTTATGTTTTCTTTTATATAAATTTCCTACCAATACTGGATCCAAATGTCTATCCATTTTACCATCATATAAATTTTTAACATAATCATAGGTGTGAGAATCTCTTACTGATATAAATTTATATTTTTTCATCATTTCTTTTAATATCACAAGATTTTGCTCACTCAATCCTTTTATTGATGCACTTCCGCACGCTGCAGCATAGGTAATTAACGTATCTGCATTATCAATTGCTCCATACATATGTAAATAAATTTTATCTGAAGCTTTAAAAACCTCGTCACTTCCCTCAACTACCAAATCATATTTTTCTTTGTGCGGATCATAATCATATGACATTCCCAACTCATTTTCTTGAAACTCTACAATTTTTTTCGTCAGATTTTTGTAATTTAATTTATCCAAAGCCTTCCTAAAATTCCTTGTCAACCACATGCCATACTGATCTTTTTTTGTATAATCATCAGAATCTCTAACTGGCATATTCACTGCTAATGTATTATCTAGAATCGGATCAATAAAATCTACATGTTCACCTGTAATACTTTCAATAATTTCTTTCAATGAATATGCCTGTAATACTGATCCATAATTAATTACTCTTTGCATAGACAATATTGCTATTTTCATTCTTTTAATTTTTCCTTTCTGTCAATATCCCATCAATTAATTCACAAAATCGTTTATAATACATTTTGGTATTATGACTTTTTGCATTTTGTTTCGCTTCTTTTCCCATAGTTTCCATAATCTTTGGATTTTTTAATAAATAATTTATCTTATCAGCTAAATTATTTACCAGATTTTTGTCTTTGTCTATCAACAGTGCAGAATCCTTCGTGACATACTCTGGAATTCCTCCCACCCTAGTTGCGATCAATGGTGTACCCGTAGCTTGTGTTTCAATACATACTAGTGGTGCTGGATCCTGAAATAATGATGGCATAACTGCTATATCTGCTATATTGTAATATTTGTATAATTTCGTTTGATGTACAAAGCCTGTAAATATAATTTGTCTAGGAGACGCTTCAATAATCTTTGCCACTTCTTTTTCGTATGGTGTATTTGTTTTACTTCCAAAATTAGCACTTCCAATAATCAGTAATGTCACATCATCGTATTGAACCTGTTGAAATGCTTGAAGCAATTCCCTAACACCTTTTTCTTCCACTATTCTTCCTGTAAACAAAATTACTCTATTTTGTTCTGGTATACCTAATTTTTTCTTTAATTCTTTTTTTTCTTGTTCCGTAATTATTTTATCAAATCGTTCTATATTTACACAATTATATAATGGCTTTATCTTCTGCTTAGAACATCCTGTATTCTTTCTCCATTGTTCACCTATATAATTGCTAACTGGAATCAAATAAGAAAAGCACTTATCTTTCCGCTTATTTCCCATTCCATCCCAATGAATATGAACTAATAATTTATCCTTAGGAATAATCTTACTTAATGCTGGCAATTGTGTTGTAGGTCCCGCTTCAAAAATAAACATATCTTGATTCTTAATATTCTTTAATACCTTTAAGCACTTCTTAAACTCTAATGAAAATGGGATATAAATATTCATATGCTTTAATACTCTATACATTTGAAATACTAATCTATTTAATAATTTATTGGATTGATTTACATAGATAAATTCAACATTTTTAAATTGTTTTGATTGCTGTTTCGCCTGATCATCTTCTACACTAATTACCGTAAAATGATATTTGTCCATCCTTTCATTTTCCATTAAAATATATTCCACCAAAGTTTCAACTGCTCCCCCTTTGGTTGTTGGAATCGGCAGTGAACATTGTGTGATAATACAAATATTCTTTTTCTCCATTCTCACCATCTCCTATATTAATTTCTTTTGCTATTGATTATATTAAATACTCTTCTTTTCCCATCCTGAAATTCAGGTAATTTGAAATACGCAATTAAATACATAATATTAGGAAGCAATGAGCAAATTACCATCTTTATAACCAAGCCTAAAATTCCATATATATTTATACTCTTACATAAATAATCTGTTACTAGAGCTACAATAATTGTTACTATTAAATAGAAGAACATTCTTAATAAATATTCTTTTGAACTTCTTTTAAATAAATACTTGAACAAAGCCCATGTCTCCCATGGAAAATAAATGAATACCATAACAATTATGGTAGATAATAATACACCTGCAACTCCTATTGTTTTACATAAAACAATATTTACAACTATGTTTACAACTACTCCTACATATGGTTTCCAGAAATCTTGTTCCCACATACCAGCTGCATCTTTATAAGTTAATCCTATTCTTCTAACTAGCCAAGAATAAAAATATACTGCAAATAATACAACAATATAATTAGGAAATAACATTTTTTCTCCCATCCATATTTTCATAAATGGTTGATATAAACAATATAAACATACGGAAAACCAACCAACTAACCAGCTATTCATAAATGTTAATGTTTCAAAGTTAGAATAAACTCTTTCATCAGCAGATACAATGATGCTATTACCAATACTTGCTGTAACAGCTGTATAAATTACACTAACAACCCCAATCAATGCATTAATAATTTGATAATAGTTTCCATATATAGCCAAAATCTCCAAACCAAGGATTGATGAAATAACTATACTATCCGCAGCTGTTATTACAGTTGATCCAATTTTATGACCTAATAAAGCCTTAATTTTAACAAATAATTCTTTAATAAATCCCTTTTCCAATTCTCCTCTACATTCAAATTGTGGATACATTCGATCAACCATAACGCTTCTTATTAAATTCTGAATTAGTGTACTCAATGGTAAAAATATAATGTATACATAGTAATTTTCAGTAAATATCAATGCCAAGATCTGAGCAATATACATTCCAGCATTTGTAGCAGCCGCTAATCTGCTTTCTATTCCGTTCTTTTGAGATGCTTCCCATAATGACTTTTTATATGCAAACAAAAAATAACTTAATGCTGTATTAACCAAATATATCAAATATAATATATATATGTTAATGTCCTTAGGGTAAGTCCCACTAATTAAAAATCTTAAGAATGGTAATAAAATTAATCCTACTACTGAAATTATCACTCCAATTATTCTGTAAAACTTTTTGTAAACTTTTAATAATGCACAAATTCTTTCTTCATCATTTTCTGCCATTGGCTTGTACATACTATAAACTAAGGCACTTCCAACTCCCAATTCAGATAATGATAAAACCATTAATATAGAAGTAAACAAACTATTTAAACCTAAATATTGCACTCCTAATTTTTTTATCATAACTGCCTTAATAATAAAAGGAAAAATTAATGCAATCAACTTAAACATTAACCCACCTATGATATTATTAATTGATTTTTTTGTTCTCGACTCATCTATATTCATAATTTCTCCTATCGACCATATATGTAATTTCTCAATAGTAATCCATAATATTTTAATCCTAATTTTCTTTTAAAATCCTTTTCTACGGCTTTATATCCTTTATTTTCAAATAAATTTAATATTCTTTCACGTTCTTCTGTTCTTTGACTTGGTCTACTTAACTGAGCATTGCCTTGTTTTATATCATTTAATTGAGTTCTTACTAGTTCAAATGCACTTTGTGTGTTTTTTAATAGTATTTTCCCTTTTTGATCATTAATCATCACACATGACCATGACTGATCAAAATCCATCTTTATTTTTCCTTCAAATATTTTTTGTATTCCCCAATAATCTCCTATTGTCATATCGGAACATCTAGCTTCTTTTGCATATTTACACACATAACAATTTTCTCTATATATTAATGATTTCAAAAAATAATGGTAATATGATAGTAGATGTGCTGGATAAATTTTTTCTGTCTTTTTCCCATTTATTTCTTCTACTAGTTTTGCTTTAAATCCTTTTCCCTTACTTTTATCTCTAAATAAGAAATCACAAATTTCTCTATTTTTAGAACTCTTGCATTTTAAAAATTCATTATATAAATGTACTGATGGTACCCCATGGCAAATAATATCTATTGTATATAATTCATCATAATCTGCGGCCATTTTTTTGACTGCTGAAACCTGACAAGGTGTTCCGCAAAAAAGTATTTTTTCTTTTTTGCTAATCAACTGCTTTATTTCCGGTAATGCATCCGTAATATCACTTTGTACATATTTAGATCCTTGCATCTTTTCTATGTCATTTAATTTGTTAGTTACCCTATGATAGCAAGTCGCTATTCCCTTTTTAAACTCCATAACAGATCCACAAACCCATCCTCCTGATTTGATAAACTGCTCTGCGATTGTTGCAAAAACTCCTCCCGACGCTGATTTACTTAACACCCTTTTATTTTTTGTTAATGCCGCATAGCTCTCTATTGGCGTATTAAATATTTCTTCACTATTATAGCTACATATTTTTGTACACATCCCACATTGAATACAAAGTTCCTCATTTATTTCAGGATAAATAAAACCTTTACTATCTTCTTTCATTACTATTGCATTTTTTTTGCAAACAGTTGTGCATAATCCACATCCACAGCATTCCCCTTTATTGTTAAATACTTCCATAATTATCTCCTTAGCTATATTTTAAACTTAACTTTTCGATATCGTGATTTTTCATTATTGTTCATCGTAGCTACTGTAATTAATATAAAGCTGTACTGTATACAATAAAAATTCATAGAATTTCCTATACAATATGTTAAAAATAGATACAATGTACTTGTCATAACTATCAAAGTATTTTTTCTTCCAAATTTATTTAAAATTTTCAATGGAATATTCATGATGTACCAAATAATCCAAATAATAAATGGAATAAAACCTAATTCAGCATACATTCTTACAATGGTATTATGTGCCGCAAACCCAGTGGTGTCATACATTGTTTTATCAACAAACGTAAAACCTTTTCCTATATAAATCGGTGATATTTCATAATATTTTGCCAAATTCCGATAAACATTCTGACGTCCAGTAACATCAGCCCCTATTTTATCTACTATTATTTGAAATACATCCCATTTTACAATACATATATACCCAAAGCTAAATATTAACAAAATAATTCCTATCACTTTTATCATTAATGATATATCAATTTGAGATTCTTTAATTAACCACATGACTATTCCAGTGAATAAAACTGCTATAAATTCAGTTCTTTTAAATCCCAAATATGAACAAATCAGCAATATGATAATATACATCATTTTGGTTCTAAAATTATCTTCTTCATCAAATAATACAAAATACAATATATAAAATCCTGTTGCTAATGTAGCATCTTGTACTTCTATACAACTAGCAAAATTATATAATACAGAACCAAATGGAAAATCAGTACTTAATGCTGCCTGTGGTAAATATTGTAAAAACACACCCATCCCATATAAATGTATACAATATATTAAATTTGCCAAAATACTAATTAAAATAGCCCATACTGAATATTTAATTACTTTCTTTCCAAAAAAATATGTTGTTGAAATCGCACTGGTAATCGCCAATATCAAATATAAAATATTACTAACCATTCTCGTAATATTTCCTGTATTTGCTCCACTTGGCGCATGAAATATAAAAATAAATAATGACCACGCCATTATCATCAATAATGGATATACATATATTTTAATAATTGTTGCGCTATTCCCTTTTATTTTTCTATTTTTAAAAACACAAACTCCTAAATAAGATATCGCCCAAAGAAACGCTATCAAATACTTATACCAAAAAAACACTTGTGCTCCACCAAAATAAAAAGAAAATGCTATTGCCATAGAAATAATATATATAGGTACCATATCATTTTCTCCTTTTACTCTTCACTTTGATTTTTCCAAAAATATTCTATTACTTTGTCTATTCCATCTGTTTTTTCTGGTCGTTGTTCTGTTTTTTTATTTCGTTTTATAACAAAATCTTCAAATTTTCCAATAACCTTAGCCGGATTACCTCCTACTATAGTTCCCTCTGGTACATCTTTTGTAACCACACTACCTGCTGCAACAATTGCATTTGGACCAATTTTCACATCATACATTATAGTAGAATCTGCACCTATCATCACATTCTCATAAACTTCGATTGATCCTATGTAATATTTCATTCTTCCATATTTTTGTTTGAAACCATCTATTTTATTAACCATAACGCCTATCATGTCATGTGTTATAAATCTAACATTTGCAGCTACTCTGACATTATCATGCAATGAGAGTAAATATGGTTCTGCAGGTATATCTTTTGTATGATAATAGCAATTTTCTCCCATTGAAAAAAAAACCTTATTCTTTTTTAACCATTCTGTTCTCTTCTGTGCAGATGGTATTAAATACATCATCAATTTAGCTTTTTTTATATCTCTTGATTTTACAAACATATTCTTTTACCTTCCTAAAATGATTTTTAATAAATGATAGCATCTATATTTCATCAAGTATGCTACTAATCTGTATTTAAGCGGTAACAAATGAATTGGGTATCTTTGAAATATCTCATTCATATCTTGATCTTCACAAATATTATGTAATGCTTTCATCATTTTATTTTTCCCAATAATCTTTTCATGTCGTATAATCTGTCTTGCATTTGTTCTTGCACGTGCAATTAAAAATCTGTCTCCTCTCCTATTAGATAGCTCTTCTCCATAAATAGGAATTAATTTCTTTAGAATTTCTTTATAAAGTTTTTTTACTTTATTAAATCTGTCTGTACGAAACACTTTAGATAGAGAATTAGGATTTACACAATAAAAATATACAGGCTCTGGAATTGCTACAACACAATTACACTTAGATAAATAATCAATATCAAAAATCACATCTTCAGATATAAATTGTCGTTCAGAAACAAAACTTATATCATACTCATCAAACACTTTTTTTCTAAATAAAGCTTTCCAGACTGATACTTCCATAATTGTGTCTTTTTTTTCATTCGGTTCTGTTGCAATAAAATCCAACAACAAGTCTTTTACTTCTTGTTTTCCTTTCCAAACCCTTTCTTTCGTTACAACTTTACTTTCCTTTATCTTTTCACCATCAGCATAAAAAATCCCACCATACACAACATCTGCTTCATATTTTTTTGCTGCTTCATATAATAAATGACACATATTCTCTGTTACATAATCATCTGAATCTACAAATATTATATACTTTCCTTGTGCAATTTCTAATCCACTATTTCTTGCAAATCCTAAGCCACCATTTTTCTTATGTATAACCTTAACTCTCTGATCAATTTTGGTATATTCTTCACACATTTTAGGACATTCATCTGGTGATTCATCATCTACTAAAATAATTTCTATATTTCTATATGTTTGATTTAATAATGTCTTCATACATCTATCTAAATATTTTTGTACATTATAAATGGGAACTATGATACTTATTAATTCATTATTATCTGACATTTATTTTCTCCTAATTATTTATGCAGTACTTTTTTTATTTTTAATCTAACTCCAATCGGAAATGCATTAAATATTGTATGTACAATTATCTGTTTTCTATATTTTTTATGAAAATATTCATCTATACTACTATATCCCTTTTGAGAATATAACTTCATCAAATTTTCTCTTTTCTCTGGTCGCTTTGAGGAATGTTTTAATTGGCCATTTTTATTTGCAATCTTTTCAAACTGCGTTTTATACATCGACATATCAAATATATCTTGTATCTTATCCATTCCTTTTTTACTATTTGCAATAATACATGATATTCCATTTTCTACATCAAACTCTTTATTTTTTAATAACTCAGGATTTTCTCTTTCTATCCCCCAATAATCCCCTAAAGTAACATCACCTGAACGTTTAGAGCATGCATACTTACATGAATAACAATTCTCCCTATAATTAAATCCATCTAGGAAAAATGTATTATACGATGCCAATCTGGCAGGAATATAAACTATCTTTTCAGTTCCATTCTTCATTTCAAACTGTATTCGACCATTCATCCCCCAACCTTTTTTCTTATCCCTAAAAATATAATTTTTCACACTCTTAGCATTTCTCTTCTTCGTTTCATTTTGAAGAAAATCGTCAAACATTCGAGCACTAGGCACCCCATGGCAGATCACATCCACAGTACAAAGATTCTCATACTCTTTTCTCAAATACCCATACAACCCAGCAATCTGGCAAGGTGTTCCAGAAAATAAAACTTTTTTACCTGAATCCAATTCCTTCTTAGCTTCCATATAAGTATTTTCAATCGCAGATTGCACATACTTAGATCCTTGTAATCTATATAACTGTGAAAGCTCTCTCACTGCAACATGATGCGGATGTGCATGTCCATCTTCAAAATCTAACGCTGCTCCAAACACAACTCCCCCTTCTTTCAATACAGAAGTTGCCATAGCTGCAAAGATTCCTCCAGATGCAGACTTCATCAATTCAGCCTTATTCTTATTTACCGCTGCATAACATTTAATCGGAGCGTTTTTAACTTGCTCATTCTGATAAGCACAAACCTTCTTACAAGCTCCACACTGAACACATTTTGTCTCATCAATCTGTGGATATAAAAATCCATACTCGTCTTCTTCCATACGAATCGCATCTTTAGGACAGACATTCATGCACGCACCACATGCACAACAATTTTTCTTGTCATCAAATAAAATAATTTTATCCTTGGACATTCTATACTCCTCTATTTTCCTTTGATCACTCGTCGCAAATAATCAATACTTGCTTCTCGTTTCTCATCAATAATCTCATTCACTACACTATAATCAATTTCATCTCTCATCTTCTCTAAATCGAATTTGAAATCTTTATCAATTTTACGATTTGGAATATGTAATTCTCTTAATAGTGCTCCAACTTTTTTGATCCGGCTCTCATTTGTTAAATAAACTTTAAATGGTCTCTCATTCAAAATTGAGAATACTGCTCCGTGGAATGTTCCAGTAAATACAAAATCTGCATTTCTAAACATTTCAACCCATTCAAATGGTGCCAAATCTACTGTAATATCTGTATATTGCTTATCACATTCCCCTGCCCCATATACTGCATAACCATGTTCCTTTGCATATGCAAAAATCTGTTTCTTGATCTTTTTAGGCAAATGCTCACAATAGTAAAATAATATATAAGGTTTCTTAGGAACTTTTAATTTTGCTTTTGGAAACTTACTTAAAAATGTTGGATCTAGCACTCTTGTTGGATAATTTCCTGTAATATGTTCCACTAAATCTGCCGTCAGATCATCTCTTGCTGATATTGCTTTAAATCTTTTAATTCCTTCTTCTACATAACTTGGAATCACATCATTTGCACTTGATTTACCTACACTTGGTGCGTATGCAACTAAATTTTTGCATGTAAGACCATGTCCAAATTTAACTTTGGCATCACCTTTTCCGTCTTTAAAATTCCAAACTTCGTCACTACCAACAATAATATAGTCATACCCCATTTTATTAATCTGCTTTGCTGAAAAACAGACTTTAGATAATGTCATATATTTTTTTCTAGCTTTTGAAAAAATACCAGGAATTCTTATTTTTCTTAACCATTCTTTGATTCCTTCGCGATCTTTATAAAAGCGGAACCATCCACCTACATTGATTACAAAATGTTTTACATTAATGCAGTTAATAATTTCAACCTGATCTTCTGGAAACGCTTTCGCCATTGCTTCTCTTAAGGCATACGCCTGTAAAAACGCTCCATAATTATCTATATACTGATGTGTTAAAATACCAATTTTCATATATTCTCCCTATATAATTCAATATATCTTTCCTGTAATTTTTTAGCTTCTTCAACGATATTATATCGATTCTTAGTTATCACTTCATAATTATTTTTTCTGGTCTGATCTTTTAAAGCTTTTTCTAAACAACCAACCCATTGTTTCTTATCTGATGTAGAAACAAAAGATACCTTATCTGTTAGTCCAATCTCTCTCGTTATATTATCAGAAAATACACATGGCAAGTCTGCCGCCTGTGCTTCCACTCCTACAACAGGCAGCCCTTCCCATACTGATGGTAGAACAAAAGCATCAAAAGCCTGATACCATTCATTTGCATTTCCTACATTTCCTACAAATAAAACAGCATCTTCAATTCCGAGAGTTTGAACTTTTTCCTTCATTTTAGGCATTAGTTCTCCATCTCCTAATAAAACTAGTTTTGTATCCTTATGATTTTTATAATATTCTGCAAAAATATCAATTAAAAAAGTATGATTTTTCTGTGCCATAAAACGACCTACATGTCCTATTACTTTTTTATCTTGTAGATGATATTCTAATCTAATTCTATTTCTTATTTCTTCATTATACAAAAATCGTTCAACTTCTATTGCATTGGGGATAAATTCATAGTCTTTGTTTTCAACGACTTTATTTCCAAAATAACATCTTGCTGCTTCTATACCACATGTAAACTTATGATTTATATTATATTTTAATCGACTTCTACAAAAAATCTTAATCGGCCATTTCCAATCCTTGGTAATGCTCGCTCCATGTGCATGAAATATTCTAACAGGAATTTTATTCTTTTTCGCAGCATATAATGCATAAACACCCAAAGCGCCATTGTGTGCCTCTACTATTTTATATTGGGAGTATTTTCCAAATAGTTTTTTCATATATTTTAAATAATGAGGATACTTTGCCGGATTTAAACCTGGAGTATGAAAAATATGGCCTCCCATTTGCTTTATTTCTTCATCATAAGCTCCTGGTTTAGTCTTATTACACAAAAAATCAAATTGAACTTTTTCATGATCCATATGTCGGTAATAATTCATAAGCATTGTTTCAATTCCTGCTCTATCCATATTACTTACAGAATGTAATACTCTAATCATTTTGCTTTCCTTTCACCTTAACAACCTCAAATAGAAGCCACACTACTATTCTCTACTAATTTTTCCTTGCAGCTTTTCTTTCCTCTATAAACTTCAACAGTTCTATTCACAACATCTTCCCAATTATACTTCCCACAAATATACCCAGACGCTTCATTCTTATACTTCTCCACAAGCTCCACATCATCACAAACCATCTGCAGCTTCTCCTTCAAGTCCTCAACATTAGCCTTCTTAAACAATATCGCCTTATCCTCAACCACATCAGCAATCTCAGCAATATCTGACCCGATCACACAGTTCCCATAACTCATAGCCTCAAGCAGACTAAGTGGCATTCCCTCCAACTTAGAAGGCAGCACATAAACATAAGCATTACTATAAATTTCTTCCAGCAACTTCCCTGAAACAAATCCAGTAAAGATAATATTCGGATCATCTCCAGCCATCTCTTTCAGCATCTTCACGTACCCATCCGTATCACTCGTAGCCCCAGCGATCACCAGTTTCTTATCTGTTTTGAGTTCCTTATAAGCCTCAATCAAGAAATGTATTCCCTTTTCTTCTGTCAGTCGTGATAACGCACAAATATACTCATCCTTATGAAGTCCAAACTTCTGAGTGATCAAATTTGCTTTTCGATTCTCATGTGTCATAACCCCATTCGGAATCAAAACAGTATCCCTGTCATAAAACTTCTTAAAATACTTCTGTACTTTTTCACTTAATACAATCACTTCATCTGCATACTTTGCTGCAATATATTCCCCAAACTTAATATATCTGGAACCAAATCCGTGTTTCCATTTATCTCTCGCCCAGTCAATTCCATGAATCGTTACGATACAGCGCTTTCCAAACAGTTTCGGAATCCATAGAAATGCACTTGGTCCTTCTGCATGAAAATGTACAACATCATATTTTCCAAATGCTGCACAAATTGCAGCAGAAAAAGAGGATGTCATCGCTGCTAATCCTCTTTTATTGATCGTTATTACTTTCTTTAACTGAACTCCCCTATACTTTTTCCTTTTTACAGTTTTTACATATTCATTTTCTACTTTATCGCCAGATCGGTTAAAGCATGTTACTTGGTGGCCTTTTTTTATCATTAATGGACACATAATCGTCAATACACGTTCAATTCCACCTCTTCTAGATGGAACAACCTTATGACCGATCATCGCAATTCTTAAATTCTTGTTACCTCTTTTTTTCAATTTGATAGTCCCCTTCATTCAATCAACAATCAACTAATCCACAACTCCACACTCTCAAATCTACCTACTGTGCCCCATCATCCCCACAAACAACAAGCCACACTGTCTTAAACAATATCCCAATATCCCTCCAGATAGACCAATGATCAATATAATCAACATCCATCTGAACAATCTCCTCAAAGTCTGTGATCGTACTTCTTCCACTCACCTGCCAAACTCCAGTCAGTCCAGGCTTCTGGCAAAGTCTCTTCTTATGGTAAGCACTATACTGTTCAAACTCATCCACTGTAGGCGGTCTTGTCCCTACCAGACTCATATCCCCCTTCAGTACATTCCAAAACTGTGGAAGTTCATCAATACTAGTCTTCCTGATAAACTTTCCAACCTTGGTAATTCTCGGATCGTCTTTCATCTTAAACATCAAGCCGTCCATCTCATTCTGTGCCATAAGCTCTTTCTTGCGCTCTTCCGCATCCTGATACATCGAACGGATCTTATAGATCTTGAAGATTCTTCCATTCTTCCCAACTCTCTTCTGTGAGAAGAACAGCGGCCCTGGTGATTCTAACTTCACCAGCGGTCCGACAATGATCACTGCGATCGCTGTGATCAACATCCCAACCAATCCACCGGCAATGTCCATTGCTCTCTTCATCATCAGCATGACAAATGATACATTATGACCAGAGAAACTTACACTCTCATAAGGTCCAACCTTCTCCAGTGATCGTTCCAGATTCTCATTGATCTGGAACTGGGAAATGTTAAGATTCGTCTTAATTCCCATGTCCTCAAAGTTCTGTACCGTCACCGCAATTGGGAATTCGTCATCCATCGGTATATATAAGAATACTTCATCTACAACCGACCGCATCGCATATTCAAAAATACTTCGATATGAATGTGCCACAACCGGAATCTCGTTGATAAGCCATCCTGTCATGTCTTTGTCCACGACTGCAACACTTGTGATCCACAGGTCCCAGTTCTTCTCTTCCATGATGTTTCCGATCACTTCTTCTGCATGATCACTCGTTGTGATGATCATCATCTTTCTTGCATAAGAATGATCCTTTCTTCTTGATAGCCAATACTTCCGATAAACTCGATGTGTGATCTGCATCCATACAAAGCCAAATCCAGAAGTAAAGATATAAATAAATCTGGAATAATCTTCTGCATCCTGGATCAGAAATGCGACCATTGCCATTCCTGCTGCCATCAGAATGACCGTCTGCAGATTCATTCTCATTTCTTCTATAAATTTGCGCTTAAAAAAACCACGATTCGGACGAAACAGAAAGTAGATCATCATAAGTACCACGATCGCAATGAGCCAACGATAATACGTATCGTTCCCCATCACGGTATACCCTGTTTCAATATTTCCAAACCGCAGCCATACTGCTGCAAAATAACCAACAGTAACTCCCACCAGATCTAATAAAAAGATTAGGAAGTTCTGCATCTGTAATCTTGTTGCTTCCATATTCTATTTCATCCCCATTTATTTTTACACTTTGTGTTAATTATTTATACTTTCCAAAGTATAGCATATATTTTCTAAATTTCAATACAAATCTTTGTACTTTTTGTCGAACTTTAATTTTTTTCTTATTTTGTATATTATTTCTTTGAACTTTTGGCTTTTATTTTGAACTTTTCATTGAACTTTTCTTGTTTTTGTGCTATATTAAACAAAATCATTTGAACTTTGAATTTTATTTTGAACTTTTATCGGAGGGTGTTATGAATCAGACATTTACCTTTGCAGATCGTTTGAAGTCTGCAATGGAACAAAAACATATGAAGCAGGTTGATCTTATTCATGCAGCAGAGACTGCCGGAGTCAAGGTCGGGAAAAGTCATATCAGCCAGTATGTCAGCGGCAAGACGGTTCCTCGCGCGGAGATTCTTCATTTCTTATCTGAAACTCTTGATGTCGATGCTGACTGGCTTTCTGGAAATGGAGGGAATGCTGTGAATCTGGGAACTTCTCCAAGGAGAACATTTAGCAAATCTACCAAATTAGATAATGTACTTTACGATGTACGTGGTCCTGTCGTAGATGAAGCGAACCGCATGGAACGTAATGGAACTCATATCCTGAAATTAAATATCGGGAATCCTGCTCCATTTGGTTTCAGAACCCCGGATGAAGTCATCTATGATATGAGACATCAGTTAGCTGACTGCCAGGGATATTCTGCTTCTCAAGGATTATTTGCTGCAAGAAAGGCGATCATGCAGTATGCACAGCTTAAGAAAATCCCAAATGTTGATATCGACGACATTTATACTGGAAATGGTGTCAGTGAGCTGATCAATCTGTCAATGTCTGCTTTATTAGATGATGGGGATGAGATTTTGATCCCTTCTCCGGATTATCCTTTATGGACGGCTTGTGCAACGCTTGCTGGTGGGAAAGCAGTTCATTATATCTGTGATGAGCAGTCAGAGTGGTATCCTGATATGGAAGATATCAAGCGAAAGGTAAATTCCCGTACAAAAGCGATCGTTCTGATCAATCCTAACAACCCAACGGGGGCTCTTTATCCAAGAGAAGTCTTACAGCAGATCATTGATATCGCGAGAGAACATCAGTTGATGATCTTCTCTGATGAGATTTATGACCGTCTGGTAATGGATGGAGAAGAGCATGTATCTATCGCTTCCTTAGCTCCTGATCTGTTCTGTGTGACATTCTCTGGTTTATCCAAGTCTCATATGATCGCTGGTTTCCGTATCGGATGGATGATCTTAAGTGGTAATAAGGCGATCGCGAGGGATTATATTGAAGGTTTAAATATGTTATCAAATATGCGCCTTTGTTCCAATGTTCCTGCACAGGCAGTTGTCCAGACAGCACTTGGCGGCCATCAGAGTGTCAATGATTACATCATTCCTGGTGGACGTATTTATGAACAGAGAGAATTTATTTATAACGCATTGTGTGATATCCCTGGTATCAGTGCAGTGAAACCAAAAGCTGCTTTTTATATCTTCCCGAAGATTGATACGAAGAAGTTTAACATTACAAATGATGAGCAGTTTGCTCTTGATCTGCTTCGTGAGAAGAAGATTCTGATCGTGCATGGAAGTGGATTTAACTGGAAGGATCCGGATCATTTCAGAGTAGTTTATCTGCCTCGTGTGGAAGTGCTTGAGGATGCTTCTGTGAAGCTTCGTGATTTCTTGGAGTATTATAGACAGTAAAATCTTACTCCATTATAAATTTTTGAAGAATGTACAATAAAAAAGAGAACTTGCCTGCTTGTATGTAAGTTCTCTTTTTTATTATCTCTTATTATACTATCATTATCATTTTTGTAAATATTTTACTTGTAATTATTTTACATTACAGATTCATATAAAAATAAACAAACACCGGCATAGTAACCACCGCCAACAATGTCGTCATTACATTGATCGCGCTTGCGTATTTCGAATCGTTTCCGTACACCTGACACATCTGTGTGATCGTTGAGGCACATGGTGTGATCGCTGCCATGTATGTGATCAGAATGATGTTTTCTGCCTGTGGGTGCCAGTTTTTCATTCCTAATAGAATAATGACTGCCAGTGCTATGATCGGTTCGATCACTAATCGGATGAATGTGACCAGGTAGATTCTTTTGTTTGTAAATACTTTCTTTAGATCGACTCCTGCAATCAGCATTCCTGTGACGATCATACTTAATGGTCCGATCATACTTCCAACGGATGACAGGGTATTTCCTATGATCTCTGGAAATCTGATCTTCGTGAAGAATAAGAATACTCCTGCGAATACAGAGATCATGTTTATATTTAACAGGATCTTCTTTAAACTGATTTCTGTTTCTCCACTGATCTTACATTTGCAGTGGGTCCAGATGAAGAATAATTGAACACTCATGAAGACACAGCCGTAGATGACCCATTCTTTTCCTAAGATATAGGTGACTAATGGTACGATCAGATTTCCTGAGTTGGAATAGTAGGCAGATGTGTATTCCACCGTGTTTAAATGAAACATTTTTCCCATGATCCATGTGACAAACAGTAATAAAAACTGCAGGATCACAGATGCGATACATGCAACTGCCAGTCCTTTCATAATGCTTGGGGTATAGTCTACCTGAAATGCAGTGATGATCACAGATGGTACGATCAGATAGAGTATGATCTTTGAGATTACTTTGCTGTCTTCTTCTTTTAAAAATTTGATCTTTACCATAATGTAACCCATGAGGATCATCAGGAATAGTTGTACGATCTGTTTTAGCAGCAGAATGCTGATTTGCATGGTGTTTTCCTTCTTTCTTTTGTATGTTTTCTTGATATCTCATCCTAGTATATCATTCTGCTTTTTTTATACAAGAAATGTTTCGGATTTGATACATCTTTCTTCGTTGTTTTTCCTGGAATCATCTTGATATTCTTCCCAAAAAGTATTAGAATCTGTATAGTTTTTTGAAAGAGGGTATTGTATATGAAGAATTCTTCGAAACAGTCCGTGAAGATGGATATGCTTCATGGAAGTTTATTCGATAAGATGTTAATGTTTGCTATGCCGCTTGCTGCCTGTAGTATCTTACAGCAGCTTTTTAATTCGGTCGGTACTGCCGTTGTCGGACGGTTTGCGAGCAGCGAGGCTTTAGCGGCGGTTGGTAGTAATAGTTCTGTGATCGCTTTGATGGTTACATTATTTTCTGGAATTTCTCTTGGTTCTAATGTTGTGATCGCCAATTATATCGGACAGAATGATACGAAGCGGATCCCTCGTGTGGTACATACCGCTGTGTCTCTTGCACTGCTTAGTGGTGTGTTTTTGCTGATTCTTGGACAGTTTGTGGCTCATCCAATCCTTTTGCTGATGGGTGCACCGAAGGATATCATTCATCTTGCAACGTTATATCTGCGGATTTATTTTCTTGGAATGCCATTTTTTATGTTATATGACTTCGGTGCTTCCATTCTTCGCAGTATCGGAGATACACGTCGTCCGATGTATGCTTTGATCGTGTCTGGTGTTGTGAATGTGATCTTGAATCTTCTATTTGTCGTTGTATTTCATATGGGTGTTGCGGGTGCCGGACTTGCGACGGTTGGTGCGAATGCAACAAGTGCGGTTCAGATTCTTTATTTTCTGACGCATGAAGAACTTCCGATCCGATTGTCTTTTAAGTCTTTGACGATTGATCATGATGCCGTTTCTAAGATCCTGAAGATTGGGGTTCCTGCAGGACTTCAGGGAATGGTTTTCTCTCTTGCCAATGTCTGTATCCAATCTGGAATCAACAGTTTTGGAGCTGGCGGGATCGCGGGTTCTGCGGTGGAATTAAATTATGAGTATTTTGCTTATTATCTGGTCAATGCCTTTGCTCAGACGGTGGTTACATTTACCGGACAGAATTATGGTGCGAAGGATGAGGGACGTTGTAAGAAGATTTTTCGTCTTGGAATGTTGTGCAGTGTGATCTCTTGTGGAATCCTTAGTACGATCTTTGTTGTATTCCGTACGTTCTTTATTGGATTATTTACAAGTGATCCATCTGTCTATCATTATGCTCAGCTTCGTTTTTTGATCGTTCTGACATTCGAGTGTCTGACAAGTTCTTATGAGATCAGTGGTGGCTGTCTGCGTGGATTTGGACGTTCCATGACTCCTGCGATCCTAACAGTGTTTGGATCTTGTGTATTACGTTTGATCTGGCTTGCGACAGTCTGTAACTGGTTCCATGATTATAAGCTTTTGATGGCGATCTATCCGATCTCTTGGGTATTGACTGGAACGATGGTTCTGGTGGCTTATTTTAGGACACGTAAGAAGCTGTTTTTATAATTTGATGATGTAATTAAAATGTCTGTTATACCTATTTGTTTCATAATAGATCTAACAGACATTTTTCTTTGCTATTTTTAATATTTAACACAAAAAAACCGAACAATTTACGTAAATTGAAATCATATTTACGTGAATTGTTCGGTTTTATTTCACATATTTACTTCCTATTCATCTTCTTGCAATGCATATGCTCTTTCTTCGATCGATTTCTTCTTTGTTTCTTCATAGTTCTTTAACTCTTTGATCGCCTGTCCTGACATTGCATACAGGATAAAGATATTAAAGATCGTCATTAACCCAATTCCGACATCTCCTAAATCCCATACGAATGTATAGGTCTGGATTCCTCCGATAAATAACATCACAAGTGCTAATACTTTATAGGCTGTCTGCCATCCCCATTTGTCACCGAACAGGTAGGCGACGTTGGATCTTGCATAGAATAAGATTCCAAGGAATGTCGAGAAGCTGAACATCCAGAGGATCACTGCGATAAATACAACTCCGAATCCTCCTAAATGGTAGTTCATTGCTGTCTGTAACAAGTTCATACCGGTTAATCCATTGGTCAGATTCTGTGGTGCTAATAACATCAACATTGCCGTACAGCTGCAGATCACGATCGTGTCGATAAAGACTCCTAATGCCTGTACCAATCCCATCTGTGCTGGGCGTTCACAGTCTGCTGCTGCGGCTGCACATGGTGCGGATCCTGATCCTGCTTCGTTGGAGAATAATCCTCGTTTCACTCCGTTCATAAGAACTGCTCCAAACCCTCCGGCTGCGACCTGACGGATTCCAAAGGCTTCTTTGAAGATTCTTGCAAAAACCCCTGGAATACTTGGCAGATTCGTGAGGATCACAAAAATCGTAATCCCGAAGTAAATAACTGCCATGATCGGTACCACGATATCTAATACTTTGACAGTTGCATTCTTCCTTAGTACGATCACTGCTGCCACAATAACAAGCACGATCGTTGTATAAAGTGTTGGAATATGGAAGGCATTGTGGAATGATTCTGCCACGGAATTACTTACCACCTGACTGATCCCACACCAGCAGATCAATCCTGAAATCGCAAATAAGGCAGCGATCAGCGTGTGTTTTTTCTTCTTTCCTTGTTTTTCTTCCATAAAGTGGTGTATATAATAGGCTGGTCCTCCTCGATATCCACCATACAGGGGGTCTTTTTCTTTATGTAACTGTGCAAGAGTTGCTTCGATAAAGGCTGTCGATGATCCAAGCAATGCTGTGATCCACATCCAGAATACGGCCCCTGCTCCACCTGCGGATATTGCTGCGACAACTCCTGTCAAATTCCCCATTCCGACACGTGTTGCTGTTGATACGATCAAGGTCTGTAAAGAAGAAAGACTGCTTTTTTCATCTTTTCCATTCTTATTGTTTGCTGTTAGTGCTTTGACCATATCCGGGAACAGACGGATTGGTAAAAATCTTGTTTTAATCGTAAAAACGATACCTGCTGGAAGCAGCAATATAATGAGCAGCGAAAGTCCCAGGCTTCCACCTCCTGGTAACGGAACATGAATCCATTCTCCCCATAAAAACTGATATATATTTTCTATTAGCTGAACAATCATTGACTTGCCTTTCCTTTCATTGTTTTTTCCAAAAAAGAAGGCATGCAGTTTTATTCTGTTATGCATGCCTTCTTTTTATTATATAAAATTTTATGATAAATGTCAAAAAATTTACTTCGTATACCTGCTTATCAGTGCAAGAATCAAGAAACATACCACCTCGAGCAGTACGATCGTTCCTCCTGGCTTAAGACCTACATAATAAGACAGTGTTAATCCGATCACTGTTGTGACCAATGCTGTGATCACACCGATGATCATGACTGCTTTGTAGCTTCGTCCTACCTGCATTCCGCATGCGATCGGGATCACAAGCATGGATGAGACGATCAGTGTTCCAACCGTTCTTGATGCGATCGATACCGTCAATGCGGTCAATAAAGTAAAGATAAAATTGATCGTCTTGACAGGTACACCGCTGATCCTTGCTGCATTTTCATCAAATCCGATATAGAATAGTTCTTTATATAGAAGCAATACACAGAGCAATACTAACACACTGATCACACATACGATCTTCAGTTCGTCTTTACTGATGGATATGATACTTCCAAATAAGAAACTGTTAAAGTTCGTTCCGTTTTTTACGAATCCGGATAGAATACCAGCAAGTCCGATCCCTGTTGACATAATGATCGATATCGCCATCTCAGAATATCTTGGAATCTTTCTTCGGATCGCTTCGACTCCCAGGGCTGCAAACAGGCAGATCCCCATTGCTCCTAAGATCGGATTGATTCCTAATAACAAGCCCAGAGCAACACCTGCCAGGGATGCATGAGAGAGTGCATCTCCAATCATGGACATTCTCTTTAAGACGATCGTGATTCCGATCAATGGTGCGATCACGGCCAGTAAGATTCCTGTAATAAATGCACGCTGCATAAATCCGTATTGTAACATCTCGATCATTCTTCCACGATCCTCCCTTCATCCATTCTTAAAATACGATCACATCCTTTACATTCCTGCAGTCTTCCGTGTGTGATCATAAAAATGGTCGTATTGTATTTTGTATTGATCTCATAGAGCATATCGTACAAGATCTTTGTTGATCTTGCATCTACTCCCGTTGTTGGTTCATCTAAGATCAGAAGTTTCGGATCTCCGATCATTGCTCTTGCGATCATCACTCGCTGCTGCTGTCCACCAGATAATTCACCGATCCGTCTCTTAAGGAATTCTTCCATTCCAAAATCCCTTAGTGTCTCTTTGATCTTATTCTTATGTTTTTTATGTGGCAGATGAAACAAGCCAAGTTCCTGATAAAGTCCTGTGATCATGATCTCTTCTACCGTTGCTGGGAAGCTCTGGTTCTTACTGATCCCATTCTGTGACACGTAACCGATCCGTTTCTTTAATCTTGGATCGTTATTCATCAGGATGATCTCTCCTTCATCTGGTTTCATTTCACCTAAGATCAGACGCATAAGTGTACTTTTTCCGCTTCCATTTTCACCAGTCAGAACGACATATTCGCCTTCATGGATCGTCAGATTGATCTCTTCTAAGACTTCCGTATCACTGTATCCGAATTTTACATGATTTAATTGTATCATCTGTTTTGTGTTTGATTCACTCATTCGCTTAATGCCTCTTTGATCGCAGCGAGATTTTGTTTCATTACGGAAAAATAATCTTCTCCTGCTTTGATTTTTTTGTTACTTAGTCCTTCCAGGGGGTTTAACATCTTTGCATTGGCTCCGGTCTCTTTTGCAATGGTTTTCGCTACTTTCGGACTCACCAGTTCTTCAAAAAAGATTGTTTTTACCTGATGTTCTTTTGCAAAGCGGATCACTTCGCTCATCTGTTTGGGATCTGGTTCATCATCTGCGGATAATCCCTCAATTCCCATCTGTTCTAAACCATATGCGTGACATAGATAGCCAAATGCTTCATGTGCCACAACAAGTTCTTTCTTTGTAAGTTTGGATGTTTCTTCCTTATATAATGTATCTAATTTGTCACATTCTTTTGCGTATCTCTTATAATTCGCTTCGTAATAATCTTTATTCTCTGCATCCACTTTGATCAATGCTTTCTTGATCTTGTTCATCTCATACTTTGCATTCTGTGGATCTAACCAGACATGGGGATCATTCTCACTGTTGTGTTCGTGATCATGTTCATGTGCATCCTGATCTTTTAGTAACTTGATCCCTTTGGATGCTTCAACGCCTGTAAGTTCTTCCGTATCAAGGCTTTCCAAAACGTCATCTACCCATTGTTCCATGCCGGCTCCATTATAAATAAAGATGTCTGATTTCTCCATCTCGATCAGATCCTTCGTTGATGGTTCCCAGTCATGAGGTTCTGTTCCTGCCGGTACCAAATTGATCACTTCTACTTTGTCTCCACCGATCTTCTTTACAAAATCATACATGGTGTAAAAACTTGTTGTAATTCTTATCTTGCCATTCGATTTCTTCTTGCTTGTATTGCCAGTACATCCTGCCATGCAAAAACTCATGGATATGATGCATACCAGGATCATCCAAATCTTTTTTCTCATTCTTCTCTACTCCAATTTCTGCGGTTTCTCTCTGGTATTTATAGCAAATCTTTCTTGGTCGTGTCAAGCGTGGTTTACGAATGATCGCTGAAAATAGACGCGCGAAATGCATTCTGTGACCATAATTCATTCCCATAGATGATCCTGTAACATCCAGTATACATCAGGGCTGCGAGCACTACGTCCACCACACTATGTTGTTTTAAGAACATCGTCGACATGATAATTAATATCGTTAAGACAACACATGCTGTATCGGTGCTTTTCTTATATTTTCTCTGATTCTTCAAAATCGCAACGCAGCATGCCAGAGAGTTAAATACATGAATACTTGGAAGTACATTCGTCGGAGTATCCGTGTGATAGATCATCTGTACTGCTTTGATAAAAATGCTGTCTCCAGTAAGAACTGGTCTTAAATCCTGTCCATTCGGAAATACTAATGAGATGATCAAAAACAGAGTCATGCCTGTTCCAAGTGTTATGACCAGCTGATAATATTCTTTCCATTGATTCTTATTAAAAAACATAAAATAAAAAACTGTAACTGCTACAAATAAGAACCATAATAGATATGGTACGATGAAATATTCACAGAATGGTATCTGATCATCTATCGTTGTATGTATGATGTAATGATGCACATCTCGATCTTCAATGTAGGAAAATGTGATCATATAAACTATAAAAAATACTGCAATCATACCAAGATGCCCATTTTTTATGATCTCATTTAATTTTGTTCTCAATTGTGACTCCTTTCTTCAAAATCATTGCCTGTTAGAAAGTGTATACATATAGTAGTACCACGATTTTGTAGAAATTTCAAATCTTTTATCGAAATAGTTGTGGCGGGATCTTCTTAACTAGCACTCCACTTAACACTCCGATGATGATCCCTGCGATCGTTCCTGTGATCAGTAATACTGGTGCATAATAATAAATCTTTGTATTCTCCATTAAGAAAACAGCGACACTGAGCTGCCCGATATTATGCGCTACTCCGCCTCCAACGCTGATTCCAATGGGTGAGAATCCATCAATCTTCTTTAGAAGTCCCATGATGACCAGACTTAAGATTCCTCCTGCCAGACTGTAGGCGATCGTCATTGGATTTCCAAACAAGAATCCTGCCAGTACAACTCGGATCACTGAGATCTCAAGTGTTCTTGTCCATGTTGTAAAGAATAACAAAACCATGATCACTCCATTGGCAAGTCCTAATTTCACTCCGGGAATTCCAACTGGTACCGGGATCAATACTTCTATATAGGATACAACAAGTGCCAATGTTAAAAACATCGCATCTGTCGCTAATCTTTTTGTTGACATATATTTTATTTCTCCTGTTGTTTTCTATCTCATCTGATGTTTATTGTGTTACCCCGTCTAATTCCTGTTCTTTGCCATCTTCTGATCGGATCTCGATCACTACTTTATGCGGCAGACATACGATCGTTTCTCCTGATTTCTCGATTGCTTTATGGTCTGCACAGATCTGGTCTTTACAGTCTGCTTTTTTCATTGTAACTTTTCCATCTTTGATCTGCATGACGTTCGTGCCATTTTCCTCTGGAATTTGATAGATCTGATCTTTCTTGATGGATGTTTTGTACACTTCTTTTCCGTCAACTGTCACGATCACTTCTTTTCCGTCTTTTTGTGTCATCTTGATCGCTGCCAAACTAATCAGTGAAATTGCCAGTACTGCTGCGATCAAGATTATATCTTTTTTCTTCATCTTTATACCCTGATTCTTCCCAGTACTTCTCCGATTGGGTCTGTAATGCACAAATCTGCCTGTTTATCTCTGCTTGTCGCATCACGATTCAGTACTGCAAGATATTTTCCTTTAAAATAATCGATCATTCCAGCGGCTGGGTAGACAACCAGTGATGTTCCTCCAATGATCAGCATATCTGCCTTGGAAATGGCTCTGACTGCTCCGTTGATTGTCTGAGAATCTAAACCTTCTTCATATAATACAACATCTGGTTTGATGATTCCCCCACATTCGTCACAATATGGGACTCCTTTGGCATTCACGACATAATTCACATCGAAGAACTTGCCGCATTTCTGGCAATAGTTTCTGTGAACACTGCCGTGCAGTTCAAAGACATTTTTACTTCCTGCTGCCTGATGAAGCCCGTCGATATTCTGCGTAACGATCGCAGACAGTTTTCCCGCCTGTTCCATCTCTGCAAGTTTTAAATGTGCCTTATTCGGTTTTGCATCCAAGAAGATCATCTTATTCTTATAAAAATCATAAAATTCTTCCGTATGCTGTGTATAAAATGTATGGCTTACCATAACCTCGGGTGGATATTTATAAGTCTGGTGATACAAACCATCCGTGCTTCGAAAGTCTGGAATATGACTCTCTGTTGAAACACCTGCGCCACCAAAGAATACGATATGATCACTTTCATCGATCATCTGTTGTAATTTTTCAATCTTTTCGTTATCCATGACTTTTTCCTCCTTGAAATCTAATTGATCAAAAATCATCTACAAAGTTAGTTGCTTATAACTTATTTTTATATACTTTATCTTTTATTGTACAAGAAAAAAAGGCCTCTTGTAAAGAAGCCTTTTCATTTTTTTAATCATTGCTTTGTTCTTGAATCTTACTGATCTGGTGTAAAGTCTGAAAAACTGTTGCCATATCGTCTTTAATTAGTTTTCTTTGTTGTTCATAAATACTGCGATAGTATTTTGTTCTTATTAGATCAGGTTCATAAATTTTCTTGATCTTTCTCGTTTTTTCAAATACCTGACTTGGATCTTCCAGATCTCCTACCGCATATGCTGCGATCACTGCATCTGTAAGAACTGCTCCTTGTGCATTTTCTAATGTGGCACTCTTACATCCTAACATATCTGCTTTGATCTGATTCCAGACTTCTGAATTGCTTCCACCTTCTGTGATCGTCATAAATTCAAGTGGCACGCCTGCTTTTTTATAAATATCTGTCACACTCATATAATCGTAACCGATCGCTTCTAAAACTGCACGCCACTGTACTCCCTGATCTGTGTCCATCGTCATATTCAGGAAACAGGCACTTGCATTGGATGTTTCTCCAAATCCTCCTGTTAAATATGGAAGGAACAGGACTCCTTTGGATCCACATGGCACATTTTGTGCTTTCTCATTTAATTCATCAAAATATGCTCCATTTCCTGCTTCGTTGCATACATTATCTCGATACCAACGAAGTGCTAATCCACCGGTTCTTATGAATCCCCAATAAAAATATGTATTTTCTAAAGTTCCGCTGTTAAAGATCAGTTCATTTTCTGGTTTGCTTAATTCTTCATTGATTCCATCGGTTGCGATACAAAACATCGCACATGTTCCTGCTACATCGGCTGCCTGATCTGGTTTGATCACTCCGCATCCGATCATGGACTGCATCGTATCTCCGGCTCCCGCACAGATTGGGATTCCTGGTTTCAATCCGGTTTCTTTTGCAAATGTCTCTGATAATGTTCCAATGATATCCCATGGTTTTTGAATCTTTGGCATCATTTCCATTGGAATTCCAAGGATCTCTAATTGTTCCTTGGACCATTTTTTCTCTGTTACACGGTATCCTAGTCCCCATCCAGACATTGTTCCCCAGTCAATAAATGCATCTTCTGCAGACAGTCCTGCAAGATTGGCCAGGATATATGGGGCATTGTGCATGAATTTTCTGCCTTTTTCTTTAAAGCCCTCACAATTGTTCATCATCCAACGTGCAAACATCGCTGGAAACATACAGTTTGGCTGAGGATTTCCAGTCTCTTTTGCCCAGATCTCATAATGATGGGATGCTAGTTCCTCAACATCTTCTTTTGTTCTGGAATCCAGATAATTGATGTAAGGTGTGATCGCATGGCAGTCCTTATCAACACCGACAATCCCGCAGATGATCCCATCTCCAAAAATAGAGCGGATGTTGTCTGGATCCAGATTCTTTTCTTTCATCTTTGTAACGCAGTTTCTGATCCCTGTAACCGTTGCATGAAGATACTGGTCTGCGTCCATTTCCACCCATCCCGGATGTGGATAATTTAAGATTGTTGCATTGGTATCCTGCACGATCAGGTTCATATCAATATCATAAACTGCTGTTTTTACACTTTGTGTTCCTGCGTCAAATCCTAAATAATATTGTTCCATACTAACTTCCTGCTTTAATTTCTGATTCTTTTTATGCTTCTACTTCTTTGATCAGCTGTACCATTTCGATTGCAGATAATGCACAGTCATATCCTTTGTTTCCTGCTTTTGTTCCAGCACGTTCAATCGCCTGCTCGATATTTTCTGTTGTAACAACTCCGAATAAGACTGGAATTCCTGTATTTAATGATACCTGTGCGATTCCTTTGGATACTTCGTTACATACATAATCATAATGGCTTGTTGCTCCACGGATCACTGTTCCAAGACAGATCACTGCATCGTATTTTTTGCTTTTTGCCATCTTGTCTGCGATCAGTGGAATCTCAAAAGCTCCTGGTACCCATGCGATATCGATATCTTCCTCTTTCACATCATGTCTTTTCAATCCATCTAAAGCTCCGGATACTAATTTGGATACGATAAATTCATTAAATCTGGCTGCTACGATTCCTACTTTTAATCCGCTTGCTACTAATTTACCTTCTAATACTCTCATTTTAATTACTCCTTTTTTCTTCATTAATTTCGTTAATCTTAAGGTCCCTGGGACCTTAATTTTTTTAATTTTTCTGTTAATTTAAACTTCGTATGTTGTCATGTGTCCCATTTTCTTTTGCTTTGTCTGCATATAATATTTATCAAATGGATTGATCGGCATCTGGATCGGTACTCGTTCTACGATTTCGAGTCCATATTCATTTAATCCGTCAATTTTGGTTGGATTGTTTGTCATCAGTCGTAGTTTTTTGATTCCTAAATCCTGTAAGATCATGGCTCCTGCACTGTAATCTCGTTCATCATCTTTAAATCCAAGAGCTAAATTGGCCTCGACTGTATCCATTCCCTGTTCCTGTAATACATAAGCTTTCAGTTTATTGATCAATCCGATTCCTCGTCCTTCTTGACGCATATATAAGAAAACCCCTCGTCCTTCTTTCTCGATCTGACGCATTGCACGGCTTCGCTGTTCTCCACAATCACAGCGTAGAGATCCAAAAGTATCTCCAGTCAGGCACTCAGAATGCACACGGCATAAAACTGGTTCTCCGTCTGCGATATCTCCTTTGACCAGTGCTACATGATGTTCCCCACTTCTCTGGTCTACATACCCATGTGCCTCAAATGTTCCATATTTTGTTGGAAGCTGTGCGATTACTTCGCATACTACATCGCTCATCTTGTCTTTTCCCTCCTCGTTTTTTATTAAAATCCAGCATTTCTTAACATTTCCATTGTTAAGGTGCTATTTGTATGTTTGTCGTTTGTTTCCTGCTGATCAAAATGCAGCAGTTTATCTATATATTTCCCAACCATGTCATTCTCCAGATTGATTTTATCTCCTGGTTTTTTATATCCAAAATTGGTATTTTTTATGGTATGTGGGATCATGGATACGGAAATGGTATCATCGCTTAACTTAGCGATCGTCAGGCTGATTCCATCGAGTGCGATCGATCCTTTTTCAATACAGTATTTCATGATATTTTCTGGGGCTTTGATCGTAAACCATACAGCATTATCATCTTGTTTTACACTAATAAGTTCCCCTGTATCGTCCACATGGCCTGCTACCATATGACCTCCGAACCTTCCATTGGCTGCCATCGCTCGCTCTAAGTTGACGACAGATCCCTTTTTTAAACTTCCAAGACTGCTTCGGTTGAATGTCTCATTCATCACGTCTGCCTGAAATGTATTGCCGCTAATGTGAGTCGCTGTCAGGCAGACCCCATTAACTGCTACGCTGTCTCCCAATTTAAGATCTTCAAAAATAACATTTGCTTTGATCGTAAGGACTGCTGCTTTGCTTCCTCGCTTCAGGGATATGACTGTTCCTAATTCTTCTACGATTCCAGTAAACATGATCTCACCTTCCCTTCCAGTAATATGTCATTTCCAAGTGGTGTTGCCTTTAATTCATCAAATACCAAAGCTTCTTGGATCTTTTCGATCCCTTTACCTTCTACAGGTGTTTTAGCCTTTTCTCCTCCAAATAATTTTGGAGCAATATAGGCGTAAACTTTGTGAACACAGTTGTTTTTGATCAAGGATTCATTCAAGATTCCGCCGCCCTCAACTAAAACACTGTCGATTTCCATATTTCTTAACTGTTTTAGAACTTCTTTAACATCAACCTTTCCATCTTGCTCTGATGTTTTTAAGATCTTGCATCCTTTTTGTTCTAATTTTGCTATTTTTTCCTGATCCTTACTTATGGTAGCAATGATCGTTGGGATTTCTCTGGCTGTTTTTACGATGTTTGATCCTTCCGAAATCCTTAAGTTTGAATCACATATCACACGAATTGGATCATTCCCATGTTCGATTCGTGCATTTAACATCGGATCATCTGCTAAAACCGTACCGATCCCTGCCATGATCGCTGCATACTGATGTCGTAATGTATGTACATGTCTTCTGGCTTCTTCTCCTGTGATCCACTTGGATTCACCAGTTGCCGTTGCAATCTTTCCATCCAATGTCATTGCGTATTTTAGTGCTGTATATGGAATATCATTCTGAATATAATGAAAAAATATATCGTTTAACTGTCTGCACTCTTCTTCAAGAATTCCTGTCTCAGTTTCTATTCCATGATCATTCAGGATTTTGATCCCGCCCCCTGCCACTTTCGGATTGGGATCTAAATTCCCGACATATACTTTCTTGATCCCTGCTTCGATCAATGCTTCCGTACATGGTGGTGTCTTTCCATAATGGCAGCATGGCTCCAATGTTACATAAATCTCAGCTCCCTTAGGATCTTCTATGCAGTTTTTTAAAGCATTTCGCTCTGCATGTAATCCGCCGATCTTCTCATGATATCCTTCTCCAATAATCCTTTGATCTTTTACGATCACTGCTCCTACTAAGGGATTTGGATTGGTATATCCACAGCCTTTCTTGGCAAGTTCGATCGCACGCCGCATATATTCTTCTTTCAAATATTTTTCTCCCTTCCCTTCAGGTTCTTTAATTTTGGGAGATTGGATTTTGTTTGGTATTGAAATCGGAAATATAAAAAGGAGTTCCTGATCTTTGTTCTAATTCTTCAGGAACTCCTTTTTGATATCTTGATATTTCTTTTAATTGAAATAAAAAAATCCTGGAATTATAAAAATCCCAGGACATGATGATCAATATCACTTCTCAAATCTTCTTCCTTCCAGACTATACTGTCGGCCTTGGAATCTCACCAAGTCATGCCATATAAGGCTCGCGGGCTATAACCGCCGGTAGGGACTTGCACCCTGCCCTGAAGACGTTATGTAATTTAACTATAGAATAGCACTCACTAACTATTATGTCAAGTGAATTTTCTGTCACTTCAGCATAACGTTTTTTACATTCTCTTTCGCATAAATACTACAAGTAAAGCAAAAATCACAACTGCAGCTGCTCCGATTGCAATTCCTGTTGTATGTTTTTTCTTTGTTTCTTTCTGCTCTTTTTTCTTTTTTTCTTCTTTTTGTTGTTTCTGTTCTTTTGTTTCCGTTGTCACTTTTGTCGTTGTTGTTTCTGTTGTTCCTTGTGTTGTTGATTCTTTTGCAGATGTTGTACTGTTGTTTGTCTGTTCTGTAGATGAATTTTCTTGTTTTGTTGTACTATTTTTATTGGTATTTTTAGATTGTTTATCTTTTTTTGTTTCTGTCTTCACAGTTGAATTTTTCTTTTCTTCTATATCATCTTTCTGGTTCTTTCCCATATATGCATCTGCTTCTGGAACATCAATCTTTCCATCCATATAATCCTGATATGCCTGTTCTGCCCCTGCTCTTGTTGGTGGATAACCATGCGAAGACAGCCATGATTTCGCCTGCTGCTTTTCTTCATCTGTATATGCATAAGTCGCCACCGGACGGCTTGTGATCATTACTGCTCCCAGAATCAGCATTATAACTAATAATAACCTTTTCATTTGATACTCCCTCTTTCATTTTGAAACTGTTTGATTAATCTTGTATATTATAGCATAATTTATTAAGAATTCTATAGATTATTCGTTTTTATACAATCCTGATTTGAAGTGGTAGTGTTGGTCATGTATGAGTCAGAAAGAAGATAAGAAGAACTATTTATAAGGATCCAAGGTGACACTCCGCATTTTTGAAAGCGTTTTTTACAAATCGCCGATCCGCGCCTGTTCCTTTGATAACTCCCTCGCTGCGAGCCAAAATGCCCGCAGCTACGGTCAGACAATCAACCACAGGGCGCTGCGAATTTGTAAAAAACGCATTCAAAAAGTGCTCATGTTGTCACCTTGGATCCTTATAAATAGTTCTTCTTATCTTCTTTCTGACTCATACACCAAAACACTATTCAAACCACTACACAGTGTGTATGTTTTACTGTATTGGCAATAATAGTATCTGTCTGCCACTGTCAAAATAAAAAACGATAATGTTTAACATACATCCACCCACTTAAGTTTTTCAATCTTGTAATTGTCCACACTTTAGACTTCTGGTATATGATAAAAAATAAAGAAGCAACCGACAGCGCAGCATTGGAATTTTGCCATATTTTGAATAAATTCGCAGCCCAATTGGACGAATGTCTGAGCTTCAAAGACTTTGGTCTTAGACCAAACTTCAGAGCGAGTTTTCGTAGGAAATTGGGCGAATCAGCGATTTGTTCAAAATATGAGCAAAATTCCACCGCTGCGCTGTCGGTTGCTTCTTTATTTTTTATCATATACTCAAAATCTACAGTTGGCCAACTACAACTTAAAACTTCTCTACTTCATCCAAGTATATACAATTTGGAATCCCACCATCTCTCACTTTCTGAATCAGTTCTTCTTGATCCATCCACATAACCTCTTCGACTTCTTCTTTCTGTAGTTTAAGTTTTGTAATATCCACTGTTTCTTCATACATATAAACCGTGCTGATCTCATGATTCTTAAATTCTCTTCCATAGAAGTTTCCATTCATGCTTCCTTCATGCATACATACTTTTTTAAGTTGTTCTGGTTCTGCTTTGATCCCTAGTTCTTCTTCTAGTTCTCTTAATGCGGTTTCTAATGGCTCATCACCTGCACTGATGTGTCCTGCGGATGAGATGTCGTAGCAGCCTGGGAAGGAGTCTTTTTCTTTGCTTCGTTTTTGTAACAACAAGTCATATCCTTTTTCTGTTTTTCTTCTGATCCAGATATGCACAGTTCCATGGATATCTCCATCTTCATGGACCAAAGATCTCTCTTTGATCTTTCCTGTTTTGTTTCCATTTTCATCTAAGATATCAAAAAATTCCAAGTCTTTTCCATCTACGACTGCTTGCACCAGATTTCCTTCTTCATATACCAATTTCAACGAAAAAAATGATCTTCTTTCTTGCATATAGCGTAAAAATAACCTGTCACCTTCCCACAGATCAAGGTCTAATATTTTTTCTTTGTCTACCCATTCTAGTACTCCTTCATCACATTCTTTGATCTCGCCTTTGAATTCTTCGATATGGTATAAACACATATATTCCCATGCTTCTTTTTCAGTTCCCATATCGGACAAAAATGTGACGATCCCACAAAATCTATATGACAATGGGGTTAGTCCTGTTTCCTCCATAACTTCACGAAACATGCAGTCTTCCGGGCTTTCTCCATGTTCAAAATGACCACCGACTCCGATCCATTTATCTTTATTGATATCATGTTCTTTCTTGATGCGATGCAGCATCAGATATTTGTTATCTTTTTCTATATAGCATAATGTTGTCATTCCCATTTTTATTTTTCCTCCTTTCGTATATTGTAATTGTTTCAAAGAAAAGATACAATATTTTCATATGTGTAAAATATATTACACAATATCGACTATGTATAACAAATGCGAAATCTGGAGGTTTCTTATGAATATAAAATGTATTGCACTTGATCTTGACCGTACAACATTAAATGCAAGTGGACGGCTTTCTGACGGAAATTATAATGCTTTATGTCATGCAATTGAAAATGGTGTTCACATTGTGATCGCAAGTGGACGTTCTTTTGATACGCTGCCTAAAGATGTTCTTGCTGTGCCTGGAATTGAATATGCAATTACTTCTAATGGTGCTGCCATTTACCATATTCCTACAAGCACCTGTCTTCATGAATATAAGATGACACCTGCTTCCGTTGAATGTATAATTCAGATTGCTAAACAGCATGAGACTGCCCTTGAAGTTTTTATTGATGGCAAAGCTTATGCCCTGAAAGCTTATGTGGAAGATCCTGTTTCCTATGGTACAACTCCACAAGCAATTCCTTACATCCAATCTACAAGAATTCCTATTGATGATATTATTTCTTTTATTCGAGAACATATTGATCATATTGACAGTATGGATATTGTTGTCTCTGGCGAGCAGCAAAAGCAGCTCATTTGGAATGAACTTAAATATAATTGTGATGAGATCTATATTACTTCTTCTGTTTCGCAGCTGATCGAGATTTCTCATAAAGATGCCGGAAAACATTCCGGACTTCGTTTTATTCGGGAATATTTGAATCTAAAACCTGAAGAAACCGCTGCCTTTGGTGATGGTGATAATGACATTGATCTGTTAAAAGAAGCTGGTATCGGAATTGCCATGGAAAATGCTTCTTCAAAATGTAAGGATGCTGCGACCTTTATCACAAAACATCATGACAAGGACGGAGTTGCATATGGAATCACTGAATTTCTCAAAATATGACCAAAAAACATAAATTCATCATTTTTTAGACACAATTCTTTCACATTTACTGAGTATACTAAAACCATAGCAAGTAACAAACAAACTTACTTAGCTAAAACTTTTTTTCATACTTTTTCATAATACCGGAGACTCTCCTCGTCTCCGGTTTTCCTCATTTTATAAGCTTATATTTTTGCATAAAAAAAGAGGGAATCCCTCTTTTTTATCGATCTTCCATCTCAATATATTCTTTCTCATCTTGTACACTCTGATACGCAGGACGAATGATCTTATCCACATTTGTTAATTCTTCCAAACGATGGGCACTCCATCCAACGATTCTTGCCATCGCAAAGATCGGTGTGAACAATTCCAATGGGATATCTAACATACTATACACAAATCCACTGTAGAAATCGACATTTGCACTGACCCCTTTGTAGATTTTTCGTTCATCTGCGATTACTTTTGGTGCCAATGTTTCAATCATAGAATAGAGTTCGAAATCTTTTTCTCTTTCTTTTGCAAGGGCCAGTTTCTTTACAAAAGCTTTGAAAATCTGCGCTCTTGGATCTGAAATACTATATACTGCATGCCCCATTCCATAGATCAGTCCTTTTTGGTCAAATGCTTCTTTGTGCAGCAGTTTTCTTAAGTATTCTTCTACCTGACTTTCATCACTGATATCATCCACATTTTTTCTTAAATCCTGCATCATCTCAACAACTTTGATATTCGCTCCTCCATGTTTGGGACCTTTCAATGATGAAAGTGCAGCTGCGATCACTGAATATGTATCTGATCCTGAAGATGTCACGACATGGGTTGTAAATGTTGAGTTATTTCCTCCTCCATGTTCCATATGAAGAACGAGTGCAATATCTAACACTCTGGCTTCCAATTCTGTATAAGATTTGTCTGGACGCAGCATTCTTAAAATATTTTCTGCCATGGAACAGTTTGGATCTGGACGATGGATGTACAGGCTGTCATCATTGACGTAATGATTGTAACCATGATATCCATAAACTGCCATCATCGGCAAAACACTGATCAACATCAGACATTGTCTTAATACATTTTCCATAGAAATATCAGATGCTTTATCATCATACGATGCCAGTGTTAAAATGCTCTTTGTCAACGTGTTCATAATGTCTTTCGATGGTGCCTTTAAAATAACATCTCTTGTGAAATTCTTTGGAAGTGTCATACTCTGTGCCAAAATTTCTCTGAATTCTTTCAATTGTTTTTCATCCGGCAGTTTTCCAAATAGTAAAAGATAGGTGATTTCTTCAAATCCAAATTCGCCTCTCTTCATAAATCCATCGACTAATTCATATATATTATATCCTCTATAAAATAACTTTCCTTCACAAGGTACTTTCTCTCCATTGATCATCTCACTGGATTGAATACAGGATATATTCGTAAGACCTGCAAGAACGCCGACTCCATCGACATCTCTGAGTCCTCGTTTCACTCCCAGCTCTTTGTACAGATCTTTCTCTATCTCACAATTATCATGGCAGACTTTCGCCTGGCGTGTCAGAAAATCCTGCATCTGTGTTGTTGTTTCACTCATAGGTTACCTCCTTTGATCAAGGTCATTTTATAGTGTTTCTCCTATTTTATCTTTTTATTTGACTTTTGTCAAATATTGATTTTTGTTGATTATTGATTTTTATTCATAAAGTGGTATACTTTTAGTTAGAAAAACATCGAAAGAGAGGGATTTACATTGAATGATGTTTCTGCACTTTTTGAAATTTTTCCAATCTGTCAGAAATTTCTTTTAAACACGATCGACATACCTTCCATGGATCTTACCAAAACACAGATTCTTATCTTATTTGCACTGTCTGGAGGTCGTTCATTGAATATGTCACAGTTATCTTCTTATCTGGCATCATCTAAGGAACAGGCTACAAGAGCCGTTTCTCCACTTGTGAAGGATGAGTATGTCACCCGTTTTAGAAGTGATGAAAACAGAAAAATGGTTTATGTAAAACTCACAGAGAAAGGAAACCAGCTGATCCTTCAGGAAAAAGCGCTTGTCAAAGAATACCTTTCCAAACGTTTTGAATCACTGTCAAAAGAAGATCAGGAATTATTTCATCAGTCATTATCTAATATTTTAACGATCTTAAAGAAAATGGAATAAATATTTTGGAGGTATTTTTATATGAAAGCAGACTTACATTGTCACACCGTTTTATCTGATGGTGCTATGCGTGTTGACCAGATCATTCCTTATGCGAAACGTATCGGCCTTGATTATATTGCAATCTCTGACCACGAATCAACACATTCCATTCCGGAAGCTGTAAGACTTGGGAAAGAGCTTGGTGTTCATGCAGGTTCTTTCCATGATGGGATATACTGGAACTCCGATCGGTCAATTACATAACGAATTATTCCGTGCTGGCGGCCCTCATAAATTTCCATACTGCTATATGGATGCAAAAACGGTCACGGATCTTCTTCATTCCTGCGGAGGCGTTGTCGTGCTTGCACATCCTGGGCAGTATAAAGCTGACAATGTGATGGAGATGATGATCGAAGAACATATGCTTGATGGAATTGAATTAAATCATCCAAGAAATGATGAAAAAACAAGAGAGCATATTACATCTCTTTGTAAGGAACATGATCTTTTCATGACTGGTGGAACAGATTTTCATGGATTATACACCAAAACACCTTATCCTTTGGGAAGTTTCTTATGTCCTAAAGAAGGACTTCATCGATTGATCCTTGCAGGAGAGCAGGCGAACAAAGCTTTCTATGAAAAACATCCTAAATTCAAAAAATAATTTTTTATAAGGAAGAATCATTCTTTGCAGGATTCTCAAACAGAAAAATCCCTAATGGTTTAGAAACCTGTCAGGGATTTTTGTTTTAATATTTTTATTTGATATTTTATTTATTTAAGATACTCTTCGCAACGCTTAATCCATTCGCAGATGCCTGCTGTAGTCCTCTTGTTACAGATGCTCCGTCACCGATCGCACGGAGTCCTTTGATATTTGTCTCAAAGTCTTTGTTTGTTAAGATCTTATTCGAATAGAATTTAACTTCTACACCGTAAAGAAGTGTTTCATCACTTGCCATACCTGGTGTTACTTCATCTAATGCATAGATCATCTCTTCGATGTCTTTCATGATTCGATATGGGAATACGAGTGAAAGATCTCCTGGAACAGCATCTTTTAATGTTGGTGTAATGTTATTTCTTACCAGACGTTCTTCGGTTGTTCTTCTTCCTCTCACAAAATCTCCAAATCTCTGTACTAAGATCTTGCCATCACAAAGCATATTGCTTAACTGTGCGATATGTTTTCCATATTGAATCGGCTCTTTAAATGGTTTTGTAAAGTTCTTAGATACTAGTAATGCAAAGTTTGTGTTGTTTGTCTTGTATTCGTCTGCTTTGTATGCATGACCATTCACCACTGCCAGACCATTTTCATAATATTCTGTTGCCACTTCTCCTGATGGATTGCTGCAGAATACACGAACTTTATCATCAAATGTTGGTGTGTAATAAACAAGTTTTGCTTCGTAAAGGCTCTTGTTTAATTCTTCCATGATCTCGTCACGAACTTCTACACGAACTCCGACATCGACTGTTCCTACCTGTGTTTCAATGTCATATTTTCTGCAGATTCCGCTTAACCATTCGGATCCTTCTCGTCCTACGGCTGCTACGATCTCATCGGCTGTATATGTCTCACCTTTGTCTGTGACAACACCCTTTGCAACCCCATCTTCAATGATGATATCTTTGACCATGGTATCAAAGATCATATCAACACCTTCATTTAATAAATGTTCCTGAAGTCTTGAGTATATCTTGTACCCTTCTTCTGTTCCCAAATGTCTGATCGGACATTCGATCAGCTTCAAGTTTGCCTGAATTGCTTTCTTACGGATGCTTGCAATCTCTTCCGCTTCATCAATTCCGTATACTTTCTCATCAGCTCCGAATTTTAAATAAATGTCATCGGATTCTTTTAATAATTCGATCGTTCTGTCATATCCTAATATCTCTGGAAGGTTCCCTCCTACATCTGGAGATAAAGATAATTTACCGTCAGAAAATGCTCCAGCTCCGGCAAATCCTGTTGTGATAGAGCATGGTTTACATCCAACACATACCTTTGTATTTCGTTTTGGACAGGCTCTTCTTTCGATCCTTCGTCCCTTTTCGATCATAAGAACTTTCATATCTGGCTTATTTCTCTTTAATTCATAAGCACAAAATATAGCAGAAGGTCCTGCTCCGATCATAATAACATCATACTGATCACTCATAGTCATTTCTCCTTTTCCATGATAATACGTTGCATACCACCATATTTTGACATTTGTCTCACTTCCCTGTAACCTGCTTCGATAAAGTTTCTCCGGCTGTAGATATTATCCGGATGAACGGTTCCAAGGAAGTATTCATATATCGTGTCTTCTAATTGTTTCTCTGCCTCTTTGAAAAATCTTCTCTGAAGCCCCAAACCTCTTGCTTTACTTGTCACAACTGCGTAGTCCATATGTGCAACTTTGTGTATCTTATGATCGTCATAATTCAGATCATATCCAAGATTATGTTTTGACTCTCCCGGAAGATCGACAATAAAAAAGCCCAAGATCTCATTGTTACTTGATAAAGCCTTCAATGTAAATCCCCGGTCGCTTATGTGTTCTTCTATATATTGTCTGTTGTCTGGCAGAAACCAATCGGAAACCTTCACAGTATCCACTGCTTCTTGCATCAATTGCATGATCGCATCGACATCTTCCTGCTCTGCTCTCTTGATCGTTATATGTTTCATATACTTCCTTACCTATTATTCTCTTGGTTACATATTATTATAGCATGATTTTCACTTTTTTTGCAAAAATTATTTCAATAAGGTATACTGTTTTTATAGTTTTTAAGGACTTTTCCTTATACACATTATTTAGAAAAGGAATGTATATATGATCAATCGTTTATGTAAAAGGTTAAATCAAAATATCGAAGTACGTCAGTCTTTAAGTTCCCTGCGTCAAGAGATCAAGGATTCTTCTAAAAGAGAACTTTTGTTGTCTTGGATCCATGATGGTGATCTGGACTTATCTGTATTTTTAGAAAATGAAGATGCAAAAACAAGAAAAAATGCTGCTCTTTTGATCGGTGATCTGGCACTTTCTTCTGAAAGTGATGCTGTATTTCATGCTTATCAGACAGAAGATACACGTTTTGTAAAAGAGGCTTATTTAACTGCTTTAAAATCTTTAAATGCGGCTCCTTATGTGGATGTTTTCCGAAAACGTTATGAAGAATTATCTCTTTATGAAGCTTCTGACGATGAGAAAAAGCATGTAGAACATGAACTTCATGCACTTTCTGAACTGATCAATACGATCGAACCATTTAAGAAGCATAGATTTTTAGGCGGCCGCCAGACATTTCATTGTATTTTCCGTACTAACCCATTACACCCGGAAATTACTGCTACCTTGATGGAAGAATCTTCAGCTGCTTCTTCAAAAATGGGTGTGCGTGTAAAGACAAATCATCTGAATCGTTTATTACCGATCCGCACATACAATGAATTGTTATTTCAGATTCCAGGCATGGTTTCATGTAAACCTGATGCTAATGTTGCTGCATCTGTGATCGCTGGTTCAAATTTAATGGCATTATTAGAAAATACTCATGAAGGGGATTTCCCTTTTTATTTTCGAATCGGAGTGAAAAGCCGTATGGCACTTTCTGAACGTTCCAAATTTGCGAAGAAAGTTGCTTCGAAATTAGAAGAACTGACAGAACATAAATTAAGAAATTCCACGTCTCATTATGAATTTGAGATTCGTATGATTGAAGGTAAATCTGGGGATTATTATTTATTAGTGAAATTAAATACGATCGTTGATCGTCGTTTTAGTTACCGCGAGGAGTTCATTCCGACAAGTATCAAACCAGTCAATGCTGCTTTACTTGTGGAACTTGCCAAAGATTACATGATCCCAGATGCGCAAATTCTTGATCCTTTCTGTGGGGTTGGTACGATGCTGATTGAACGCCAGAAGGTTGTAAAAGGGAATACTTCTTATGGTATCGATCATTCTCCAGAAGCCATTGAGAAAGCGATCTATAACACAAATCTTGCAGATCAGATTGTTCATTATATTAATAAGGATTGTTTTACATTTACACATGATTATCCTTTTGATGAGATCTTTACGGAGATGCCTTATGCGACTGGTCAGAAGACAGAAGCGGAGATTCGTGAGGTTTATGAGAAGTTCTTTCCATTTGCCAAAAGAGTTCTTGGACCTGAAGGAACAATCATTATGTATACAAGAAACCGTGAATATATAAAACAGTTCGCTGTAAAATCCAATTTTAGAATTCTGAAAGAGATCAAGATCACACAGCGACCGGAAAGTTATCTTATGATCTTAAAATAGGTTTTTTAGGAAATTTATAATACAAGAACCATTCTGTAACATCATTTAAACGGAATGGTTCTTCTTATTTTAGATCGTCTTATATTTATTTATGAAATTTTTGATTCTTCGTTTTCCCTCTTCCATATCTTTTGAAAATGCTAGTGCGTGTCCTGCTCCTGAAACAATATAGAGTTCTTTCTTTGCTGCACAGGCTTCATAATTTTTGATTGTCATCCACATCGGAACGTAATCGTCTGCATCTCCATGGATAAACAACACTGGAATCTTGTTTCGTTTCATGATTTCTGGGATGCTGACTTCTTTCAATCCAAATCCTGCTACTACTTCACTGATCAAATCTACCATGTACATTAATGGAAATGGTGGAAGATGAAATCTTTCTTTGGCTACGTGTTTGATGATATCCCATGGAGAAGTGAATCCGCAGTCAGCAATAATTCCTTTTACATTGTCTGGAAGGTCCAGACCTGCTGCCATTAAGGTTGTAGCACACCCCATAGAAATTCCACATAGAAAAATATCTTTGTTCTTGGCTGCCAGATTCCGATTGGTATACAAAATCCATCGTTTGAGATCATGGCGTTCTTTCACTCCATAAGTAATATAGCGTCCTTCGCTTTTTCCGTGGCTTCTCTGCCATGGAAGAAGAATGCTGTATCCAAGATTCCATAGAAATCGGACTTCCGGTACGAATTCGATATCGTTTGTTGAATGGTAACCGTGCATGCAGATAATAGTTCCTTTGGCATTTTCTCTTGGGATGTAGGCTGCCCGTAGTGTTAGTCCGTCTTTTGATCTGATTTCTTTTAATTCTTGTTCTTGGTGTTCTTTTAGCCATTCTTGTTCTTTTAAAACGTAATCAAGATATGGTTTCCATTTTTCTTTTTTACGGACATCTGGCTGTTTTTTTCTTCGACAGATCGCATAATCAAAGACAGTAAATGCAGATGCACTGACAATAGTTCCTGTGATCGCTGTTGCGGTTAATAGTTTTTGTTTGTTGTTCATATTTGGATCCTCATTTTACTGTTCACTGTTTTATTCTGTGATATCTAAGGTTGTTTCCCCTGTGATTTTGATTCCATGTTCTTTTAATAATCTAGCTGTGATTCCGTCCCCATTGATCAGCGTGCCTGTAAATGTTCCATCATAGACTTTGCCACAGCCACAAGATGGACTTTTTTCTTTTAGGATTGCTGTGTGACAGTTATATAACTTTGCAATTTTTAGTGTCTCTTCGGCACCTTTTTGGTATTGTTTTGTAACATCTTTGCCATCTTTTGCGATAACTTTGTTTTGATGTATTTCTGCCGGAATTCTTGGTGTTGGCAGTCCTCCCATGATTTCTGGACAGACTGGAATTAGTTCATGGTCTTTTAGTAATTCTATGATTTTATCATTTTTGTTGTTTTTTCCGTTATATTTGCAATCGATTCCTAACAGGCAGGCACTGACTAATATTTTCATTAATTTTCCTTTCTTCTACAATGCTAATTCAAATCCATAGCAGCTTTTCTCGAATCCGTAATGTTCATAAAATCCATGAGCTTGTACTCTTGGCAGTCCGGAGTCTAAAGTGATTGCTTTACATCCTCGTTCTTTTGCCAATTTCTTTGCATGATCTAATAAATTTACACCATATCCTTTACCTCGGTCTTCTTCGTTTGTGATCAAACTTGATACATAGCAGGTAAGCCCTGACATCCAGAAGGTCTGAAAATAATCTCCATGGCAGAATCCATGAAAAGTTCCATCGTCTTCTATTGAAAAAAATGCAAAACTGTTTTCGTCTTGTAGTACTTTTTCGTAGACTTCTTTGGTTGTTTCATAGTCATAGGTGTTGTAGTCCCAGAGTTTTTTGATGTATTCATAGGCTGTGTCGAAATCTTTGATTGTTGCATTTTTGATCTTCATGTTGGTGTCCTCCTTTGATGTCTGCTTTTTATTATTGTAGCATGTAAAATTTTTCTGGTAAATAAAAAGACAGGAAGCTGACCTTCTTTGGTCTGTTTCCTGTCTTTTTTTTAATCTTATAATCTCTAATTAATCTCTAACCTTAATATGCACTTCACGAAGCTGCTGTTCTGTAATCTCGTTTGGTGCTCCGCACATCAGATCCTGTGCTGTTCCGCTCATTGGGAAAGCGATGATCTCTCGGATGTTTTCTTCGTTGCGAAGTAACATGATCATACGGTCTACTCCTGGTGCCATTCCTGCATGTGGTGGTGCGCCGAACTGGAATGCATTGTATAATGCTCCGAATTTGTCTTTTAATGTTTCTTTGTCATATCCTGCGATATCGAATGCTTTTTCCATGATCTCCATGTCGTGGTTACGAACGGCTCCTGATGATAATTCTACTCCGTTACATACGATATCATACTGGTATGCTAAGATATCTAATGGATCTTTTTCATTTAATGCTTCTAATCCACCCTGTGGCATAGAGAATGGGTTATGTGTAAATCCTAATTTACCTGTTTCTTCATCGATTTCATACATTGGGAAATCATTGATGTAGCAGAAACGGTATGCGTCTTTTTCTAACAGGTCTAATCTGCTTCCTAATTCATTACGGATCTGTCCTGCATAGATGCAAGCAGCTTTTTCTGGTGCTGCGATGAAGAAGATCGTATCTCCTTCCTGTAATCCAGCCATTTCAGCTAATTCCATCTTCATATCATCTGGAATAAATTTATCAATTGGTCCTTTGTATTTCAGTTCTTCTTTGACTTCTAAGTATCCAAGTCCACCCATACCGATTGACTGAGCGAATTTTAACAGTTTTTCATGCTGTCCTTTGGAAAGTTTTGCATGAACATTGATCGCACGTACTGTCTGTCCATGGAATGGTTTGAATGTACATCTCTGGAAGAAATCTGTCACATCGATGATTCTTAATGGGTTACGAAGGTCTGGTTTGTCACTACCAAACTGCAGCATTGCTTCTTTGTAGCTAAAGATTGGGTATGGTGCTTCTGTGATCACACTTCCTTCTGGTGCAAATTTCTTAAATGTCTCTGTTAACACTTCTTCTCCGATCTTGAAGACATCTTCCTGTGTTGCAAATGCCATCTCGAAGTCTAACTGATAGAATTCTCCTGGAGAACGGTCTGCACGAGCATCTTCATCTCTGAAGCATGGTGCGATCTGATAGTATTTGTCGATTCCAGATACCATCAGTAACTGTTTATACTGCTGTGGTGCCTGTGGTAATGCGTAAAATTTACCTTTGTATTTTCTTGAAGGTACTACGTAGTCACGAGCTCCTTCTGGTGATGATGCACAAAGGATCGGTGTCTGAACTTCTACGAATCCCATGTCTTCCATCTTTTCTCTTAAGAAACGGATGACTTTGGAACGGAATAAAATGTTATCTTTTACCTTTCTGTTTCTCATATCAAGGTAACGATATTTTAAACGAACATCTTCACGGATTTCTTTACTTGTTGCGATCTCGAATGGAAGATCTCTGTATACTTTTCCTAAGATATCGATCTTGTGTGCTTCTAATTCAATCGTTCCTGTAGGAATCTTAGGGTTAAATGTTTCTTCGTCTCTGTGCTGGATCACACCTTCTACAGATAAACATTCTTCTTTTCTTACATGGTCTAATAAACTTGTATCTCTTAATACGACCTGCATCACTCCATACATATCGCGTAAGTCGATAAATGATACTCCACCGTGGTCACGGATATTCTCTACCCATCCGGCGATCTTTAATTGTGCTCCGATGTCACCTTCAGAAATCTGGTCCATGGTTCTGGTACGGTACATGTCTGACATTTTCTTTTCTCCTTTTTCTTGTATTCTCTATCTTGCGTTCAGGCGGTTTTCTTAGTTCCCTGTCACCTTAAAATCAGGTACAAAAAAAGCCCGTCCTGAAATTGTTACTTCAGGACGAACTGTATATCTCTAGTCCGCGGTACCACCTGATTTACTGTCTTGCAGTCTCTCTTGTGTGCCGGTTAACGCCCAGCTTACGTCGCACCTACTGACAGGGTTTGAATCTTGTTCTATTCATGTTCTGCGTTCAGATTGATGCTCGGGAGTGTTCTTCGCATAAATTCACTTTGCAGGATTCTCACTATCGCCTGCTCACTGGGAACGATAATTTATGGTACTTTTCTCCGTCATTGCCCATTGAGTCATTATAATATAGAGATTTAATAATTGTCAATGCTTTTATTTAGTCTTTGTGTATTTGAGTTTGCAGATTTCTTCTTTTTCTAAGTTAAAATAGTTCTTTTACGATCAGTTCTCTATTCTTTAATTCGTATTTTTCTTCGATCAGTAGATTGTAGAAAAAATGTTCTAAGTATTTAAATTCAGTGCTGATTCCTTTGGGGTAATCTGCATAATTTGATCTTACGAGGGCATTTCTAAAATACTGGGCATGTTGTTGAAACATGTCGTTGTTGATTGGAAAGCCTATGCTGTTTAGGTAGCGCTCGATGAATACTGCAGTTGTTCTTGTGTTTCCTTCTCCGAAGGCGTGTACCTGCCAGATCGCGGATGTAAATTTTGCGATATGGTTTATTAGTTCAAATTCATCGCAGGATAAATAATCGTATTCTTTTTCTTCTTCAAAATCGTATTGGAATGTGTCTGTGATCATGAAGTAATTGGCATATTTTACAGATTCTCCATTTAGAATTGGTTCTTTTTTGGAGATATTGTATGTCCTGAATTTTCCTGCAAAGTCATAGATTCCATGAAATAGATATCTATGAATGGATTTTAATGCAGCCGGACTAAATGTGAAGGAATCGTCTTGTAATAGTTGTACGATTCGATTTGCTACGATATCGCATTCCATTTTTCGCTCGATTTCTTCTTCTTTAGATTCATTTGTGTAATGCGAATATAAAAGTTTCTCAATCTCTTGGTTTGATAGGTTTTCTTCTATATTCTTCTGTGATAATTCTAATAAGTAGTTTGATGGTTTTAATTGGTCTACTTGTTGTAGTCCGATCGCTGTTTTCCAGTATTCTTGTTTTTTCTCTTTTGGAGTCTGATGTGTGTTTTTTTCATAACTTGTGTAATATTTCACGTTTCAATCCTCCTTATGCCTCATTGATCAATTCCTGGTCGCTAAATAATGCTTCGACTGCTTTTTCATAGTTTTTTAGATTCTGGACTTTTCTGATCTTCTTTGCGTATTTTTCGTGGTTTGTAAACATGACCGCTGCATTGTTCCAGAATTCTTTCATCTTATAAAGGACGTTTTTGTCTCCACTTAGATATTCTTGGTATGCTACATATAGAGTATCATGCATTTTTAGGAGTTCTCTTTTTGTTAATTTCTGTCCGTATTTGATTTCTCTTACCAAGGCTGGATTCCTTAATAGGCCTCTTCCGATCATCACAGCATTGATATCTTTGAATCGATCAGTGATATGATCATAATCTTGTTTTGTTACGATATCTCCGTTGTAGCAAAGTGGATTTCCGCTATGTTTTGTTGCGTATTCGAAGATATCTAAGTGTGGTTTTCCTTTATAGAATTCCTGCTGCAGTCTTGGATGGATCGTTAGTTCATAGACTGGATGGCGGTTGTAGATACTTAGAATTTCTTCGAATTCTTCTGGTTCTCTAAGTCCAATCCTTGTCTTGATTGAAATTTTCATATCAAGTGCTTCATAGATCTCGGTCAAAAAATCATCGAGAACTTCTGGTTCTCGCAAGAAACCTGATCCTTTTTGTTTTGCTACCACTGTTCTTGATGGGCAGCCTAGATTTAAATTCACTTCATTATATCCTAGTTCTTTTAATTCTTTGGCTGTCCGAATAAAATCCTGTGCATTTTTCGTAAGAATCTGTGGGACGATGTTTAATCCTTCATTGTGTTCTGGAAGGACATCCTGAAATTCTCTTGTCTTGAAGGTTCTTTTTCCATTTGGCATGATAAATGGTGTATAATATTTATCGATTTCTCCAAAGAGTTGTTCATAAATGTTTCGGTATAGATAAATCGTGATGCTTTCCATCGGGGCAAAGTAAAATTTCATAATAATACAATCAGCCTGAAACAGATAACGATCATAAAATAGAAGATCGTTACCTGTCTCAGGCTTCTCCTTTTCTGGCTTAATTTTGATTACTGTACACTGACAGTCTTTAATTCAAATCTGTCTCCTCTGTGTCTTGACTTGGAATATTCAAAGATTCTTCCATCATCTAAAAATGCTACCTGTTCTACTTCAAGGATTGGGAAGCAATGATCGATCTTTAGATATTCTTCTTCTTTCTCTGTCGGCAAGGTTGCACGGACAGTTCTATGGGCACTCTTGATCTTTAATCCCAGATCTTTAGAAATGTGTTCATAAATGGAGTTTTCTAGCACTTCTCTCTTAACTCCTGGAATTACATCAATTGGCATATATGTGTATTCTACAACGTATGGTTCCCCTTCGGAACATCTTGTACGTTCAATATAATAAACAAAATCGCCTTCTTCGATCTTTAGCCTTGCTGCTACTTCTTTATTTGCAGGTACTACCTGAAAATCGTGTACCATAGATGTTACGTGTGTGTGTCCTTCTGTATTTGCAAATCCTGAGAACTGATTTGATGTAGAATATGGATATTCTGAATCTGTCTTTAATGTGATATTCTTTACGAAAGTACCTGCTCCACGTCGTTTCACAACGAGTCCTTCATTCACAAGAAGATCCATCGCCTTCTTAACGGTGATTCGACTTACTCCATAATGATCGCACATCTCTGCCTCAAATGGCAACTGATCATTTGGCTTGTAGACACCGCTTTCTATCTTTTCTTTCATATCATTTGCAATACGTTCGTATTTTGTCAATTTATTGTTCCCTCCATTCAAGTATACCAGAGCATACTTCTGTTTTTATTATACACGATTTATATAAAGAGGGCAAAATAATATTGCAAATAATTAAGCCACTCTTATTGATAAGAATCTTTTGCGATATAACCGTGTTCCTCTGTAACCTTTTTCAGCCACTCGCCAGATTTTTTCACAGTACGTTTCTGTGTTTCTAAATCTAGAGCGATAAATCCATAACGGTTCTTATATGCATTGTTCCATGACCAGCAATCAATTCCTGTCCATGCATGATATCCAAAGCAATTGCTGCCTTCTTCCATCGCTTTTGCTAGTAACTGTAAATGTTCTTCATAGAAATCAATTCGATAATCATCTTCGATCTTACCTTCTTCATTGATATAGCGTTCTTCGCCTTCCACACCCATACCATTTTCAGAGATAAACCATGGAATATTGTTGTAATTTTCTTGTACATTTTTGGCAATGTCATAGATTGCTTTTGGATAGATTTCCCATCCTCTGTATGGATTCACTCGTTTTCCAGGCATATCATATTCTTCATAATACTGCTCTGGAGACCAATAATCACAATCTAGTGGTGTTGTTCTTGTTTTCACACGTTTTGGATGATAATAATTAACTCCTAAGAAATCAATTGTGTTGTTCTTGATGATTTCTAATTCTTCTTCGTTTTGATCCCATAGAACGTCATTTTCTTTCATGATATCGATCATTTCCTGTGGAAATACTCCATGAACAGCTGGTTCAAGAAAACTTCTGTTATAAAATGCATCGACGATCTTTGATGTTTCCTGATCTTCTTTGGAGTCTGTTGCTGGATAAGCTGGTGTAAGATTTAGGATATTTCCAATTTTTGCATCGCAGATCTCATGGCATAATGCGATTGCTTTGGCACTTGCAAGGTTAAGATTATAGATTACCTGCATAGCTTCTTTTCCTTTATTTACATACTTTGGATAGTGGAATCCGCATAGATATCCTGCTTCTGGAATAACCATTGGTTCATTAAATGTCGTCCAGTAATGAACCTGATCTCCGAATAATTCAAATGCTGTCTTAGCAAATTTTGCATAGAGATCTACGACATGTTTGCTTTCCCATCCACCGTATTTTTGGAACAATTCGATAGGCAGATCAAAATGGTGAAGATTTAACACTAAAATGATATCGTTTTTCTTACATTCATCGATCACATCTTGATAAAATTTCACTGCATTTTCGTCTGGTTCTCCAGTTTCTAGATCTTTGATCAGTCTTGACCACTGAATAGAAGTACGGAAAGAGTTCATTCCGATGCTTTTCATCATTTTGATATCTTCTTTATAATGATGGAAGAAATCTGTCGCTACAGTTGGTCCTACTCCATTAAAAAATTCTTCCTTACTTGTTTTATACCAATAATCCATCACATTCTCGTGGGGTTTCTCAAATGTTCCTTCCATCTGAGGTCCACTCATAGCTGCTCCCCACCAGAAATCTTCTGGAAATGTTACTTTCTGACTCATTGTTATGTCCTTCCTTATGACGGATCATGAAGGATCAAGCATGCGGCCCCGATCAGACCACAATCCTCTCCCAATGCCGCCGGTATGATTTTTACATTTTCTTTTAAGGCATCATATACCTTTTCTTTTGTTCTTTTTTCTACTTCTTTGATAAATCCAGGAATTTTTAATGCTACACTTCCGCTTAAGATAAAGATTTCAGGATCTAAGACTCCATATAAAGTTCCTAGGAAATTAGACAGATATTCATACGTATCTTCCATGATCTCTTTGGCAGTTTCATTTCCTGCTTTCGCTGCTTCATAGACTTCTCCTGCATGAGCCGCACTGATGCCTGCATCATTTGCACGTTTTGTGATCGCTGTTCCACTTGCAATGGATTCAATGGATCCTTTTTTTAAATCTCCTTGACTTGGACCATCTCTCCACACAATACTATTGGCAACTTCCTGTCCAAAACCTTTGGCTCCATGATAAATCTTTCCGTTAACACAAAGTCCTGCTCCAACACCTGTAGAAATAGTTAAGAATTGCACAAAATGTTTTCCTGCACCTGCACCTACTAGAGCTTCTGCCAAGGCTGCAAGATTTGCATCATTTTCAAGTGCAACTTTAACACCTGTGATCTCTTCTAAGCGTTTGCTTAATGGGAGGTAATGCCATCCAGGAAGGTTTGGAGGTGTTAAAACAACACCTCCGATCAGATCTAGTGGTCCTGGGCATGAAATCCCAATTCCTTCGATCTCTTTTGCAAATCCTTTGATGATCTCTCCGATCTTTTGCAGTGTAACTTCTGGATCTTTGCTATCTGTAGAAAACTTGATGCGCTCTAAAATCTTATATTCTTCATTGATCAGTGCAACTCTTGTGTTGGTCCCTCCAACATCGATTCCTACTGCATATTTCATAATCTTTGACACTCCTTTATTCTCTTGTGTCTATTTGTTGATCATCTTGCACAGGTCGATAAATTCACCTGCTAATACCTGGAATGTCTCAGCGGACATCATCTGATCTTCTGCATGGATCAGTAACAGACATGTTTCTACAGATTCTCCAGAAGCTTCTTTCTGGATCATTTCCACATGTGCTTTATGACCTTCTGCATACATTTTATTTCCTTCTTCGATCAGTTTCTTTGCTTCTTCATAGTCGCCTTCTTTTGCTTTATGAATCGCATTAATATAACATGATTTTGCTGTTCCTACATTTGAGATGATCTCAAAACAAGCTAATTCTAAACCTTCCATATCTTACTCTCCAATCAGCTCTAATGCATGTGCCAATACTTTTTTCCCGTTCATTGTTCCATAATCTCTCATATCGATTACTTCCACTGGAATTCTTCCATCTGCAAGTTTTTCCATTTCAGATTTCTGATACCCAACCTGTGGTCCAAGTAATAAAACATCTGCTTTATCAATCTCGTTTGCTGCATCTGTCACTGATTTTGCCTGAATTGTAGCTTCGATTCCCTGTTCTTTAGCTGCTGCCTGCATTTTCTGAACTAACATGCTTGTTGACATTCCTGCGTTACATACTAATAAAATATTCTTCATGATTTGCCCTCCTGTGCATGAAATATGCTTTAAAATTTATAATAGTTTCTTAATTCTTAAACTTTTTATGCTTCTTCGTTTGACTGTTCCATCTGTTTTTCCATGATCTTATCATTAATTTTTACAAATGGAAGATATAATAATACTCCAATGGCGATAATGATCAACTGTACAATGACTGCTCTGAAGTCACCGGCTGTTGCAAGGTATGCATTCACTAGTGGTGGTGTTGTCCATGGGATGTAGACCACGCATTTACTCATAAATCCAAGTGCTGTTGCTGCATAAGCGATCGCGATTCCGATAGCTGGTAATGCTACGAATGGGATCATCAGTGCCATGTTATATACAACTGGATATCCAAAAATAACTGGTTCGTTGATATTGAAGATTCCTGGTGCTAATCCTAATTTTGCAATACTCTTGGATGCTTTGTTCTTACTGAATAAGAATGTAACGATCAGTAATACGATCGTACTTCCTGATCCACCGATCATTCCAAATGTAGGTACAAATGCTACGTTCATGATATGTGGAATTGTATGATGATTTGCATAAGCAAGCATGTTTTCGTTGATATTTGCAATTAGTAATGGTTCTAGTAATGTTCCGTAAATAACTGTCTGATGAATGCCAAGTGTAAATAGGAAGTTTCCTAAGCTGTATAAGAAGATAACTCCGAATAAACTTGTATTTACTTTTCTTAATGGTTCCTGAATAAACTTGGAGATCAATGCTACAAGGTTTGTATCAAAACATACAAACAGCACAGTAGAAATGATTCCCCAGAATGCTAATACTAAGATAACTGGAATTAATACATTAAATGAGTTTGCAACTGCTGGTGGAATATTGTCTCCTAATTTAATCTGTAATTTGTCAATATGTGAGATCGTGATAAATAACTCACATGTGATCAGACCAATGATGATTCCTGCGAAAAGTCCTGTTGTTCCGATATTGCTAAATCCTAAGATTCCTGATACCTGAACTCCTTTTTCTGCTCCAACTGGTGTGACTTCTAATACGTTTGGCATCATAACGATCAAACTTGATAGTGCGATGATCGCTGCTGCCAATGGGTTTTCAAATCGTTTACTTTGTGATAACATATAAGCGACGATTGGTGCCACAAGTAATCCTGAGATATTTAATGTACCATTTGTAATGACAGTACCCCAATACTGTGCATTTACTAGTGCATTTCCTTTTAAAATGAACGGTAATACGACGTTGTTGATCAATACTGCCACACCTGCCAGGATATAAAGTGGCATGATCGTTGCGAATGTGTCTCGCAGTGCCTTTAGATGAATCTGCCCTCCAACTCGCATCGCGACATTGGAAAACTTATCAATAAACTTGTTGTTTCCTCCCATATCTAAATCCTCCTTAGTTCATATATAGGATATGTTTTGTGTTGCAAAAGATATATCTTTATTTGAATTTAACATATTATTTCATTTCTGTCAATCAAACATTGCCTTTTCATGATTGTGCTCAATAATTATAATTTTTTTTGGTTAATTTGCACAAAAAAATTTCTACTTTTCTTCCTATCTCCTATCCTTACAATTTGAATCCCTACTTTATTTTTCTGACATTTGATGTTATATTATTAGACAAAGAGTGAAAAATTGAGAAACATTGAAACAATTTATCAGCGAGGTATAAATAATGAAAGAAATGAAACCGATCAAAGAAGGAAAAGTTCGTGAGATTTATGACAATGGTGATAGCCTGATCATGGTTGCAACTGATCGTATCAGCTGCTTTGATGTCATCTTAAAGAATGATGTCACAAAGAAAGGAACTGTTTTAACACAGATGTCTAAATTCTGGTTTGATCTTACAAAAGATATCGTTCCAAATCACATGATCTCTGTTGATGTCAAAGACATGCCTGAATTCTTCCAACAGGAGAAATATGATGGTAACAGCATGATGTGTAAGAAACTTACTATGCTTCCTATTGAATGTATCGTTCGTGGATATATTACAGGTAGTGGTTGGGCAAGCTATCAGGAGAATGGAACCGTCTGCGGAATCAAACTTCCTGAAGGATTAAAAGAATCTGATAAACTTCCTGAACCAATCTACACACCATCTACAAAAGCAGAAATCGGTGATCATGATGAGAACATTTCTTTTGAAAGAAGTATTGAAGTTCTTGAGAAAGAATTCCCAGGTAAAGGACAGGAATACGCTGAACAGTTACGCGATAAGACGATCGCACTTTATAAGAAATGTGCTGATTATGCATTAGAACACGGAATCATCATCGCAGATACGAAATTTGAATTTGGTCTTGATGAAAACGGTAACATCGTCATCGGAGATGAAATGTTAACACCAGACAGCTCTCGTTTCTGGCCAGCAGACGAATACGAACCAGGTCATGGACAGCCATCCTTCGACAAACAGTTCGCCCGCGACTGGTTAAAGAGCAACGAACATGACTGGAAACTGCCTCAGGACATTGTTGATAAGACAATCGATAAATATTTCCAGGCTTATGAGATGCTTACTGGGAAAGATTTATAGTCATTCATTGTATGTGACAGAAATAAAAGAAAAACCAATACTTAAAAGAATCAAGGTGGCAACTCCGCATGTTTGCCACCTTGATTCTTTTAAGTATTGGTTTTTCTTTTATTTCTGTCACATACACCTGAAGTCTATTCAAATCACTACAAAATATGTGTGTTTTACTCTATTGACGATAATATTATCTGTCTGCCACTGTTAAAATTAAAAACGATAATGTTTAACATACACACCTACATAAATTTTTCAATCTTGTAATTGTCCTCACTTTAGACTTCTGGTATATGATAAAAACTAAATAAGCAACCGAAAGCGCAGCATTGGAATTTTGCCATATTTTGAACAAATTCGCAGCCCAATTGGACGAATGTCTGAGCGTCAAAGACTACTGGGTTCAGTAACTTTCAACGCGAGTTTTCGTAGGAAATTGGGCGGATCAGCGATTTGTTCAAAATGTGAGCAAAATTCCACCGCTGCGCTTTCGGTTGCTTATTTAGTTTTTATCATATACTCAAAATCTACAGTTGGCCAACATACAAAATTTAAAAATCATCTTAAAATTTCTCGTCCAGTAAACACCACAATAGACCGAGGTTTCATCACATATTCACGATCAATGCGAATCTCTTCTCCTTCTTGATAGAAGTACTTTCCTTTCTCATCTCCATAAGTATCCACACTTAAGTACCATGCTCCATGATTTGCAAGGTTTGGAAGTGTGATCTTTACTTCTTCCCAATAAGCATTGACTGCTACATATACAAGATCGTCTTTTCCTTTTTTGCGGTCATATCCTGCAAAGCTTACTGCCAGTGTTTTTGCATTTTGTGGTACTTCCATACGTTCTGCATTAACATCGTGTGCATGCATTGCTTCCATTCCGCAAACTGCATTGTCCAGTTTCTTGCGGATAACTGGATGTTTTTTTCTGTAATCGATCATAAATTTAAAGAATTCAAATAAATCTTTATTCTTCTCTAATAAGCTCCAATCAATCCATGAGATTTCATTATCCTGACAGTAGCTGTTATTATTTCCAAACTTCGTATTTCCGAATTCATCGCCTGAGAAGAACATTGGCGTTCCACGGCTGCACATTAAGATAGCACAAGCATTTCTGATCATGCGGTAACGTAATTTGAGTACTTCCGGATCTTTTGTATCTCCTTCCATACCACAATTCCAGCTTCGATTGTCATTTGCCCCATCGGTATTGTTCCAACCATTTGCCTCATTATGTTTATTATTGTAAGAATAGAGATCATACATTGTAAATCCATCGTGACATGTGAGGAAGTTGATACAGGAATTGTATCCAGCGTAATTACTGTTTCCATCAGAGTAATATCCGCCATACAAGTCACCTGAACCACAAATTCTCCATGCAGCACTGTTAGCTTCCCAGAAATCACCTTTTAGATAGCCTCGCATCGTATCACGGTACTGTCCGTTCCATTCTGCCCATCGTTTGCTGGCTGGAAAGTTTCCTACCTGATATAATCCACCTGCATCCCATGCTTCTGCGATCAGTTTTACATTCCTTAAAAGTGGATCATAGGCCAGACTTTTTAGTAATGGTGGATTATTCATTGGCATTCCATCTTCATCTCGTCCAAGAATGCTTGCAAGATCAAATCGGAATCCATCTACACGATAATGAACCGTCCAATGTCTTAAACATTCAAGGATCATCTGCTGTACTACTGGATGGTTGCAATTTAGAGAATTCCCACATCCACTAAAATTATAATAATTACCTTCTGGAGTTAATAAATAGTAGATATTGTTGTCAAATCCCTTGAAACTGAAGAATGGTCCATTTTCATTTCCTTCTGCAGTGTGATTAAATACAACATCCAGAATAACTTCGATTCCATTTTCATGAAGTTCACGGATCAATTCTTTTAATTCCTTTCCTTCATTATTAACTTCCTCAGCAGCTGCATAACTAGCATTTGGTGAAAAAAAATCAACCGTATTATATCCCCAATATTCAACAAGTTGTTTCCCATCCACTTCTCTTGCGTTGATCATCTCGTCAAATTCAAAGATCGGCATCAATTCTACCGCATTGATCCCTAATTCTTTTAAATATGGGATCTTTTCTTTTAATCCTGCAAAAGTTCCTGGATGTTTGACTCCTGAGGATGAATGATTTGTAAATCCTCTGACATGTAACTCATAAATGATCAGATCACTCATCTCTCTGCTTGACTGTGGCTGTACACCCCAGTCAAAACTATCTCTTACAACTCTTGCATGATACGTTCTGGTTCTTTTATGTCCCCAGACTTCCTGTCCTGCAACAGCCTGAGCATACGGATCCAACAAAACTTTTGTTTTATCAAACAGTAATCCTTTTTGTTCATCATATGGTCCATCCACACGATAAGCATATTCAAAATCTTCAGATTTCAGATCATAAACAATCATAGAATAGACATCTCCGATCTTATATGATTCTGGAAATGGAATGATTGCATATGGTTCTTCTTCTCCTGGATGAAATAATAGCAGCTCACATGATGTTCCATTGCTTGTATGCACTGTAAAATTCACCCCACATGAAAATTCTAATGCTCCATTTAAATCAAAAAATCCTGGTCTTACTTTAAAACCATTAATTTCCATCATTGGATTTACCATTCTGACATCGTCTGTAATATAATCATTCAAAATATATCGTTTCAAAACTATCACCCGTTCTATCTTATTTTATCATCTTTCTTATTTCTATTCTCTTAATTCCCTATATCGTCTGTTTACTTAAGACCGATGCAAAAGTAACTCTCTGATCGATCCAACTGCCTGTGATCGAAACCATTTTACCCATCGTAAATGCAGCAACGATCGTTCCAATACCTAATCCATCTAAATATCCAAGCATCAGACATGTTAAAAGCCCAGTTGTGGCAAGACATAAAACATCAAATATGATCTTAACCCTTGCATATGGTTTGTCAATGATTTCTGATAATTCTCTTGGAAATAAATCCGTTGGAATGATCGGAAGCTGGCATCTGTTCTCTAAAGCAATTCCTATACTTAACAAGAAATAACTGATCAGGAAATACGCAATCCTGCATGGGATCGTCTGTGGCAGGATCCCAATCCATAATTCATTGACATCTAATAATTCACTAAACGCAAATCCTGCAACGAAGCTGAATAAATAAGATGGTACAAACTTTCTTCTTAGGATCATCAGACTTAACACCAATGCTCCCTGAAATATATATGTCCATGTACCTAGTGATAACTCCTTAAATACTTCCGAAAATGCATAAGGTACACTTGAGATTGCCGAAATTCCAGAACCTGAATACAGCATCAGTACTACACTAAAACTATTGATCACGATTGCTACCATCAATGCAAGCTCTCCTCTTAGTATTGGTTTTTCATTCTCCATCTTTCATCCTCCAAGTCTACACATAATTATGAATATAAGTTTAGTCCTTATTTACATATTTTACAAGTTAGATTTTTTTCATAAATCTATAGAAGATATCTATTAATTCTCTGTCAAGATTAGATTCTGTACTTTTTTCTGTAAATATGATATGATTGCACTTGTGTCTGTTCATGTTCCATGTCACCTTAAGGTAAGATGGATCTTAATGAGTAAATATCTATTATATAAGAACAGATACAAATTAATAAAAGAAATTTGAAAGAGGTTTGATTTATGTTAGAGCTTATACAATCAGTTAACAGTGCCGTGAACAACTTTATCTGGGGTGTTCCAGCCATGATCTGCATCATTGGTGTCGGATTACTGTTAACGATCAAAACAAAATTTTTACAGATCCGTAAATTCCCTTATGCAATGAAGGAAACGCTTGGTCGTGTCTTTAAGAAGCAAGATGCATCCGACGGATCTATGACTCCATTTCAGGCAGTCTGTACTGCACTCGCTTCCACAGTCGGAACTGGAAATATTGCCGGAGTTGCCGGTGCGATCGCAATCGGTGGTCCTGGTGCTGTTTTCTGGATGTGGATTTCTGCTATTCTTGGAATGTGTACGAAATTTTCCGAAGTAACACTTGCAGTTCACTTCAGAGAACGTAACCAAGAAGGGGATTATGTTGGTGGTCCTATGTACTATATCAAGAATGGTCTTAGCAAAAACTGGCATTTTCTTGCTATACTATTCTCTGCTTTCGGAGTTTTAACAGTATTCGGAACTGGAAATGCTACTCAGGTAAATACGATCACAACAGCAATCAATTCTGCTTTGTTGAATTTCCACGTGATCAGTCAGTCTTCTGTTGGAACTGCGAATCTGATCATTGGAATCATTGTTGCAATTCTTGTGGCATTGATCTTACTTGGCGGAATCAAAAGAATCGGGCAAGTAGCTGAAAGATTAGTACCTTTTATGGCATTTATTTATATCTTCTTTGCCTTAGGTGTTGTTGTTTTAAATATCGATCAACTGCCTGCTGTTTTTGGTTCTATCATTAACGGAGCATTCCATCCTGCTTCTGTGACTGGTGGTATTGTTGGAAGTTTCTTTATGAGTATGAAAAAGGGTGTCGCACGAGGAATCTTCTCAAATGAAGCCGGACTTGGTACAGGTTCGATCGCTCATGCCTGTGCTGATACAAAAGAGCCTGTAAAGCAGGGACTTCTTGGTATCTTTGAAGTATTTACTGATACGATCTTAATCTGTACATTGACAGCCTTGGTCATCCTCTGCAGTGGAATTCCAATTGGATTTGGTGCGGATGCTGGTGCTGAACTTACGATCAGTGGATTTACTTCTACTTATGGTAACTGGATCTCCATCTTTACTGCAGTTGCGTTATGTTGCTTTGCATTTTCAACCATTATCGGATGGGGATTATATGGAGCTCGTTGTATTGAGTTTCTATTCTCTTCTAAGGTTATCAAACCTTTTATGTTAGTATATTCGTTAGTTGCGATCCTTGGTGCTACTGTAGACCTTGGAATGCTTTGGAGTATCGCAGAAACATTCAACGGTCTGATGGCGATTCCGAACTTGATCGCTTTGTTCCTTCTATCTGGAACTGTGGTAAAATTGGTAAAAGACTATTTTCATGAAAAATAGTTGCACACTCTTGCTTTTCCACTTCGTTTTGCTTAGTAAAGTGCCTGATCGGCGCGTTTATAGAGATCCATGTAGCAGTCCCCGTCTTGTGGGGCTGTGCTGATCCCGATACTGATGGAGATATTATTTCCTTTCAATTCGTCGATCTTGTATGCTTGTGTTTTAGCTAGCAATTCTTCTGCTTTCTTCATTGCTATATCCTTTGTCTGGATATTCTTCATAATGACTCCGAATTCATCCCCACCGATCCTTCCTAATATATCTCCTTCACGGAAAGTGCCTTTTAGAAGTTTTCCAAATTTCTGTAACACGATATCCCCGACTGCATGTCCATAGATATCGTTGATCTGCTTAAAACAGTCCACATCCAAAATCAAAAATGCATGGGACTTATTCTCATCTTCTGATAAAAGTTCATCCGTTAACTGCTCGGTTGTTTCTTTGTTATATAATCCTGTCAATGCGTCAGTTTGTGCATATTTCAGTAATTCTTTGTTCCTTGTATGATTCTCATAAACAATATACAGGATCAATAAGATCACCAAAACAATAAATACGATCATAAAGCTTATTTCGTAGCCTTCAATGAAGTTATATGACTGTTGTGCTGCCTGTTCTGGTAATGCATAGCAGAGAGTCCAGTCATTGATCCCCATTGGCATATATGCAAAGTAATGTCTTCTTGTCCCTTCTTTCTTGCTGTCTGCCGTTACAAGATTTTCTTTTCCTTCTTTAAAATCCTGTTTGATCTTCTTCACTGTTACTTTGTCTTTGATGATCCATTTGTAACAATATTTATAGAAATTATCTCTATAATCAAGATTCCAGTAAGATGTATCTCCTTCAAATGCAATGATTTCTCCGTTTTGCGCAATAATCATACTGCATCCTTGTCCATTAAAAAGATCTTCAAACAGCATACGACTTAGAGCTGTTACGTCATAAGAACCTCCAAGAGCTCCGATCACTTTGTGTTTGCTGTTATATATAGGAACTCCTAACACAACTCTTGTTGATCCAGAAATACTACTATCTAATGGATCACTTAATGTTCTTTTTCCACTGATCACTTCTTTAAAATATCTTCGATGCGATAAATTCTTTATCAATCCATTGTCATAATGAGCATCCCCATTTGGCTCGATCAATGCAGTCCCACCAAAATCTGTATGTTTTGTGATCGACTTGATCAAATCCATATTCTTCTTTGCTAACAGATGGTCTGTCTTGCCAATCTCTTCTGCTAATGCATTTAAGTAATCATATTGAATATCTAATATTGTTCTTAAATGCTCACTCTGTCTGACCACGTTGTTCCTCATCGTGTTTTTTGATCTTTGTTCAACAGAACGTTTTATGCAAAAGAAGAAAACAAAAAGTCCTACGATGACTGCCGCTAAGAATATACTGATCACAGCCGCATATTTTTTAATCTGTGTCTGATTCTTCTTCATAACTTTGATTCTCCTTGATTCTATATCTGTATATATTTTTGTTCTATTTAACTATACCAAAATTTGCTATATCCGTCTATTTAATCCCGTGAAAATCTTTTCTATATTAGAATAAAAAAAGAGAAAACTTTCGTTTTCCCTTTTTTCACAATGTTTTATTATTCTTAAGCGTTTTCAAACTGGCTATTATAAAGATCCGCATAGAATCCACCCTTAGCCAGCAGTTCTTCATGATTTCCCTGTTCTACAATGTCTCCGTGATTCATAACCAAGATCACATCGGCATCTTTGATCGTTGATAAGCGGTGGGCGATCACAAAACTTGTTCTTCCTTGCATCAGATTATCCATTGCCATCTGAATTCGTTCTTCTGTTCTTGTATCGACCGAACTTGTTGCTTCATCAAGGATCAAAATCTTTGGATCTGCTAAGATTGCTCTTGCGATCGTTAATAACTGTTTCTGTCCTTGGGAGATATTATTGCTTTCTTCGTTGATCTCCATATCATATCCACCTGGCTGTGTTTCAATGAAATGATGTGCGTATGCAGCTCTTGCTGCTCCTTGGATTTCTTCTTCGCTTGCATCTAATTTACCATAGCGGATATTGTCACGGATACTTGCATTGTAAAGCCATGTATCCTGAAGCACCATACCAAACATTTCTCTTAGGTCACTTCTCTTGAATTCTCTGATATCATGGCCATCTACTTTAATGCAGCCTCCATTCACATCATAGAAACGCATCAGAAGTTTGATCAACGTTGTCTTTCCAGCTCCAGTTGGTCCTACGATCGCAACTTTTTGTCCTTCTTTGACATCGACAGAGAAGTCATTGATGATCGTTTGATCTTTGTTGTATCCGAAGTTTACATGTTCAAATGTTACATTTCCAGCAAGTGTATCAACAGGTACTGCGTCTTTTTCAACTTCGATCTCCTCCTCTTCTTCCAGAAATTCAAAGACACGTTCTGCAGATGCTGCGGTCGTCTGCATCATGTTACCTACCTGTGCTAACTGTGTGATCGGTTGGCTGAAGTTTCTTACATACTGTAAGAATGACTGGATCTGACCTACCTCGATCGTCTTCTTGATTGCTAAATATCCACCTAATATTGTTACTGCTACATAACCTAAATTTCCAACAAACTGCATCAGCGGCATCATTGCTCCTGAGAAGAATTGTGATCTCCATGCAGAATTGTAAAGTTTTCCATTTACTTCTTTAAATTCTTCGATCACGCTTTCTTCTTTGTTAAATGCTTTGACAATGTTATGTCCACTATAGATTTCTTCTACCTGTCCATTTAACTCTCCAAGATGTTTCTGCTGTGCCTTGAAATATGGCTGAGATTTTGACATAATCAATCCGATCAATCCCATAGATAATGGAAGTGTCAATAAAACTGCGATCGTCATCGGAATACTGATACGGATCATCATAATAAATACACCGACGATCTGTGTCGTTGATGTGATGATCTGTGTCATACTCTGGTTTAAGCTCTGCCCTAATGTATCAACATCATTTGTAACTCTTGACAATACTTCACCATAGGTTCTGCTTTCAAAATATTTCATTGGCATACGATGAATCTTCTCTGAAATATCTTTTCTCATCTGGTAACTGACATTATTTGATACATGTGTCATGATCAGTCCCTGAATAAATGAGAAAATCGCACTTGCTACATATAAGCTTAACAACATCAATAAAATATGTGTAACTTTATCAAAATCAATTCCACTTCCACCAGATACTTTGCGAACCAGTCCTTTGAAGATCTCAGTTGTTGCATCTCCTAAGATCGTTGGTCCAACAATGTTAAACACGGTACTTGCAATAGCAAAAATGATTACCATAACGATCGGAACATAGAAACGTCTCATATATTTGATCAGTTTGACCATTGTTCCTTTTAAATCTTTGGCTTTCTCGCCTGGTGCCATTCCTCTGCCTGGTCCACCCATCGGACCTCTTCTTCGATTATTACTCATGGTCAGACACCTCCCTTGCTTTCTTAAGATCATCTTCTGATAATTGCGATTTGGCAATCTGCTGATAAACCGGACAAGTATTTAATAACTCTTCATGAGTTCCTTTTCCTACGATATTTCCTTCATCTAAGACGATGATCTGGTCTGCATGAAGGATCGTACTGATCCTCTGTGCTACGATCAGTGTTGTACTTCCATTTGTTTCTTTCTGAAGTTCAGAACGAAGTTTCACATCTGTCTTATAATCAAGTGCTGAGAAACTGTCATCAAAAATATAGATTTCAGGATCTTTTGCAATAGCTCTTGCAATTGATAATCTCTGTTTCTGTCCACCAGATACGTTGGAACCGCCCTGTGCGATCGGTGAATCATACTTTTCCTCTTTCTCCTCAATGAAATCTGTTGCCTGTGCGATTCTTGCTGCACGTTTCACTTCATCGATCGTTGCATCTTCTTTTCCATATTTTAAGTTGGATTCGATCGTTCCTGAGAACAATACTCCTTTCTGTGGTACGTATCCGATCTTTTCACATAAATCATGCTGTTTTACATCACGGATATCCACCCCATCAACCAAAATACTTCCACGGCTGACATCAAAGAATCTAGGAATCAGGTTGATCAATGTTGATTTACCACTACCTGTACTTCCAATAAATGCGGTTGTTTTACCAGCTGGTGCTGTAAAACTGATATTATGAAGCACTGCTTCATCTGCATCAGGATAGCAGAAATATACATTTTTAAATTCAACTTCACCTTTTTTCTCGGGTAAAAATTCTTTTGGTTCTTCTGGATCTTTGATCATGACTTCCATATCTAAGATCTCATTGACACGTTCTGCTGCAACCTGTGCACGAGGCATCATAATAGATACCATGGAGATAAATAAGAATGCCATAATGATCTGCATTGCATACTGGATAAATGCCATCAGATCTCCAACCTGCATCTTTCCTGCATCAATATTGGATGCTCCAGCATATACGATCAGAACAGTTAAACCATTCATGATCAGCATCATTGTTGGCATCATAAATGTCATAGCTCTGTTTACAAATAAATTTGTCTTCATCAGATCCATATTGGCTTTGTCAAAACGTTCTTCTTCATGTTTTTCTGTACTGAATGCACGGATTACGGAAAGTCCAGTAAGAATTTCCCTTGTTACTAAGTTTAATCGGTCGATCAGTTTCTGTAAAATCTTAAATTTTGGCATCGCTACCTTAAATAATACAAAGATCACTAACATGATCGCGATCACACCGATAGCGATCGTCCATGTCATCTTCGCATTGGTTGTTAATACTTTGAAAATACCTCCGATCCCCATTAATGGTGCGTATACGACGATACGGAATACCATCGTCATAAACATTTGAATCTGCTGGATATCATTTGTACTTCTTGTGATCAATGAGGCTGTTGAGAATTTATCAAACTCAGAGTTTGTAAACGACATAACTTTCTCAAATACTTTCTCTCTCAGAATACGACTTAGTTTCGCAGCTAAACGTGCTGACAATAAAGTAACACTCACTGCTGCTGCCATGATCAAGAACGCAAGCCCGATCATCTTTGCTCCTGTCACTAACAGATAATGTGTCTGCATCTGGTCAATATCAAGTCCGATCGCTTTGTATTCTGAAGTCACAAAAGAAATCGCTGCCTGACTGATGATCGTATCTGGCATGTCTTTTGTATCCATGTTCTTCATCTGCGCCATCATTTTTTTCTGGCTCTTGCTTAAAGAAGCTGCTGCCTGAGGATTGGCCTGAATCTGTTTTGCCATCTGCGCTGACAACTTAAGCATTGCCTTTGACATACTCGTATCAAGATGTTCTCTGTCTTTTTTGGAGATATATCTTCTGACATATAAACGTCCGTCTTTATAATCTTTATATTTAGAATCTTTTACCTGATCTTTTGTATAAAGTTTATAAGCATCTTCCATATCATCTGCATCATCTTGTTTCATAAGAGATTTCAATGCCAGAAATGTTTCTTCTCTCATTACATCAGGAACTGCGTCTTCAATACCCTTTTGCTGAATACCTACATTGACAATATTAGATGTAAATGTTGGTAATGTCAGGTCACAACTCGCCTGTAGGATCAGCAATAACACGATCGCAATGACAGGCACATATGCTTTTTTCAAATATCGAAATAATTTAAGCATCTGATTTTTCCTTTCTTTCTTTTTTTAGTATCTCTGTCTGTTCATCCAGACAATCACAAAATTTATTTAACAGTCTCTTGAGTTCTTCCTGCTCCTCTTTTGTAAAATACTCTTGAAGTTTTTCTTGTATCATGACAAATTTTTTATGACCGTCTTCACAGATACTTCTTCCCTTCTCAGTAAAATAAATTCTGCTTTTTCTTGAATCTTTTTCGTCTTGTTTTTTCTCTATATATCCATTCTTTTCCATTCGTCCAATCATTACGTTTAGCGTAGACGGCTTGACCTGCATCTTCTCGGCTAACTCTTTTTGTGTACAGCCTTCGCATTTTTTTAAATGAATGATCAGAGGCATCTGTCTCGGATGTATATTTTCTTCTTTCAAAAGCTCAAATCCATAAATCGCACTCTTATGATTCACTTTGCCGATCAAGCTGTAAATTCCTTCACACTTCTTCATGTATGCTCCTTTCTTTACTTTGAGTATTTTAATTAGATAACTAATCATTAGACGACTAATTGAAATTCTAACATCATGTATACAAAATGTCAATAATTTCTGTATTTTTATCTCATATGGGATTTTATCAAAATTTTCTAAAATAAAAGAACCTTTCAGCTATCACATAAGCCAAAAGGTTCTTCCTTGTTTCATTTACATATTCAAATATTTCTTTTAACGAATTAAGCGTTTTTTCCGCAGCATTTTTTGTATTTTTTACCGCTTCCGCATGGACATGGATCGTTTCTTCCGATCTTCTTTCCTTTTACAACTGTTGTTGAATTTCTGGATTCTTTGTATAACTCTTTTCTTCTTTCTTCTGTAAGAATGTCATCCCATTCCTTTAAGTTGTAAAGCCATTCTGCACGACATCCAACCATGTTGTAATATAATTTCTCGAAGTCGATGTCTAAGCTTACCTGTGTATTTTCATCCATCTCTTCGATTGGGTTTGCTTCTTTTAAGCTGTCGTTGATTCCATCTAAGAATCCTACAAACATCTGTAATTCTGTCTCGTATTTGTCTGCTAATTCTTTCACTGTTCCAGATACAACTGTATCTTTGTCAGCTAATAATTGTTCGTAGATTCCTTTTTCAATGTTGAAGTAATTTAACCAGAACTGCTGTCCTTCTGCTGTTCTATCGTCAAATTTATATGCGTAATCACGCCATTCCTGTAATAAAGCCATGTTCATTCCATCCTTTTCTTTTAAAAATGTTATTTTCCTTTGATACTATAACAAATCTCTGGCTCTTTTTCAACAATCGACAGCAATTTTACATAAAAATCCCCCATTCCACGGCTTCGCAGAGTGGGGGAATACTTAAGGGGAGGATAAGTATTTCTCTATCCAGTTCTTTTATTAACTGGATATTCTTATTATGTCCTCTCTTTTGCTTCTTATTCATTTTCTTTTATAAAATATTTTACTCTTTCAAAACACAATAATCTATGCTAGGATACCTCATAGGTATATATATTTACGAAAGGATGTTATGATGAAAAAACAAAAGCGTATGAAGCAGATCACAGCGATCCTGCTGATCGTGATATTGCTTGCCATCATCGGATCTACTATCTATTTTGCAGTGAGCGGAAGCCCGTTATTCTGGATGTCACTGTTTTTGATGTTTTTCTTTCCGATCTTTTTATGGGCAATGTCATTTTTGTATAAATGGAGTAAAAATAAGAACGAGCACTGATGTTTCATTTTCAGTGCTCATTTTTATTTTACTTTCTGATTCTTTCCAAATATTCTTTGATATTTTTCTCATATCCATTTTCCGTTGGTTCATAAAACGTTGTTCCAAGAAGCTCATCTGGAAGATACTGTTGTTTTACATAATGATCTGGATAATCATGCGCATATTTATATCCGATTCCATGTCCTAGTTTCGCGGCGCCTTTGTAATGAGCATCTCTTAAATGATTAGGAACTGCTCCGATCTTATGATTTCTGACAGATTCTAATGCCTGATCAACTGCCATATATGCTGCATTGCTCTTTGGTGCACTAGCTACATAAGTGACTGCCTGTGCCAGTATGATCCTTGCTTCTGGCATTCCGATCCGTTCCACTGCCTGTGACGCTGCAACTGCTACCTGTAATGCCTGCGGATCAGCATTTCCAACATCTTCGGATGCACAGATCATGATTCTTCTTGCAATAAATGTAACACTTTCTCCGGCATCAATCATTCTTGCCAGATAATAAATAGCTGCATCTGGATCTGATCCTCGCATACTTTTGATAAATGCAGAAATCACATCATAGTGATTATCCCCGTCTTTGTCGTATTTTGTTACTCTTCTTTGGATACATTCCTGTGCTACATCGATATCGATATGAATCTTTCCATCTTCAGCAGGTTCTGTTGTTAATATTCCAAGTTCGATCGCATTTAAAGCACTTCTTGCATCTCCTTCTGCCATATCTGAGAGAAAATCCAGTGCATCATCGGTAATCGTTGCTCCATAGATCCCCATTCCTTTTTCGTCATCTGTAATAGCTCTTACGATCAATTTCTTAATATCTTCTTTATCTAATGAATGTAGTTCAAATACATTGGATCTTGAGATCAACGCCTGATTTACTTCAAAATACGGATTCTCTGTCGTTGCTCCGATCAAAATGATCGTTCCATCCTCTACAAATGGCAGCAGGTAATCTTGTTGTGCTTTATTGAATCTGTGGATCTCATCAATAAACAAGATCGTCTTCTTCTGATACATTCCAAGAGATTCTTTCGCATCTGCCACCGCTTCCTGCATATCTTTCTTCCCAGATGTTGTTGCATTCATCTGTACAAAATTTGCTTTGGTCGTATTGGCAATGACTTTTGCTAAGGTTGTCTTTCCTGTTCCTGGTGGACCATAGAAAATGATCGAGCTGATCTTATCCGCTTTGATCGCTCTATATAGTAATTTATCTTTTCCAATAATATGTTCCTGACCCACCACTTCATCGAGGGTTGCAGGTCTCATTCTCCCTGCTAATGGCGACTCTTTATCTTTATTTAATTCTCTTGCATATTCAAATAAATCCATAGTTTTCCTCCAGATTTTATCTTAGCACAGGGTATTGAGAAAATCTATGAATTATTCATACATTTTTTATAAATAAGACATGAATTTATCATATTCCTTTGCTATAATGAAAGAAGTTAATAACAAAGCACGGGTTAGGAGTTATCATGAAAAATACAGCAATTGAAAAACTTTCTTATACCGAAGTTACGAAAAATATCAGTCAAGCTGAATATAACCAGACACAGGAAGAATATATCCTGTCCAAATCTCCTGATAAATATATGATCAGTCTTCCGGTCAAGGTATTAATGTTTGAAGGAGCAAAGGACAGTTCCCCATTTACATATTATTTCTATATGGAGAATGATGAAGATCTCTATCTGATGCAGAGAAAGCGGAACGGATCTGTGGTAGATAAAACAAAGATCCCTTTGACCAAAGAACAAGGACAGAAGATTTTGGATGGTGATTATCAATTTTTATTAGACAGTGATGAACCATTACTTAATTCTCTTTATTTTCAGTTTACGGTAAATCAGCTGCATCCTTTGTATCGAAAAGAATGTACGAGAAAGATCTTTCATCAGAATCGTTTCTTAGATGAGATCGTGGATATTCATATCGTGAGAACACCTTTTGAAGAAGATCAGGATTTCTTCGCTACGCATGAGACGATACTTAAGGGTGGTAATAATAATGGATTACGACGAAATACCAGACAGTATCTGAATATGTCGAAGCCTATGAGTGAATTGTTGAATTATCAGAATTCGTTAATGTAAATATGGTGGAATGACGGAAATTATTGGTGGAATATTATAAAAAGAGATCATGTGTCTGCAGACGTGTTCGTACGGTTGCAGACACATGATCTCTTTTTATAATATTCAAATAATTTACGTGATTCAAACCATTACAGAGTGTGTATGTTAAACTGTACTGGATTTCAACTTTAGATGATTGTTATCGGAATTTTCTTTTTAACATCACAGATATTAATAATCCCCCATATCCATTACATTATCATATTGATCAATTTCTATTTCTAATAGTTTTGCTATCTTCTTTCCGGCTGTAGAACTATTCTTTAATTCTTTGATCAAAGATCTTGCTTCTTTTATATATCCATAAACGATACAACTACTTGCCAACATATAAAGGAATTCTTCGGAGCAGATGCGATTTTCTTCTTTGTATGCAAAAAGCTTGTCTATATCTTCTTTCATTCCCGTACTTTCGATGTTGTACAAACGCTCCTGTATACTGCGTGGAAATTCGTATAAATGTTGCTGTTTTGTGTTTTTGAAATTTTCTTTGTCAGACAGCATTCCTATACTCCATGGAGACATTTCTTGTTCCATTGCATATTCATCACGACTTCTTGCCTTTAATATCGGCAATTCCAATTCTATCATGAGATCACTGATCATATTCCACATTTCTGCATAAATGTCTGGAGTCCATGTTTTATTCACTCTGGTTTTTATATTTTCAATAATTACATCCAGCGTATCTCCACTCATGACTGAACTTATCGTATTAAATAATATTTCTGATGTTTCCTGCTCTGGCATACGAAATTGCTCTTGCAACATCACAAACAGAATATTGATTGCTTCTGCTCTGTTTGCAATATTATCTGTTAGTTCATTAATCTCCCATTCTGGAAATTCATTAAATGGAAGATCTTTTGCATAAATCTCTCTCTTTTCTATGATCTTGTGGATATCCATTCCATGCATCGCAACATATGCTGTTCCATCTGGTTCTTGGTATGTATTTAATAGATCATTCATTCTTCCTCGCCAGTAAACATATCGAAAGAATTCCCTTTTTCCTTGTTTCGGATCATACGTTTTTTTGTATATTTTGTATAATTCTTCTAATTCGATCACACAGTATAGCTGCATCAATCTTCCTACTCTGTCATCAAATGTTTCTATCTTTGTATAGATTTCGTCTTCTGTTTTCTGATCCAAAACATCTATATACTCTTTCAGATCAGAGGCAAGATGCACTTCTGCTATATCATCTTTAATTTCATATTCCCCAAATCCTAAAACAAATGCTTTGGCGCAAATATCAGCTTCATCATATGATATATCTATTATATTATTATTCGAGTGATCCATCCATTGTTTCAAACCATCATACTCATCTTGGTTCATAACATATAATACATATTCTGGATGTTCTCTTAATGTATCCGAAATACTGCTGATCCTTTCCATATGTGATTTTGATCTGTTTTTTGGAATCCTTAGATATTTACAATAATCACTGGATTGATCTTCGCTTAGATTTTCCTGTAATTCTTTTTGTGTTTTTGATGAAACACAAAGCTTGATCTTACCGTTTTTCTTTATATGATCTTCCCACTCTTCTGATCTGTTATCTAAATTGCCCTTTGTTTCTTCCAAATACATATCCTGCCATGCATTTTTCAACACATCTTCCAGGTCATTTTCTGTCATCTTACTTATTTCGTCAAAAAATCCGTTTAATATATCTATCTTATCCTGTTCGTTGAGTATTTTGATCTCATCTTTTTGTTTATGCTTTGGAAATACCATCTGACGGAACTGGCTTTCCACAAATTCTCTGTCAAAAGGAGAAACTTCTTCATTCATTTCCCAGTTCCAGACCCCTCCGCTGTCTTCCATGAAATTATCACCTTTATATTTTACCAGTTTGGGAGATCGTTCTTCATAATCCGGCTCATATTTTTCTATATTGATCTTGTGACGCCAATCATCTCCAAAATCATAGATGTAGCGGATCCATTTGTAATTTTTAAAGAAGAAATCAATATTCGTATCGAAATCATTGTAATGATTTCCCCACGGATCAAATCCTCCTTCATCATCTATCACAATGTCATCCGATGGTATATGAAATCCATGAAGATGAGCGTCGTCCCAGTCAAATAATATCTGTATGATCTTGTGCAATTCAAAAAAAGTGATCTGATCTGGTATGATAACTCTTCTCCATACCGGCGGATGTGTATCTTCTATTACAATTTTGCATGTGTAACCTGGCATTTCATAATTTCCCTTTGATTCTATCTATGAAGATATTTCTCTTTCGTTGCAAGTCCACCCCTGATGTGACGTTCAGATTTATTGATGTCTAGTACCTTTCTTGCTTGTCTGGCAAGTGTTTTGTTGATCATTTCTAACCGTTCTGTCACATCTTTATGTACTGTGCTTTTGCTGACGCCGAACTGCTTGGCTGTCTGGCGTACTGTAGCATTATGTTCAATGATGTAGATCGCACTTTCAATGACTCTTTCTTCCATGTATTTCTTCAATGGAAAAGCCCCCTGTAAATGTTGTTTTTACAGTGTATGCTTGGGGCAGGGTTGCTATGTCCTTAAAATCTAGAAATATACCAATTGTTCTTTTGGCGGTTCTGATTTTTCGATTCTGATCGCTGTTAAGATTGGCATTGTCTTATCATATGCTTCATTGTATTCTGAATGAATCTGTGCTGTTAATGTTACCCATTCGTTATTGAGAATTCTCTTTAATGTCTTGGATTTCGTCTGGTTTAATCTGCACAGATATCCAATAAATGTCATATCATCTTCACAACATGTCATTGCTTTACGTCCAGGAATGATCATTCCCGGTGGCATCTTTGGACTGCGCTGGACCTGAACACGCATTTCCACAGTCTTTCCTTCGTAAACCTCTGGTCGTTCCATCGCATCGATATACCAGATTCCATAATCTTCGTCTTCAACTTTGATCACATCTGCATTCACATCATATGGCAGCAGTTCATCCTGTGCCATCTCTTTTCCATCGGCACGTTCGAAACCTACCTGTGCTCTTGGATTGACTGCTTTGATGCTTCTTCGGAAACTTCCCATATTCGTATTGTCATCACAGCGGTTAAAAATGACAAGATCTGCCATCTTAAACATTTCCATAAACATAGATTTCATATTTTTCAAATACAAATCTGCTGTAGATGCATCAACTGTTACGATCACCTGATATAACTCAAGATCTGTCTCATCTACTACATCCATCAGATCGTCAATAGAGTACATTCCATTGTATTCGATCATGACACGGTCTGGATAATAATTTCTCTGACATCCTCTGACAAATTCTTTTGTGAAATCTTCCATATTTTCAATATTCACCACAAATGAATTTGCCTTCTCTAGCATTTCTTTATCGTATTCGACTTCTCCTTCTTCAAACGTAAGGATCATTGTTTTCTCGCCGTCATTAAAATAATCCTGATTTAATGTTTCTTTGATCAGTGTTGATTTTCCACTTTCTAAAAATCCCCATACCAGATATGCCGGTAATTCGTACATTATTTTTCCTCCTGTTATTTAGAAGAATAAACCTTCTAATTCATCTTCTTTTAATTTTGATCCGATCACACAGATTCTTCCTGTGTAGTCTGCACTTCCTTCACGGATTTCATATTCTCCTGGAACAAGATCAAACTGAACCCATGATCCATCTTCTGTCTGTAAAATACCTTTGGATCTTAAGATCATACCATAGCTGTCATCTTTGGATAATTTCTGTAAGATCGTATCCAGTTCTTCCTTATTATATTTCTTAGGTGTTTCTTTGCCCCAGCTTGTAAATACTTCATCTGCATGATGATGGTGGTGGTGATCATGGTCATGTCCACATCCACAGCTGCATTCTTCATCATGATCGTGATGATGATGTTCATGATCATGGTCGTGGTCGTGATCATGTCCGCATCCACAGCTGCATTCTTCATCATGATCGTGATGGTGATGTTCGTGATCATGGTCGTGATGATGTTCGTGATCATGGTGTCCACCGCACACAGGGCAGATTTCCTCTTCTTCTAATAATTCTTTGACCATATCATTTCCATCTTCCATAACTTTTAAGATCTGTTCTCCAGAAAGCTCATCCCATGGTGTTGTGATGATCGCAGCTTTTTCATTATGTTCACGAAGCAGTGCTACACTTTCATTTAATTTATCTTCTGCTACATCTCCTGTACGGCTTAAGATGATAGATCCTGCATATTCTACCTGATTATTATAGAATTCACCAAAGTTCTTCATATACATCTTGCATTTCTTTGCATCTGCAACTGTCACAAAGCTGTTTAAGTCTAGTTCAACATCTTCCGCAACACCTTGTACAGCTTTGATAACATCTGATAATTTACCCACGCCTGATGGTTCAATGATGATACGGTCTGGGTTGTACTGTGTGACTACTTCTTTTAATGCACTTCCGAAATCTCCAACTAAAGAACAACAGATACATCCAGAATTCATCTCTGTTACTTCAATCCCTGCGTCCTTAAGGAATCCTCCATCGATACCGATCTCGCCAAATTCATTCTCGATCAGTACGACTTTCTCTCCTTTTAATGCTTCTTTTAATAATTTCTGGATCAGAGTTGTTTTACCTGCTCCTAAAAATCCTGATATGATATCAATCTTTGCCATTTTATATTACCTTCCTTTATGTTCTATTCTTATCTTTCCTGTCACCTTAGACTTTCCGTTTTTTTACTTTTGAAAAAAGCAGAAAACTTAAGGTTAGGGAACAAATATATTTTACTACTTCCATAATATTTGTCAAAACATTCTTTCAGGAGTATAATGAAAAAAATTAACAAAACAGAAGGAGTTATATGACTTATGAGAAAATACTACCCAAATTACTCCATTGGAACCGACGCATATACCGACATCCCTATGGTATGTGAAAAATACGGAACAAAAGCTGTGATCATCGGAGGAACACATGCCTTGGCTGCCGCTGCCGATTTGATCAAAGAAGCTGTTGCTGACAGCAATATCATGATCACCGGTGTCTTTGAATACGGTGGTGAAGCCAGTCGTGAACACATAGATGAATTAAATTCTCATCAAGAAGTTATTGATGCTGATATGATCTTTGCATGTGGTGGCGGAAAAGCGATTGATACTTGTAAAGTATTGTCACAGGAAAGCAACCGACCATTCTTTACATTTCCAACGATTGCTTCTACTTGTGCTTCTTGTACATCACTTGGTATCATCTATCATCCAGATGGTTCCCTTCGTGAATATTCTTTCCAGGAGAAACCTTCTGAATGGATCTTTATCAATACACAAGTGATCGCCAATGCTCCTGAAAAGTACCTGTGGGCTGGAATTGGTGATACAATGGCTAAATTTTATGAATGTACAACCAGTGCCCGTGGTGATAATGATCTAGACCATAGCACTTCCATGGGCGTCCAGATCAGTAATCTTTGTGCCAGACCATTAGTAAAATACGGTGTAGAAGCCTTAGAAGAATGTCGAAATCATACTCCTGGAAAAGCTCTGGAAGAAGTCATTCTTGGAATTATCGTTTCTACTGGTTTTGTATCAAATCTTGTCGGAATTGATTTAAATACTGGACTTGCACATGCCTGCTATAACGGATTTACTGTATGTAAATCTACCGAAGAACATGGACATCTCCATGGTGAGATCGTTGCTTATTGTATCCTGATCTTATTAAAAGTTGATCATCAGGAAGAGGAATTTAAGAAAATCTATGAATTCTCCAAGAATATGGGATTTCCTGTGAAACTTGCGGATATTCATGCGACGATTGATGATATGGATGCTGTGATCACAAAGGCTTTATCTGGAATTGATGTACGTGTATGGCCTTATGAAGTAACTCCTGATATGATCCTTAATGCTGTAAAAGAGATCGAGCAAGTTGCTTTATAAAATAACTTTATCAAGGGGATTTCCTTGGAATTTCCTATGATATAAAAAGGATATTGGTGTCACGATCAATATCCTTTTTCTTTATTTTTCTGTATTAAATTTCTTAAATGGCCGCGGTGTCATAAATGTCCCGCTGGCGCTTCCGACGAGTTCTTCTCCTACATAGGCTTTTCCAACAAAATTCATGATCGTTTTTCCTGTGGACACTGCTTCTACCTCTGTTCTTACGGTTGCTCCTATTGGTATTCCTTTTAAAAATGTTGTAGAAAGCTGCACCGTTGGGGCTACACTATAATCGCCCAATCCAGCAGTCAATGTTCCAAATGCAATATCAAACATCCCTGCCAGAGAACCTCCAAACATGATTCCAAATGCATTTTCATGAAACTTTGTGGCCTCGAACGTCATGGTTAAACTTTTGGTATCATAGTTAAAATCTGTGACAGTTCCTTTTAATTCTTTAAATATTCCATGTTTATTGATCTCATCTAACTGCTCCATTCTTTTTCGGATCTGCTTCTCAAAATTTTCTTTGCTCATCTTTTTCTCCTGCTTATTATTTCTTTTCACCATAAAATCGATGTATGTAGATTTCATTTTATGTCTGCCATTTTATCATATTTCCACTTTTATGTATAGAAACTGTTATATGGAACATCCTATAAACAAAAGGAGTTTTACAATTATGGATAATGAAAATTTATTAAACAGTATTTATCAAAACATTGCAATGGTTTTAGAAACCATTCCTGAGATTCGAAAGATCACGACAGACTGTGATTTTAAGGCTTTGATCATCAGCCAGGAAGAAGAATATCAAAATTTATCAGATTCTATAAAAGATACGATCACTTCCAATGGCGATTCTACAGAAGAATTAAATGATCTTTTGAAAACATATTCTGAATGGATGACCAAATTAAAGGCTATGTCTGATAAAAATGTCAGTCATCTTTCTGAAATGTGTATTCAGGGATATACGATGGGAATGATCAAAGCAATCCAGAAAAATCATTTTTACTGTGATGCCTCCAAAGAAGCAAAACATTTCGGTGACAAACTTATTTCTCTTCACGAAAAAAGTATTCAGGATTTAAAAAAGTATTTGTAATCGTTAAGTTGTTGTGCTATGATTAATCTTGTTATTGATAGATTTTAATGTTCACGACCGATACGGATGCATTCATTTATTTCTATGAATGCATAAAGCAAGTAACGGTTCGTGGACTTTTTCTTTTTTATAAAGATTTTTATTGAAACACCTGTCATTAACAGTTACATGTATTTTTTATTTAAGAAAGTAGAGGTACCCAGATGAGTAATGGTACAGTAAAATGGTTTAACGCAGAAAAAGGTTATGGATTTATTTCACAGGAATCCGGAGATGATGTATTTGTTCATTTTTCTGCAATTCAGGGAAAAGGATTTAAGACTTTGGAAGAAGGACAGAGTGTTAGTTTCGAGATTGAAGAAGGACCTCGCGGAAAACAGGCATCTAATGTAACCAAGTTGTAATTTGAATGCGTTGTTCAATGCATATAAAAAAACGAAATAATAGGATAAAAGTTCTAAATCTTTTATCCTATTATTTCGTTTTTCTCATATACATGGACAGCTATTCAAACCACCACATGTGTGTATGTTAGACGGTGTTGAATTATAATTTTTTTATATATTCAAATAATTCCTGTCCACTTGTTACTTCTACGTCCGGAACGATATCTCCTTCTGGCATTGGGCGGTTTCTATGGTTGAACCAGATGACATGCCAGCCAGAATTCTTGGCTCCTACGACATCTATTTCAAAGGTGTCTCCGATAAACCATGTTTCCTCTGGATCAAGCTTCATTTCTTTTTGAACAGTATGGAATGCTTTGACATCTGGTTTTGCAGCTCCGATGCTGTCTGAGATGAACATTGTTTTAGGGTTGAACCAGTGGTCTGATCCTAATGTCTCTAATTTCTTTCCCTGATTCTTTGTTGTTCCATTCGTTAAAATTCCGATTCTGTAATTTTCTTTGCAATGATCAAGGATCTGTTTTGTAATTTCTGGTACCTGAATATGCTTTTGGTAATAACGGTATCGTTCTTCGAATTGTTTTGCCTCTTCTTTGCTGACTTCTACTCCAACATCTGCATATGTTTTCTGGACACGATATGCAAATTCTTCGTCTTCAGAGATTTTTCCTTCTCTTGACATACAGAATGCTTCATCACTGTAGGTTCTTGATGCTTCAAATAATTCCTCACAGTCTGCATCTGTGCGGGCTGCCATCAGTTCTTTGTGGGCTTTTTCAAATGGTTCCATTAAATTATATAATGTATCATCTACATCAAAAATAATATTCTTCATCTTAGATCAATCCTAACTTCTTAAGTGCCATTGTAATTCCTTCTTCTTTGACAGTTCCTGTCACCATAGATGCGACTTCTCCTACTTTCTCACTATGACGTCCCATCGCGATTCCTGTTCCAACTGCCTGCATCATTTCTACATCGTTATCTGCATCTCCAAATGCATATGTGTCTTTCTTGTCAATTCCAAGTTTCTCGATCAGTTCTGTGATCGCATCTCCTTTTGTTACACCTTTTAATGTGATATCAATAAAATTTTCGCGAACATGTTTAGCGCAAGTAAATACATCTTTAAATTCTTCTTCAAAATCCTTCTTCACCTGAATATCCTTGTAATTCATAACAAGTTTGCTGATGTGAGTGTTTTTTGTGCGGAATTTCCATGGCGCATACCATCGTTGTGGCAGATTAAAAAGTTTGCAGTGATTTTTGAAAAACTCTTCATCCATATGTAGATAATAACTGATATCTCTTGTCTCAAAATGAATGATCGTATCTCTTGGGAAGTATTCGTTGACTACCTGAAATACCAATTCATCTGGAATACAGATGTCTCTGATCACTTCTCCCTCAACTTCTGTATGTGAACCATTACATGTGATCGCTCCCATAAATTTATCAATATCCATCTCTAAAAATCGCTGTGTTCTTCCTGAGCATAACATTGTCAGATATCCATTTTCTTTTAATTTATTCAATGATTCTACAGTTGTTGGTGTTGCTGTTTTAATCTCATCTACTTCATCAACTGTTGTTCCATCATAGTCAAAAAATACGACACCTTTGTACTTTTTCATAATTTTGCTTTCTCCCATTTTATTCATTTCTTATTTTCTCTATATATAATACACACTTTATTTTACTTTCTACAGCTTTTAATTTCAAGATTTTACCAACAAAAATACCAGATTCCTATGAATCGAAATCTGGTATTTTTATTTTATACTCATTTAATATATTTACTTTATTTCTATTTTCTGTTTCTGTTTTTCATTGAGAACTGCTTTCTGTTTTAAGAAATTAATCTTCGCTGCTTTCGTATAATCAACGCCTTTGAATGCATTGTAAAATTCAAGTACCAGCTGTTCTTTTTCATAATCTGTCCATGTGTCAATACTTCCACCATCTTTGATCAGGGATCTTCCCTTGTTATCTACGATAAATCTGCCCTCTAGTCCGTCTGTTAAGATTGCTCCGTCATAATCTAGAACTTTAAAGTAAATTCTCAGATTGTGTTTTTGTTTTTTTACATCTGCCACTTTTAATTTGGTATGATCACTGACTTTGACAATCTCATTTTTCTTCAGATTTAATACTGCTTTCTGTACTTTTCCATTCTTTGTTACCACAGATTGTTTTTTAACTGGAATGATTTCCAGTGATCTTGTGTGTGTATGTTTGAAAAACTGATAGATATCTTTGCTTTTTTCTGAATTAGTTTTTTCTTCATAGTAGAGATATCTTCCTTTATTATCTCTGATCACAAGATCATGTTTTTTGTCATTGCTTCGCAAGGTATTTCCTAATGGAGATATAATAACTCTGTCTACGATTGATTTCTTAGATCGTATGATCACTTTTGTCTTCTTTGCGACCTTGCTTCGATCAACCGCAAGCTGCATAGACCAGTCACCTTTGGTATCCCATAAATAGTTGGTTTTAATATCCAGTTTTACTTTCTTTTTTAATTTTCCAGTAAGATTAAAACGATAAACTCCTTTAATCTTATGGCTGTTGATCCTGTAAGCTTCCGTTACTCCCGTTTCATTTACTTCATCATTTGCTTTTCCATCAATGGAAATCTGTGGTCCAAGCCATATACTGTTAAGGTTCCAGCGCTCTTGTAAACTATCTTTTTTAACTTTTTCAAGCTTTTCGGCTGTCGTTGTTTTATTTAATGACACTGTATAATACAATAATAAATTACCTTCATCCAGACCGACATTGTCAATTCTTAATGTAATTCCCTGATCTGTTCTGCTTATTCCTGCCTTTGCATTATTTTTTTGAATCTCGTTTAGTTTCACAGACCTTTGATATTGCCTGCTTCCATGTTTTGTGTCCAATTTTCCTGTTCCTAATGTGATCAATTTCACACCTGCAAACACTGTCACTGTTGATAAAGATAATACAGCCACAAATACCACGGCATTTTTCCAGATTCTATGAATTTTACTTCTTTTTGTTTCTTCCGGCAATCCATCTAACAGATCATCCATCCTTTTTCTGGTTGATTCTGGCATCTGTTCCTGTATTTTTTCTCTCTTGATCCTTTTTCTTAACTCATGCTCCTTCATATGCACCTTCTCCTTCCATCTCTAATAAATCCTTTAATTGTTTTCTTCCTCTGGCAAGTCTTGATTTTACGGTTCCTTGCGGTATATCTAAGATTTTGGCGATTTCTTTTGTGGAAAATTCATCATAATAATATAAGATCAATACTTCCTGATGCTGTTTTGGCATTCTTAAAATATAACTTAAAATTTCTCCATCCTCTGATACCATATCTTCTGTCCAGTAATCACTGGAATGTTCCTGTTCTGGAAATTCAAACGGATCTGTTGGTTCCTGTCTCTTCCTGTTTCTTAAGATCTGATAACATTCATTTGCCAGGATCTGAAAGATCCATGCTTTGAATTTTCTTCTTGAACGTAATGTATCAATATTTTCATAAGCTTTTAAGATGCTTTCCTGCATCGCATCTTCTCCATCTGCCTGGGTTCCCACGATACTTTTTGCAAATCGAAACATGTCCGTTTCATACTGTCTGATATACCGACAAAATGTCTCTTTCTTCATTCATACCTCCTCTCTTTTCTTTTTCCCTCTTTTATTGATTCATATATTCGATGGATTTACTTGCCGTTTGGTTCCCTTTTTTTTATTTTTTTTTTAAAAGATTCATAAATCAGAAAAAGACACTTCTATCTTCTCTTGATAAAAGTATCTTTTTCACTACTATGCAATTCTCAAGGACTTTAAGACCTCTTGGAATGCTATGGTTACATATTATCTAAAATCTCGGTTAAGATCTTATTAACGATTCCAGGGTTTGCTTTTCCCTGTGTTGCTTTCATTGTCTGTCCTACTAAGAATCCGATAGCTTTCTTCTTACCAGCTTTGTAGTCTTCGACAGATTTTGGATTATTTGCTACGATCTCTTCGATCGTTGCTTTTAATGCTCCTTCATCATTCATGGATTTTAATCCATGTTCTTCTACGTATGCTGCAGGATCAATATCTTCTTTGAAGACTTTCTCAAAGACTTCTTTTCCTACGCTTCGGTTGATCTCATTGTTCTTGATCATCTCGATCAGTTTCGCAAGTTGTTCTGGCTTAAATGATACATCATCAATATCCATCTCTGATTCATTGACCAGACGGATCGTCTCTCCCATTAACCAGTTGGATACTTCTTTTGGCTCTGATCCAAGTGCGATCGTTGCTTCAAAAATATCTGCAAGGTGTTTTGATCCTGTGATGATGTCGATATCATAATCTGGAAGATCGTATTCTTCTTTATAACGGACTTTCTTCTCATCTCTGAACTCTGGCTGGGCAGCTCTTACTTTGTCCATCCATTCATCGCTGATCTCAATCGGTACTAAGTCTGGATCTGGGAAATAACGATAATCCTGTGCATCTTCTTTGGAACGCATTGCATAAGATGCTCCCTTCGTATCATCCCAACGTCTCGTTTCTTGTACGACTTTCTCGCCTGCTTCGATCAGATCGATCTGACGTTCCATCTCTCCTTCAATGGCTCTCTTGATAGCTTTGAAAGAGTTTAAGTTCTTCATCTCTGTACGTGTTCCAAATTCTTCTGCTCCAACTTCACGGACAGATAAGTTCACATCAGCTCTCATGGAACCTTCCTGTAATTTACAATCTGATGCACCTAAGTACTGAATGATCAGGCGTAACTTTTCAAGATATGCGATAACTTCATCTGCAGAACGCATATCTGGTTCTGATACGATTTCAATCAATGGCACTCCAGAACGATTAAAGTCTACTAAAGAATCTCCTGTCCATGGATCATGCACTAATTTACCTGCATCTTCTTCCATATGGATCTCATGGATTCTGATATCTTTCTTCACCCCATCTACATCGATCTCTACTTTACCATTTCGACAGATTGGTAAATATAACTGAGAGATCTGATAATTCTGTGGATTATCTGGATAGAAATAGTTCTTACGGTCGAATTTACAGTTCTGTGTGATATCACAGTTTGTTGCAAGTCCAACTGCCATCGCATATTCTACCACCTGTTTATTCAACACTGGTAATGATCCTGGCATACCTGTACATACAGGACATGTGTGTGTATTTGGTGCTCCTCCGAATGCTGTGCTGCATCCACAGAAGATCTTTGTCTTTGTTGCTAATTCTACATGGACTTCAAGTCCGATGACTGTTTCGTAATTCTTGCTCATCTATTTAGCCCCTCCTTTAGCAATTGCTGGAGCTTCATATGCTCTTGTCTGCTCAAATGTATATGCTGTCTGAATGATCTTCTTCTCATTGAAGCAGTCTCCGATCAGCTGAAGTCCGATCGGCATTCCATTCTTATCCTTACCACATGGAAGAGAGATTCCTGGAAGTCCTGCAAGGTTGACAGAGATCGTATAGATATCTCCTAAATACATCTTGATCGGATCACTTAAGCTGTCTCCTAATTTTGGAGCTGTTGTTGGTGCGACTGGTCCTAAGATCACATCGTATTTCTCAAATGCTTTGTCAAATTCTTTCTTGATCAGTGCTTTTGTTCTTAATGCTTTTAAGTAGTATGCATCGTAATATCCTGAACTTAATACGAATGATCCTAACATAATACGACGTTTCACTTCGGCTCCAAATCCTTCGGAACGAGTCTTCTTGTACATGTTGTGAAGTCCTTCGTAGTCTTTGGCTCTGTATCCGTATTTGACTCCATCAAAACGAGATAAGTTAGAACTTGCTTCTGCTGCTGCGATAACATAATATGCTGGAATTGCATATTCAACTAATCCAAGGTCGAATTCTTCTACGATTGCTCCCTTTTCTTCTAATGTTTTTGCTGCTGCTAAAACAGCTTCTTTGACTTCTTCATCAAGACCTTCTCCAAAGTAATCCTTTGGAATACCGATCTTCATTCCTTTGACATCGTCTTTTAATGCTGATGTAAAATCATAAGATTCTAATCTGACAGATGTAGAATCTTTCTCGTCGTGAGATGCGATCGCTTCTAATAATGTTGCACAGTCTGTCACATCTTTTGCTAATGGTCCGATCTGATCCAAGGATGATCCATAAGCGATCAGTCCGTAACGGGATACTGTTCCATAGGTTGGTTTGATCCCTGTAACACCACAGTAAGATGCTGGCTGTCTGATAGATCCACCGGTATCAGATCCTAACGCCATGAAACATTCGTTAGCTGCAACAGCTGCTGCTGAACCACCTGATGATCCACCTGGTACTTTATCTAAATCCCATGGGTTCTTTGTCACACCATATGCAGAAGTCTCTGTTGTACTTCCCATGGCGAACTCATCCATGTTTGTCTTTCCTAAAAATACAACTCCTTCTTTGATCAGGTTCTCAACTGCCTGTGCGGAGTATGTTGGTACAAAGTTCTCTAAGATCTTAGAACTGCATGTTGTTATATATCCCTTTGTACAGATATTATCCTTAATTGCCATTGGAACTCCAGCTAATGGTCCTGTGTAAGTCCCATCATCGATTCCTTTCTGTACTTCTTCGGCTCTCTTTAATGCACTTTCTTCATCGTAAGAGACATATCCATGTACATCACTTTCGACTGCCTTGATCTGTTCAAGTGCTGCCTTTGTTGCTTCTACAACTGTGATCTCTTTGTCTTTGATCTTCTTGCCTAATTCTACGGCAGTTAATTCTAAAATGCTCATCTTCTGCCTCCTATATGATCGTCTTTGGCACGACAAAGGCGTTGTCCTGCGCTTCTGGTGCGTTCTTTAATGTGTCTTCGCTTCCGTCTCCATTCGTTACCACGTCTTCTCTGAATACATTCTTCACTGGAAATACGTGAGACATTGGTTCTACACTGCTTGTATCTAGTTCGTTTAATTTATCTACATAGTCGAGCATGCTTTCCATATCTTTCTTGGCCTGTTCTTTTTCTTCGCCAGATAATTCAAGCTTTGCTAAAATTCCGACATATTCAATCGTTGCATCATCAATATGATTTGCCATAAGTCTTCCTCCTGTTAAATTGCCTATAGAGTTAATGTTACCATAATTTTTATCTTTTTAAAATATAAAAATGAACAAAAGTCTGCCGTTTTTTCTTAAAAATGACAGACTTTTGCTTACTTTTTTTAAAAATTTAATCCATTCAGGATCTGATTTATAAAATTTTCTATGTGAGTGAATGCCTCTGGTACAAGATCTGCTAAAAATGACAACAGATAAAGAATAAAGACAATCACCGCCCACTTTCCTTTTTTTGATCTCTTCTTTTCTTTTTTATTTTTATAAGTTGATGTTTTCCTCTGTGTCTTCATTGACTGCGTCTTTGTATTCTTGATATTTTTAAAATCTGGATGTCGTTTTTCATCATGGATATATTTTGGCTGAGAAGTCTTTTTGTCAGTCGTTAATATATCCCAATGGCCATCTTTTAATATTCTTGACCGATCTAAGCGATTAAAATCATAACCACACATTGGGCAGACACCACTTCTTAACTTTTCTTCACAGATTGGACATTTCTCGTATTTCATAGGCCCTGCTTTCTTACTGATTCGTTTTTATCTTATGGAAATGGTATCATATAATCTTAGTGTTTTCAAGAATTGCTCGACTTTATCTGTTATATATCAACAAAAAAATATGGCAGATTTCTCCACCATATCTTTTCTAAATTAAATTAATTTCCACATTTTCTGGAAATGCACGAAGGGTCATTGTATCTTTTCCATTATTTAGATAAATTTCAATAAATGTATTATCATAATATATCTCAATGTTTTTGAGTTCTTCTGACATGGAAACTTCTCTTTGAATTCCGTATTCTGTACTAAACTGATGATTAAGTGTACTTCGGTCTGCAACTATATGTCCTGCTGCCCAGTCAATCTTAATACTTAGATGATCTTCTTGATCTCCGATCTGAATTTCTGAAATCTGTTTATTTGTCAGATTGATATACCATGTATCTTCTTCTGGTTTAATTCTTTTACTGTCTATATCAAGATGTGCATATTCATTCTTAATATTTTCTGGCACTTCCTGGCATAACTTTCCTTCTTTGATCGTTAAGAACCTTGGCATTGTCAGACTATGGATCCACATATCTTCTTTTGCATATGGGAGTTCCTGTGCCCCACACCCAAGCCACGCAAACATCATTGGTTGTCTGTCTTTTCCATAGAATGCCTGTGGTGCATAAAAATCAAATCCTTTGTCGATCTCATCAAATGATTCCACATGAAATGTTTTATCTTCAAGACTTAACTCACCGACAAAATATACACTGGAAAACTCATTGTGAAAACGTTCTCCCATTGGTGTACGTCCCATTAATGATAAGAATAAAACATCTTTTCCATCTATTTCAATGTAAGATGGACATTCATACATATAACCAAGCTCCAGGTCAATTCCTGTCAGTTCAATATTTCCCTGATATACCCAGTTTTCAAGATCTGTACTCTTATACAAAATCAATCTTGCCTGCCCATCGGTGCTTCCACCACCTAAAAGCATCCAGTATGCTCCTTCTTTTTCAAAGACAAATGGGTCTCTGATCTCCCCGATCAGTCCTTCTGGCTGTTCATCGATGATCGGATTGTTTGGAGATTTAAGAATTGTACCATCACTGTTCATAACTGCCATTGCCTGTTTTGGGATCTTTCCCTGTTCTGTCTTATAGTTTGCTGTATAATAAAGATAAAGCTTACCATCTGCTTCTATGGAATTTCCTGAATAACATCCATTTTTCTCATATTCCTGATCTGGAATGAGCATCTGATCAGACCATTCCCATTTTACGAGATCTTCCGAGATCACATGTGCCCAGTGTTTCATTCCGTGTTCTGGTCCAAATGGAAACCACTGATAAAACACATGGTATTTTCCTCCAAAATACGCCAGTCCATTTGGATCGTTCACTAGTCCACATGGGGAATGAATATGATAGGATGGATGCCGTGGAGTATCTTTACAATACTCCACAAGCTCCTTTAAATATGCTTCATGGCTTTTTTGGATCGGTGTATATTTTTCTACATCTAAAAATTTCATATTATTCCCCGATCACGTCTTTTCCTGCTTTGACATTGATTCCTATCTTAAATGCCACAGGTGTCTGGTTACCTTCATCCGTTTTGACAAATACGACGACTGGATTTAATCCTTTTGCTTCAATCTTTGCTTTGTCAAATTTGAGAATTGGCTGACCTTCCTTCACGTGTTGTCCTTTCTTTACAAGATATTCAAATCCTTCCCCATTCATGGATACTGTTTCGATTCCTACATGGATCAGAAATACACTATTGTTTGTTGTTCGGACACCGATGGCATGTTTTGAACCTTCCATCACTGTACAGATTTCACCTTCTGCCGGCGCTAAGACTGTTTCACTTGTTGGGATGATCCCCACTCCGTCTCCTAATACTTTTTCAGAGAAGATTCCATCTTTTACATCTTCAATCGCAATAACTTTTCCGTCAACAACTGCTTTGACTGGTACTTTCGCTGTCTCATCAATTGTTAATGCAGATTCAGCTTCTTCCTCTTCTTCACCATGTGGAACACCTTTTGTTTTATTATAAATAACGATCAGTACGATTGGTACGATAAATGCGATCAGGTTTCCAATGACATAAAATACTAATTTATTTGGTACTACGATCAGAAGTCCTAATATTCCTGTTAATCCCTGTCCAATGGCTCTTACGCCTGCAAGTTTCATGAATGCTCCTCCACATCCAGCTCCTAAGCAAGAACATACAAATGGGATCACGGAATATTTTAAGTTTGCAGCAAAGATGGCTGGTTCTGAAATTCCTACTAATGTTGGAATGAAACTTGACATTGCGATATCTCTGTCTTTAGAATGTTTCTTCGCTAACAAGTACATTCCGATGGCTCCACCACCCTGTGCAATGATCGATACAGACCAGATTCCCTGAATGTAGTTAAATCCTGTCGTAGCGATCAGATTTGCTTCAATTCCCTGAATCGCCTGATGTGTTCCTGTAACTACTAATGGCTGTAATAACGCTGCAAAGACAAATGCTCCAAATGCTCCGAAACTGTTGTATAAAACATCGATCACTGCTGCTAATCCGTTACCGATCATATTTCCAACTGGTCCGAATACTGTAAATAATGCTACGTTTGCAAAGAAAATAGTAATTGTTGGTACGAATACAAATGATACCACAGCTGGTACATATTTCTGTGCGATCTTTTCTACTTTAGACATAAACCATGCGGTTAAGATTGCTGGGAATACTCCACCCTGGAATGCAACTTTTGCAATTGCTAATGGTCCGAAATGCCAGTAACTTGCGGCAGATGGGTCTAATACGAATGTATTACGGTTTACAAGATCTGGATGTACCATAACGATTCCGACTAAGATACCAAGGATCGGATTCCCACCGAATCGTTTGACAGCACTATACATTACAAGGATTGGCAGATAATTAAATGTTGTTGCCATGATCGCTAAGAATTCTGCAATATCTGCAACAAGTTTGCTCTGATCTGCTAATGATCCCTCTAATCCAAATAATCCATTGGCTGTCAATAATGCTTTGACACCAGTCAGGATCGCTGCTGCAACAAATGCTGGAATGATCGGAATAAATATATCAGAGAATACTTTGAATCCCTGCTGTAATTTTCCCATCTTGCTCATTCCTTCTGCCTTGGCATCAGACTGAGACATTTCTTTGACACCTGTTAATTCAATAAATGCATCATAGACATTGTTAACTGTTCCTGTTCCGAAAATGATCATCAGCTGCCCACTATTAAATAAGACACCTTTAACACCTTCGATATTCTCTAATGCTTTACGGTCATATTTTGTTTCATCATTTAAAATCAGTCGAAGTCTTGTCACACAATGTGTCGCACCTTTGATGTTACTGATCCCACCAACGTGATCTACCACATCTTGTGATATTTTTTTGTAATCCATCTATACTTGTCTCCTTTATTTCTCTCTTTTTATTTGTTTATTTTTGTTGCTATTTTTGTGTTTTTCGCTTCTAGTGTACCATCTGTCACTGTCAGTGCCAATCCATTTCCTGGATGATCACATAATCTTGCATTTAATGCCGTTCCATTAATATATAATGTTGAAATATCCTGGTCTATGATCAGACAGATTTCATATTCTTTGTCTGCTTCCAATTTGATCGAACGCTCAAGTCCAATGTTAAAGCACTGATACCATGGATAATTTGGACATTTGTTAAAGACAACTTTATTTTCTTCCACAAAGAATCTGTATTCATATGAAACTTCTGTTTCTTCATCTTTGTAAAATCTGATAGAAAATTCTTTCGTTCCTTCTTCAAATTTTACAGTTGTTTTGAATGCTGCGATGCTTCCTGTATCTTCACAAAGAAGTGTTTCTTCTTTTGTGTCAATCGTTTTCATACAAGGGTTAAATAAATCTTTCCAACCATCGAATGCTTCCATCATCTGGTCTACCGGTTTTACCCCAAGTGTTCCATCTTCTTTCTGGAATACTTCGTGTGGCACGAAAGTTCCTCCCCACAAGTATGCGTTCTTGTCATCGTTATCGATTCTTGTTGGCACCCATCCAAAAAGTACTCTTCGTTCTCCATCAAATGCTGTACGTCCTGCATAGTATGCTCTACCGTCAAATGCATCATCAAATGGTGCTTCCCAAGGCCCGTATAGGTTCTTGCTTCTTCTGTAATGGATTTTATTACCCTCACTGTATTCTGAGAATACAAGATACCACCAGTCTCCCATCTTAAAGATCTCTGGCATCTCAAACATTGTGTAGATTCCTGGTGCCCAGAAATCTCCTTTAAATTCCCATTTCTTTAAATCTTTTGATGTGAAATGTACGAGACGTCCTGTCTGTTTTCTCTTATCTTCTCCCTTTCTTGCTCCAAGGATCAACAGATATTCTTCTCTTTCCTCATCCCATAGGACAAATGGATCTCTCCAGTTTCTCTTATCATATCCTTCCTGTGGAGGAATCTCTAATGCTTCTTTCGATTTCTCCCATGTGATCCCATCTTTGCTTGTAGCGTGAAGCAATGTCTGTGATGTCTTTCCTGCCTTTAAGAATTCTCTATTATATCCTGTATAAAATGCATGAAATCCTGCCTCTGTTTCAAAAACACTTCCTGCATAGATGAACTGATCTGCTTCTTCATCCGTTCCACGCTTTAAGCTTTCTCCATAGTCTTTGTAATCTACAAAATCTTTTGTTGTTGCTAATGCCCAACCGAATGGTTCTCCAAAAGGTCCTGGATTTCTTGTATCTCTCTGATGATATACATAAAACTGACCTTCTTTTCCATAAGGCATAATATCTCCTACCCAAATACCTTCTGGCTGATAATATAACTGATACATAATTTAATCCTTTCTTTGATTTACCTTGTTGCTTTCTATGGCTTTATTATATGTCAATCGTTTTCATATGTCAATCGTTACCATGTTAATTTTTGCACAAAATATTTGGGTGATTTTTGGTAGTTTTGCATAAAACTTATCTTATTTTGTACGTTCTAGCATATTTTTAGGCATCAAAAAAGGAAGAGTAGTATTTTCTCTTCCTTTTTTATTCTCTGTTATGTTGTCTGTCCTTCCAGTAATTTTACTGGAAGATCCATGCAGCTTTCTGCTGTTTTTCCTTCAATCAGATCGATCAGCTTATCCACCGCTACCTTTGCAATCTGTTTAACTGGCTGCTGGATCGTTGTCAGTTCTGGAACAAATCCTAAAATCTGCTTTGTTCCATCTACTCCGATGATCTTTAGATCTTTCGGAATATTGATTCCTTTTTGCCTTGCGACATGAAGTGCGATCACTGCAAGCGAATCATCTCCTGCAAAAATACCGTCAATCTCAGGGTGTGCATTTAACATATCATAAATAAGTTTTTGCTTCTCCACATTCTCCATGATGAACGGTACTTCTAAAATCATCTGAGGAAGCCCTACTTTCTCCATCTCTTGAATATAAGCCTGACTTCGATTGTTACCTGGCATCTTTAATTTACTGTTTCCTCGAATACATAAAATGTGTTGACATCCTTTATCGATCAAATGTCTGGTTGCCATCTGCCCTGCTGCATAGTTATCACATGAAACGACTGGAATATGTTCTCCAAGATAACGGTCAATTCCTACGACTGGCATCTTTAACTTGGAGTATGTCTCTACGACTGCGTTATGTGTTCCAACGATCATTCCATCTACCTGATTGCGTCTTAGCATATCAATATAGGCTTTCTCTGTATCCATCTGATTTTTGCTGTTACACAGAAGCATCTTATAATTTTTCTGTGATAAATAATATTCTATCTGTTCTACAACTTCTCCATGAAATGGTGATGTTACAGTAGGAACGATAACCCCGACAAAATACGTTCTGTTATTTAACAACGCTCTGGCAATCTCATTTGGATAATAATTGATCTCTTCCATAGCATCATATACTTTTTTTCTTGTTTCTTCGCTGATGTATCCTCGGTTATTTAATACCCTGGATACTGTTGTGGGAGAAACTCCCGCTACTTTTGCCACATCTTTTATTCCAGGTTTCATTCCATACCTTCCATTTCTAACTTATTCTTAAAGTATCCCATCTTCTCGAAGCAGCTTTCCTACTTCTACATATTCTTCTCTGCTTCCCTCAAGATATTTGATCTCGTCCTCTGTCAATGTACGTTTGACTCTTGCTGGACTTCCCATAACTAAAGATCTATCTGGGATCACTGTATTTTGTGTTACAAGACTTCCTGCCCCGATCAAGCAGTGATTACCGATCTTTGCTCCATTCATAACAACAGATCCCATCCCGATCATGGAATTACCTCCGATCTGGCATCCATGGATCACGCTGTTATGTCCAACTGTCACTCCATCGCCGATTTTTACACTATTCCCTTCATCTACATGGATCGTACAATTTTCCTGTATATTACTCTGATTTCCGATCACAATAGACTCTTCTCCTTCACAGCGCATTGCTGTAAAGAACAGTACCGTAGATTCTTCTCCTATGGTAATATTCCCAACTAAAACAGTTTCTTTTGCTACTTTTGCTGAATCAGCGATCTTTGCCTGTTTGTAATTCATGTTCTATCTCCCGATATTCTTCTTATTGCTCTTCTGAGAGTAGTTCATTCTTCCTTCTTTCCAACCCTTCTTGTCTGTCTTATCCCAGTCTAGGTTGTCTCCGAAGATATATCTTGTCATCCATAATAAGCTGACCGTTGGAACCACTACCCATAATACTCTGTATTCAAGTTCCATTAAAAATGGTAAAAATGCCAGTCCTGCTGCGTGGATCAGTAAGATCACTGCCCATGCGATGATCAGCCAGTAACCGATCTTAAATGCTTCTGGCATATCTCTTCCCATTTCTTTTCCAAAATAAAAACGTTCTGCTGATAAAATGGCGGCAGCTAATACTGTCATGATCACACACATTTTATAGAATACGTTACCATCCATATATTGTCCTAAAAACATTCCGATCAATGATACGATAAACATCAGGATCAGAACAGCCCAGAGAACCTTTTCAAGCTTACTTGTTACTTTGTTTGTTGTTACTTTTTCTTTCTTCATCTTGTATAACCTCAATCTCTACTTTCTATCAGAAGCAGTTTTCCTTCACTAAATGAAATGATTCCTTCTTCTGCTTCTAATTCATTACTGATCGCGAGCGATTGCTCAAACACTAATGTATGGTCTTTTAATGGATATTTAAATCCTGTTAGTGTGACACCTCGTGCCTCATATATTGGTATCAAAGATACATATTTACCAAACTGGTCTTTCTTTGATATTGTATCTTCATGATTTAAAACCCTGATACGATTGTTTGCATCAACAAGTTCTGCCTTCACACCTTTGCTGTGTGCGTAAAACAACTGTCCGAAATTGCCCATAACATGATCGAGTCTTGTTCCAGTTCCACCTATCATAAGGATTTCATCTGCACCTGTCTCAATTGCTTTTTGTATTGCAAGTCCTGTATCAGTATCGTCTTTTTCACATGGTACGATAATCTTCTTGTCTGTTGAAAATTCTTGCATTATATCCTTACTGCAACTGTCAAAATCACCTAAAATAATATCTGGTTTTATATTCAGTCTCTTAGCATAAAGCAGTCCTTTATCAGCTGTAATAACCTGATCTGGGTTCCATTTACTGATATAGTCTTTCGCGAAATTTTCTTCGACTGTTCCGCCTGTTAAAATCAATACTCGCATTACCATTTTCTCTTTTCTTTTAGTTCTGTATAAATATTTACATAATTATCATAACGGATCTTTGAGATCTTTCCTTCTTCCAATGCCTTTTTCACTCCACAGTCTGGTTCATGTGTATGACTGCATCCCTGGAATCGGCATTCATCTTTATATGGTGCGAATTCCTGAAAATAGTCTTTGATCTCATCTTCTTCAAACATATGAATGAATAAAGAACTAAACCCTGGGGTGTCTAGGACATACGTATCTTTCTCGATACGTATCAGCTCTGAATGTCTTGTTGTATGACGCCCTCGCTTGATCTTCTCACTGACTTCCCCTGTTTCCATCTGTGCCTCTGGCTGCAGAAGATTCATCAAAGATGATTTTCCGACCCCCGATGGTCCAGCAAGAACCGTCGTCTCACCGTGGATCAGTTCCCTGATCTCGTCAATTCCTTCTTCTTCCTTAACGCTGATAAAACGAACGATATGTCCACAGTTTTCGTAGACTTTCTCTAATAATTTCAGTTCTTTTTCTTTTGCAAGATCTACCTTGTTAAAGCAGACGATTACAGGAACATCCTGTTTCTCCATCATCATCAGAAAACGATCTAACAGATTATAATTTGGCTTTGGATTCTTTGCTGCAAATATGATCAGTGCCTGATCTACATTTGACACAGCCGGACGGATCAGCTCGTTATGTCTCTCATAGATCTTTGTAATATTTCCTTCCTGCTCTGTCTCATCTAAAATATCAATTTCTACATTATCTCCGACTAACGGTTTCATCTTCTTGTTTCGGAAGATTCCCTTTGCCTTACATTCATATAATTTATCTTCTGTCTGTACGTAATAAAATCCTGCGATTCCTTTTATGATCTTTCCTTGCATGAAATATCTCCTGCACCTGCTTTTCCTTTATTCTTCACCTGTTGTTGTTGATTCTTCATCCGCTGTTGTCGCTGTCTGACGAGGTCCAAGACTGACATAGATCCCAACGGCTGTTCCCTTCTTAACCTTGCTTCCAGAACTGATCCTCTGACGAATGACAAGTCCTTTTTCCACACTGTCACTATATTCTGTTAAAACACTTCCCAATGATAATCCGACTCTTTGCAGTTCCTGACTTGCTTCAGATTCCGTGTAATAACGAAGATATGGAACGCTGACCGTCTGATCTTCCTTCTTGCCTTTGCTGACTGTAATCACAACAGTTGTATTTTTCGAAACTTTGCTTCCCTGTGATGGAGTCTGAGAGATAACTTCTCCTTTCGCAACATCATCACTGTAAGATTCTTTTATTGAGACTTTGAGTCCTGCTGCTTTTAATTCACTCTGTGCACCAGACTTTGTCTTACTTCGCACATCAGGTACTGTAACTTTATCCTCGATCTTCTGTCCTTTGCTCACAACTAACTTGATCGTTTTTCCTTCTTCTAATTCCGTATCGCTTTCTGGATCTTGCTGCATGACCAGTCCTTTTGCATACGTATCGGAATATTCTTCTGTCACGTTGATCTTGAACTTGTTATCAATCGCCTCTCTAGCTGCTTCTAAAGACAATCCGATATAATTATCAACTGTGTATTTTTCTGTAGTATTGTGATGTTTGGCTTCTGTTGTTGCTGCGATCGTACTTTGTGTTGTTGATTTTCCTGATTTGAATAATCCAGAACTTTTGACAACAAATACGACAATAGAAATCAAAATGATCGCACCTACCACTGCTGCAAGAACAATGACAAGTTTCTCGATCTTTGAGTTCATTCCTGTTTCTTCTTCCTCATCATCCTCTTCCAGATATGCATTGCTATCTGAATCTTCCACAGGCTGTGTGTCATCATTTGTCTGGATTCTCTGTGTCAGTTCGTTCTGATCGATCATGATCGTTGGAGAATCATCGATCGTTGGAACAATTCCCACATATTCACCAGAAGTATCTTCAAACACGAGTTTCAGATCTGCGATCAATTCATCTGCTGTCTGATAGCGGTCTTCTGGCTTCTTCATTGTACATTTTAAAATGATCTTCTCTAAACTGTCTGGAATTCCATCTCTGACCTGACTTGGCGGTGTGATCTCATTCTGCAGATGCATCAATGCGATCGTTACACCATTTTCATGATCAAATGGCACATGTCCTGTTACCATCTCATACATCGTGATACCTAAAGAATAAATATCACTTTTTTCATCACAGAATCTTCCTTTTGCTTGTTCTGGAGAAATGTAATGCACAGATCCCATCGCTGTTGCTGTTGATGTAACGGTATTGCTGCTTGTTGCCTTCGCAATTCCAAAGTCTGTGACCTTTACATTTCCAATCTCTGAAACTAAAATATTCTGTGGTTTAATATCTCTATGAATAATATGATTCTTATGGGCATGTGAGATCGCTGACGCGATCTGCAGGGAAATCTCTACCGTCTCCTTCGGAGATAAATACCCTTTTCTTCGGATATATTCTTTCAGAGTCATCCCTTCTGCAAGCTCCATAACAATATAATTGATCCCATCTTCAATTCCAACATCGTATACATTCACGATATTAGGATGAGACAGCCTTGCAACTGCCTGTGCCTCTGTCTCGAATTTCTTTAAAAATTTCTCATCTTCTACGTATTCACTTTTTAAAACCTTCACTGCGACGTTCCGGTTTAATTTATGGTCTTTCGCCATATAAACGTCTGCCATTCCACCGCTTCCAACGCGCTTTAGCACTTCATAACGGCCTGACAGCATCGTGCCAATCTCTAACATCTATCATTCACCTCATCTCTTTAAATCCACAATTACCAATGAAATATTGTCTTTTCCTCCGTACTCGTTCGCACGGGTGATCATCTGGTTGACCTTATTGGCAATCTGACTGTGCTCAAGAAGAAGTTCCTTCAATTCTTCGTCGGATATCATATTGGAAAGTCCATCACTGCACAAAAGCAAATATCCATCTTTGGCATCAAACTCAAAGAAATCTGGTGTCGCCATTACGGTACCTAGTGCTCTTGTGATGACATTCTTCTTTGGATGGAATCTTCCTTCCTCTCTTTCCATGATTCCTGCATGAATCAGTTCTTCCACATAAGAATGATCCACTGTAATCTGTGTTAATTCTTGATTTCCATAATATAATCTACTATCACCAATATTCATAACCGTTACTTTGCCATCAGAGATGGTTGCTGCAACGAATGTTGTTCCCATTCCCCTATATTCTTCATTACTCTGGCTTTCTGCGATCATTTCCTGATTCACAGACGCAATGGATGATTTCATTAATTCGATCGGATCGGTCTGTTTCGATTCCTCGATCAGCTGTACAAATCGTTCCACTGCAAAAGAGGAGGCATGCCCACCGGCACGGTGTCCTCCCATTCCATCTGCCACGATATAAAGATTTTTTAAGTTTCCAACAGGCTGGTCATGAAAGAAAATCCTATCTTGATTCTCTGTCCTTACCTTGCCTATATGTGAAGCCCCTACGGATCGCATATCGTTCTCCTTTACAATCTTGACTGCAGTTTTTTTCTTCTAAGCTGTCCACAGGCCGCATTGATATCTGCGCCCATTTCTCTTCTTATGGTAACATTTACACGATTTTTTTCAAGTATCTTTTTAAATTCCATAACGGATTTCGGCATAGATTGCTTAAAATCACGCTCTTTGATCGGATTAACTGGAATCAGGTTTACATGACATGGAAAACCTTTCAATCTGCCTGCTAATTCTTCTGCATGAACTGGCTGGTCATTAACCCCTGCCACAAGGCTGTATTCAAATGTCATCCTGCGGTTTGTCTCTTTAAAATAATAATGACATGCATCTAGCAGCTCATCGATTGAATATTTCATTGCGATCGGCATCAGTCCTCTTCTCATCTCATCATTTGGTGAGTGAAGAGAAATGGCTAATGTGATCTGTAAATGTTTCTGTGCAAGTTCTTTGATCTTTGGCACGATCCCGCACGTTGAGATCGTAATATTTCTCTGACTGATATTTAATCCATCCTCTGATGTGATCAGTTCTAAAAATCTCAATACGTTATCATAATTATCCATCGGTTCCCCTGTTCCCATCATGACAACATTGGATACTCTTTCTTCTGTATCTCTTTGAATATAATAAATCTGTGAAAGCATTTCAGATGGCGTCAGATTACGATCTAATCCTCCAAGCGTAGATGCACAAAACTTACATCCCATACGGCACCCTGCCTGAGATGAAATACAGACAGAATTTCCATGTTTATACTTCATCAAAACACTTTCGATAATATTCCCATCATATAACTCAAATAAGTATTTTCTTGTACCATCGATTTTTGAAATAAAGCAGTCTACAGGTTTTACACCATAAATCTCCTGCGTCTGTTCGATCTTTTCTTTTAATTTTTTTGGTACATTATTCATCTCATCAAGAGACAGAGCAAGATGTTTGTGAAACCATTCATAAATCTGTTTTGCACGGAATTTCTTCTCACCAATGGATTCCATATATTCCTGCATCTCTTGAAGTGTCATTGATTTTAAATCCATAACTTTATTTTCTCCTTAATTTACCAATAAAGAATCCATCACATGGATGTATTCCTGGCAACAACTGAATAAATCCTTCTTGGGCAGTTTCAATCTTTAGATCCTTTGGCAGTTCTTTTGTAATATCAACTGCTTCAAAATCAAAGTGATCAAGAATCCATCGGAAATTTTCTTCATTCTCTGCTGGATTGATCGTGCAGGTACTATAGATCAATGTACCTCCATGCTTGACATATTGCACTGCATTCGCAAGAATCTCTCGCTGCAACTTCACAAGATCCTTCATGCCTTCTTCTGAAATGTGGTATTTAATATCATTTTTCTTTCCCATGATTCCAAGTCCTGAACATGGTACATCTGCGATCACAACATCCGCAGCCTCAATATGTTCTTCATCCAACACTCTCGCATCAAATACTTCGGATTCCATATTCGTAAACCCAACACGGTCGATGTTATCTTCGATCAGATCTGTCTTGTATTCCGTTAGATCCCTTGATAACACTCGCCCGCTTCCCTTCAGCTGATCTGCAACATATAAGGACTTACCACCTGGTGCACTGCAAAGATCCATCACAAACTGCTCTTTCTGGACACTGGCAAGTTTGGCACACAACATGGAACTTTCATCCTGTACATAACAACTTCCTTCACGAAATACTTTCAAACGATACAAAAAATCATAATCTGAAATCTGCACTGCATTTTCGATCAAACTTCCATCTTCTACTGTAACGCCTTCTGCTTCCAGTTCTTTTCTGACAGCTTCTTTCCCACCCTTGGAGATCAGACAACATAATGTTGTTTTTCTCTCTTCCAGATAAGAAGCTATGATCTTCTCTACTGTTTCGTTATCATATGTCTTCTGAAAGAATTTTATGATCCATTCTGGAATAGAATAAGCAACTGATAAATATGTCTCAAGATTCTTCTCTCTTGATGGATATTGGATCTCATCTTTCTTCCTTGAAATATTACGAAGTACACCGTTCACAAAACCTGATAATCGGGAAAATCCTCGTTTCTTTGCAAGTTTCACTGCCTCATTACATGCAGCAGAATCTGGAACCTGATCCATATAAAGAATCTGATAGATTCCCATACGAAGCAATGCACGGATCAGTGGTTTACATTTTCTGATCTTCGTCTTTGAGAACTGATCTGCAACATAGTCGATCGTGATCTGACGCTCTAAAGTTCCTTCCACCAGTCTTGTAAAAAATGCACGGTCTCTTTTTTCAGAAAACTGGTATTTTTCTAATACATTTGAAATTGCGATGTGTGATAATTCTTCTTTTTTATCTACTTTGATCAGTACATCCAATGCACATTCTCTCGGATTTTGCATCGTATCATTCTCCTAATTTTGTTCCGGCTTCTACTTGATATCCAAGTAAAAATGCCTGTACCTGCATACGTTTCTTTCCTGCCAGCTGAATCTCATGAAGTGCAAGATCATTGCTTCCTGTTGCTACGATGATCTCTTTTTTGTTGACTTCTACGATCGTTCCTGGTTCTTCTTTACTCTGTGCATCAAGCACATCTGCTTCCCAGACTTTCATTGTCTTTCCATCTAAGGATGTATAAGCACTTGGCCATGGATTCATTCCACGGATCAGACATTCGATTTCTCTTGCTGATTTTGTGAAATCAATCTGTCCCATATCTTTACTTAGCATTTTTGCATAACAGCTTTCTTCGTCATTTTGTTTTTCTCTGACGGCTGTTCCATCTTCTAATTTCTTTAATGTTTCTAATAATAAATTTGCTCCTAATACCATCAATTTATCATGCAGAGAACCAGCTGTTTCTTTCTTATCTAAAACAACTTCTGCTTTATCGATCATATCTCCGGTATCTAATCCTTTTTCCATATACATGGTTGTGATTCCTGTCTTTTCTTCTCCATCAAGGACTGCCCACTGGATCGGTGCTGCTCCTCTGTATTTTGGAAGGAGTGATCCATGAACATTGATACATCCATACTTTGGAATATTTAAGATACTTTCTGGTAAGATCTGTCCATAAGCAACAACAACGATCACATCTGGGTTGAGGTTTTTTAACTCTTCAATGAATTCCTCATCTCTGGCTCTCTGTGGTTGATATACTGGGATATCATATTCCACTGCTTTTTCTTTGACTGGAGGAAACTGCATCTTCTTTCCTCTACCTCTTTGTTTATCCGGCTGTGTCACAACAGCAAGCACTTCATGGTGATCGATCAGTGCCTGTAGTGTTGGTACTGCGAACTCCGGTGTTCCCATAAATACTGCTTTCATCTTATTCTACCTCTTCCATCGTGACATCTCTTGCTGGTTCTTCTGCTACATCTGGATATAAAATTCCATCCAAATGGTCTGTTTCATGGCAGAGCGCTCTTGCAAATAATCCAAATCCTTCTACTGTGATCGGATTCATATCTTCATCAAATGCTTCACAGATCACATGATCTGGACGTTTCACAACTGCTACTTTTCCTGGAAGGCTTAAACATCCTTCTTCTCCTACCTGCTCTCCTTCTTTCAGTGTGATCACTGGATTGACAAGAGTTACACATTCTCCCTCTTCTCCAGTATCAATGACTACGATTCTTTTTAAGATCCCCACCTGAGGTGCTGCAAGACCAACACCCATTGCTTCATACATTGTATCATACATATCTTCTACTAATGTATGCATTCTTGGTGTCATTTCTTTTACTTCTTTACATTTTTTTCTTAAAACATCGTCTCCTAATACTCGAATCTGTCGAATTGCCATAATTGTTCTCCCTTTCTTTTAATAACTGTTCATTGGGTTAAAATCAAAATTGACCAGTAAATTCTTCCTGATCTTATTTAAATCGATCCACTGTTCCAGACGGTTCTTTGCTTTCACCAGTGTCTCGTAATCTTTATTCTTAATATATATCACTTTGCGGTATTGATCATTGATCTTGCCAAATCCTGCCTCGCTCGGCCCGATCACCATCAGATCCATATGTTTTACTACATTTGTCATCGCATCCATTACTTTATCAAGCCATGCTTTATCTTCTCCTGATGCAAATACGACCAACATCTGCCATTCTGGTGGATATCTCATCAAGCTTCGGTAGCTGATCTCTTCTTTGTAAAATGCGTGATAATCCTGTTTGGCTGCGGTCTGGATACTATAATGTTCTGGGGAATATGTCTGGATCACTACTTCTCCTGGTTTGTCGCCTCTTCCTGCTCTTCCCGCAGCCTGTGTCAATAACTGGAATGTTCTTTCTCCTGCCCGGTAATCATTGGCATGCAGGGAAAGATCTGCTGCCAAAACTCCTACCAATGTTACATTCGCAAAATCATGTCCTTTGACGATCATCTGTGTTCCCACTAAAATATCTGCTTCTCCATCAGAAAATGCCGATAAGATCTGTTCATGACTATTCTTTCTTTTCGTTGTATCCATATCCATACGAAGCACTTTTGCTTGTGGAAATTCTTTGTATAATGCAGCTTCCACTTTCTGGGTCCCAAGACCGAATGTTCCAATATACGGGCTTCCACACTCTGGACAAACCTTCAGCATCGGCTGTTCATATCCGCAATAATGGCAGCGCAATCTTCTATCTCTGTGATATGTCATAGAAATATCACAATGAGGACATTCCATGACATGACCACAGCTTCTGCATGAAACGAATCCCGCATAACCACGCCGGTTTAAGAACAACATGATCTGTTCGCCTTTATTCAAACGATCCTTTATCAGTTCTTTCAGTCTTCGGCTGAACATGCTGCGGTTTCCCACTTTTAATTCTTCTCTTAGATCTTCAATATAGACTTGCGGTAACACTGCTTCTTTGGCCCGTTTTGTCAACTCCCACAGCCGATAAGTTCCATCCAGTGCATGTTTATAACTCTCAACTGATGGTGTCGCCGAACCTAAGATCACCGATGCACCTTCCATCTGTGCTTTCTTGATCGCAACTTCTCTTGCATGGTATTTGGGAGTTTGTTCACTCTTGTAACTGCCTTCATGTTCCTCATCGATCACAATCAGCCCAAGATTCGGAAATGGAACAAACAATGCAGAGCGTGGTCCAATGATCACATCCACGTCCCCCCTCTGTGCACGAAGCCACTGATCGTATCTCTCACCTTTGGATAATCGTGAATTCAGAATTGATACACGCTCTCCAAATCGTTTGGTAAACCTTGTAACCGTCTGATAAGTCAGTGCGATCTCTGGGATCAGGACGATTGCCTGTTTTCCTTGTTTGATCACTTCTTCGATCGCTGCGAGATAAACTTCTGTCTTCCCACTTCCTGTGATTCCATGTAAAAGATAGGTTTTGTGGTCTTCTCTTAAAAAATCTTCCCGAAATTCATCGATCAGTTCCTGTTGCTGTTCATTTAACACATGCACTCCTGCTTTTGCTATACTGAACTCTCCAGGATTCCGGTAATAATATTCTGTCACAACATGAAGAATTCCTTCTCTTTCCATGCTGTCTACTGTACTTTTTGAAATCTTTAGATCTTTCGATGCCATTTCCCATGAGATCTTCCCATGGTCTAATAAAGCTGCAAGAAGTCTTGCTTTCGCCACATAATGCTTACTGAAATATTCATCAAGCATCGCTGGTCCATGCACTTTCTCAATGCATAGCTCAATGTATTTTCTCGCTTTTCGTGCAACTTTTTCCTGCACTGGAAGTACGGTTTTTAATGCCTGGATCATTGTTGATCCATAATTCTCTCTGATCCACGCAGCTAACTCGATCATATTTGACTCCACACCAACATGATCCGTCTCAATCCTTAAGATTTCTTTGACTTTACTCTCATCATAGTCAACTGTCCGTGAAAGGTTGACTACATATCCCGTCTGTTCCTTATTAGAACGTCCAAATGGGACAACGACTTGCTGTCCCACCCGAATATCCTTGATCATGGAAAAAGGCACCTTATAGGCAAACACCTTATCCAGTGCCTCATGTGAAATATTAATAATTATATCCGCATATAATTTTTCCATAGATTATTTGATTACGTGACCTTTCTCTCTTAAAACTTTGACCACTTTATCTACTTTCTCACGGCAGATCTCATGGCTTCTTGCCTCAACCATAACACGTACTAATGGTTCTGTTCCACTTTCACGTACAAGAATTCTTCCTTCATCTCCAAGTTCTGCTTCTACTTCCTTAACTGCTTTCTGTACGTCTTCATCTGCCTGTGCAACTGCTTTGTCATATACACGGACATTTTCAAGGATCTGTGGGAAGATCTCAACGGGTTCTGCTAACTGTGCAAGGCTTTGTTTCTGCTCGATCATTGCTTCCATGATCTTTAAGGATGTTAAAATACCATCTCCTGTTGTTGCAAACTTACTGAAAATGATATGTCCAGACTGTTCTCCACCTAATGCGTGACCATTCTTCACCATATTCTCATTAACATATTTGTCTCCAACAGCAGTCTTCTCATAAGCAATTCCTGCTGCATCAAACGCTTTATATAATCCAAGATTGGACATTACAGTTGTAACAACTGTATTATTGTTCAAGTCTCCGTGTTTCTTCAGATACTGTCCACATACATAAAGGATCAGATCTCCATCGACAACCTGTCCATTCTCATCGACTGCGATACAACGGTCTGCATCTCCATCATATGCAAATCCAACATCTAAGTGGTTTTCTTTTACATATCCCTGTAAGATCTCGATATGTGTAGATCCACAGTTTGTATTGATATTTGTTCCATCTGGTTCATTATTGATCACATGTGTCTCTGCACCAAGTGCTTTAAATACATTCTCTGCGATCGCAAATGAGCTTCCGTTAGAGCAGTCTAATCCGACTTTGACACCTTTAAATGATCTTGTTGCTGTAGAGATCAGATATCCGATATAATGATTTCTTCCGGCTGCATAGTCTTTTGCTCGTCCAATCTCTTTCTTTGTTGCAAATGGGATTTCATGGATCTCCCCATCAATATATGCTTCGATCTCATTTTCAACTTCTGCTTCCATCTTATGCCCTTTGGCATTGATCAATTTGATTCCATTATCATAGTATGGATTGTGGCTTGCTGAGATCATGATCCCGCAGTCAAACTGTTCTGTTCTTACGACATAAGCCACACTTGGTGTCGTTGTTACATAAAGCATATATGCATCTGCTCCAGATGCTGTCAATCCTGCTACTAAAGCATTCTCAAACATATAGCTGCTTCTTCTTGTATCCTTACCGATGACAATCTTTGCTCTGCTGCTTGACTTCTGGTTAAAATACCATCCAATATAACGTCCAACTTTATATGCATGTTCTACAGTTAAATTTATATTTGCTTCTCCACGGAACCCATCTGTTCCAAAATATTTTCCCATCTTAATACTCCTTGCATCGTATTGTTTTTGTTTTTACCACCTGACATTATACCATGATTACGATCGTCTATCAAATATAGAATCAATGAAGTTTTTCTTAAATATCTGCTTCTTTTCTAAGCCCGATCAGTTCTTCTCTTGTTGCATTTCCTGTTTCCAATGCATTTTTCCTCATAACTTTATAAAATTCTGCCCATGTTGTATTAACATACGGATTCACATATAAAACTCCTACAATCCCAAATGTGATCGTTGATAACAGATTCCATCCGATAAATGACAGATCAAGTACGAATGCATTCCATTTTTCTCCATCCATCATATTTTTACTGATCTCAAACGCTCTCTTCCTTGATATCCGAGGGTTTTCCGCAAGAATGTAAGGGATCATTTTATATTCATAACTTTTCACGATTCCTGGTATAATTAAACACAACGTCCACAGCACTGTATAAAGATCCCTGCAAAAGATCGTAGCAACATTTCTTAAGTATGCACCATTGAGGAATCCATCAACGATCAATGCGATTCTTGTCTTATGTTCGCTGTTCTCCTCATAAAAACGACAGCCTCCAACTTCAAACAGGTTTCCTACAAAAATCTTAAACAACAAACCTACACTAAAGGCTGTTATGATCAAGATCAGAATAAATGACACATACATTCCATTATACATCGGACCTATCAGATTTTTATAGATCATATCACCTGCAACTCCAAAAAACGAAAATAATGTTTGTATCAAATTTGATGCCGCATCACCATTTCCTGCTGCTATATTACTTCCTTCCTGCAGGGAACCATTCCCTGCTGCATTACCAGTTCCTCCCGTTAATGCTGTCACTACAAGTGTTGCAAGCACAACGATCCAATAATTGCGATGCAGTGCTGCCTTCCCTCGTTCCTTCAATTCACTTCTTGTCCACATATTCATTCACCTCTCCTTTTTGTAAATTGTTTTGATCCTAAAATCATTTTCATCATAACACAAAAGCAGTACACCTGCTACAAAAACAAGTGTACTGCTTTTTATTCTTGATTTATTATGCTTAAAAGAAAATCTATTTTACAAAATCTTTTACTTTGGCAGCGATACTGTCACCATCTAATCCGAATTCTTTGATCAGTTCTACTGCTGGTCCTGAATGTCCAAATACGTCATTCACACCGATCTTTAATACTGGTGTTGGAAGCTGTTCAGATAATACATCACATACAGCACTTCCTAATCCACCGATCACAGAATGTTCTTCTACTGTAACAACTTTACCAGTTGCTTTCGCTGCTTCTAATACAAGTTCTGTATCTAATGGTTTTACAGTTGCCATATTGATCACCTGAGCATTGATTCCTTCTGCTGCTAATTTCTCAGCTGCATCTAAGGATTCAGCAACACATAATCCATTAGCAATGATCGCTACGTCTGTTCCTTCTCTTAAGACTTTACCTTTTCCGATCTCGAATTTGTAATCTTCATCGTTGATCACTGGTACAGCCAGACGTCCGAATCTCATATAAACAGGTCCTTCCATCGCTGCTGCAGCTTTTACTGCTGCTTTTGCTTCAATATCATCAGATGGAACGATCACTGTCATTCCAGGGATTGTACGCATTAATGCAATATCTTCACAACACTGATGTGTAGCTCCGTCTTCACCTACGGAAATACCACCATGAGTAGCTCCGATCTTAACATTTAAATGTGGATATCCAACAGAGTTTCTTACCTGCTCGAATGCACGTCCTGCTGCAAACATCGCAAAACTACTTGCAAATGGAGTCATTCCTGCTGCTGCAAGTCCAGCAGCAATACCGATCATATTACATTCTGCGATACCACAGTCAATATGTCTTTCTGGAAAAGCTTTCTTAAACATTCCTGTTTTTGTTGCAGCGGCTAAGTCAGCATCTAAAACTACAACATTAGGGTTTTCCTGTCCTAATTCAACTAAAGCATTACCATAGCTTTCTCTTGTCGCAATCTTCTTTACTTCTGCCATCTTACTCGCCCACCTTTTCTAATTCTTCCAGTGCCTGTTTACATTGTTCATCATTTGGTGCAGAACCATGCCATGAAACCTGATTCTCCATAAAGGATACACCTTTACCTTTGATCGTCTTCATAATGATCGCTGTTGGTTTTCCTTTGCATTCTTTTGCCTGTTTGAACGCATCAGCGATCTGATCAAAGTCGTGACCATCAATTTCAACCACATTAAAGTTAAATGCTTCGAATTTAGCTCCGATCGGATATGGAGAGTTTACTTCATCAATTGGTCCATCAATCTGTAATCCGTTGTTATCAACGATAACTACTAAATTATCAAGTTTTCTGGATCCTGCAAACATTGCAGCTTCCCATACCTGTCCTTCCTGGATCTCACCATCACCAAGAAGTGTATATGTACGATAGTCTTTATTCTGAAGTTTTGCAGCAAGTGCCATACCAACTGCGGCAGAGATTCCCTGTCCTAATGATCCACTAGACATATCTACGCCTGGAATCTTCTTCATATCAGGATGTCCCTGTAAGTAAGATCCTACATGTCTTAATGTTAACAGATCTTCTTTTGGGAAAAATCCTCTTTCTGCTAATGTTGAGTAATATCCAGGAGCTACATGTCCTTTAGATAATACGAAACGATCTCTGTTTTCATCTTTTGGATTCTTAGGATCAACGTTTAACTCAACGAAATATAAATATGTAAATACATCAGCTGCTGATAAAGATCCACCCGGATGTCCGGATTTGGCAGCATGTGTTGACTTAATGATACCTTTGCGAACCTCATTTGCTGTTTTCTTTAATTCTGCGGTTGTCATTGTATCTACCACCCTTTCTTATTCTCCGAATACTGCTTTGTAATCTGCCTGGAATTTTTCGATTCCCTGATCTGTTAATGGGTGTTTCATCATCTGTTCAAATACGTTGTAAGGTACTGTTGCAATGTCTGCTCCCATCTTAGCACATTCTGTTACGTGGATTGGGTTACGTACACTTGCACAAATGATCTGTGTATCGATATCTCCTGCTGCATCAAAGATCTCTCTGATGTCTGCAATTAAATCTAATCCGTTCTGAGAAATGTCATCCAGTCTTCCTAAGAATGGAGATACATATGTTGCTCCAGCTCTTGCTGCTAATAAAGCCTGGTTTGGATTGAAGATCAATGTCAGATTTGTTTTGATCCCTTCAGAAGATAATACCTTTGTAGCTTTTAATCCTTCGATCGTTGTAGGAATCTTAACTACCATGTTTGGATGAATCTTAGCGATTTCTCTTCCTTCTTTGATCATTCCTTCTGCATCAGTTGTTGTAGCTTTTACTTCACCACTGATAGCTCCATCTACAATAGAAGTGATCTCTTTGATCACATCTTCAAACTGTCTTCCTGATTTAGCGATCAGTGAAGGGTTTGTTGTAACTCCACAGATAACTCCCATATCATTTGCTTTACGAATCTGATCTACATCTGCTGTATCCACGAAAAATCTCATAACTTACTTCCTCCTAAAACATTATTTGTTGTTTTGTTCGTTGTTTTGTTTATGGCTTTATTTAAACATGGATAAAATGTCTTGTCAAACTCGAAAAACTGTCAGATTTCAGCAATATTCATTGAATTTATTAATATTTTTCAACTTTATTAATAGTACATGGTTTTTCGTTTTTTTTCAAGATGCTTTCTTCAATTTTTTTCAATTAAAAAAACCTCGTTTTTCCTTGTTTTTCCGTAAAAAAATATGCTATGATAAATGTAGTTTTAATTAATAATTATTATTTTATTACTAATATTTCTGTTTTTATTAATTGTTATTAATTAATTAAAATAATTTTGATTAAGGAGGATTTTATGGGTTTAAAGAAGAAAGTAACGACCAAAGACATTGCAGATCACGTCGGTCTTTCCCAGTCTGCAGTCTCCATGATCTTAAATAATAAGACTAATGTCTCTTTTTCAGACAGCACCAGACAGAAAGTTTTGGACGCTGCAAAAGAACTTGGCTATCAAAAAAAGAAAAAATCCATCGAGCAGACATCGAAGCCTTTATCGAAAATCATTCTGATCATGTGTCCGTTCTTATCTAACCATTATTATACAACTCTGGTTCATTCGATCACAGAACGAGCACATGATTATGGATATCTTACCTTTGTTGCACCAACACTGCGAAACCCGAGCACCGAACAATATTATCTGGATCTTATGAAAAATGATCTGGATACTGCTGGAATCGTTTATCTGTATCCAACTTCTTTTCTTCCAGAAGTTAATGATATGTCAAAACAGATTCCAATCGTCAATATCGGGGATAAAAATGACGAGATCACTTTTGACTCGATCCATGTCAGCAGCTCCAAACCTGCCAGACTCGTCGCAGAACATTTGATCTCCCTTGGACACCGCAAGATCACCTACATATCAACACCGATCAGTGATATTGAACGTTCCAGGTCAAAACGTTACGATGCACTTGTTGCAACCTTCAAAGAACACGGCTTTGGAGATGACTGCGTCAGTATTCGTTCCCTCTCACCCGGAGAGTATAATCTGCTGTCTCCAAATATGCTGGAATATTCTTCCGGATACAATCTGACAAAACAGATTCTCGAAGAGGGAACGGATTCTACCGCCTTCGTTGGATACAATGATATGGTTGCATTTGGAATCCTAGATGCATTATATGAATTAAAATACAAAGTACCAAATGACTTCTCTGTCTGTGGTTTCGATAATATCCCAATGGCCGATATGAATCGTATTTCACTTACTACGGTGGAACATTCTATCGAAGCAAAAGGAAGAGAAGCCGTTGATATCATTGTACGCATCCGCGACTCAAAGACCAAGAACCAGCCTCGAAGCTTTGTTACAAAGTTGGAATTTGAACCATTTATCGTGAAACGAAAAAGCACTGGTAGGGCGAAGTTTTAAGTTGTATCACGAAAATGTATCGAGTATTCATAAAAACATAAAGAAAGATAGAGGTACGAAAAACGAATTCCATTGACGGATTTTTTGCAAAACGCTGATCCGCCAACACTCCTGCACAACTCACTGCGTTCAAACAGTGCCCGTGTTGGCTGCGATTTTGCAAAAAATCCTATGGAATTCTACTATTTCGTACCTCTATCTTTCTTTATGTTTTTATGAATACCTGAAGACATTCTCGTATAAAATTTTAAATTTTCCGTCGAAAAGATTGTATGTTAAACATTATCGTTTTTAATTTTGGCAGTCACAGACAGATTTTACAGTGTCTCTCCTTTTGTACGATAGCTGTTCATATAGTGCTGTGATTCACTAGTTCGTACGTTCACATCATTTAAGATGCATCCTGTAATTTCAGCTCCTGATCCTGAAAGAATTTCCATACCTTCCAGAATTCGATCTACATCTGTATAGTCCTGACGGATCACAAATACTGCTCCGTCTACATACTGGGCGACGATCGCTGCATCTGATAATAGTCCACTTGGTGGTGTATCTATGATCACGAAATCGGCTTCTGCCTCCAGTTCTTTTACAAACTGTCTCATATTCTTACCACTTAAAACGGTAGATGTATCCTGGATCGGTATAGAACCTGCAAGTACTTTAACGCTTGTATTTTTGTACTGCTGTACTGCATCGTCTATGTTAACTTCGCCTTTCATTACTTCCAGAGTTCCTAATTCTTGTTCATTCATTCCAAGTACTTTGGCGGTGGATGGGTTTCTTAAATCCGCATCTACCAGAATTACTTTATACCCTTTCATCGCAAGTGATATTGCAATATTGGCTGAAACTGTTGATTTTCCTTCTCCTGGCATAGCACTTGTTACAAGAAAAGATTTCATGCCTGTCTCTTTTTGTGCACGCTCGATCCTTCGTCGTACCGTTCTTGCTGCTTCCAGGAAGCTTCTTGGAATTCTTGGATTATCTAGCACGATCAATTCCTGTGTTTGCGTACGTTTCTTATGGAATTTGGCACGAGGCATGATTCCAAGACTTTTTGCATGGAAGAGTCGTTTGAAATCTTCTTCTTTCTTAACTGTATTCTTACCAAGTGCTAACAGGACATCGAGCAAGATACATAGTAAGATTCCGATCAAAACGCCGATCTGTATCTCATGTCTATAACTAAATGGATTAGCAGGTGTAGTCGGAACCCCGCTTTCATCCATGAGTGTCAGCTGTGAGCTTCCAATGACAAACTCTGCTACCGATGGGTAATTTTTAACGACTGCTTTTAAAATCTTCTCAGCCATCTTCGGATTATTTGCAGTCACTTTCAACGTAAACAGATTTGTATTCTCCATGACTTCTGCTTCGATCGTTCCAGGAACAGACTGAAGGCCAAGATCCTGTGCCAATACTTCTTTAAATGCTCCACTTTTCAAAATATATGGAAAAGATTTTGCCATTTGGTTGGCTGTTGCATTCTCAATATATGTATTAGAATTCTCTGATGTAATACTGGAATTGATCGTAAATGTGGAAGATGCTACATAGTATGGGGAATAGGTAAGTCTCTTGTATCCACAGAACACTGCACCACAAATCACAAGAATGATCAAAAATCTCCATTTCATTTGAATGATTCCTTTGATCAAGTCATCAAACAATCCAGCAATATCGATCAGATTCTCTTTATGTTCTGTTTTTGATTCATATTCTTTACTCATGATCTTTCTTCACCTGCCGTTCTGTTTTTGATTCTTGTGTTTTATCTTCATTGCCCTTTTTCGTTCTGCTTCCATAACCATAGCCATAGCCGTAACCGTAACCATAGCCATATCCATGGTTTCCATAACCGTATTTACTTCCGTAACCATAACCGCTTCCATATGCATATTTGTATCCGTAATTTCTTGCTGTCTGAGCAACTCCATGGAATACATCGTTATAAACGCATCCAAGCATCGTTCCTTCTGCTGAATTTAGAATACCGATCGTCTCATTGATATCTTTTACTAATGCTGTATGCTGTCTTACAACAAGGATCGATGCATCTGCAAGGTCAACTAACTCTTCTGCATCGGCCGCCTGTGACATTGGTGGTGTATCAATAATAATGTAATCCAGCTTTGTCTTAAAAAACTCTACGATCTTCTGGAAGATCGGTGATGCGATCATCTCTGTAGAATTTGGATAGATCATAGAACCTGCGATCAATAACAATTCTGATTTTGGAAGATCTGTTACCAGATTATCTATCTGTTCATTTCCATTCAATACTTCTCCAAACTGCTGTATTTCTTCCTGATCCAATCCAAAAATCTTGTATTGTGAAGGTTTGCGAAGATCCGCATCAATCAACAATACTTTCTCTGATTCTTCCGCAAGTGCCAATGCTAAATTGGCTGCAACTGTTGATTTACCTTCATTTTCTTCCACACTTGCAACCAGAAGTGTTTTTGCATTCTTCTCTTTCATCTTACTGCTGACTTTGCGGGCAAGTTTCTTCATATCCTCCACATATTGAAAGCTTGTTCCTGGATTTGTCAACAATACCGGACTCTTTTTGCGGTGAATTCTTGCTTTCCATGTCTTATAGATCTTCTCATGATATAACGTCTGCAAAAGCTTTGCATCAAGTTTCCTTGAAACTTCTTTTGGTTTTCTCACTGTATCCTTTAAGAATGACAAGATTGCGATCAATCCACATAACGCAACGATCGTCGTAAAAAATGTTTTCTTCATAAGTGCTGTTGGCTGAAATTTATTTACCGGACCACTTGGCACTGTTGGTTTCTGCAATACATCCAGCACAACATTTCCGATCAGCTGATCTGTCACAACAGAATAATTATTCATGATTGCCTTATTCAAACGAAACGCCATCTCTGGGGAATCTGCCTGAACTTTCAAAACTAAAAGATTGGTTTCATTTACTACCTCTGCAGATGCACTTCCTGGAAAATAATCCATATCCATCTCTTTTGCGACTTTCTTTTGTAAGATCGAACTGTTTAGAATCTCAGAAAACTTTGTCGCCATCTCAGACGTTGCACTCAAATCTGAATATACACTATTGTTGCTTCCTTTGCTGCTTACGATAAATGTACTTGTTGATTCATACTGTTTGTGATAGCTTCGTCCGACATAAACATAAGAGAGCAAGCTCATAGATGCTGCCAGAAGCAGGATCACTATTGCATATTTCCAGATATCTCTTAAGATACTATACAAATCAATATTCATTTCATAATCGTTGACTGATATATTTCGTTTATCACTGCTCATTTGCCGGCCTCCTATTCTGTAACGATCACGATCAGTCTTACCGTTCCTGTACGGCTCTTTCCACTTTTTACTGAATAAGTGATCTCATAAGAACCTGGGGTATCGTAATCTACTTCATCTTTGATCTTCACTTTGCTCTTACCAATATCTCCTGGTACATCCGAGTCATAATCTCCTCCCATGCACACTTTAGATATGTAAGATGCTGCATCTAGTTTGTCACCTTTCTTCGTATAAACCAGATACTTCTTCAAATGAATAAAAGGAATCTCTGATCTGTCCGTTGCATCATAAACCTGTATCGTTGCCTGAAATGATACCGTGTCTCCTGCACTATTGCTTACCTGAAGTTTGACCGGATATTCTCCTGGTGTATACAGATCAACTACTGAGTTTGTCAAAATCTTTATCTGATTTGATAAATCACCATCAATCTTATCTTTCACCGTAAGATTCTTTAATAATTCTTCATTCTTAGAAGCTCCTCCAGATTCAAAACATAATGGTTCCTTCAAATAAAACTTTGGTGATGTATAACCCTCATACTGTACAATACGGTTTGCACGACTGACGTTATTATGTCTGTCCACTGCTGCATATACAACCAGACGCCGTCCACCTCCCAGAAAGTTTGAAACACTTTCTACTACAAGAGAATCCGTAACATCCCCATCATTCTCATCAACTGCTTTTACTCCTTGCAAAAAATCTTCATCGGTAGCATTGAGCCCTACTGTCAATTCCTGCTGATCCATTGTAATGACCGGTCCGATCCGATCTCCTTTTCTGACCTGTGTAAACCAGAAGATCAGACTTGCTGCCAGTGATATACAAAATATCACAAAACTTACCAATTTTAATTTCTTCATTGTACCACCTTTTCTCCTTCAAGAATTCTCTTAGGATTATCATATAACAATTTCTTTGAATATTCAAAAGAATATTCTTGTTCCATATATTCTTTGATATCTGCCATATAGGTTGTCCGCTCATATGGTTTGTGTGCATCACTTGCGATACAAGTTACCATATGTTGATCCAGCAGACGATCTACACATTGTTTTGCTCCTGATCCAAATCTGCCAAAGATGCTCCCTCTGTTTACCTGCAACAAACATCCCCTGTTTTTCCACTTTGCGATACCGCCTTCTGATTCCTGTACACACCGGTATCTCTCTGGGTGTGCGATCACTGGCGTAACTCCAAGTTCCATCAGATCATGAAGCATCTCATCCATCTCTTCCTGCTCGATTCCAAACGAAAATTCAGTCAAAAAATATCCCGTCTGATTCAATGAAAGCAATCTGCCTTCACGGATCATCCGAGGAACTTCTCTTGTCATATAAATTTCCATTCCAGAGAATACTCTTAATGGCAGCTTTACTTCATCCAGTGCTTTTCTAAACGCTTCTAATCTTTGCAGATATTCTTCGATCGAATATTCTTTGAAAAAACCCCCTGTATTGGCATGCGATGTTGCAACTAATGTATGAACACCACTTTTCAATGCCAATGCTGCCATAGATAGAGAATCTTCCATATCTCTCGCTCCATCATCCAATCCTGGCAAAATATGCGTATGTATATCGATCATCTATTTTATTTTCCTTTCAGAAATCCCATATGCAAAAAGAATTCCTCCAGTCCATCAAGACTGGAGGAATCCACCTTGTTTTTTGATTAATACTGTTCTTTGACGTGTTTTGCTGCATATACAGCTAATGCTGCTGCAGCGAGTGATACATATACTAATGTAACTGGCGCTCCCTGATCACTAGTCTTTGGTGATGCAGATGTTGTTGATGTTGATGATGTTGATGTCGTTGTTGTTTTCGTCTTAGCTGGTTTTTCATCCTTGTCGAATTCATCATCATCAATCTGGGTTTTCTCATCAACCTTCTCCTGTTCTGTACTCGTATTATAATACTCATCTTCAGGACTTGGTGCTGCCATAACACTTAGTGAAAAAGCAAAACACATAATCAATGTTGCTGCCATCATAATCAACTTTTTCATGCTAAATCCCCCCTTACTGGATTCTAACTGATTTGTGTATAAAATACCTTCAATATCATCTCAAATAATTTTGTCTCATCCGGATAATATTCTGCATATCCTGTCACACCTTCTTTGATGTCACAGTCAATGCTGTAGATATTGTCAGATGAAAAACTGCTTCCTGAAACTTTCGTTGCAAGATATGTGATCTTCGGTGCTGAAAGATTCGTTACTGAATTCTCTGATACAAGATTCAGAAGATCTAATGGCAATGTAAGATCTCCCTTCATCTCCTGTAATGCTTTCTGGGCAAATGCTGTAATATACTGCTGTTGTCTCTGCATACGTGCCATGTTCGCATCCAGTGGATCAAATTCTCTGGATCTTACATAAGTCTCTGCCTGACCACCCAGCAATGTCACATTCGCACCTTCCTTCAGAGTTGGATCAACGCTTGTCAGATCTCCGATCACTTGAACGTTCACTCCACCTACTGCATCATTCAATACACTGATTGCAGAGAGGTTGATCGACATATATGAATCGATAGGAATTCCATATAACACTTTGGAAACTGCATCCACAGCATTCTTACAGCTCTTGGCTTTCCCATCCCCATAGGCATAGGCTAAACATAACTGTCGAAGTTTCCTTCCTGAATACTTTCCATTCTCATCATATGTCTTAACGTTCGCCATGATATCTCGAGGAACATTGATCAGTGAAATCTTCCCTGTAGAAGTATTCACAGCTGCCAGAAACAAGGTATCTGACTGTCCTGCTCCGTGTTTCTTTAAGTATTCTTCATCTGTATTGATCTTATCTCGGTCAACACCCATAAATAAGATACTCGTTATATCTTTATTATACTGATATTTATGTCCATTGTAAATAACCAAATCTCCCTGATTCTGGACTTTTACGCCATCTACGTTCTTTGACATCTTCATCTTGCCTCCAAATAATGAGCCTTTTCCAAGTGCCCACATTCCAGCAATGGCTGCACATGGAAGCAAAATGATCACCGCTAATACGATTATAACTCTTTTTATGATCTGTTTTGGTGTCTTTTTCTTCTTTACTTTCTTCTTTTTCTCGTTCTTTTCTTCTTTTACTTCAAAGCCTTGAAATGCTTCCTTGGATTCTGGCTGGAGATCCTTCAGATTCTGATCCAATTCTTCATTTAATCTCTTAGCCTCATCCGTATGGTTCTTATTTTGTACTTCTTTCATCCGTCAACACCGCCTGTACTAAATAACGATTATTTGGCTGTCCTCCTACGCAGGTACTCAGCGTGATAATCTTATCGTTGCTTGTAACTTCCTGATCTTTCCTTACATGACTTCCCATGTCTCTTATGTTCTTGACATTTCTTAAATAATTCTCAAACTTCTTCTTATTCTTAAAATTAAATGTCTTAAGTAAATGCCTGTCGTCAAACTTATATGCCGCAAAGATCGTGTATGTGTATGTTTTCTTTGGTGTGTAAACATATACTTCTTTGTGTTTCTTAAAAAATGCTTCATCTTCAAACTTGTGAAGATTCTGGAACATAGATCCATTTCTCATATTATGTCCATAAAATACTGTGTTTGGATCTGAAAAATCCTTCTTATTCGCTTTCTCTGTATAAATACATCCTGCAAACTCTGGCTCATTTTTAAAGTTATATTTTAAATAATGATCGTCTGATTCCTGACTTTGTGCTACCGGATAATCAATTCTTGTTCCTGGAACGTAGATCCATGCATAGATATCACTGTTGATCTTGATCAGCTTCTTAAAGTTGATCTTCTGTCCATGTTTGACTCCAGCTGGAACTTTCTCCGGCTCTTTTCCTTCGTTCTCACCAGTAAATTCTGTGCTTGCGATCTCTTTTAATGTTGCTTTTCTTGCCTGTTCTGTCTTATAGTCCTGATACTTGACCCATCCGAATCTTCCAAGACAGATCACACAGACTAGTACTGCAACTCCAAGAATGATCTTCCATCCACTCTTCTTCATTCAGCTTCCCCCTTATGCCGTTATTCTTGTCTTATTATATCTTTTTTTCTATCTGCGGTCAATGAATCCTGCATCTTCGGACAACCTGTGCCCTAAAAATCCATCGCCATTTTGCTTGACTCTTCTTCTGACAATTCTGTAACCTGTGTTTCCATAACACGATAAACTCTCTGACACATATTTAAAACACTCGGACGATGGGTTGTCACGATGCATGTTTTATTTGGGCGTTGTTTTATGATATTTCTTAAAACTTTACGTTCCGTTGTTACATCAAGTGCCGATGTTGCTTCATCTAACAATAAGATCGGTGCATCTCTTAAAACAGCCCTTGCAATCGCAATTCTTTGTGCCTGTCCTTCCGAAAATCCTCGTCCTCGCTCTCCAATCTTGGTATAAATCGTTTCTTCCATATTCTTTACGAAATCCCACGCACAGGAAATCTTCAATGCCTCGATCATCTCTTCTTCTGTTGCATCTTGTTTCACCATTCTTAAATTTTCAGCGATCGTGCCAGAAAGAATTGTATTTCCCTGTGGTACATAGGCAAATAAATGTCTGGTATCTGCATTCATCTCCACCTGCTTCCCATTTGAAGCCCTTAAATATGCTTCTCCTTTTTCCGGATGGATCAAACCTAAGATCAAACGGATCATCGTTGTCTTTCCCTCTCCAGAAGGACCAACCAACGCAACGATCTCGCCCGGATTAGCCATAAATCCAGAATCTGTAATAACACGGTTTCCTTCGATATAAGAAAAATCCACATCCCGCATCTTCACCTCGAACCCATCTTCCACATAAGCATCCATCTCAGAGCTTTCTGGAATATGAACTTCTTTCTTAAGCTGTGCAAGCTCTCTGATACGATGTGCAGAGATCGAACTGTTCAAAAAGTTTGGTATGATCGATACCAGATTGTTAAATGCCCCATTTAAGTTACTTCTCTGTTGTAAAAATAAAGTCATGGTTCCATAAGAAATATCTCTTGTCCAAAGTCGGAACAGACAATATCCAAATGCTGCATACTGAACAACCATTCCTATGATCGACATAACGATATTCGTCTTGATCGTAAACATGTTATACTTTAAACTGATATCTTTAAACTTCTCCTGCCAGTTTCTCATCTTCTTTCCATATAAAGAAGAAATCCCAAAGGACTTGATCGTATCAAAATTATAGAATGTCTCGACTTCAAATGTCATCATCTCACTACTCATTTCCCGCACTTTCTTCCCATATTCTCTCTGCTTGGAAATAAGGAACTTCGACATCAAAAGCATAAATGGTGCACTTGCAAATGCCAATAATGACATGATCTTATCGTAATGCCAGATAACCGCAAATGTTGCGACAAAGTCGTAAACTGCTATAATGATCGTCGGCAGCCAGCTGATCGCATTTCCACTGATCGTATTGACATCGCTGTTAAAACGATTCAAAACATCTCCATTACTATATTGATTAATCTCCATCCAGTCGGCATCGATGATCTTATCAAAAATATCCGCCTGAATATCATTATTGATATAGATACTCAATTTTGTAGAAATACGTCCAATCACATTTCCAATCGTAAGACTAAAAAATGCACTTCCAAGTGTGATCAAGACCATGATCCACAACTTACTCATCTGATATCCTGTGATGATATCGATCATATATTTACTTGCCACACTTCCAACCAATCCCATGGATGTGCTGAAAATACCAAGGATCGTGTAGAAAGCGATCGCTCCTTTATATCGTTTGCTGTAGGAAAAGATCCATTTCCAGTCGTCAATGATCTCTGAAAATGTTCCATCTCGCCATTTCCCGATCAGTATATCTAATGACTCAAACGATATCTTCTGATTTGGTTGATTTTGATTTTCATTGTCCATCATGTGATCATCACCTTCTTTCCTTCATAATTTTGTAAAATTCTTTTGTATACTCACAGATATATTCCGGAATTCCTTCATAATCTCCTGTTTCTAATAAAGCTGCCGCCGCACATGTATTACAGATTGGACGATATTTGCATTCTATACACCTTTCATTAATTAAAATCTCTTTCGTCTGTGCTGATATCATTTCCCAGCTTCTTTGAAAACCTTCTGCAAATACATTCACTTCTGGTTGACTTTGCATCACACATGGACACATCATCCCCTGCCAATTGACCGTAAAAGAGCAATTGCCTGCAAGGCATGAAATGTGCCTGCTGTATTGCATATTTTGCGGATGATCTTCGACCATGCTGATCACATGATCCTGATATTCTCTAAGAGCTTCTTCACCCCATTGATGTTGAAAGATCAACTTCTTCGCCATCGCTGCATCCTTTGGATTCATGCGGCTTTGTTCATCAAATGGTTTACTTCTTTCTCTGCTTGCCGGATACATATAGGTATCAAGGTTCACTGCTGTATCCAAATCATCTGCAATATCTAAAATCTTCCTGATATCCTCTTCATTCTTTGAAGTGATGCTTCCATTAATCTTTACATCAATCTCCCTGTCCCTTAGCAGCCTGACTGCATTGACCGTCTTCTGAAATCCACCTGGATAATGACATAACTGCTCATAAGCCTGGTCATCTGCTCCATATAAAGTAATATTCATTCTTCTTGGCTTATATTTCTGGAAGAAATCTGCCCATTCTTCATCGATCAGCGTTCCATTTGTATTGATCGTAAGAATCATTCCCATCTTCTGCAGTTCGATATATACTTCCTTAAATCCCGGAAATAATAACGGCTCTCCTCCTGTCAATAACAGAAATAACGTTCCTGCATCCTTCATCTGATGAGCCAGTTTGATCCATTCTTCTTTGGTTCTTAAACGGCCTTTTTGTTCCATCTCTGCCTTGGATAAACGAACATAACACATATCGCAATTCATATTACAAAGTGGTAATAATTCCAAGCTGCCGTTGATCGGAGCTTGTCTTTGATATGCTTTCTGGATCAGTATCTTCTCCATGGAATCCATTGCGTCTAGGTCTTTCATTTGGCTCCCCTTCTTTCTTGTACATTCTGTTTTATTATATGATGAGATGGCGGAAAAAGAAAGTTTTTATTTGTGTTTTATTTTCCATATATTGACATTGTAGACCGTTTTTGTTAATATCATTTTACAAACTATCTATCATTGGACATGTATATTCTATATTGCAATTTTAATTTTTCATTTCCGCATGATCAAATCAATGCCTGTCCATTTGCATCGCTTAAAGGAGGGTGTTTGACTGTTAGAATAATCTTAAAAAAATTATAAATATGTGTTAGATTTTATAATTTTTATTGGTAGAATAAATTATAAATATTATTCGCATGAGCAATTAAATCAAGTTATGAATGTAAAACCTAATTTAGAT